>Ga0209698_10003646_pt1 | contig 17030 bp, 12 predicted proteins | sample LitLauG_LLR_2012_FD_187203 | JGI IMG/M metagenome (GOLD analysis project Ga0209698, IMG submission 187203) | Freshwater sediment microbial communities from Pennsylvania, USA - Little Laurel Run_MetaG_LLR_2012 (SPAdes) (version 2) | ecosystem: Environmental > Aquatic > Freshwater > Creek >...
CATGCTAGCAATTCACGTAGGAGCTGTTCTCAGTCACGTACCTGCCGCGGCCGCCTGGATCGTCCAGGAAGGTGGCGGTGCCATGGCGACCGATCCCCTGGGCCTGTGGAAGGCAATGGGCTGGGTTGCTCGAACCGTGGTCATCATCCTCTTCATCATGTCCGGCTGGTCCATCGGCGTGATGATCGATCGTTGGATGGCCTATAGCGCCGCCCGCAAGCAGTCTCGTGCATTCGCCCCTGCCGTGGCAGGAGCCCTGCGCGATGGCCGTATCGACGAAGCCATCAAGGTTGCCGAGCGCAACAAGAAGAGCCATCTGGCCAAGGTTGTCACCGCTGGTCTCATGGAGTTCAAGGCTCACCAGGACAGCCCGGGCGCAATCCCTGGCGAAACCATTGAAGCCTCGAAGCGCGCTCTGGAGCGCACCGAAGCCATCGTCCACGCCGAATTGAAGCGCGGATTAGGCGGCCTCGCCACCATCGGCTCGACCGCTCCCTTCGTGGGACTGTTCGGAACGGTGATGGGCATTCTGAACGCCTTCATTGGCATCAACAACTCGAAGGCCACCGGTCTGGCGGCAGTCGCCGGCGGTATCGCCGAAGCGCTGGTTACGACGGCCATCGGGCTGCTCGTCGCCATCCCGGCCGTCATGATGTTCAACTATCTGACCGGCCGCGTCGAAGCCTTCGACGTCGAGATGGATAACTCGTCGAGCGAACTGATCGACTACTTCTTGAAGAAGCGCGGCGACGTTAGACGATAAGAGCGCGTCGATAACCGCTCGATCCGCTTTCGCAGTGAGTTGCTTGTCCGGCGCTGGAGCGATCTGGCGCCGGGCCTTCCCAACTTAGGCTGGCTTGGCTTTAAAGTCCGCCGCGGAGGCACGGGAGATTTCAAACTATGGCGTTAGCAAAGAGAGACGAAGGATCAAAGGTCAGTTCAGAAATCAACGTCACGCCGATGGTCGACGTGATGCTGGTTCTGCTGATCATCTTTATGGTGGTCACGCCCATGTTGCAGAAGGGCATCAGCGTGGACATGGCCAAGGTGAACAACCCGGAGCAGATGCCGGACGCGGATAAAGAAGACGCACTGCTGGTCTCGATCACGCGCGACGGCAAGGTTTACTTCGGCAGCGAGCAGATTACCGTCGACAATTTGACGACCAAGGTGAAAGACCGCCTCGCCAATAAGGCTGACAAACGCGTGTACGTGAAAGCGGACATGCGCACACGCTTCGGAGGCGTGGTGCAGGTCGTGGACTCTGTCCGCGCCGCTGGTGTCGACGATCTTGGACTCCTGACCGATCAGAGAAAAACAGCTCCACCCGCTCCGGCTGCTCCTGCGCAGCCCGGGCAATAGAGGAGAACCACTATGGGAATGAGTCTTGGTGCGAAGGGTGGCCAGAGTGCGAACATAAACGTCACTCCACTCATCGATGTGCTTCTGGTATTGCTGATCATCTTCATGGTGATCTCGCCGGTGACGCCGAAAGGGCTGGATGCGCTGGTTCCTCAGCCGCCGCCGCCGAATGCGCCCAAGAACAACACGCCTGATCGCACCGTCGTCGTTCAGTTGATCGATCGCGGCCCGGGCCAAGACCCTGGCGTGAAGATCAACAACGAAGACGCGACCTGGGATAACTTGCAGGGGCGCCTGACCGATATTTACAAAGCTCGCGCTGAGAAGGTGATGTTCGTGAAGGGAGACGATTCCATTCCCTTCGTCAACGTCGCCAACGTGATCGACATCGCCCACGCATCCGGTGTGGATAAGGTCGGTCTGATTACCGCGAAGATTGAAGCGGGCGGTTAAACTGCCCGTCCGATAAGGCCTGGAGTCGCACGATTCTTACCCGGCTCGCGGCACGGAAGAGGTCTCGCCTCCGTGCTGAGCAGGGGCCGCTTGTCAAACCGATGTCTCTGGGCCTAGGATGCTGTGGCGAGGGAGACTAATACTGCAATGAATAAATATCTACGACTACTGACGCTGGCGGCAGTAGCGCTGGCACTCTTCTCTTCCGTGGGGTGCGACAAGCTCAAGGCTCGCGACCAACTGAACAAGGGCGTGAAGGCTTACAAAGACAATCACTACGAGCAAGCTATCGATCATTTCCAGACTGCCGTCCGTTTGGATCCTGCCCTGATCAACGCGCGCATGTATCTGGCCACCGCCTACGTGTCGCAATACATTCCTGGCGTTGACTCTCCGGAAAATCTGCGCATGGCCCAGCAGGCCATTGACGAATACCAGAGGGTGATCGATGCCAATCCGTCGCGCGACCAGAAAGTGAACAGCGCCAAGGGCATCGCTTACTTGTACTTGAATCAGAAGAAGTGGGACGATGCGAAGAAGTATTACCGCATGGCTTCGGACCTCGACCCGAACGACGCGGAGCCTTATTACTCTGTGGGCGTGATCGACTGGTCCGCCTGCTATGCGCCGCGCATGGAAGAACGCGCGAAGCTGGGAATGAAGCCCGACGAGCATCTCAGCGCAAAGAACAAAGACCAGAAGAAGCTCTGCGAGGAGATGAAAGTGAAGAACGGGGCCACGATCCAGGAAGGCATCGACAGCCTGGATAAGGCCATAAAGCTTCGCGAGGATTATGACGACGCCATGGCGTACATGAACCTGATGTACCGCGAACGCGCCGACATCGAATGCGACGATGAGGCTGCCCGTGCCGCGGACCTGAAAGCTGCTGATCAATGGGTCGACAAGGCGATGCAAGCCAAGCAGGCCCGAGCCGCGAAAGCCGCCGCGGCCCAGGGTGGCGCGATTACGGTAGACCAGCCGAAATAGCCTGAACCGGCCGTAAGTTCAGCCTCCCGCTCGCGCGGGAGGCTTTTCTATTTTCTGACACACTCATTGCTGGCTGTAGAGTCGAATCTCGACCTTGGGAAGTTGCCAGCGTTGTACTTTGGGGAGGAACTCCGGCAGGACCTGCGTCAGCATGACTGTCGCCGGATCGGGCTTTTCCGCAGGGCCGTTGTTCATCAGCATGAGCCACACCCGGGGATGGTCTCGGACGGCTGCACGGATGAACTCCGGGGCCGGCTTGCCGGTGAAATCGCGGTAGTCGAGTCCAGCCCCGTGGTGAGGAAACAGAATCTCAGGGCCAAGCTGGCCTGTGAACTCCGGGCTGGCGGTATTCGTTCCCGCGCGCAAGGAGCGAAAGAATTCGTAGGGCACACGGGTCTCGGCGATATGGAAGATGATGGCATCGCCGGGCTGTGTGTGATCGAGAATGAAGTTAGTCGCTGCTCCCGACGCGTCTCGCTCGTTGTCGAAATCGTGGCCATAGACGAAGGCCGTTCCTTGCAAAGCAAGCAGCAGGACTACCACGAGCACCGGCGGGAATAACCAGCGGTTGAGCCGCGCCAATCCCGCAGCTACGAGGATGAGCAAGGCGGGAAGGCAGAAGATCATGTATCGCGCCAGGAAGACGGGTCGGGCGAAAGATAATAGAACAGTCAACCCGATCGGAAACAGCAGCCATAGCAGCAGGAACTGGCATCGCCATACTTGCTGTGTCGCGTCTCGACTCCACAGACGCTTTCCTGCTGGAATCAGTGCTGCCAGGCATGCCACGGCGTAAATCAGACCAAGCGCCCAGGTGCCCCCCGCCAAGTGCTCAGAAAATTCGAAGAGGTCCTGAACTCCGGGGCGCTGTATCCAACGGATGGGTCCGGCCCCGGTCTTGGCCACAAAGATCAGCAAGGGCAAGATGGCCAGCCCGATTATCTTCCATGCTCGCCGCATACGGGAGCGCGCGTCGTCGTCTCCACGCCGAGAAATCCGGGATACGACGATCCAGTGCGCGGCAACGAGCAGCGCCGCATAGAGATGGGCGTAAACCGCCAGCACACTCGTAACGACGTAGGCGCCCATTGGCGAGGTTTGAGAATTTGAGGTCGCAGATTGCGACCTCAAGTCCGGCGACATTTTAGAGAGCCAGGCGATCAGAAATCCTGAAGAGAGTGTTGCCAGCAACAGGAAGAGCGCATAGCTGCGTGCTTCCTGGGCGTAGCGAACGCTGTAGGCATTGAACGCCAGCAGTGCCGTGGCGATGAGGGCGACGCGGTGGTCGTAGAGTTGTTTGGCAACCCAATAGATCGCCGGAAGCGTGGCCGCCGAGATTACCACCGACAGACTCCGGATGAAAAATGGGCTTCGCCCAAAATGCAGCCAAACTCTCAGCAGGACGTAGTACAGCGACATGTTGGCTTCGCGCCACCACATCAGGTGCAGGAAGTTGCGCCAGTCGATCCGGGCGACTTCTACGCTGAAGCACTCGTCAAACCAGAAGGGTTTCGAGGCGAGGCATCGGAAACGCACCGCAGTGCCCGCGCCGAGCAGGAATAACAGAGTCAACCAGTGCGGCCAGCCCGCGGAGATGGATTGCGATGGGGAAGCGCCTGCGCTTTCGTTCACAGCAGTGGGCTGCATGCCGGGTCGATGATACTACGCGGTAAGAAGCTCCACGGTGAGCGCAAAATCTTGAACCACGAAGGACACGAAGTTACACAAAGGAGATCTGGATTTCCTTCGTGAGCCGTCGTGTCCTTTGGTGAATGCCTTCTTTGCATAATCACAGCGCCTTGCTTGCTCGTCCAGTACAATGTTCGGTTTGATCGCCGCTAGCGCGGGCTTCCTGCGGCCGAAGGGCTTCGATGTTCAAGAAGATTCTCATCGCAAATCGTGGAGAAATTGCCGTCCGCGTGATCCGCGCCTGTCACGAGATGGGAATTGCCGCCGCCGCCGTGTACTCTGACGTCGACCGCGCCTCGCTCCATGTCCGCAAAGCCGACGAAGCCTACCCGATCGGTCCTGCCGCGGCCAGCGAATCGTATCTCAACATCCAGAAGATTCTCGACGTGGCAGATCGCTCCGGGGCCGATGCCATTCATCCCGGGTACGGATTCCTTTCCGAGAATGCAAAGTTCGCGCGAGCTTGTGCGGATGCGGGGGTGAAGTTCATCGGCCCCACGGCGGCCGCGATGGATGCGATGGGTTCCAAGACCCGCGCGCGGCAGGCGATGGAGCGCGCCGGAGTTCCATTTGTTCCCGGGACCTCACGGGGATTGGAGTCGCTCGAGCAGGCCGAGCAAGTTGCTGCACGGATTGGCTATCCTGTGATGCTAAAAGCCGCGGCTGGCGGTGGCGGGAAGGGCATGCGCCTGGTGCAGGCTCCCGCGGATCTCAGATCTGCGCTGGAAGCGGCGCGGAGCGAAGCGGAACGCTCTTTCGGTGACAGTGAAGTCTATATCGAGAAGGCGATCATCAACCCGCGCCACATCGAAATGCAGATACTCGCCGATGAGCACGGCAATACCGTGTACCTGGGTGAGCGCGAGTGCTCTCTGCAGCGCCGGCATCAGAAGGTGGTCGAGGAAGCTCCCTCACCGATTGTCGATCCCGACATGCGCCGTCGAATGGGTGAGGTCGCCGTTCGCGTGGCGCAGGCCGCCGGGTATACCAATGCAGGAACAGTAGAGTTCCTTGTCGACCAGGAGAAGAACTTCTATTTCCTCGAGATGAATACTCGATTGCAGGTAGAGCATCCGGTGACCGAGTTGATTACGGGACTCGACCTGGTGCATCTGCAGATTCACATCGCGAATGGTGAGCGGCTGCCTTTTTCGCAGGAAGAGGTGAAACTCCGCGGACACGCGATTGAGTGCCGCATTTACGCGGAAGATCCCGACAACAACTACTTTCCAAGCCCCGGCAAGATCACTCTCTTGTTGCTGCCTTCCGGCCCGGGCATTCGCCGCGATAGTGGGATGTACGAGGGCTGGACCGTCCCCATGGATTACGACCCGCTACTGGCCAAGCTGATCGGCTACGGAACGGACCGCGATCAGGCAATCGGCCGGTTGACCCGCGCTTTGAATGAGTACTTCGTCGGCGGCATCAAGACGAATATTTCCCTGTTCCGCCGCATTTTGAGCAATCCGGAGTTCCGCGCGGCAAAGATCGACACCGGTTTTCTGGACCGTCTACTCAAGCAGAAGGATCAGTCAGCGGATATTCAGGCAGATGCGCAAACGACGGAGGTAGCCGTCATCGCGGCTGGCATGTTTGCCGCTTTAGGCCCGGCTGCCGCAGGTGCCGGGGAACGCGTCCCCAACGGGTTGGTAGATAGACCCGCCGCCGTTTCCAAGTGGAAAACGGCCGCTCAGCGCGAGGCGTTGCGTTAAGTTCCAGAGGTTCGTTCCGGTTGACTGGTGGAGCGAAAAGCTGAGAACTGACAACTGAGAACCGAGAACTGTTTTCCATGACCTACGAAATTGCCATCGACGGCAAGAGTTACCGGCTGGATCTCAGCCAGGCGGACGGCCGCTGGTCGTGCCGCGTGGATGGGCGCGAAGCTGAGGTGGACGCCGTGCTCGCCCGCCCCAATGTTGTGTCCCTCCGCATCGGCAACAAAGCGTATGAAGTGAAATGCGAACGCGTGGGCGGGGACGTGCACATATGGGTGGGCAGCCGGCGTTTTGCAGCTGAGGTGCGCGATCCGCGCTCGTTGCGTAGTCGCGCTCGCGTCGCCGATGATCAAGGACCGAAGAAGCTGACCGCACCCATGCCGGGCAAAGTGGTGCGGATTCTTCTGAGTCAGGGAACCGAAGTCGAAGCCGGGACCGGCGTATTGGTCGTGGAAGCGATGAAGATGCAAAACGAAGTGAAGTCGCCGAAGAAGGGAACGATTCAGAAGATCCTGGTCAGCGAAGGCACCGCGGTCAACGCCGGAGATGTGCTTGCCATTGTCGAATAATTCCGCGCCTTACTTTTCCATCCCGTTAGTATCCAGAACCTTCTTCGCGTAATAGTTCTCCACCTTGGCCGAGTCCCGCAGAACCTCATAGTAGGCGGCTTTTAGCAGCTGCTCGCGGCGGTCATGCAGTTGGGTGCGAATGGCCTGCTGCACTCGCGGATCGGAGAGATCGCGCTGGCCGGCGGGTTCCTTGGCCACGAGCTTCACGATGCGGTATCCCACAGCCTGCCTGGTTGCGGGATTCACCACGCTGATGACGGTACTGTACTGGCCCGGCTTGAGTCTCATGACTGCGTCTCGCGTTGGCGGATCGGTACCTTTCAGGCCTGACTCCTGCACCGTGCCGAGATCGCCGCCGTTGCCGGAGGTTTCCGGATCTTCGGAGTACTTCATGGCCAGGGTGGCGAAATCATCGCCACTGTCCAGGCGATTGGCGATCATCTGGATCTTCTTTCGCGCCTCGGCTTCGTTTTGCGCTTTGTCATTCTGGTTGTGAGCCTGCGGGTTGGGCGCAGGAGTCACCATAATTTGAGCCAAGTGATACTGCGGCTCGATGAAATTGAATTCCCCTTTGTGTGCGTTGTAGTAGTCATTGATGTCCTGATCGGTGATATTGATCTTGGAAGACACTTCTTTGTTCAGGACTTTCTCGAGCGTGATCGACCGCCGGATGTCGCGCTTGAAATCAGCCACAGTGATCTTGCGGTCCTGCATGCGCTTGTCGAACTCTTCCTGGGTAAAGGGCGCTTTAATCTCGTTGAATTTACTGTCGACTTGGTCATCGGTGGCGAGGAGCCCAAGCTTTTCGGCGCGGCGCATGAGAATCTCGTCGTCGATCATCTGGCGCAGGATGTTCAGCCGCAGGGCCGTTGCTTGTTCCCCCGCAGGCGCCTGCTGCGCAGAAGCGACCTGGTTCTCATAGTACTTATCGACGTCGGTGCGGAAGATTTTGCGGCCATCCACGGTGGCCATGACGTCGCCACCGGTCTTGGAACTACAGGCGGCCAAGAGCGCAAGCAAAGCGATAACCGCGAGCCCAGCCGTGGCGTGGGCAATCCGTGAGTTCTTTTTCAACACGATTTCTCCCGTTTCAAACCGCAAGCACACATGAAATCCGGAACCGAGGTCGTCCCCTCTTATGACCGGCTATTTTACTTGGATGCTGGCGTCGGCGCCGACGGGATATGCGTGGGCACCGACTGCCCCGCGTCGCGGAGGGCAGTGTCCAGCGCGGCGCGAAGCTCACTGATGGGGACCGCGCCATCGATCTTCTGGCCGTTAATGAACAGGGTGGGCGTCGCGCTCACTCCAAGGGAGTCGGCCTCCTTCATTGAGGCCCGCACTTGATCCTCGTTCTGCGCCTTCAGGCACGCCACTAACTTGGTTGAATCCACGTTATGCCTCTGCCCCTGCATCATGGCCATCTTGTCCACGACATCGAGCCGGGCGTCGGGTGTCCTTCCACTGTCGATTACCTGCTTATTGGCGTGCATGTAGTCGGCAAAATCCCAGAACGCATCGTTGTTTTGCGCCGCCAGGCAGCCCGCGTCAACCGCAGCGTGGATTGCCCAGGGATGAATCTCCGCAAGCGGATAATCCTTGTAGATAAACGTGACCCGGTCGCCGTATTCCCTGAGAATGTCGGGGAACAATGTCTGATGCATGCGCGAGCAGAACGGGCACTCGAAGTCGTCGAAGTTGACCACCACGACTTTAGCCCCTTTTGCACCCCGTGAAGGACGCCCGTTCACATCAATTTTGCTCATCAAGTCGGTGTAGGCGTCTTTGGTCAGATCGAATTTCGTTACGCGCATCATCGTCGCGCGATCTTTCGAGAGCAGGAACGTATAGTCCTTCTGCTTGCCCCCGTCATCGAGCTTCACCGACACGCTGTCGTAGCCCGGCACTTCGCTCGCGGGCGTGATGGCTCCCACGATCACCTTCACGTCTGGTGGAAGACTATAAAACGCGCGTACCTGGTGCTCGATCTTGAGCGCCAGGTCGGGAGGTACGGACTGCGCAACACAGCCCAGACAAATCACCAGCAGAATGAACAGGGAACGTCGTAAGAGAGTCAACAGGAGCCGCCTCAAAAGCATTCGCTAACACTTGATTATCTCATAGTGGAACAGCGCCATCCCCGCGTTTGGCTAGTTCCAGAGCGTCAACCGAAGGCGCACAAAAGGTCATCGGCCCGAGAGTCCGTCAATGTCCTTTGGGGTTGAGGAGATGCTCGGCAGGCAGCAAGGCGTTCATCGAGCCCGAGCGGAAGCCTTCCAGGTCCAGCGTAACGAACTTGAACCCAAGCTGCTTGAAGATTGTGGTGAAGTGGGCTGCCATGGCGGGATCCAGGGCACGCTCCAGCTCTTCGCGAGCGATCTCGATGCGAACGATGTCTCCATGATGGCGCACACGAAATTGACGGAAGCCCAGGGCGCGGATGGCATCTTCGCCGCGCTCAACCACGTCCAGAGCCTCGCGCGTCACCGGACGGCCGTACTCGATACGCGACGACAGACATGCCGATGCCGGCTTATCCCAGATGCGGAGTCCGGCCTCGCGCGCCAGTTCGCGGATGTCCTGCTTCGTCATCCCCGCCTTCAGCAAAGGTGCGGAGACGTGATGCATCCTGGCGGCTTGCTGCCCGGGGCGGAAATCTCCCTGGTCGTCCAGGTTCACGCCGTACGCAATCGTGTCGAAACTTCGTTCGGAGCGGAGCTTTTCCATCACCGTGAACAGTTCGTCTTTGCACTGGAAGCAGCGTTGCCCGTCATTGCGCGCATACTCGGGACGGTCGAGCTCAGACGTAGAAATAACCTCGAGGCGTATTCCTTGCTCTTCCGCAAAGGCGATTGCATCGGCCAGATGAGTCCGCGCGAGGCTGGGAGAATCGGCGATGACCGCGAGCATATCCTGCCCCAGGACACGGTGGGCAGCCCAGGCGAGGTAGGCCGAGTCGACTCCTCCGGAATAGGCGACGAGCACCCGTCCCAATCCCCGTAGATCCGCTTGTAGCCGGGATGCTTTGGCGCTGGCGCTGTCCAAGGATTCCATACGACTATGGTACCAGCCCGCGAGGCTGGACGAAATTATGTGGGGACAGCCGCGTTCGGCTGTCCGTCGCCCGAAGGGTGACTGTTTTTTTGGCGCGCACTGCTACATGAGTGCTGTTGTCATTACTGCTCAATATGTCATTGCAGGGTTGAACTCCCGGTGCAAGGGGAGAACACGGCCGCGCGCGCGGCCGGACAGCCGAAGGCGGCTGTCTCCACAAACTTCTTCAACCAGCTGCTGGAATTCGCGCTTTCAATGTTATTCGCGGGCCAGTGACAAGTTCTAATAGAGCCGCTCCTGCCGTCTAAGGTTGCCAAACGATACGATGTTCGCCAGGCTGAAGGTGAAGCGGAAGAGATTCTCGTTGCGCACATTGGCGATCGCGTACCGCCGGTATTCCAGGGTGATGCCGCAGCAGTCCCAATTGTAGGTTGTCTGCCCGGTTGCAAACTGGAGCTGGCGGGTTTCCGCATCAAAGCCGAAACTGCCCGCAGCGCTGAACCCGCGTCGAGTTAATCCGCCATAACCAAGCGCAACCCGAAACTGGTTGAACTTGCAGGTGATCTGGCTCGATCCGGTTGTAGGACTGCACTTGCCTCCACTCAGGCCCACTTGCGTTGTGTTGGTTTGCGGAATCTGCAGGAAGGCGTCGCCTCCACCCAAGGTGAACGGCCCGGCATTGTAGTTCAGTAGCAATGTGCTCGCATTAATGCGGTTCAGTTGAAAATCGTAATCCATATCCCACTCGGTGTCGGTGTGGCTGCCGGTTGCGATTCTCAGCCGCGACACCAACGGAGACAAATGACGCGGTTGCGTGATGAAGGCGATGCCGGTCAGATCCTCGGTGGTGGCCAGAACGTTGCGCTGCCCCGTGACTATGGCACCGCCGAACGTAGGATCCAGGAAATACTTCTGGGCGATCTCCCAGGTCAGGACTTCCTTCACATCGGGCGCCACAACGCAAGGCTGGCTTTGCAGGGTGCTCGGACGCTCCCAGGGTACCGTCTGTTCCGGGGCAGCCGCTCCCACCGCCAGGCCCGTCATGGGGGTCTCACACCCCTGAACGGACGGCGGATCATGCTTCGCATACAGGCGCGTTACGAATCCGTACTGCACTTCGTGCGTATTGCTCAGGATGTCGCGTTCATCGAAGTGCAGAAAATCGGCGAAGTTATCCACCCCCGTGACGTAGCGGTAAACGACTCGCGGCTCGATCACATGCTTCCATTTTCTGCCAAGGAATTCCCGGTCGAAAATCTTTTCGAGTGCAGGCGGACGCACCTCCACAGCCGCCTCAACTGCCTCGCGGTTCGTCGCATTGTCGTTCACGACTCCATTCACGTAACGCTCGGAGTAGAAGGTCTCATGCAGGGTGAGGGCGGGGCGCAATACCCAGCCCTTCCATTGCAGCGGGAGAGAAATCTCAGGACTCAAGTCGAACCGACCCAGCACATTGCTGGTTTGGAATCCCGGCTCGCTACGCGAGAGGCCTGCCACTGAGCCGTCCAATGACCAGAACAGCGGCCAACGCCCAAACGGGCGTTCGACGCTCGACACGTCGACACTGGGAGTATGCAGAATGCGGATCGAGTCGAAGGCTGGAGGATTCGACAAGACTCCGTTCTGATCGGCGGTCTGGAAAAAATTCTGATAGCGCTCCACCATGCCGCCAAAAGAGAATCCTTTGTAGGCTTTCGAGAGAAAAAGCTGCGACTTTACCTCCGAATTGATTGCCTGGGTGTAGACCTCGTTGAAGGCCAGTCGAAAGAGAAAGGAACTCAGGTAGTCGACATTGGAGACAGCCCGGAAGCCATAAAAATTTCCGTCGGCGGTAAGGCGTACCTCCTGCCCCCCCTCTTTTAAGAGTTGCGGTCCTGTGCTGGTGCCGATTTCTATGCCGCGATCCACCACGCCGAAGTAATTCAAATCGACGTACGACGTGTCGCTGGGACGCGCCCGAAACTCTCCCCGCTGCGACGATCCTCTTTTCGAGAAGTATTCCCCTCCGATCGTGCCGTCCATGCTGCGATTGATGGCCCAGTAAAAAGAATCCCCCACTACATTCCCTTTGGTGGAAGAGCGCCCGGCTGTGGGGATAAGGAATCCGGAGTGCCGCGCCTCGCGCACTACGGGATGGGTAGCGTAGGGAAAATAGAAAATAGGAAAGCCATGCAGCAGAAAGTTGCTGTGATAAATGCTGGCGTTGCCGCCGACGTCCACCACCACCTTGTGCGCCTGGAACTTCCATTTGGGATGCGGCAATTCGCACGTCGTGATGCTGCCGTCATAGACGACGTAGTGGTCCGAACTGGTTTTCTCGACGACCTTGCCGGTAAAGGCGAAAGGAGCAGTCGAGGTAAGAATCATGCGGCTACTCGTGAACTGCAGTCCCGTGGTCGCGGTGACGTCGTAAAAGCGCCCCGTCTCGGCGGTCACGTTGTAAGTTCCATGGCTTGCCCTGATATGGTCATTATTCGGGCCGCCATCGATTCTGAAGTGTCCCGAGGCCGTGACCTCGCCCGTGTCTGAGTTGTAGGTCAGTTCGTCGGCTTGCAAGACGTAGGTGCGATAGTGAATCTCGGCGTTCCCGCGCAGCTTGTAGGTATTTCCGATCTTTTCCTGGCTGTCCGCGCAGATGGTTGCGGAGTCTGCATCCTGGAGGGCGGCCTGAGCGGAACAGGCAGCGTTCGTCGAAACTCCGGCGCTTTCCTGTCGGTTCTGCGCGGCCGACGTTTCTTGCGGATCTGTCTCGGGCAGCAACTGTCTGGTTACTAGCGAGGAGGCGGGAAGCTGATGACAAAGAAACAGCGCCGTGATAAGGAATCTAGTGCGCAGAGTCATCGGAAGAAAATCAACGGAAGACCATTGCCCGATTATAGGAGCGTTTTTTCGTTTGCTGGTTGCGGCATCGTGAACTTAGCACGGCACTGCCTGTGCCGCAAAGTGGCGACAAAGGCTAGGATTGCCGTTGGTTCCCTCCCGGTTGCTTGAGAGCAGTGACTCGCAGGAATAGTTTTTTGATGATTTGTGAGAAGTGCGGCGAAGTCTGCCGGTGCCCTATGGAGCCCCTCTCCCCGCAACATCCGGTATCCAATTCCGCCACGGCCACTGAGGCGGAGGCATCGCTGCAGAATTCTGAATCCTCGCCCGGCTCAGATGACGCTTGGCGTCATGAGCTCTCAGCCCGGCTTAACCGTTATCGCTCCCGACGCAAAGCGCCGCCGCCACGCTACCCCTCCCTTCGGTTGCCGTTCGGCCCGGCTGCTCCCGCGCTCAAGACTGCGCCTCTGGAAGAGTTGTTATCCTCCCACGAGTTCGAGTCCGCCCCAGACTGCGCATTGTCGCCCGATGAAGCCGAGAGCGAACCTTCGAGAGCAGAAGAACCGGTGCTGCTAACGCAAAGCGTGCCGCACGCGACGCCCCATAGCGCTCAGTCCGGTGCCAAGATCATCGAATTTCCCAGGTTTGCGTGGGGTCCGCCACCGCCACCGCTTGATCAGCTGGCCGGCCCCGTCATCGATCACCCGCGCATTCTGGAGGTTCCCGAGCTTGCTCCTCCGCCTCCTGCGCTGGGTGGAATCACCATTGAGCCCGCTCGCGTGGAGGAACCCGAGAAGCGGCCCGGAATCGACATTCCCCTGCAGAGCGCTCCCCTTGGTCGGCGACTGCTGGCGTCGGTGATCGACGGCGTCATTATCGGCGCGGCATCCGCACTGTTCGGGTTCATCTTCTGGAAAATCGCGCTTGTGCGTCCTCCGCAGGTTCAGTTCTTCGCTCTCGCGGCCGGAGTCAATGCTCTGTTCTGGGCCGCATACCAGTATTTGTTAATGGTCTACGCCGCCACGACTCCAGGATTGCGACTCGCCCGGCTCGAACTCACTCGTTTTGATGGAAGTCCAACCCGCCGCTCTCTCCGCCGCTGGCGCGTGCTGGCCTCCTATCTTTCCGCAGCCTCGCTCGGCATGGGATACGCCTGGCTCTTCCTGGATGAAGACAGCTTGTGCTGGCACGACCGCATCACCCACACTTACCTCGCGCCTATCCAGCGGGACTCTAAGAACTAAAGTTTTACTGCGCAGCCAGAGAGATTGGAGACGGTCCAATTCTGGCGTGGCCAGCGCTGCTCTGGTACTCTTACGTGCACCATGCGCTTCTGCAGCATCCTCCTGCTTTTAATTGCAGCGCCGAGCTTTGCCCAGAATCTTAAGCCGGTTGCTGAACGTCTCACCGCGCAAAACACCCTTTTCGACGAGCAATACGAGTCCGATCTGCGCAATGTTCCCGAGCGCGCCACCGCTTTCGGAGACTATCGATACAACGACAAGCTGACGGACCATTCCCTGGCGGCCATCCAGCAGCGGCATCAGACCGACGTGGACTTCTTGAAACGCTTGCAGGTAATCGCCACGACGGGGTTTTCCGACCAGGACCAGCTTTCTCACGAACTCATGGTTCGCGTCCTTGAGCAGCGCATCACCGATTTCAACCTCAAGGAATATGAGATGCCCATCAATCAACAGAACGGCATCCACACCAACCTGGCGGACCTGCCCCTCTCGGTTCCGCTCGACTCGGTGAAACATTACGAGGACTACGTCTCACGCCTGCATCAGATCCCGCGCGCGCTAAGCCAGGTGACCGAAGTCCTGCACGCCGGTATGAAAGACAAACTGATGCCGGTGCGATTCCTGGCCGAGAAGGTTCCCGTTCAGTGCGAAGGCATAGTCTCTGCCGATCCGTTTCTGCAACCCACCAAGAAATATCCTGCAGATATTTCGGCAGACGATCAGAAGCGCATTACCCAGGAAATCACAGACGCCGTTAATTCCGACGTTCTTCCGGCCTACAAGAAATTCGCCGAGTTCATTCGGACTGAATACGCCCCGCAAGGACGCACGACGCTTTCGATCATGTCTCTGCCGGACGGCCAGAAGCGCTACGAGAACGATATCTACGCCCGCACCACGACCCGCATGTCGCCCGACGAAATTCACCAGCTTGGGCTGCGCGAGATGGATCGCATTCAGGGTGAAATGACGGCGATCGCGAAGAAGGAGGGTTTCCCCGATCTCGCATCCTTCCGTGCCTCGCTGAAAACTAACGCGAAGTACGTTCCCACCTCCGCCGAACAGATTCTCGATGACTTTCGCCATTACATCTCGCAGATGGAGCCCAAGCTGTCGGAGCTGTTTACTCTCCTGCCCAAATCGCCTGTCACCGTGGAAGCCATTCCGGAGTTTCAGGCCGCCGCGGCAACCCATTACGTGACTGGAACTCCGGACGGTAAGCGGCCTGGACGTGTGGTTGTCGCTACCTCTGATTTCGCTCATCGCTCGTTAATCGACGACGAGGCGATCGCCTACCACGAAGGTGTACCCGGCCATCACATGCAGCTTTCGGTGCAACAACAACTCACCGGCCTGCCGAAGTTCCGCCAACACGGCCTAGGTTTCAACGCCTATGTAGAGGGGTGGGCTCTCTATGCCGAGCAACTCGGCAAAGAGGTCGGCTTCTATCAAGACCCCGTCTCCGACTACGGACGACTGTCTTCCGAGCTCTTCCGTGCAGTTCGTTTGGTGGTTGACACGGGTATTCACGCCAAGGGATGGAGCCGCGATCAGGTCGTCGAGTTCTTCCGCAAGTCCGGAGCTGTCGACGAACCCACGATCCAAAGTGAGACGGACCGATACATCTCGTGGCCGGCCCAGGCGCTCAGCTACAAGCTGGGTCAGCTGAAGTTTCGGGAATTGCGCGAGCGCGCTCAGAAAGAGCTGGGCTCGAGGTTTGATCTCAGAAAATTTCACGATGAAATGCTGAACGGCGGTACGTTACCGCTCGATGTCCTCGACGCTCGAACCGACAAGTGGATCGCCGAACAGAAGGGAAAGTAAAAATCTGCAAGGGGTTTGACAGCTATCGGCGAGAGCACGGTCCGCGCCTCGCCTGTGCTATCTTCTAGGTTTACCGCTTAAGCCCTACAGACCCGTTTCAACGCATGGCAACATCCGCCGAAGGAACTAAACCGGTAGTCAAGGTCTTCGTCGCCACCACGGTGATGCTGACCTTCATTTCCTTCTGGCGGGCCTCCGCCATCGTGCTTTCCGATCTGGCATCGTCAGCCTACTACGCCGGCGGTGATGCCGAGAAGGTCATCGGCAAGAGCGCTCCGTGGTTCATTCTGGCGGTCATGCTGTTCAGCTATGCCGTACGGGCTCTCTATATCGAGTCCAGCAGCATGTTCGTCCGAGGCGGCGTTTACCGCGTCGTGAAAGAGGCCATGGGCGGCACGCTCGCCAAGTTCTCGGTCTCGGCCCTGCTTTTTGACTACGTCCTGACCGGTCCCATCAGCGCCGTGTCTGCGGGGCAATACCTGGCGGGGTTCATCAAAGACATCGGAGTGTACCTGCACCGGCCATTGAACTTCTCCGACGATCATTTCGCCGCTGGTCTCGCCGTCATCGTCGTCATTTATTTCTGGTGGAAAAACACGCAGGGCATTCACGAGTCCAGCCAAAAGGCGCTGCAGATCATGATCATCACCACGGTGATGGTCGTGATCCTGATTATCTGGTGCTCGATTACGGTACTGCGGGCTCCGGTTCAGTTGCCGCCCAGCCCGCTCCAGCCGGGCGTCATTCCGATCAACAAAGAATCGCTTGGCTGGCTCAATGGCACCTTCTTCGCGCACCTGACCTGGATCCTGCTGTTCGTCGGCTTCGGGCACTCGGTTCTGGCGATGAGTGGCGAAGAAACTCTCGCCCAGGTTAACCGCGAGATCGAACACCCGAAGCTGAAGAATCTCGAAAAGACCGGTCTGGTGATTTTCATATACAGCCTGCTCTTTACCTCGCTGGTGTCATTCTTCGCGGTGATGATCATCCCCGACAATGTCCGGCCCAACTTCTTCGCCAACTTGATTGGCGGGATCGCCATGTACCTGGTCGGGCCGACCAGCGTGAAGCTGCTGTTTCATGGCTTCGTGGTCTTGGTCGGCGTGCTCATTCTCGCCGGCGCACAGAATACTTCTATCGTGGGCGCGAACGGCGTTCTGAACCGTGTTGCCGAAGATGGCGTGCTCACGAGCTGGTTCCAGAAGCCGCATAACCGTTACGGCACCAGCTACCGCATCATCAATCTGATTGTCGGCTTGCAGCTAGTCACGATCGTTCTCAGCCTGGGCAACGTGTATGTGCTGGCC
>Ga0209698_10003647_pt1 | contig 17027 bp, 12 predicted proteins | sample LitLauG_LLR_2012_FD_187203 | JGI IMG/M metagenome (GOLD analysis project Ga0209698, IMG submission 187203) | Freshwater sediment microbial communities from Pennsylvania, USA - Little Laurel Run_MetaG_LLR_2012 (SPAdes) (version 2) | ecosystem: Environmental > Aquatic > Freshwater > Creek >...
GAAGCCCTTCACGCCGTAGCCGTACAGATGGAGGTTGCGATCCTCGACCTCGGCGAGCCGCTGCTCGCTGACGCTGGAAGGTTGAAAGCAGCCGAGCAGGTCGTGATACCGCCGCGCCGCGTCCTGAAAATAACTCATATTGCCCCAGAGCGTGTCGTCCGCGTCGAGGCAAAGGAGTTCGACCGGCACTAGACCGCGTCTTCCTCATGCAGCACCGCGTCATAGCCCCACAGGCGCTTGACGTGGCGCATCACCTTGTCGCGGTCGCCCTCCGCCAGCGGCACGCCGTTGCGGCGCTTGTGGCGCATCACCAGCTTGCGGTCGCCTAGCAGGTCGACGTCGACGACCTGAATGTCGGGATCGCGCGCCGCGACGTCATAGGTGTCGGCCAGCGCGTTGCGCACCCGCCGATAGCCGTCGTCGTCGTGGATGGCGTCGATGCCGTATTCGGACTCCGAGGCGTTGTCGGTCAGCACGAAGAACTTGAATTTGCGGATCAGATGCGGGCTCAGATATTGCCGCACGAAGGACTCATCGCGATAGGTCGACCAGATTTCCTTCAAAGCCTTGCGCCAGTCCTGACACCCGGCGATGTCGGGGAACCACAAGCGGTCCTCCTCCGTCGGGTTGAGGCAAATGCGCTTGATGTCCTCCATCATCGCGAAGCCCAGCGCATAGGGATTGATGCCGCTGTGATGGGGATGATCGAATTCGGTCTGGTAGACCACGTTGGAATGGCTGTGCAGGATCTCCAGCAGCGCGCCTTCCGAGATCAACCCGCGATCATAGAGTTCGTTGACGATATAATAATGCGTGAAGGTCGCGCAGCCTTCGTTCATCAGCTTGGTCTGGCGCTGCGGATAGAAATATTGCGCCGTGTTGCGCACGATGCGCAGCAATTCGCGTTGCCAGGGTTGCAGGATCGGGCTGTTCTTTTCGAGGAAATACAGCAGGTTTTCCTCGGGCAGCCGGTGGCGCAGCTTGCGCTCGGCCATCTCGATCTCGGCGGGCGTCGGCGCCTTGCTCTTGCCGAAATTCGGCACGGTGCGCCAGATGTCGTTGAACGAAGCCTGCTCGCTGGCGAGCCGCTCGCGCCGCCGCGCCTCATATTCCGAAAGCTTCATCTTGCTGGCGCGGCGATACCGGAACACGCTCTGGTTCTGCAACGCATGCGCCGCGTCGAGGATCGACTCGACCGCCTCCTGCCCGTGCTTTTCTTCACACTCCGCCACATACCGCTTGGCGAATTCCAGATAATCGAGGATGCCGTTGGGGTCGGTCCATTGCTGGAACAGATAATTGTTCTTGAAGAAATGATTGTGTCCGAACGCCGCGTGCGCCAGCACCAGCGTCTGCATCGCCATGGAGTTCTCCTCCATGTAATAGCTGATGCAGGGGTTCGAGTTGATGACGATCTCGTAGGCCAGCGCCTGATAGCCCTTGCGATAGAGCATCTCGTCGCGCACGAAGCGCTTGCCGAAAGACCAATGCGAATACATCAGCGGCATGCCGACCGACGAATAGGCGTCGAGCATCTGTTCGGCGGAGATCACCTCGATCTGGTTGGGAAAAACGTCGAGGCCGAGATCGTTGAGCGCGATGTCCTGCACCGCGTCATAGACGCGTTGCATCAGCGCAAAATCCCATTCCGCGCCGTCGAACAGCGGCTTTTCGGCGCGCGGGCGTCTCGTCGTCTCGTTCATGTCGCCGCCTTCTCCCGGTTGCGCGCGAACAATTCCCGAAACACGGGATAGATGTCCGCCGGGTTGGAGACCTTGCGCATGGCGAAGTTCGGCGCCGTCTCGGTCAGGCTCTGGTAGCCGCGCCACAGCTCCTTCATGTCGCCGCCGCTCCAGTGCGAGGAGATGTCGCGGTCGGCGATTTCGATATAGGCAAAATATTGCGTCGAGGGCAGAATCTCCTCGTTGAGCAGGGCCAGACAATGCTCCGTGTCGCCGCTCGAATTGTCGCCGTCCGACGCTTCCGCGCAATAGATGTTCCACTCGCCCGGCGAATAGCGCTTGTCGCGAATTTCAATCATCTGCTCCAGCGCCGACGAAACCACCGTGCCGCCGGTCTCGCGCCCGTAGAAGAACTCGTGCTCATCGACCTCCTTCGCCTCATGCGTATGACGCACGAACACCACATCGACGCGCTCATATTTGCGCTTCAGGAACAGATGCAGCAGGATGAAGAACCGTTTGGCCAGATCCTTCTCGCGCTCGCCCATCGAGGCCGAGACGTCCATCAAACAGAACATCACCGCTTTCGCACGCGGCACGGTGACGCGGGTGAAGCGGTTGTAACGCACGTCGATGGGGTCGATGAACGGCACCACGCGCAGCCGATGCTTGAGCCGTTTCAACTCGACCTGAAGCGCCTCCGCCTCCGCCTTCAGCGCCTCCGTCGCCGGCGCCTCGCCGATCTCCGCCAACCGCGCCTCGATCTTCTCGACCTCGGAGCGGTTGGGCCGCCTCAGCGCCAGCCGACGGCTGAGGCTGTGGCGCATCGTGCGCAGCACGTTGAGATTAGGAATCACCCCGTCAGCCGAGAACCCGGCGCGACGCGGCTCGGCGAGCTTGGCGTCTTTGATCGAAGATTTGATGAGGTCGGGAAGCTCCAAATCCTCGAACAGCAGGTCGAGAAACTCGGCTTCGGTCAGCGCGAAGGTGAAATCGTCGTCGCCGTCGCCGTCCGTCGCGCCTTGCCGCCCGCGACCGCCGCCCCCGCCCCGGGGCTTGTCGATGCGGTCGCCGGTGACGAATTCCTTGTTGCCGGGGAGCACCCGCTCGCGATTGCCGCCAGAATCCGAGTCGTGGAAGAACGGCTCATTGATGCCGTCGCTGGGGATCGACACCGAGCCGCCTTTGGACGCATCGCCGATGGAGCGTTCGCGCACCGCCTTATCGACCGCCTCCTTGATGCGGCTGCGCGACCTTTTCAGGAAGCGCATCCGGTTGCCGAGACTCTTGTCTCGTGGATTCAAACGCCGGTCGATGAACTGGGGCATTCTCTTTCCTCGATCCCGCTCACCCGGCCTTGTTGACCCGCATGTACCATTCAACCAATCGCCGAACCTGCCGTTCCGTATAGCCGCGCGACTTCATCCTATCGAGGAACTCCTCGTGCTGCTTCTCGGTCTTGGTGTCCTGCTTGGCGCCGAAGCTGATGACCGGCAGAAGCTCCTCGACCTGGGAGAACATGCGCTTCTCGATCACTTCGCGGATTTTCTCGTAAGACTGCCATGACGGGTTCTTGCCGCCATGATTGGCACGCGCCCGTAACGCAAACTTTACAATTTCATTTCGAAAATCCTTGGGATTGGCGATTCCAGCCGGTTTTTCGATCTTCGACAATTCGGCGTCGAGGATCTTGCGGTCGAACACCTGTCCCGTGTCGGCGTCCTTGAAATCCTGATCCTCGATCCAGGCGTCGGCATAGGCGATATAGCGGTTGAACAGGTTCTGCCCATATTCGCTGTAGGACTCGATATAGGCCTTCTGGATTTCGCGGCCGATGAATTCGGCATAGCGCGGCGCCAGTTGCGACTTGATGAAATCGAGATAGCGCTCTTCGACCTCCTTGGGGAATTGCTCGCGCTTGAGCGCCTGCTCCAGCACATACATCAGATGCACGGGATCGGCGGCGATCTCCTCATTGTCGTAGTTGAACGTCTCCGACAGCACCTTGAACGCAAAGCGCGTCGAAATGCCCTGCATGCCTTCCGACACGCCCGCCGATTCCCGGTATTCTTGAATCGATTTCGCCTTCGGGTCGGTGTCCTTCAAGTTGTCGCCGTTATAGACGCGCATCTTGGAGTAGATCGGCGAGTTTTGATGCTCCTTCAACCGCGACAGCACGCAGAAACGAGCAAGGATCTCCAGCACCTCCGGCGCGCAAATCGCCTGGCTGAGCTCGCTGGTCTCCAGCAACTTGTGGTAAATTTGGGCCTCTTCCGTAGAGCGCAGGCAATAGGGCACCTTGACCACGCAGATGCGGTCGAGGAACGCCTCGTTGTTCTTGTTGTTGCGAAACTGCTCCCACTCGCTCTCGTTGGAGTGCGCGAGAATGACGCCCTGATAAGGCATGGCGCCCAGGTTTTCGGTGCCCGCGTAATTCCCTTCCTGCGTCGCGGTCAGCAGCGGATGCAGCACCTTGATCGGCGCCTTGAACATTTCGACGAATTCCAGCATGCCCTGCGTCGTGCGATTGAGGCCGCCCGAATAGCTGTAGGCGTCGGGATCGTTCTGCGAGAAATGCTCCAGTTTGCGGATGTCGACTTTGCCGACCAAAGCCGAGATGTCCTGATTGTTCTCGTCGCCGGGCTCGGTCTTGGCGACGCCGATCTGGCGCAGCTTGCTCGGATAGAGCTTCACTACATTGAACTTGGTGAGGTCGCCGTCGAACTCGTCGAGCCGCTTGGCCGCCCAGGGCGAGCAGATGCCGGTCAGCTTGCGCAGCGGGATGTTGTACTGGGTCTCCAGCATCTCCCCCATCTGCTCAGGACGGAACAAACCTAGCGGCGATTCAAACACCGGGCTCAGTTCATCACCTGCGGCCAGCACATAAATCGGCTGCGTCTCAATCAGCGCCTTTAGGCGTTCTGCGAGCGAAGACTTGCCGCCGCCGACCGGCCCCAGCAGATACAGCACCTGCTTGCGCTCTTCGAGACCCTGCGCGGCGTGGTTGAAATAGCTCACCACGCGCTGAATCGTATCCTCCATGCCGAAGAAGCCGGCCATGGTCGGATAAATCTTGATTGTGCGGTTGAGGAACACGCGGCCCAACCGCGAATCCTTGGAGGTGTCGACGATAGTAGGCTCGCCGATGGCTGCGATCATGCGCTCGGCTGCGCTGGCGTAGCAGGACGGGTCCGTCCGGCAACCTTCAAGGTAGTCCATCAACGACATGGAGGTGCGCCGTTCGCGCGCCCAGGCCGAGGAGAACATCTCGAACACATTCGCACCCTTTATTTCGGCGCGGGGTCCGGAAGTCGTGAAAGCTGTTGCCGCCTTGGCGTTCATTTCGGTCTCCGAAATGGGGGTCATTCTGTGCTTGGCTTCAACGTGAGATTGAATGCTTAATTAAAGGTAAAACTTTGTCCCGAACTGAGACAGTCGGCCGCAACGAGCTTTTTTGTCGCGGCCCATCTCGCGAAGCCCTGCGTTGAGCGGCTTCCTCGCGTCGAGACGGCCAATGAGGAAAACGCACCGGATTCGTTGCGTGAGTCCCCAGCTTTTCGCCAGCAAAACCCAAACCCGGAGCCTATGCAAGCCCTCCCTTGAGATTGTCTGCAAGGTTGAAGCCAGTTCCGACGGCGCCGCCTAGTCGCGGCGCATAAGCGTTACTTATTTGTCACGCTCCGCCCAGCACGCCAGCCGAGGCCAGCTCCAAAGCCGCCGCATATCGGCGCGCCGCATAAGCTTCACGCAAGGTCCCCACCACCCGGCCCTGCGGGTCGACCACCGCCAGCACCTCTGATTCGGCTTCGGCGAAGGCTTCGAGCGCCTGCTGAATGTTCTGATCGGGTAGGAGGGTCATGGATACGATACGCCCGAATCGGGCGAGGGTTTCATCCGCCTCGCCCTCCGCATGCGCCTGCGCGGTCGAGACGAGGCCCGCGTAACGCCCCTCATCGTCGATCAGCGCCACGAAAGCGGGTCCGCCGGGCGGAAAATCGAGCCGGAACGCTGCGAGCGTCTCCCCGGCCGGCAGCACCGGGGTCTGGCGGTCCATCAATTCGCCGACCCGCAGCGCCCGCACCCAGCCCACGTCGTGCGCGCCCGAAATATCCTCGCCGCGCAGATGCAGCCGCCAGGTGGAGAACGAATAGCCGAAAATCGCCTTCACCGTCAGATGGCTGGCGACGCAGCCGGCCAGCACCGGCCCCGCCAGCCCGACGTCGCCGGAGCTTTCCAGCACCAGAAACGCCATGGTCAGCGGCCCGCCGACGATAGCCGCGCCGAGCGTCGCCATGCCGGCCAAAGCGCTCGCCGTCGGGTCGAGCCCGACGCCCGGCGCAACCGCCGCGACGCCGAGCGCATAAAGTTTGCCCAGCAGAGCCCCGACAAACAGCGAGGCGAAGAACAGGCCGCCGCGAAACCCGCTCGCCAGCGAAATCAGCGCGGCGCTGAGTTTGAGCCCGATCAGCTTGACCAAAGTCGCCGCCGACAGCGTGCGCGGCAGGTCCAGCGCCAGCGCGCCGTGGCCGGCGCCCAGCGTCTGCGGCGTCAGCGCCGCCAGCCCCGCCACCAGCGCGCCGCCGACCACCGGGCGCGCCCAGCCTGGCAACGCGCGGGCGTGAAACGCCCGCTCCACCAGGGCCGCCGCGCGCATCGCCGCCACGCCCAGCACCGCCGACACCAGCCCCAGCCCCGCCAGCGCCAGATAGGGCAGCACGCCGAACGCGGGAACCAGCGGCGCTTCAATGGAATAAGGCGCGCCGCCCAATACATGCACGGTCAGCCGCCCCGCCACCGCCGCCGCCAGAACCGGCGCCGCCGTGGCCAGCGTGTAGGCGCCGATGATTAGCTCGAACGCGTAGAAAGCGCCTGTCAGCGGCGCCCCGAAGGCGGCGGAGATCGCCCCGGCGGCGCCGCAGCCCACCAGCATCCGCAAATCCTGCCGGCGCAGCCGCAGCAGCGCGCCGACCCGAGACGCCAGCGCCGAGCCGATCTGCGCGTAGCCGGCCTCCAGCCCGACCGACGCGCCCGCGCCGTTGGAGAGCAGCGTCATCCCCGCCAGCAGCAGGCCGTCGCGCAGCGACAGCCGTCCGCCATAGAGCGCATTGGCCTCGACGGGATCGACGATGGCGCGGGCGCCGACGCGCTGGCGCCACAGGTCGAACAGGCCCAGCAGCAGCCCCGCGCCGCACAGCGCCGCCAACGCGGAGGAGATCGACACATGCGCCTGCGCGCTGAGCTTTTCGTCGAAGGCGATGCCATAGATCGCGACATGGGCGAGTTCGGCGATCAGCGTCATCGCCGTCACGCAGAGCCCCGCCGCCGCGCCGACCGGCACGGCCAGCGCGACGCGGCCGATGGCGTTCGAGCGCAGGAAGGACAACAGCGCGGCGAGGGGCTTCACGGACGGGCGCTCGTTCTTGAGGCGAAACGTCGGCCTGGAGGCCGACGCCCCCAGAGCGCCGTCGCAAGCGGGCGGGCGTCCGCAAATGAAACGGCGCCGCCCCGCGAGGGACGGCGCCGCAAAACGTCTGACCTCAGAACCGCGCTCAGGCGGCCTCTTCGATCCCGGCTTCCTCGCCCTCGACCGCCTCGCCTTCGGGCTTGGCGCCGCGCTTGTTGGCGTTCTTTCGAAGTTGAACCTCGATCACTTTGAGCGCCTCGGCCTCGGTGGTCTTCTGCACGGCGGCGATCTCGCGCATCATCCGGTCGAGCGCGGCTTCGTAAAGCTGACGCTCGGAATAGGACTGCTCGGGCTGCGCCTCCGAACGGAAAAGGTCGCGCACCACCTCGGCGATGGCGTTGATGTCGCCGGAGTTGATCTTGGCCTCATACTCCTGCGCGCGGCGCGACCACATCGTCCGCTTGACGCGGGCGCGGCCGGTGAGGATTTCCAGCGAGCGGCGAGCCTGCTCCGGGTCGGACAGCTTGCGCATGCCCACGCCCGTCACTTTGCCCACCGGCACCCGCAAGGTCATCTTGTCCTTGACGAAATTGATAACGAACAGCTCCAGCTTGAAGCCGGCGACCTCCTGCTCTTCGATAGAGACGATCTGCCCGACGCCATGCGCGGGATAGACCACGAACTCGCTGAGTTTGAACCCATGCCTGTTCCCGCTGTTTTTCATCGTTTTTTGATCGCCGCCTGAAGTTTCACGTTCGTTCGTTTTGACCGTCGGCGCGGGCTTGAGAGCCTTGGCCGGGGCCGCCGAGACCGTCGCCGGAGCGACGGCCGCAGATTTCATCGCTGCGGGCGTCTCGACGCCCTTGACTGCGACCGGCGCCGCTTGAGCCGCCGCCGGTTTCATCTCCGGCGCCGCCGAAATGGCGCCGGCCTCTTTCTTCTCGGGCGCCGCTATCGCGGCAGTCGAGTGCCCTTCGACCTGCGCCCTTGTCTCGGACTTGCGCGCGGCCGTCTCCGGCTTGCGCGAAACTTCGGCCTTGCGCGACGCCGCCTTCCGGGCGGTTTCGGCGTTGCGAGCCGCCTCAGCCTTCGCCTTGCGGGCGGCCTCAGCCTTCACCTTCGCCTTGCGCGCGGCCTCAGCCTTGCGAGCCGATTCAGCTTTGCGAGCGGCTTCCGCTTTGACCTGCGTCGCCGTCTTGCCCGACTTGCTGGAAGCCGCCGGCTTGCGCGCCGCCTTGGCGACGGCAGGCTTTGCGGCGACAGGCTTTGCGGCGACAGTCTTGGACGCCGACCGGGCGGCCTTCGGCGCGGGCTTCCGCGCAGTTTTGGTCTCTGCCCCTTTTCCGCGCGCCAGATTCGGCTTGGATCGAATCACTTGCGCCGCCGCGCCAGACTTCGCTGTCTTTGTGACTTTTTTACGCGCCGCCATTGGCCAGGTCTCCAGAAACGCGAGACGTGCATACCCTCGTGCGACGACGACTGACGGCGCGAACAAGGGAGATCAGTCCCGCCGCCGGGTGAGATGTCGTTCACTCGCGGTAGGGCACGAACCGTGCGTTAACAATCTGTTTAGCACGGATTGGCGGAAAAATCAAAAGGTAGCAGGCATGCATCGCCGGACCCGATCAACTCAAGGTTAATCCCGGCAGCGGAATTTGCTTGCAATGGCTCAGTCGCCCTGCCCCGGCTTGGGCGAGAAAAACTCCTTGAGCTTGTCCGGCCTGCCGTCGAAATCCTTGCCGTCGGCCGGCCCTTCGCGCTTGACCGTTATGTTGGGCCACGACTTCGAATATTCCGTGTTGAGCTTGAGCCAGGATTCCAGGTTCGGCTCGGTGTCCGGCTTGATCGCCTCGGCGGGGCACTCGGGCTCGCACACGCCGCAGTCGATGCATTCGTCGGGGTGGATGACCAGCATGTTTTCGCCCTCGTAGAAACAATCCACGGGGCAAACCTCCACGCAATCCATGTACTTGCACTTGATGCAATTGTCGGTCACCACATACGTCATCGCCACACCCCCGTTCGCGCCCAACGGCCGCGAATGTCTACGCTACACGCTCAACCTTGGGTTAATTTCTTTTGTCGCGTTGTTCAAGCAGCGGCTTCAACGCCGCGAGCTTGGCGAAAGGCGAATCCGGATCGGCCGGTCGGCTGTCGCGGCGGGGCGTGAATTCGCGGCGCTCGTCGCGTTGGCGTTCCTCACGAGGACGCTTGTCGCCCTTGCCCTCGAACCGGCCTTCGCCTTTCCCCTGGAACCGGCGTGGCGTTTCGTCGCGCCGCCTTGGCGGCTCCGTCGGGGCGGCCGCCGCTTCTCCTGACGCCGCCGGCCTTTCGGCCTCAGGCGCATGATGCGGACGGCGATTCGGCCCCTGCGCGGGGCGCTCCGCGCGCGGCGGACGCTGCGGCGCGCGCTGACGACGCGGCGCCGGGCGCCAGACCTCGATCTCCTCGTCGACGACCTGCGTGGGTTCGACCGCTTCCGGTGAAGCGGAAGTCTCGCCGGCCTCGGCGGTCACAGCGCCTTCCGGCTCAGCGGCCTTGTGCGCAGCCGATCCGTCATGCGCCACCGGCGCGGGCTCGACGATCGGCGTCTCGGGCGCCTGCGTTTCCGGCGCAGGCTCGAGGGCCGGAACCGCCTCCAACTGAGGCGCCGCAGCCTCGTGCGTCTGCGCGTCAGATTCGACCGTCGCAACCGTCTCCAAGTCGGCCGCCTCGTGCATCGTCTCGGCGGCGGTATCGGCGACTTCCAGCTCCGCCGCCTCGGGTGGCGCCTCCGCCGTCTCGGCGGCGGGCTTGATCGGCTCGGTCGGCGCCTTGCGTCTGGCCAGTTCGAACGCCGCCTTGCTGACCTTATGCGGCTCGAAATTGAGCGAGCGCAGGATCGAGGCGAACGCCTCGCCTGAGCAGCCCGTCAGCGACGTCATCTGCGGCGAAACGGCAAAGCCCTGCCCTTCGGTCTCGTTGCGCGAACCCGAGCGCATGTGGTCGGGCGTCGCCGCGCGGATCAGGTCGGAAAGGCGTTCGACGATATCGACCCGCACCACGCGCTCGCCGCACAGTCGGAACCCTGCGACACGATAGGCTTCTGGCGACAGCGCCCCGTCGTTGGCGAAGGACGTGCGCCCGGCGGAAGCGAAGGCCAACAATTGATCCGCGCCCGCCTCCGCGCCGCGCTTGAGCATATAAAGCTGCGTCGCCAGCGCGCGCGGCCCCGGCTTCAGCAATTGCGGCACATATAAATAGAGCGAGCCGAAGCGCACCCCGAGCTTGCGGAACGCTCCGCGCGTCGACTGGTCGAGCGACCGCACTTCATTGCGCACGCGCTCGCGGTCCAGCACGCCGAGCGCCTCGCCGATCTTGGCGCCCAGCGCTTTGGCCGCCTCCGGCAACTCCACGCCGTCCTCCAACGCGACCAGCGGCCCCAGCAGCTTCTTCACATGCGCGGCGAGCCACAGATTGGCGCGGTTCTGCGCGGCCTCGCGCTCCTCGCCCGCCAACGCCTCATCCGCCAGCAGCACCGCGCGCGGCGCCAGCACCTTCTCGTCGGCGACGATGCGCGCCACGGGCTCGCCGAGCCAGCGCAGCACGCCGTCGCTCGACAGCACAACGGAATCGTCGACCGAACGCACGAAACGCGCGGCGCGGGTCGAAAGCTCTTTGGCGAATTCTTCCGCGTAGTCGGCGCGTTCCACCCAGCCCGGCGCGGGCGCCTCGACGGCCTGAAGGCCGCGCAAATGGCTCCAATCCGCGCTAACCGGCGCGGGCGCCTCGATCTGCGTTTCAGAGGAAGGCGTCGTCTCCGCCGCCTCCGCAGCCGCGGGCGGCGGTTCGACGGAGGGCGCGGAGGGCGCGCCTTCCGGCGCGGTCGGCTCCTGCGTATCTTCCTCCATTTTGGCTCCCCAGCCGCGACCCCTCGGGGTCGGCGTCGACAAATCGAAACTCTGCGCTCAGGATTGCGGCGCTCCGCCGCCCTGAAGGCGTAGCCCTTTAGCCGACCCTAGCCCGCACGCCAAGGGCGCGTTAAGTCGCGAGGGATATAATCCCGCAACCGAACTTTTGGATTGGCCAATCTTGACGCCTCGCCCCGTCCGCGCGTGCTGAGACAATTCTTCTCTGTCGGTTTCGGCACCCTGCTGTCCCGCCTGACCGGATTCTTGAGGGAAATAGTGATCTCGGCCGTGATGGGCGCGGGGCCGCTGGCCGACGCCTATTTCGTGGCGCTGCGCCTGCCCAACCAGTTCCGCGCGATTTTCGGCGAGGGCGCGTTCAACACCGCCTATGTGCCGACCTACACGCGCATCCTCACGACCGACGGCCATTCGCGCGCGCGCCTGTTCGCCAGCCGCATCCTGACCATGCTGACGGCCTCGCAGGTCGCGCTTCTGGCGCTCGCCTATCTGTTCATGCCGCAACTGGTGGAATTGATCGCGCCGGGCTTCTCAGCCGACCCAGCTAAATTCGAAGCGGCGGTCGGCATGACGCGAATCACTTTCCCCTATCTGGCGCTGGTGGTGATCGTCACGCTGAACTCCGGCACGCTCAACGCCCACGGCGATTTCGCCGTCGCCGCCTTCGCGCCGGTGCTGCTGAACCTGTTCGTCATGCTTTTCCTCGCCATCGCGTGGCTGGCGCCAGGATGGTTCCCCAACGCCGGCTACGCGGCGAGTTGGGGCGTGCTCGCCTCGGGCTTCGCGCAACTCCTCTTGGTGGCCGGCTGGGCGCGGCGACGCGGCGTGCTGGAGACGTTTGCTCGCCCCCGACTCGACGCCGACGTGCGGCTGTTCTTCCGCTCGCTGTGGCCTTCGGTGGTGAGTTCGGCGGGCCAGCAGATCGCCATTCTCGCCGACACAATCATCGCCTCGGGCCTGCCGACCGGCGCCGTCTCGGCGATCAACTACGCCGACCGGCTCTATCAGCTTCCCCTCGGCCTGATCGGCGCGGCGGCGGGCACGGTGCTGCTGCCGGAAATGTCGCGCCGCATCGCCTCTGGCGACCCCGAAGGCGCGCAGACATCGCAGAACCGAACCATCGCGCTGTCGCTGGCGCTATGCGCGCCGTTCCTCGTCGGTTTCGTGTTGATCCCCGACGAACTCGTGAGCGCGGCCTATCAGCGTGGCGCCTTCAACGCGGCGTCGGCTGCACGCTCGGCTTCGGTGCTGGCCGCCTATGGCTTCGGGCTTTTGCCAATGGTGCTAATCCGTTCGGCGGTGGCGACGTTCCAATCGCGCGGCGACTTCAAGACGCCGCGCAATTGTTTCTACGCAGGGCTGGCGGTGAACGTCGCGCTCAAGTTCGCGCTGACCGGGTCTCTGGGCGCCACCGGCCTTGCGATAGCGACCTCGGTCGGCGCCTGGATCAATTTCGGCCTGCTGATCTGGCTGGCGCAGGCGCGCCATCTCGCCCACGCCGACGACGAATTGTTCGAGAGCCTCGTGCTGATCCTGTTCTCCGCCGCCGGCGCGGCGGTCGCGACCTTGCCGGCGCTGGAAGGGGCGCGCGCGCTGGCGCCGCATTTGCCGATCTTGCGCAACGAGTTCGTGCTGGTCGCGACTTTCGGGCTGATGATCTGCACCTATGGCGTGCTGTATGAGCTGACCGGCCGTCTGTTCGGGCGCAGCTTGCCATTCGCCCGCATCTGGCGGAAAGCCGGCGGCGTGTTCCAACGCGGGAGGCGCAAATGAGCGGCGTCGTTATTGTGGGAGCGGGCCACGCCGGCGTTCAGGCCGCAGCCTCCCTGCGCGACGAAGGCTTTGAAGGCGCGATCGCCCTGCTGTCGGCGGAGGCGGAGCTACCCTATCAGCGCCCGCCCTTGTCCAAGGCGTTCCTGAAGGGTCAGATCGACCTGGCGGGCCTGCCGCTGAAAGCGCGCCGGTTCTTCGCGGAGCATGATATCGACCTTGCTCTCGGCGTGACGGCGAAGCGGATCGACCGCGCTGGCCGGTTCGTCGATCTGTCGAGCGGCGAGACAGCCTCTTACGATCACCTGATCCTGGCCACCGGCGCGCGCGCCCGCGCTCTGCGTGCGCCAGGCCTCGACCTCGCAGGCGTGCATGTCCTGCGCACGATCCGCGACGCCGCTTCGTTGAAAGACGAGATGAGCCGCGCTCGGCGCCTCGTCGTCGTCGGGGCCGGCTTCATCGGCCTGGAGGCCGCCGCCACCGCCTGCGCGCTTGGGCTTTCGGTGATTGTGGTGGAGATCGCAGACCGCCCGATGGGTCGCGCTGTGTCTCCTGCGACCTCGGCGTTCTTCGAACACGCCCATCGCGGCTTCGGTGCGCAGTTCCGCTTTGGCGCGGGCCTCGGCGCGCTGCAGGGAACGGGCCGGGTCGCCGAGGTGGAATTGTCCGACGGGACGCGGCTGCCCGCCGATCTCGTACTGGTCGGCGTCGGCGTCCTCGCTGAAGACGCGCTGGCGTTGGCGGCGGGTCTGGATTGCGCGGATGGGGTTTTGGTTGACGACCGCCTCATCTCTTCGGACCCCGCCATTTCCGCCATCGGCGATTGCGCGCGCTTTCCCTATGAGGGCGCGCAGGCGCGGCTGGAATCCGTGCAGAACGCCACCGATCAGGCGCGCGGCGTCGCGCGACGCCTTACGGGCAAGTCCGAACCTTATGCGTCTCTGCCGTGGTTCTGGAGCGATCAGGGCGATCTGAAATTGCAGATCGCGGGGCTGTCCACCGGGGTTGATCGCTGGGTGACGCGCGGCGGCGCTGAACGCGCCCTTACCGTGTTCGGCTTTGCGGCAAATAAGTTGAAAGCGGTCGAGACGATCAATCGCGGCGCCGACCACATGGCGGCGCGGCGCCTGCTGGCGGCGGGAACACCGCTCACGCCCGAGCAAGCGGCGGACGAGAGCGTCGACTTAAGGAAGCTGGCGCTGGGGCGGTAGCCGCCGCCGTTCAGGCGTGCGCTTTGACGATCACTCTGCGCACAAATATCGCTGCGAAAAGGATAGCGGCGATGGCGCCGCTCAGGGCCCCCAAACCAATCAAAATGTTATGGGCGGGGTAAGTGCGCGGAAGGCCGAAGCCCAATGGCAGACCGACGCCGCCCAGAACCGCCAAAACAAACTGCACCCGCGCCGTCGCCCCGCCGCCGAGGGACGGATAGGCCTTGTGAATCAGCCCGTAGAGCGAAAGCGTCACCCAACCGAAAAGATTGAAATGGGCGTGGGTCGGCAAAAGCGCGAGATCGCCGCCCCCCGGCGTCATGAACCAAAACCCCACGGCGACGCCCGATAGCAGACATCCGAGCCCGCAAGCGATGAACCAAACGTCACAACGCAAAAGGCGTCTCCCGCCGTTTCCGCCCCTTCGTGAGCCCTAAAGCCGCGCCGCTCAGCGCGTCGGCACCGGCTTCTCGCCGCGATAATCGTAGAACCCGCGTTGCACCTTGCGCCCCAACCAACCCGCCTCGACATATTTGACCAGCAGCGGGCAAGGCCGGTATTTCGGATCGGCCAATCCCTCATGCAACACCTGCATCACCGCAAGACAGGTGTCGAGCCCGATGAAATCGGCCAGTTGCAGCGGCCCCATCGGATGATTGGCGCCCAGCCGCATCGCCGTATCGATCGACTCCACCGATCCCACGCCCTCATAGAGCGTATAGACGGCCTCGTTGATCATAGGCAGCAGGATGCGGTTGACGATGAAAGCCGGAAAATCTTCCGACATCGTCGAAATCTTGCCCAGGCGGGCCACGAAGCCCTTGGCTGCCTCATAGGTGTCGTCGCGCGTCGCGATGCCTCGGATCAGCTCGACGAGCTGCATCTTGGGCACCGGATTCATGAAATGTATGCCGATGAATTGCTCAGGGGTCGCCGTCACCGAGGCCAGCCGCGTGATCGAAATGGAGGACGTGTTCGACGCAATGATCGCGCTGGCCTTCACATAGGGCCGCAGGTTCTGGAAGATGCGGCGCTTGACGTCCTCGTTCTCCGACGCCGCCTCGATGATGAGATCGCAGGTCCCCAGGTCGTCGAGCTTGGGCGCAAGGACGATGCGATCAAGAATGGCCGTGCGCTCGGACTCCGCCATCTGCCCCTTGGCGACCTGCCGCGACAGCAGGCCATTGATGGTGGCGAGCGCGCCGGTGAGGCGCTCCTCTGCGACATCGTTGAGCCTGACCTCATAGCCCGCTTGCGCTGCGACCAGCGCAATGCCCGACCCCATCTGGCCGGCGCCGATGACCCCGACCGTTTCGATTTGAAAGCTCATATCGTCTCCGGGGTCGGGGGTCGCTATTTGCCGAGTTTGCCGAGTTCAGCCTCAAGCTCGGGCATAGCGGTATAAAGGTCCGCCACCAGCCCGTAGTCGGCGACCTGGAAGATTGGCGCCTCCTCGTCCTTGTTGATCGCCACGATCACCTTGGAATCCTTCATGCCGGCCAGATGCTGGATCGCCCCGGAGATGCCGACCGCGACATAGAGGTCGGGCGCCACCACCTTGCCGGTCTGCCCGACCTGCCAGTCGTTGGGCGCGTAGCCCGCATCCACCGCCGCGCGCGACGCGCCGATGGCGGCGCCGAGCTTGTCGGCGACCGGCTCGATATAGGTCTTGAAGTTCTCGGCCTTCTGCATGGCGCGACCGCCCGAGACGATGATCTTGGCGCTGGTCAGCTCCGGCCGGTCGGACTTGGCGAGGGCCTCGCCAACGAAGCTGGACAGGCCGGGATCGCCCGCCGCCGACACAGGCTCGATAGGCGCGGTCGCGCCGCCCGCCGCCGTGGCGGCGAAAGAGGCGGTGCGCACCGTGGCGATGACCTTGGGGTCCGTCGATTCAACTGTCTGGATGGCGTTGCCCGCATAGATCGGGCGCTCGAAACTATTGGGTCCCAGCACCTTGGTGATGTCGGAGACCTGCATCACGTCGAGCAAGGCCGCGACCCGCGGCAGCACGTTCTTCGAGAACGGGCTGGAGGCGGCGAGGATCGCGTCGTATTCGCCCGCGAGCGAGACCAGCAAAGCCGCCAGCGGCTCCGCCAGACCATGCGCATAAAGCGCGTCGTCGATGACGCGCACCTTGGCGACGCCCTCCAGCTTCGCGGCGGTCTCGGCGGCCGTCCCGGCGCCCTTTCCGGCGACCAGCACATGAACGGGAGCGCCCAAAGCCACGGCGGCGGTCAACGCCCGCGCGGTGATGTCGGCGAGATGGCCGCCGGCGACTTCACCCAGAAGCAGCGTGGTCATATCAAATCACTCCCGCTTCGTCGCGCAGCTTGGCGACAAGCTCCGCCACCGTCTTGACCTTCTGCCCTGCTTTACGTCCGCCGGGCTCGGAAGTTTTGATAACCTTGAGACGCGGCGCGACATCGACGCCGAAATCGCCGGGCGTCTTCGCGTCGATCGGCTTCTTCTTGGCCTTCATGATGTTGGGCAGCGAGGCGTAGCGCGGCTCGTTGAGGCGCAAATCGGTGGTCACGATAGCCGGCAGCGACAGCAAAACCGTCTGCAAGCCGCCATCGACTTCGCGCGTCACCTCGACCTTGCCGTCGCCGACCACGATCTTGGAGGCGAACGTGCCCTGCGGCAGGCCGGTCAGCGCCGCGAGCATCTGGCCGGTCTGGTTGCAATCGTCGTCGATGGCCTGCTTGCCGAGGATGACGAGGCCGGGCTTCTCGGCTTCCACCACGCCCTTCAGCAGCTTGGCGACCGCCAGCGGCTCGACGATCCCGTCCACGGTTACATGAATCCCGCGATCCGCGCCCATAGCGAGGCCGGTGCGGATCGTCTCGGCCGCCTGCGCGGGGCCTATGGAGACGATGACGACCTCGGTCGCCTTGCCTGCTTCTTTCTGGCGAAGCGCCTCTTCGACGGCGATTTCGTCGAACGGGTTCATCGACATCTTGACGTTGGCGAGATCGACGCCCGAACCGTCCGGCTTGATGCGGATCTTGACGTTGTAATCGACCACCCGCTTGACGGGCACCAGGATTTTCAT
>Ga0209698_10003648_pt1 | contig 17026 bp, 11 predicted proteins | sample LitLauG_LLR_2012_FD_187203 | JGI IMG/M metagenome (GOLD analysis project Ga0209698, IMG submission 187203) | Freshwater sediment microbial communities from Pennsylvania, USA - Little Laurel Run_MetaG_LLR_2012 (SPAdes) (version 2) | ecosystem: Environmental > Aquatic > Freshwater > Creek >...
AATGGTGCCCGAGAGCCGATAGATGTTGCCGTAATCAAGGCAGGCAATGTACAGATTGCCGGAACTGTCGGCGGTCAAACTGGTGGGCGTCGGGAACGGCGTGGATGTCGCCTGAACGCCGTCTTTGGGCAGACCGAACGTCCCGTTGCCAACAACTGTACTGATGTTGCCGGCCGGGGTCACCATACGGACTGTATAGTTGTAGCTCTCCCCGATGTATACGTTGCCCTTCGAGTCCACCGCGAGGGTTGCATAGAAACCCAGGTTCAGCCGCGCTGCGGTTGCAAGTCCGCCATCTCCGTCGTGGGCCTTTCCTGTGATCCCGTTTCCTGCGAACGCACTGATGATTCCGGTATCCGCCGCTACCTTACGCACACGGTTCGCTTCAGAATCCGCGATGTATATATTGCCGGCGGCATCGACTGCCAAACCCCTTATTTGCCCAAAGGTCGCCGACGTTGCGGGTCCTCCATCCCCGGTGTCGCCTGAAGCGTTCTTCCCGGCAACGACAGACAGGACACCAGCCGGTGTAATCTTCACCACCTCGCCGGGGTATGCGAAATAGACGGCGCCGGTGGCATCCACAGCCAGGGAACGAATCGAAGGGAGTTGAACACTATTGGCGGAAGTGCCGTTTGGGGTGTCACTCGATAGACCTGTTCCGGCCCACGTACTGATGGTGCCGTCCGCTGCCACCTTTCGGATCCGGAAGTTCGCGCCATCGGCAATGAAGACGTTTCCCTGTCCATCCAAGGCAATATCAGCCGGCTGGTTCAGAATCGCGCTCACTTCCGGGCCTTGGTCACCCGCGAAATGGAACCTGCCGGCCACGGTCGTCAGATTCCCATCGGAAGTCCACTTCCGCACCACCTGGGTTTGATCCAGAATGTAAAGAGAGCCCGAACTGTCCCAGCTCACGTTGGAGGGAGCAAGCAAGCTGACGCCGGTCGCCACGCCGTCTCCCGGGGAGCCCTGCGTCTGGAAGTTGCCGGCGATCCGGGTCAACGTTCCGGCGGGCGTGATCTTGAGGACGGCCCCAACAGCACTGGCCGCAACGTAAAGGTCGTTGGACGCATCGAGGTACAACCCCATGACACCTCCCAGCGGCGTTGCCTGGGCTGGACCATTCACCGGGTTACCATAGGCGCCGTTCCCGGCCACCGTCGAAATGGAGCCGCCGACGGTGAACTTTCGGATCCGATAGTTGAGTCCATCTGCGACATAGATATTGCCGGAACTGTCGACGGCGATACCCTGAGGCTGGTATAGAGTTGCTGCAGTCGCAGGTTGATTGTCGCCGTTAAATCCCGAGCTGGCGCCACCCGCGATTGTCCGGATTGTCCCATCCGGAGTTACCATCCGCACCCGAGACCCTGTGCCTTCCTCTGTGAAGTAAATGTTGGCCGATTGGTCGAGAGCGATTCCTCGGGCATAGCCAACCTTTGCATTCGTGGCAGGCCCCAGGTCGCCACTATAACCATACTGACCGGTACCGGCCACAACCGTGCTCTTGCCGTCAGCAGATACCTTGATCACCTGCGCCCATCCGGCTACATACAGATTGCCGTCGGCGCCCAGCTTCATGTCATTTCCGAAGATGCCGATCTGGGCGAAAGTGCTGATCTTGCCATCTCCAGTGACTTTTCTAATCCGTTCGTTGTTCGTGTCGAGGATGTAGAGATTTCCCGCACTATCGGCAACGGCCGCCGCGGGAGCGTTCAAGAGGGCCAGCGTCGCAGCCCCGCCATCACCCAACGGCAATGTTCCTGCAAACGTCTTCAGGTAGTAAGGATAATTAATTGTCTGTCCAAGGGCGCGGGTAGCCAGCACTGCGGCCAATGACAGCACGAATCCTGAGATCCGCATGTTCTTTCCCTTTCTTAGCCGACAGGCTTGTCGCTTTAGGGAACGTCGCTTGACGGCAGTGTTTATCCAGGATTTCCATCATCGGTTCTCCCGGCAGGCTCAGTATACACCCAACACTTTTCCTTGGATTCAGAAGATTGGGGTTTTAATCTTGAAAGCCTCCGCACACGCAATCTGCAACACTTTTCCCCACGATTTCAATGGTGCCAGACGCATTGAGCGAACAAAAAGGCAACTGAGTCCTTGAGGCTGTCCCGTGACAACTTCGGGCAGGATCAAAGGCAGTACATTCGGCTTACCGGTGCCGGCTCAAGAGCGCCGAGTTAGGCTCCGAATCCGTGCTCAAATCCGCCCATCCGGAATTGGTCGCAATCTTCTCTCATGCCTTGAATGTGAAACGCGATCGCTTCACGGATATCCACTTCGTTGTGGATCGTCGCTTATCCGCGTTCATCGGCCAATTCCTTCAGCAACTCCTCCGCATAGAATGCTCCCGCTGGAGTCTCTTCGTGCTTGAAGAACACGAACACGTCGCGTCCAGCGCTTTTGAGGCGTTCCACTCTTTGGGCGATTTCGGCTCGCTCGTCGGGCGAATAATCGTCCTTGCGCAAGCGGACGTAGACGAAGTTAGCCGTTACGGCTTCCGGCACCTCGAACTTTTCCGACTCGGCGAGGCACAGCGCTACGCCGCGCTCGGCAAGCAGTTCGTTCGTCTCGTTGGTCAGCCACGTTTTATTGCGAAACTCGAAGGCCACGCGGATGTCTTTGGGGAGCTTTTCCAAGAACGCGGCCAGCAGCGGCAGATCGGCTTTGAAGTTCGGGGGCAACTGGAACAGCACAGGACCCAGGCGATGCGTTGCCCGCAGCGGATCGATGGCGCGGAAGAATACTTCCGTAAACTCCGACTCGCGCAGGCGGTTGATGTGCGTGATGCGCATGTGCGCTTTGCAGGCGAACAGGAATCCTTCGGGCGTGGCGCTCACCCAGTTTTCGAGCGTCGAAGCCTTGGGCAACTGCCGGAATGTATAGTTGATCTCCACGGCATTCAACTTCGCTGCATAGTGATTCAGGAAGTTTTTCGCAGCCAGCTTCTGTGGATAGAACTCCGGTTTCCAGCTTGCATACGCGAAGCCCGACGTACCTGCGTGGAGTTGGCTCATAGCAGCCACTGTACACTGAAACTGTGCCCGAAATCATAAAAAAGCCGAAGAAGAGCCAGTCGGAACGCTTCCGCGAACTGTGGCCCGATATCCGCGAAATGGTTATGCCGCGGCGAGGCATCCTTGCGGGCGGGTTCCTGCTAATGATCATCAACCGCGTCAGCGGACTGGTGCTGCCCTTCTCGACCAGATACCTGATCGACAACGTGATCACCAAGGGCCAATCGAAATTGCTGGTGCCGATCGTGCTGGGAGTGCTGGGCGCGACGCTGATCCAAGGATTGACGTCGTTCTCCTTAACGCAGTTGTTATCGAAAGCCGCACAGAGGCTGATCGCGGAACTGCGCAGAAAAGTGCAACAGCACATCGGGCGGCTGTCAGTGTCCTATTACGACGCGAACAAGAGCGGCGCGCTGGTTTCGCGCATCATGAGCGATGTGGAAGGCGTGCGCAACCTGATCGGCACAGGGCTGGTCGATTTCGTCGGCGGGCTGATGACGGCGCTGCTCGCGCTGGTGGTCCTGACGACGATCAGCGCGCTGATGACGGGGCTGACACTCGCCTTCCTGGTGGTCTTCGCGGTGGTACTGACGCAGGCGTTCGGGAAGATTCGTCCGATTTTCCGCGAGCGCGGCAAAATCAACGCCGAAGTGACGGGCCGTCTGACCGAATCACTGGGCGGCGTGCGGGTCATCAAGGGCTATCACGCCGAGGCGCGCGAGGCGTCGGTGTTCGCGGGCGGGGTGCAGAGGCTGCTTGACAACGTGATCAAGTCGTTAACGGCGATGTCGCTGATGGGGCTTTCGGCAACGGTGCTGATGGGCGTGGTTGGCGCGATTGTGATGTACGTCGGGGCGAAGGATATCGCCAACAAGACGCTCACGCTGGGCCAGTTTTATGAATTTACGGCGTTTCTAGCCTTCCTCATTGCGCCCGTCGTCCAGATCGTCAGCATCGGCACGCAGTTGACCGAAGCGTTCGCTGGCCTGGAGCGCACGCGCGAAGTGCTGCGCGAACGCCCTGAAGATATGGACCCAAAGCGCACGGTGGCGATGGGTCCGATCAGCGGCGAGATCGAGTTTGAGCACGTCGGCTTCGCCTACGACAAAGACAAGCCTGTCCTGTTCGACGTGAGCTTCCGCTCGGAGCCGGGGACGGTCACGGCGCTGGTCGGCTCGTCAGGCTCGGGCAAATCGACCATCATTTCGCTGGTGGCCGCGTTCCATGTTCCCGGGGAAGGAAGGGTCCTGGTGGACAGCGTGGACTTATCCACCGTGCGACTGGACACGTATCGCACGCAGTTGGGCGTGGTGCTGCAGGATACGTTCTTGTTCGACGGCACAATTGAAGAAAACATCGCTTTCGCGCGTCCAGACGCCACGAAGGAGCAGATCATGAATGCCTGCCACATTGCGCGCGTGGATGAGTTCGCGGAGAAATTCGAGTTGAAGTACGACACTATCGTCGGCGAGCGCGGCGTGAAGCTCTCCGGAGGCCAGCGTCAGCGTGTCTCGATCGCACGCGCGATCTTGGCCGATCCGCGCATCCTGATTCTGGATGAAGCGACGTCGAGCCTCGATTCCGAGTCGGAGGCGCTGATTCAGGAAGGCCTGAAATACCTGATGAAAGGCCGCACAACGTTCGTCATCGCCCACCGCTTGTCAACCATCCGGCGGGCGGAGCAGATTCTGGTGGTCGAGACAGGCCGCATCGTCGAACGCGGCACGCACGAAACGCTGTTCGCCCAGCAGGGGCGCTATTGGGACCTGTACACGCGCCAGCACGGATTGGAAGCGAATCTTTTCCTCGCGCCTGGCGAGGGCGATGTGGTGGAGGATTCGGGTCCAGCGAAGGAAGCCAAGGACGCGGGCATCGCCGATGCGATGCGGATGCTGAGGTAAAGGCCGTCTATGAAGGAATCCGCGCCGCCGTATTGAACCGGGCTTCCAGCCACACCAGGATTAGAAGCAGGAACACCATGATGGACCCCAATAGCGGCAGCCCCATTACGACCCCCACGCCCCATAGCGACGCAAAGTAGCCCAGCGTGCACGGAGCCAGCATTCCGCCGGCCATAGCGAACGAAAACAGACCGTTGTAGAAGCCCGGGTGATAGGAGGGGAAGCGGTGGCCGATGCGCTCCACCATCAGCGGATAAATCGGCGCGAAAGAACCGCCCAGCAGCAGCACTCCGGCAACTGCACCGAACAGGTTGTCGGTGGCAATCAGGATGATGCAGCCGAAGATCGAGCACAACACGCTGCCCAGCAGCAGGCGGGCGTGCTTCATGTGCGCGATCAGGTATTGCGAAACCACGCGCCCCAGCAGCAGCGCCAGCCAGTACAGCGCCAGCATGCCCACGGACGTCGCGGGGCTGATGCCCAGACGCTGACTGAGAAATAAAGGCAGCCATCCGGCCACGGCCCATTCGTTTCCGAACTGGAAGAACAGCAGCAGGCTGAACAGCACCGCGCCCGGGCTGCGTAACTCGCCCAGCACCGCGCGCGGCGACGGAGGATGCGCGGCCGGCTGAGCCGAGAATTTCGACCGCACGTACAGCCATCCGAACAGCGCCGGAATCACTGCGATCCAAACCTGTATCGCGGGCGCGGTGTACAGATAAAACGTTCCCGAAATTAGCAGCGCGACTGTCAGGCATCCCAGCCCGAAGGTAATGCCGCATAGGTTCACCGTGGCCACAGGATCGTGCCGGTACATGGGCGAAATCGCGTTAAAAATCCCTGTGTGTAAAACCCCAGCCGAGCATCCAACGAATACCATCCCGCCGACGCGCCACCACGGCGAAAATGGAGGCGATACGAACGCCAGATAGAGCAGCGCGCACGACGCCGCGCCGCAGGCGAACGCCAGGGTCCAGCCGATACCCTTCTTTTCGATCAGCGGAGGCGCCACCCACACCGACGCCAGAATGCCCGCGATCAGGCCAAAAAAATAGAACCCGATGACGGCATAATCCGATGACAGATGATGCTGCCACGACGGCAGAATCGCACCCAAAAATGAAATGAGGATGCCGGAGACGAAAAACCCTCCGAGCGCGCGCCGCGATCCCGCCGACGCCAGGATTCCTTCCTCAGGAATAAAGGCCGGGGGAGCGTCCTGGGACATCACTGGCATAGTATAGCGGCTAGAGAACTTCCTCGGACGCCTCGCCCAGCTTCACCTTTACATCCATGGTCCGGCCTTGGCGGAATATCGTCAGGTTCAGCGTGTCGCCGGAATGCTTCTTCGAAAGCGCACGCGTTACGGCGTCGATCTCGGTCACTTTCTGGCCGTCGATGGCGGTGATGAAGTCGCCTCCGATGCCCACTTCCTGATTGCCGATCAACACCAGCCTTCGCGCGCCGCGCAGTCCAGCCAACTCCGCAGACGATCCGCCGGCGACCTCCTGAATCAGCAAGCCTCCGGTGGTGGGCAATTCCAGCGCCTGCGCCACATCGCCCGCCACATATACGGTCGAAATGCCCAGCCGCGCAGGCTTGCGTCCAGCGTGGAAATCGTCTAGCAGGAGCTTCGCTCGATTTATCGGCAGTGCGAACCCGATGCCAACGCTGCCTCCGCCGGGCCCGTAAATCGCCGTATTGATGCCGATCACGTTGCCCTGGGAATCCAGCAGCGGCCCGCCGCTATTGCCGGAGTTGATCGACGCATCGGTCTGAATCATACCCTCCATTTTGCGGTTGTCCTCGGCCTGAATCTCGCGGCCCAGTGAACTCACCACACCCGTCGTCAGCGTGCCTTGGAACCCGAACGGATTGCCGATCGCCAGCACCTTCTGCCCCACCTGCAAGCGGTCTGAATCGCCCAGGGAAAGGTAAGCCAGCTTCTTTTTCGGTTCGATCTTGATCAGCGCCAGATCGTTTACGCGGTCGCGCATCAGCACCGTAGCTTTGTATTTCGATTGATCGGTGAGCGTCACTTCCACCTGCTGGCTGCCGCTGATGACGTGGTAATTCGTCAGAATCTGGCCCTCGCCGTTGATCAAAAAGCCCGAGCCTAGATCCTTCACCGCTTGCGGCCCGTAGAACCACGTCTGCCGGTAGACCGTGCTAGTGATGTAGGCGACGCTGGGGCTGGCCATCTTATAAATGTCGATACTATTCAGCTCATCGGAGCCCAGGCCGGCCGATTGCGTCACGCTGGGGCCGCTCCACAAAGGACCGGAGGGGCCGCCGATACGCGGAAGCCCGTTGGGGCGCGTGGTCAGATAAACGAATCCGCCGACGAGGACGGCGGCAAGCATCAAGCTGCGGAATTTCATCTTATGGAAGGCTCCTTAAGGACGCATAGATCTTACGCGTTTGCTCAAGCGTATGTTCCTTGGTTCCGGACGTGTCGATGACGTAGTCTGCGTACTTCACCTTCTCCTCCAGGGGCATTTGCCGGCTCAGCCGGTTTTCCGCCTCTTCGCGCGAGAGATGGCTGCGATTCATGGCTCTTTCGATCTGCTGCTCCCGCGTGCAGGAGGCAACGATGAGGCGCTCAAAATCGCGATAACTTCCCGTCTCTACCAGTATCGCAGCTTCAATCACGATGATGCCACCGGGCTCGCGCGCGGCGAACTCGGCTTCCAGAGCCCGTTCCCGCGCCCGTACACATGGATGGACGATTGCATTCAGCTTGGCCAGCTTTTCCGGCTGCGCAAAAACCAGCGCGCCCAGCGCCGGGCGGTCGATTTCGCGATCGGCACGAACGATTCCCGCGCCGAATTCCTTCACGATCGCGCCGTATGCCTCCGCGTCCTTCGCCATTACCTGATGGCCCAGTTCGTCGGCTTGAATCAGAAAGCAGCCAAGGTCGGCCAGCGCGTTGCCGATAAAACTCTTCCCGCTGGCGAGCCCGCCGGTGAGTCCTACGCGGTGCATTTGAGGTGCTGCTCGGCCAGCGCCACGGTGTTCGCCATCAGCATGGCGATGGTCAACGGCCCCACGCCTCCAGGCACCGGCGTGTATGCAGTGGACTGACGCGCCACATCCACCGGATGAAGGTCGCCCACCAGCGCCCAGCCCTTGCGGTCGAACTCAGCTTCCTTGCCAATCCGCGCGGCCTCGGCGCGATCGGTGATGCGCGATGTGCCTACGTCGATCACCGTCGCGCCCGGCGCGATGTATTCACTCGTCAGAAACGCGGGCTTGCCCATCGCGGCGATCAAAATATCGGCGCGGCGCGTGTAGTCGGGAAGATTCGTGGTGTGCGAATGGCAGATCGTGACGGTGGCGTTTTCCTGCAGCAGCATCAACGCCATCGGCTTGCCGACGATATCGCTGCGCCCCAGCACCACCGCGCGCCGTCCGTCCATGGGGATGTGGTAGTACTTCAGCAATTCGATCACCCCCGCGGGCGTGCAGGACCGAGGCCCGGGACGCCCGGCGACCAGGTGCCCGACGTTCAGCGGATGAAAACCATCGGCGTCTTTTTCCGCAGGCACCGCTTCCAGAACGCGCCGCGAATCGATGTGCTTCGGCAGAGGCATCTGCACGAGAATGCCGTCGATCAGAGGATTCTTGCTCAGCCCTTCGATGATGGAGAGCAGTTCCTCGGTGGCAATGTCCGCGGACGGCGTGATCTTTGTGCTTTCGATGCCGATCTCGGCGCACGCCTTGATCTTGTTCCGGACGTAAATCTCGGAAGCGGGATTATCACCCACTAAAACAACTGCCAAGCCAGGCGGCCGGCTCAGTTTCGCAATCCTTGGTTTTAAGTCCGAGAGAATTTTGTTGCGAACAACGGTCCCATCTAAAATTTGCGCCATGCCTATGCTGAGTGTATCAAGGCAGTGGGGATGCAGCGTTATTCCCTTGGCAGGGTGTAGCCGAACGCGTACAGCATGCCGTCGTGCGTACCGACGTAAATCTTGCTCGCGCCCGCCGAAAGCGCCGCGGTGGAATATCCGGTGATCGATTTGCCGCTGGACCACAGTTCCTTGCCGCTGGCAATATTAAGCGCGTACAGCACCGCAGGCGCCGTGCGCGAACCGCTGCTAAGCGCGAATACCACGCCGTTATCGATGATCGGCGCGGCGGGCGAAACCATATCTTTCGACGTCCACGCTGCTTCCAGTGCTCCGACATCGCTGACCTTGTAGGCCTGAATCGCGCTGCCGCGCGCGGCGAGCAGCCAGCGGACCTTATCCGCGTCCTCCCACGTCGCGAGGCTCGACAATTTGCCCGCACCCGGCGCATTGCCGACCAGTTCCAGCTTGGCGTCGAGAACCAACAAGTGGCCGTGTTCGTTACCCGCGGCGATAAATTCCTTCTCGCCGATCTTGAACACCGCCGGAGCCGTAACGTAACTGCCGTCGCGCTGCATTTTCAGCTTGAGCGTCTTCTGCTCCAGCGCCAGCATGCCCTTATCGGTGCTGGCGTACAGCGTTCCATCGGAGCCGAACGCCATCCCGGCCACCATCGTGTCTCCGGTCTTATATTCGTAGACCATGTTGTCGGCCAGGTCGAGCGCCCAAACGCCGTTCGGCGCGCCGCCGCAATTATCCACCGTAGCGGTGTAAATCACATTGTTGACCGACATCAGGTCCCGCACCTTGGCGTTGGCGCGGATGAAGCGCGCGGCAGGAACCACGTCCTCGCCTGTGTGCTGATTGAGGACGTGCAGCAGTCCGTCGCTGGACAGCGCGAAAACCGTGGCAGGCGTGCGGCGAGGCCTCGGCAACGTTGGCACTGGAGCAGCCTGAGCCATGCCTCCGCGTCCCGCGGCGCCGGGCATCGGCGGACCACCGCGTCCTCCACGTCCTTGATTTGGAACCGGGGGAGCGAGCGGCGCAGCCAATGCGAGCGACGACGTCATTCCCACCGGACACGTCGCCGTTGCCGTCTTCGCCTGCACCTCCAGCGAATTGAACGGCATGTGCTTTTCCCAGAAAATCTTCGGAAAAGGATGATCTATGGAATACACGATGTCGTTGTTCGTCGCCACGAACATCAGGTCTTTGAAACCTTTGTACGTGATCAGGCGCGACGCCACGACGCTGGGCGAAGGCACGCCCGACAGCTTCTGCTTCCACTGAAACGTGATGCCTCCTTTTTCCGCGAGTTCAACCGACATATGCGCGTCGGTGCGAACGGCTCCCGAACGCTGCGCGTCGCCGCCCGCGTCCAGCCAGTCGCCTCCGCCCCGTCCGAATTGCGCGTGAGCCAGTGCGCCGCTCACCAGCGCTGCGAGAAAAATGGACTTAGGGCTCATTTGCCCTCCAATCCGAAGCAATAAAGAACGCTATCGAACGTGCCGAGATAGACGCGGCCGTTAGCGACCGACAAGCCTCCGAAGTGTACCCAGGATTTGATCTGGTCTCCGCTGGAATAAAGCTCCTTGCCGGTTTCGGCGTCCAGCGCATAGAGCACCGCGTGCGTCGAATCGTGAATGCGCTCCGGCGAATTATCGTCCAGACCGCGGTCCGGATAGGCCTGCTCTGTATTTTCGCCGCTGCCGAACGCGTAGATCACTCCGTTGGCGATCACGGGCGGCTCGGCTTGGTCCATGTCGCGCGACATCCACGCCGGAATCAGCTTATATTTCCCGTTCTTCTCTTCCAGCTTGAACGCGATGACCGCGCCGTGCGTGACGGGCCCGTACGATACAGGCACTTTGAAATCGGGATGCGAGGGACCCCAGAACGGGCTAAGAATCCAGCGCGTGCCTTGCGCGTCCTCCCACGTCGCCAGTGCGCCCCAGATTCCGGCCGACGCGAAGTTCACTTCCTCATTGCAGATCAGAGGCGTGCGTTCGAGAGGCGTCTGATGATCGTCGCCACCGGCCGCTTTGGTATCGAGCAGATAGATGCGGCATTCCTTGCTGGCAGCGATCATCAGTTCCTTGCCCTTGTATTTGAAGATGGCGGGCGTCACCTGCATGTCCAGATCGCGGCTCTGCAGCCAGGCCCAGTTTTTCGGGATGTAATAATCCTGAAGCTTCAGTTCGTTGCCGACCACCTTCGCGCCAACCAGTCCGTTGCCGTAGGTCTGGGTCGCTGGATCGTAGCGGCCGTCGCCGGTGGGCGCCCACGCGACTCCGTTTTCGTCGATGGCTGCGCCAGTGCGTCCCCACAAGCCTCCGCTCTTCGGGTTGTAAGTCATCACCTTGTGCGAGGGATCTTTGATATTCACGCTCCAAATCTGGTTCGGATTGCCCGCGCAGCCCTGCGCGGTGGTGGTGAACAGCACGTCGTTCCACAGATTCAAGGCGTACGATTTTCCGTACGGGTAGCCAAACTGGTACGGAGGCGCGAGGTCTTCACCGTCGGCCAGATTCAGCGTGTGGACCTCGCCGTCGCCAGCCATGGCGTAAACCGGGCGCGATCCATTCGCCGCTGGAGCGCCTAAAACCGGGGTCGCGGTGAGCCCGGCGGGACACAGAGGATCGGTGGGGCGTCCACGGCGCGCAGGCGCGGGATACTCGAAATGCTTCTTCCACAGAATCTGATGCGTCGCGACGTCGATGGCGTAAATATTGTCGGAAACACCCGCGACCAGCGCGATCTGTTTCGGTCCCGAAGGCGTCGGCACCTTATCCGCAATCAGCGGTGGAAACAGCGAGTGCATCTCAATCGGCTGATTGTCCAGTTGCAGCTTCCAGACGATCTTCAGGTTCTTGACGTTTTCCCTGTTGAGGATTTTTTCGTCTTTTTGCCAGGCTGTGCGCTGGGGATTGCCGCCATCGGTGGGCCAGTCAGCCGCGTGGGCCAGTGCACAACCGAGTGCGAGCGCGACCACGAAACGGGTAGTTCGCATGAGGGCTCCTGTTCGCTTTGAAACGATTCATTTCTACATGAAACGTGGGTTCCTGTCAAGGAGTCTTTTTCGGTTTCCACTCCGATGCCATGCGCTTCGCCTCGGCAACTTGCTCCGGAGCGAGGTGCGCGGCCACGGAATCGCGCATCTCTACGACCGTATCGCGATCGTTTTTTTCCACGCCGTTCGCAGCCACGATGAACCACATTTCGGCCTGCACATCGTCCCGCGGGAGGCCTTTGCCAGAATGACAAAGGATGCCCAAACTCGCCTGCGCGTAGGCATTTCCCTGCTCCGCCGATTTGCGATACCAGCTCGCCGCCATCGCGTAGTCTTTCTTCAAACCGCTGCGTCCCGCCTCGTAGTTCTTGCCAAGCGAGAACTGCGCGTCGGGGTCGCCGGCAGCGGCGCGGTCTCTTAAAGGAGGGCGTCCAGCGGGTGGTTGAGCGCACAGTATCGCTGCGAGGAGGAAAAGAGCGGTTCGCATGGAGGCAGTTTATCTCACGACCTTACTTCGCCGCGACCGTGTACTTCAGGCTCCGCTCGGCCGATTGGTCGCCTTGCTTCATCACCACGCGTACTTCGAACTCGCCCGGCGACGCGGCGGGCTGGATCGCCATCGGCGCCGCGCCGGATTCATCGGGCTTCGGCAGCGCGGGATGCTGCGTTTCCGCCACCTGCCCGTTCTTGATGAACTGCACTTCCAGTTGCGGCGCTCCGCCCTTCGCCTCCGGATACACGACGAAATAAATGTACGGCCGCGCCCCCGCGGGCAGCGACGTATTCACAAAGGGCTGCGCGCGTTTGCCCGGAATCTCGAACGGATCGGCCGCGTCGGGAGCCCGGTCCAGGGGATAAATGCGGGCCACCAGTGCGATGTCGCTCAACAGAGCATCGGGCCGATTTTCCAGGCGAAACTCCGTGGCGGAGGCGTGCTGCCCTTCTTGATCCATCACCGCGGCCTGCACCGTGAAGCGTCCCGTGGGCAGCGTCACCGAGTGCTCGTAAATCATGGTGTCCGTTTGCAGCCCCAGCAGCGTTTTATCGCCGACCGCGGCGGAAACGTCGCGGCTAACGCGCGCCACGATGTTGCCTTCCTCATTCTTCACGAGTGCGAGAAGATGCGCGTGGACGCGGCGCGCGCTGCCATCTTTCACCGCGGTGAGATTCGAAATCGGTATTTCAAACGCAATGGCGTATTGCGTTGCTTTGGCGCCGGGTCTGAACCGGAAGGCGCGCGCGTCGAAGTTGAAATCAAATGGCGGAGGATTGCGGTCCAGGGCTTCGAGTGCGGTCATGTCGCCTGGCGTGAGCGGCACGTCGCCGGTATCCGGCACGGCCCAATACCCGTTGCGGGTCTGGACGCGCAGCGCCGGCGCAGCCAGCTTCACTTCGATCTTTGCGAAATGCCCGTCGGTGGACGGCGAAGCAGGCTTGTACGACAATTCGTAGTGCGTGTCGACGTCCTCCATCACCCGCGCCAGTTGTGCCTCGGTGTTATTGGTGTTGGCGATGACGAAGCCTCCGGTGCTCTCGGAGATTTCGCGCAGAGCCTCCTGCGTGTTGGCACTGAGCACAGCGGAGCGCACGTAATCGGTCTGGTGCATCGATTCTGCGAGCTGCCCGGCGGGCGTCGCAGCCGAACTGGTGCTGCTTCCTCCGGACTGATACGGATTCGTGTTGCGTGCACCCGCACCGACGGTCGATTGCCCCTGGCTGAGCGACGCAGCGGCTTGCAGCAGAGCCCCCGAGGCGCTGGATGGTGTCGAACCGGGCGTACCGAGCGCCGCCTGCGTGCCTCCTTGCGCCGACGTGAGCCCCTCGGCGCATTGCGCGCGATCCTGGCAGCCGTTCAGGCCATAGACGTCCATGCCGTAAAACGTCACGCCGCCTTTGTTGGCCTGTGCAATTAACGCGTTCCAATATTCCAGTTGATCGGTCGGGCGCGTGATCCCCGTGCTCATCAGAAGGATCGTCTTTTGAAACGGCAGCGGACTGAGCTGGCGCACCAGCCGCGTCATGGCGTCGATTTCGCGCAGCCCTGCATTGACGGCGAGGCCGAGATCGCCGCGCGTACCCAGAGGATCCTGAAAATTCGAGCCATCGGGATTGGTCGGCACTCCGGGAGGCGGAGCGGTTTCGATTCCGACCGGCGGATGGGCAACGCCTCCGGGAGGCGCAGGAATCGTCAGCGTCGTGGTGACGCCAGAAACAGTGTTTAGCGACGATCCGAGCGTAGCAATGCTCAGCCCGTTCAGAACGGCGGCGCTGCTTTGCGATAGCGATGGCAGTTGGTTCACCGAAGCCATGCGGACAGCCTTGATCAGGTTGTCGCGGTTGTTGGAGAACGGAAAGACGGGCCGAAGACCGCTGGAATCCAGGCTAAAAACACCGATGTAGGTGTCCGGCCGCAGCTCTCTCTCCACGAATTTGCGGGCGGCGTCGAAGGCAAAACCTCGGGTTTCAGGGGTGATGTCGTGCAGGATGAGGCAGACCACGTTGATGGTCCGCAGAGGATTCGGCCCGGGCTTCGAGAGCGGCGCGGCGGGCGTTGGTGCGGCGGACGCGACAGGAGCGCTTGCCGTGGCAGCAATTGCCGTGTGAGCCTCGCGGCCTGAAACCAGCCGGAACGACTTAATCTCCTGCTTCACGCCATCTTCGAATATTTGGACCTGCGAAGGATCGACCTTCGTTACTAGGCGGCCACGGGCGTCGCGGACCACCAGTTCCAGCAACACTTCGCGCGTCTGGCTCTGAAATTCAGGAGCCTGCTGCGCAAGGCAGGCCGCGGCAAGCGCAGGCGCGAAGATACGGAGGGCCCACATGGACCGAGTCTATCGTAGAAATGCCTGTCACCCCGGGACGCGAGAGTGCATCATAGAGGTAGATGATGGATGTACTGAGTTTAATTGGCTTCGTCGCGGCCTACATCGTACTGATGCGCTTCGTGCTGCCGCGTCTGGGCGTGCCCACCTGAATGTCGGGAACCTGTGACGTCGAGTCTCGACGTAAAGAGCCCGACGCAACGAAGGAGTAACGTCGGATTGCACACTTGTTATTCTTGATAGATGGAGACCCGCCATTCCGTCTGCGCCCTGGACTGTCCGGATACCTGCTCCCTGCTGGTGAATATCGGGAACGGCGTTGCGTCGAAGCTGCGCGGCAATCCCGACCATCCGGTGACGCGCGGGTTTTTATGCGCCAAGGTCGCCCAGTATCTGGAGCGCGAATATCACCCCGATCGCCTGCGCTACCCGCAAAAGCGCATCGGTAAAAAAGGCGAGGGGCGATTTGCGCGCATCTCCTGGGACGAAGCGCTGGATACCATCGCGGCCAAGCTGAAGAGCGTTGCCGGCGAGTTCGGGCCGGAGGCGATTCTTCCTTATAGCTACGCAGGAACGATGGGCCTGTTGAATGGCAACGGCATGGACCGGCGCTTTTTCCATCGCCTGGGAGCCACGCGGCTCGACCGCACCATCTGCTCGGCTGCCGGAAGCGCGGCGTTGACGGCCACGCTCGGCAACCGCTATGGCACGGAGCCGGAGCAGTTCGCGCACGCGAAACTCATCATCGCGTGGGGCGCGAATATCCACGGCACGAACGTCCATCTGTGGCCGTTTATCGTGGAGGCGCGTCGGAGGGGAGCGCGGCTGATTGTCATCGACCCTGTGCGGACGCGCACCGCGGCCGTGGCGGATCAGCACCTGCGCGTGAATCCGGGTAGCGATCAGGCGCTGGCATTCGGCCTGGCGCACGTCATTCTGAAAGAAGGGCTGCACGATGCCGATTACGTCGCGCGCTTTACCAATGGGTTTGACGCGTTCGCCGAGAAAGCGAGCACCTACCATCCGGAACGCGTCGCCGCGTTGACGGGCATCGCCCAGAAAGACATCGTTGAACTGGCGCGCGCGTATGCAACGACCAAGCCTGCCGTGATTCGCTGCAATTACGGCGTGCAGCGCTCCGAACGGGGCGGCGCGGCAGTGCGCACGATCTTAGCTTTGTCGGCGCTGATCGGTTCATGGAAAGAGGTCGGCGGAGGCTTGCAGCTTTCCACGTCGCAGGCGTTTCAGTTCGATAGGAAGGCGCTGGAGATGCCGCATCTTGGCTCGCCCGCGCGCACGGTGAATATGACCGAGCTCGGCTCGGCGTTGACCGCGTTGAACGATCCTCCGATAAAGGCGATGGTGGTTTATAACTCGAACCCCGCCGGCATCGCGCCCGATCAGAATCGCGTATTAAAAGGTCTGCGCCGCGACGATCTGTTCACGGTGGTGCTGGAGCAGTTCCAGACCGACACCGCCGATTACGCCGATATTCTGCTGCCTGCCACCACGTTTCTGGAACACACAGACGTCTATCTCGCCTACGGACATTATCATTTGCAACTTGCAAGGCCCGCGGTGAAGGCTCCAGGCGAGGCGCGATCGAACGTCGAGGTATTTCGCGCGCTGGCCAAGCGCATGGGCTTTGAGGACGCATGCTTCCGCGACTCGGAAGACGACATGATCCGCCAGATGCTCGGGTCTGGTCATCCCTTTTTGGAGGGCATTACGCTCGAGCGGCTCGATCGCGAGCATTCGGTACGCTTGAACGTGCCCACGCCGTTTCTGCCGTTCGCCCAGGGCAATTTCGGCACGCCTTCAGGCAAGTGTGAGATCGATATTCCGGATTACGCGCCGCCTGTCGAATCGCGATTCGGCGACGCGGCGCTGCATAAGAAATTCCCGCTGGAGTTTGTGTCTTCGAAGAACGACGACAGCATGAATTCGACATTCGGCCATCGCGATGCCGTGGATAAGCAGACGTCGGTGCTGCATCTTTCGAAAGAAGACGCGGCGGCGCGGGGCATCGCGACGGGCGATCTGGTGCGAGCCTTCAACGATCGCGGCAGTTTGCTGCTGACGGCCGAGGTGGATGGCGTCGTCGGCCGTGGAGTGGTTCGCGCGCCCGCGGTGCGATGGGCGCGGCGCGCTCCGGACCGACGCAGCGCCAATGCGTTGACATCGGAGAGGCTGACCGACATCGGCGGTGGGCCGACATTCTATAGTTGTTTAGTTGAGGTGGAAAAGTGCGGAGATTAGTGGCAGCGCTCGTGCTGCTGGCGTTTGTGTCGATGGGCGCGGCATCGGGATGCCGACGCAAGAAAAAGATCAAGGCCCGCGAGGACGGCCTGGCAAGCATCGTGAACGTGGCCGACCCCGCCGATTCGGCGCAACTGGTGCGCGGATTTTCCAA
>Ga0209698_10003649_pt1 | contig 17026 bp, 18 predicted proteins | sample LitLauG_LLR_2012_FD_187203 | JGI IMG/M metagenome (GOLD analysis project Ga0209698, IMG submission 187203) | Freshwater sediment microbial communities from Pennsylvania, USA - Little Laurel Run_MetaG_LLR_2012 (SPAdes) (version 2) | ecosystem: Environmental > Aquatic > Freshwater > Creek >...
GGCACTAATGGTGAGCTCAGTCATCACAGTTTCCTTTTCCTAGTCGTTTCGAGTCAAAGCGGATTCGTAGAAGTGACCCGCCGAGACGGAGTCGTGCAGCGCGGCGAGGCGTCCGCGGGTCGACGCATCGAGGCGTACGTCGCCCACCTCGACGAGGACGCCGCCGAGCAAATCGGCTTCGTCCGCGATCTGCAGTTCGACACTGGTCCCGGTCAGCGCGGCCAGTGAGCGCACCAGGTCCGCCTGGGCCGCGTCGTCCAGGGGGCGAGCGGTGTAGACGCGCGCCACGCGCCAGTTGCGCGCTTGGGCGACGTAGTCGACCACGAAGTCGAGGGTGCCCACGACGTCACGCGGGCGGCCGCCTTCGATGACGTACTGGGCGAGGCGCAGCGTGACGGGCCCCACCTTGTGCGAGAGCAATTGGTCGATCAGTCCGAGGCGCGAACCCAACGGAGCGTCGCGGTCGAGCAGGACGCGACGCAGTTCGAGGTTCTCCTCGATGGTGCGCGACCAGCGGAACAGCTCTTCTTCGATGGGTGCGAACTCGTCGGTCGCGAGTTCCTCGAGCAGTGCGTCGGCGTAGCCGGCAACGCGCCGGCGCGCCGCCAGCAGACCCAGGCTGTGCTGAGCGAAGGCGCCGGTCTCGTCGAGCACGAGTGCCGCCTGCGCCAATTCGCCGATCGCCGAGGCGACTTCTTGCGCCGGGGCGACGCTCGCGGCGTAGACCGCCATGCGCAGCGTGTCGGCGTGGACCTTGGACGCCAAGACCTCGCGCAGGACCTGACCGCGGACCACGCCGGTGATCGAGGTGTCGCTCAACATGCCGCGAAGCTCCGGCTGGGCCAGGATCGCGCGCTCCAGTGACGAGAGCTCGCCGACCACCGTGGTCAGCGTCGCGTCGTCGAGGGCACCCAGGAGAGCGGCGGCGTATCCTTCGAGCTTGGGCAGCATGATTAGCGGTTCGATTCCTTCTGGGCCTCGGCGTTGAGGGCGGCCACGGCCTCGCGCACGAGGTCCTGGTGGGCGCTCTGGTCCACTTCGCGGCCGACGACCTTGGCGACGAGGTCGAAGACGATCTCACCGATCTTGGCCGACGCCTCGTCGATCGCCCGCTGGCGCGCGCTGGCGACTTCGGCGTTGGCCTGGCCCACGATGCGCTCGTACTCGGCCTGACCGCGCGCGCCCGACTCCGCCTTCACCTGGTCCGACAACGCCTGCGCGTTGGCGACAATGTCGCGCGCCTGCTCGCGCGCCTCGTTCAAGACGCGGGTGCGCTCGTCACCGGCGGCGTCAGCGGCCGCGCGGGCCTCGTCGGCCGCGGCCAGGGCGGTGCGGATCTTGTCCTGGCGCGCTTCGATCGCGGTGTTCAACATCGGCAGGGCGTACTTGGTGACGACCCACAAGATGATGACCACGACCGCGAGCTCGACGAACCACGTCCCGTTCGGGAGGAGGAAGATGGAGCCTGTACTCATGTCGATTGACCTTCTTTACTGAACGGCCTCGGCGGCGCGGTCGGTGAGACTCGCCGCGAAGGAACTAGTTGGCCTTGAAGACGTAGACGAAGACGACCATGAACAACAGGTTGATGAAGTACATGGCCTCCACCAGACCGACCGTCAGGAAGAAGTACTGACGCGCCTTGTTCTCGATCTCCGGCTGACGAGCGATAGCCGCGATGGTCTGGCTACCGGCCAGGCCGTCACCGATCGCCGCACCGATGGCACCGCCGCCGAGGGCGAGTCCGCCACCGATCAGGGCACCGGCGTTGCGTACTGCGCTCGCGATGTCGTTGGGATTTGCCATTTTTGTCTTTCCTCCTGGGTTGGGTTAGTGAGAGGCCTGAAGCACGTCGAGAGATTCGACGTGGTGCTCGTCGTGCGACTCGTCATGGCTGGTGGCCATGCCGAAGTACAAGACGGCGAGAAGCATGAAGATGTACGCCTGGATGACGCCGATCAGGGCGTCGAAGGGCTTCCAGACGATTTCACCGAAGGGGATCGCGTAGATCGGCAGCAGCGTCGTCATGACCGCGATCATGAGACCACCCGAGAAGAGGTTGCCGAAGAGACGAAAGGTCATGGTGATCGGCTTGGTGATCTCCTCGATGACGTTGATCGGGGCCAGCGCGGTGTAGGGCTGCGCGTAGTGCTTGAAGTACCCGCCGAGTCCGCGCGCACGCACCGATTCCACGTGGACCCATACGATCACCAACAGCGCCATCGCCAGGGGCAGGTTGACGTCGCCGGTCGGCGCCGGGAAGATCTCGCCGGACTGGCCGGGGTGCATCGCCGTGGGCAAGAAGCCGATCCAGTTGGAGATCAAGATGAAGAGGAAGAGCGTCACACCCAGCGGCACGAAGCGCTTGCCCCGAACGCCCATCGCGGACTCCGCGAGGTCGTCGACCATCCCCACGATCATCTCCCAGAAGATCTGGATCTTCGAGGGGACGCCGTCGGTGACCTTGGAGGTCATGCGAAAGACGAGGAACATGAAGATCGCGAAGGCCAGCAGCGTCGACATGATGATGTCGGTGTCGAAGGTCAAGCCGAAGAGGTGGGCGGTCGGGTGCACCCCGACTTCGATGGTCTTCGCCGCGTACAGCGTCTTCACTACATCTCCCCCTGCTTCGCCACGACGCTCACGACGTTGATGACGAAAACGATTTGATAAATCACGAGCCCTGCAACAATACCTATTCCTAGCGCCTTGTCCAGAAACAGCGCGCCGATGGCCACGACGGTCATCAGGGCCAGGCGGCTCATCGTGTTGCCGCCCAGTTGCCGGCGCACGGCCTTGGTGCTCTGTTCACCCTTGATCTCGACCTTGGCCACTTGGCGGTCGAGGAAGCGCAGGTTGAGAATCGCCAGACCCACGCCGATCACGACGCCGAGTCCCGCGAGGGGGGTGATCATGACGCCGATCACGAAACCAACGGCCCCGGCCACCAATGCGGAGAGCACCGTCCGGCGCAGGAGGCGCGGCAGTGTTGAGGGGGAGAGGTTTTCGAGCACGGTTGATGGGGGTTTCTAAAGGAAACGCCGGACTTGCTGAACCACGCTCACCACGGCGGCGACCGTTCCCAACACTATCCCGATTAACAACCCCGCGGGAGCGCTGTGCCAGGTGTGGTCGGCCCAGATCCCGATCCCCACGCCGAGCGCGACGCACGTGGCGATCGTGGTGCCCATGACCGCGAAGGCCGCCAGGCCTGGTAGCCCCTTATCATCAGGAGATACCGGCTCTTCGGGGGTGTGCGCACCGGCGTCGTCGCCACTCAATGGTGGGCCTCTTCTTGCTCGTACTGGCGATGCTCGAGGCGTCGGCGGCGCGTGAGGATCGGGCTGGACCAGGTGAACAGGGCGATCAACAGCACGGCGATCGCCAGTGGCAAGAAGACGTTCGTGCGCGGGTCGAAGAGCGGGAAGAGCACGAAGCCGCACAACAGGCCCGTCCAGAGCCACAAGATGATGACCGTGCGCCGGTGACCGTGGCCCAGGCGCATCAGACGGTGGTGGATGTGGTTCTTGTCGGGGGTGTGAAAACCCTGCCCCGACACGGTGCGCCGCACGAAGGCCCACACGGCGTCGGTGAGGGGGACGCCCAAGATGAACACGGGGATCAAGAGCGGCGCGAAGAAGAAGAACGTGACGCCACTCGCCGGCGGGGTGCGCCCGCCGATGACCATCGTCGAGGCCGACATGAGCAAGCCGAGCATCAGCGCCCCGGCGTCGCCCATGAACAACTTCGCCGGATGGAAATTGTCGCGCAGGAATCCCACACAGATCCCGAAGGTCAGTGCGGCGATCAAGGGCCCCACGTTGGTCGCCGGCAACAGTCCCAGGTCCTCGAGGCGCAGCCCGTAGACGCACAGCGTCCCCGAGGCGATGGCCACGATCCCACCCGCCAGGCCGTCGAGCCCATCGATGAGGTTGACCGCATTGGAGAGGGCGAAGACCCAGATGGCGGTGATCACGGGCAGGATCGAGGGGCCCAGCACGATGAAGCCCGCGAAGGGCAACTTGAGCTGGTACATCGTGCACCCGCTGAAGTACAGGATCGTCGCCGCCAGCACCTGTCCGGCCACCTTGGCCGGGGCGCTCATCTCGCGAAAGTCGTCCACGACCCCCACCACGAACATGACGCCGGCGGCGAGCAGCACGCCGAGCATCTCGTGGGAGGATTCGATGACCGCTCGCGTCGTCGGGAGCACGAAGGCGACGATGAGGGCGACGCACAAGCCCACGAACATCGCCCCGCCGCCGCCGTAGGGGGTGATGACCTGGTGCACTTTGCGTTCGTCGGGTTGGGCGCTGTAATTGACCGCCAACGCGATCCGTCGCGCCGGCGGATTGCTCACCAGGGTGATGAGGGCTCCTACGAGGGCGATGATCCCGTAGGTGCCCAGGGCGTTCATGGACTACTTGGTGAAGCTGGCGTAGGGGTTGAAATCACGACAGAGCGCGTTGACCTCGGCGCGCACGTTGGCGACGGCCGTCTCGTCCTCGCGCGCGCGCAGCGCGCGGGCCATCAGAGTGGCCACCGTCGCGAAGTCGCCCTCCTTGAGCCCCGCTGTCGTCTCGGCCGCGGTACCCACGCGAAGTCCGGAGGTGATGAAGGGGCTGCGAGGGTCGTCGGGGATGGTGTTGCGATTGGTCGTGATGCCGGCGCGATCGAGCACCTCTTGGGCCACCTTGCCGGTGAGCTCGGCGTCGAACTCGCGCAGGTCCAACAGCACCATGTGGTTCTCCGTGCCCCCCGAAACCATTCGGAAGCCCTCGGCGGCGAGAGCGGCGCCAAAGGCCTTGGCGTTGGCGACGATCTGGTCGGTGTAGACCGGGAAGCTCGACTGGGCCGCTTCCTTGAAGGCCACTGCCTTGGCGGCGATGGCGTGCTCCAACGGTCCGCCCTGCTGCCCGGGGAAGACCGCCATGTCGATGGCCTTGGCATGGTCGCTGCGGCACAGGATCGCTCCGCCGCGCGGACCGCGAAGGGTCTTGTGGGTGGTGAAGGTGACGACGTCGGCGTAGGGCACCGGGTTGGGATGTGATCCCCCGGCGATCAGTCCGGCCACGTGGGCCGAGTCGAACATCAACAAGGCGCCGACCTCGTCGGCGATCTCTCGGAACGGCGCGGGATCGATGCGCCGCGCGTAGGCGGTGGCCCCGGCGACGATCATCTTGGGCCGATGCTGCAGGGCCATGTCGCGCACGTTATCGAAGTCGATCATCTCGCCCGGCGTGGCCGGATCGTCATTGCGCGCGGTGACGCCGTAGGACACGAAGTGCCAGGCCTTGGACGTCATCGACGCCGGCGAGCCGTGGGTGAGGTGGCCGCCCTGGTCGAGTCGCATCGCCAGGATCGTGTCGCCCGGCGCCAGCAGCGCCTGGTAGACCGCCACGTTGGCGTTGGCCCCCGAGTGCGGTTGCACATTGGCGTGGTCGGCGCCGAAGAGACCGACCAGGCGCCGGCGTGCGAGGTCCTCGATCTCGTCGACCACCTGGTTGCCGCCGTAGTACCGGCGTCCGGGGTAGCCCTCGGCGTACTTGTTGGTCAGGATCGATCCGGTGGCCGCCATCACGGCGGGCGATGCGAAGTTCTCGCTCGCGATCAACTGCAGGGTGCTGGTCTGACGGTTCCACTCCTGGGAGAGGAGACCGACCACCTCGTCGTCGTTGGTGATGAAGGCGTCAAAGGGAGAGCTCACGAAGGAACCTTTCTGTGCGCTAGGCGCGTTGGTCGAGTTGACGAAGTTTTTCGATGCGCGCCAGGTGGCGACCCTCGCCCGGCTCCGCGCCGAGCCACGCCGCCAGGGCATCCTGGGCGACCGGCGGGCCGATCAGGCGCGCACCCATGCACAAGACGTTGGCGTGGTTGTGCTCGCGCGCGAGTCGCGCCGAGGTGGCGTCGTGCACCAGTGCGGCGCGCACGCCGGGCACCTTGTTGGCGGCGATCGAGATGCCGATACCCGAGCCACACACCGCGACGCCGAGCTCCGCCTCGCCGCGCGCGACGCAGTGTCCGACGGCCGATCCGAAGTCCGGGTAATCCACGGACTGCGTCGCGCTGTTCGTGCCCAGATCGATGACCTCGTGGCCCCATTCTTGCAGGGTGCTCACGAGTAATGATTTGAGTTCATACCCGGCGTGATCCGCTCCGAGCGCGATTTTCATAACAACACCCTAGTGTCCTCAGGTCGAGGATTCGGGCCCGAGGACGGACGCCACTTCGGCCACAGCGACCGCGCCCGCACGTCGCAACCGCCAGCCGCGCCCCGTCAACTCCACCACGCTCGACACCGCGCCATCGCAGCGACCCGCGTCGAGCACCCCCTCGACCGGGGCGGCCCACCTGGTCGCCAGCACCTCGTCGGCACTGGTGCACGGGGGGCGTCCGTGCTCGTTGGCACTCGTCACCGCCAGGGGCCCGCACTCGTCAATGAGCGATTGGGTGACGTCGTGTCGCGCCCAGCGCAGGCCCAGCGTGTTCGTCGCGCCGACCCGCGTGGCCACCTCGGGGTCCGCGCCCACGATGATCGTGAGCGCGCCGGGCCAGAAACGTTCGGCCAGCCGTTGCGCGTCGTCGCTCCACTCGACTCCGAGGGACGCCACCTGGGCGAGGGAGCTGACCAACACCGGCAGCGCCACGTCAGGTGGCCGGCTCTTCACCGAGAACAGTTGCGCGACGGCCCCGGGATCGACCAGTCGCGCCGCCACGCCGTAGACCGTGTCGGTGGGCACGACCACGACCAGCCCGTCGTTCAAGGCGTCCGCCGCCTCGCGAAGACTCACGCGCCTCACGCGGGCCTCCGGGCGACGAACACGCGAGGGCGTCCGCTCAGATCGTCGAGGTCGCGCACGTCCACGTAGCGGTGTTCGCGGGCCAGGTCCACCAACGCCGCCCGATGGTCCTCACCGTGCTCCATCACCACGGACCCTCCGGGTCGCAGCCACGACAGCGCGTCGCCCAGGATCAGGGCGAGGTCCGCGAAACCCGCGATGCCCCTTTCGTCGGGCGACACCAATGCGCCGAGGGGCTCGTAGCCCAGCACCGGATCGAGTTCGGCCATCTCCGCCTCGCCGACGTAGGGCGGATTGGCCACGATCAGGTCGATGCGCCCGCGCAAGGAGTCATCCAGCGCCGAGAACCACGATGACGTCACGAACGACACCGCCTGGAGTCGGTGCTTGCGGGCGTTCATCCTCGCGACGTCGAGGGCGTCGGTCGATTCGTCGAGCGCCACCAACGTGGCGGCGACGCCGCGCTCGCGCAACTCCGCCAGCAGCGAGAGACCGATGGCCCCCGAACCGCACCCGAGGTCGACGATGAACGGCGCCGGCGATCCGGCGGCGGCCAACTCGATGAGCGCCACGTCGACGAGTTCTTCGGTCTCGGGACGCGGGATGAGAACGCGGGGATCGACGTCGAGGTCGAGCGTGCGAAAGGGCCAGTGCCCGATGATGTACTGCAGCGGCTCTCCATCGAGGCGTCGACGGGCCGCGGCGCGCAGGGCCGGCAGGGCGTCGGGGTCGCCACCGGTGACGAACTCCTCGACCAGCCAGCGCGCCTCGCGCCGTTCGAGACCGAACGCGACGAGCTCGGCGACGGGGTCGGGGTTAGCGCCCGTCACTCTCGGCCAGCTGGCGAGCGCGCTGATCCGCCATCAGCGCATCGATATAGGGGTCGAGGTCCCCGGCGAGGACGGCGTCAAGGGTGTAGTTCGTCAAGTTGATGCGGTGATCGGTGACGCGATTCTCTTTGAAGTTATAGGTGCGGATCTTCTCGCTACGCCCTCCCCCGCCCAACTGCGAGCGCTTGAGGTCCCCGAGCTCATTCGCCTGGGCGTCCTGGGCCGCCTTGAGCAGGCGCGAGCGCAGCACGATCAGCGCCTTGGCCCGGTTCTGGATCTGGCTCTTCTCGTCCTGCATGGACACGACGATGCCGGTGGGCAGGTGCGTGATGCGCACGGCGGAGTCGGTGGTGTTGACGCTCTGTCCCCCCGGTCCCGACGAGCGGTACACGTCGATCTTGAGTTCGCTCGGGTCGATCGCCACGTCGACCTCTTCGGCCTCGGGCAGCACTGACACGGTGGCCGAGGACGTGTGCACGCGACCCTTGGCCTCGGTGACGGGCACGCGCTGCACGCGGTGAACCCCGGCCTCGTGCGCCAAGCGGGTCCAGGCGTCATCGCCCTTGATGAGGTAGGTCGCCTCGTCGAGGCCGCCGTGGTCGGACTCGCGCTCCTCGACGACCTCGAGCTTCCAGCCGCGCAAGGCGGCGTAGCGTCGGTACATCTCGGCCAGGTCGCTGGCGAAGAGATTGGCCTCCTCGCCGCCTTCGGCGCCGCGGATCTCGAGGATGACGTTGCGGCCCTCGTTGGGGTCGCGGGGCAACAACAGGGTCTCGAGGGCCAGTTCGAGGCCGGGCACGCGCTCCTCGGCGGCGTTGACCTCCTCGCGCCAGAGCTCGCGGTCGTCACCGCTCGTCTCGTTGAACATCTCGCGCGCGGTGGCGAGGTCCTCCTTGGCGGACTTGAGCTCGTTCCAGGCGACGTTGATCTCCGAGAGCTCCTTGAAGCGACGTGACAGATCGCGCAGGCGCGTCAGGTCCGAGGCAACGTCGGGTTGCGCCAAGGCCGTCTCGACGGAGCGGAGTTCGTCCTCGAGAGTGGCGAGTGTGTCGTCGATCGAGCGCACGAAAGGTGGCGGCTCGCCGGCTTACGCCTTGGGAGCGCGCGCCTTGTTGGTCTTTTGCGCGTAGCGGCGCTGGAAGCGCTCGACGCGACCACCGGTGTCGACCAGCTTCTGCTTACCGGTGAAGAACGGGTGGCACTCGTTGCACAATTCCACCTTGATCTCGGCCTTGGTCGACTTGGTCGTGAAGGTGTTGCCGCACGAGCAGGTCACGTGGGCATCGATGTAAGTGGGGTGAATGGCGGTCTTCATGGTCGCTCCTTGGTGCGGATGACGAGTTTAGCGGAAAATCAACTCGTCGGTGCGGGGCCCCGGCCGATCTCGGCGAGGAACTCGTCGTTGGACCGGGTGGACTTGAGCTTGTCGATCAGGAGTTCCAGGCCGGCGGCTTCGCGGCCCTCGGAGGCCAGGCCGTTGAGGACGCGACGCAGTTTCCAGACCTGGGGAAGTTCGTCGCGGTCGAACAGTAGTTCCTCGTGCCGCGTCGAAGAGCCGTTGACGTCGATCGCCGGGAAGAGGCGACGCTCGGCGAGACGGCGGTCGAGCTTGAGCTCCATGTTGCCGGTCCCCTTGAACTCCTCGAAGATCACCTCGTCCATCTTCGAGCCGGTCTCGACCAGCGCTGAGGCGAGAATGGTCAAGGAACCGCCTTCTTCGATGTTGCGGGCCGAACCGAAGAACTTCTTGGGCGGGTACAGCGCTCCGGAGTCGACACCGCCGGACATGATGCGTCCGGTCGCCGGCGCGGCCAGGTTGTAGGCGCGCGCCAGACGGGTGATGCCGTCCAGGATGATCACGACGTCGCGCCCCTGCTCGACCAGACGCTTGGCGCGCTCGATGCAGAGTTCCGCCACGTGCGTGTGCTCCTCGGCCGGACGGTCGAAGGTCGAGGCGATGACCTCACCGTTGACGCTGCGGCGCATGTCGGTGACTTCCTCGGGCCGCTCGTCGACCAGCAGCACCATCAGGTGCACTTCGGGGTTATTGGCCTCGATCGACTGGGCGATCTGCTTCATGATGGTGGTCTTGCCGGCCTTGGGCGGCGAGACGATGAGACCGCGCTGGCCCTTGCCGATGGGCGCGAGCAGGTCCACGATGCGCGGCGTGAGTTCGGACTTGCCCTCGGTGCTGGCGAGCTTGAGCTTCTCGTCGGGGAACAGCGGTGTCAGGTCCTCGAAGCGCGGGCGCAGGCGAGCCACCTCGGGGTCGAAGCCCGCGACGGTGTCCACGCGTAACAGCGCCGGGTACTTCTCGTTCGATGCGGCCGGGCGATAGCCGCCGGTGACCATGTCGCCCTTGCGCAGGTGGTAGCGACGCACCTGGTTGATCGAGACGTAGACGTCATTGGGCGACGAGTGGAATCCCTTGGTGCGCAAGAAGCCGTAGCCGTCGTCGCGCAAGTCCAAGAGACCCTCGATCTCGACCAGTTCGCCGTTGTAGGGCTGGTCGGCATTGGGCATCGACTCGCCGAAGCGGTCGCGACCGTTGCCGGTTGCGGTGCCGTTGCGGTTGCGGCGATTGCGTCGGTTGTTGCGTCCACCGGGCTCGTTAGCGAAGTCGCGGGGCTGACGCGGTTCGCGCGGTTCGCGCGGCTGATTGCCCTGTGGGCCGTTCTGCGGGTTGTTCTGCGGGCCATTTTGCTGGTTCGTCGACTGATGGCCCTGGCGCGGCGCGGCGGTGTCGCTCGACGACACCTCGGTGCTGGCGCTGGCGCTCTGCGGCGACGAACCGTTGGCCTGGGTCGCGATGCGTGGGGCGGGGACCGATTCGGTCGCCGCCGGCGATGCGGGTGCCTCGGCGATGAACTCGTTCACCAACGACTCGAAATCATCGTCCGGGGTGGCGACGGTGCGACGCGAACGCACCGCGCGGGTGGCGGGCTTGGGTGTCTCGTGATGGGGCGCGTCGCTCGACGGCGTACCCATGATGGTCTCGATCAGCGTCGCCTTGGAGGCGCGAGCCGATACCTCGGCTCCGGTGAGTTTGGCAATGGCCTGAAGGTCCTCGCGCGACTTGGACTCCAAGTCCGAACGGTCAGGGTTTGTGGGCTTGACAGCCATACATCTAGTCCTTTCTCACCACGAACACGAAAAGAAAGTGAATGGTGAAAAAACGGGAAACGTCGTAACTGGAAGAGTTCCGCACATCGGCGAACGGCCGGACGTGAACGACAAACCTCAGTGTAGCGGAGAACGGGGGTGGCGCAAGCGATTACGCCAATTCGGCCAAGAGCGCGTCGAGCGAGGCGTCGACCACCATTGGCTTGTCGCTCGTGGAGACGGCGGTGTCGGGGTCCTTGAGACCGTTGCCCGTCAAGACGCAGACCACCGTCGATCCCTCGGGCACGCCGAACTTCACGATGCCCGCCACCGACGCGGCCGAGGCCGGCTCGCAGAAGATCGACTCGTATCGCGCCACGTAGCGGTAGGCGTCGAGGATCTCCTCGTCGGTCACCGCGCGGATGTCACCGAGTGATTCGTGGATCACCTCGAGCGCCTGCACCCAGCTCGCCGGGTTACCGATGCGAATCGCGGTGGCGATCGTCTCGGGGTTGGCCACCGGGTGACCGAGCACGATGGGCGCCGCGCCGGCGGCCTGGAAACCCCACATCTTGGGGAGCTTCTTCGACAATCCCGCGGTGTGGTACTCGATGAAGCCGCGCCAATAGGCCGTGATGTTGCCGGCGTTACCCACCGGAATGGCCAGGACGTCCGGCGCCTCGCCCAGCACGTCGACGATCTCGTAGGCGCCCGTCTTTTGCCCCTCGATCCGATCAGGATTGATCGAGTTCACGATGGTGATCGGCAGGTGCTTGGTGAGTTCGCGCGCGAGGTCGAGCGCCTGGTCGAAGTTGCCGCGGATCTGCAGGATCTTGGCGCCGTAGACGATCGCCTGGGCCAGCTTGCCCATCGCGATCTTGCCTTCGGGCACGAGCACCACGCAGTCCATGCCCGCCTTGGCGGCGTAGGCCGCGGCAGCGGCCGACGTGTTGCCGGTCGAGCCGCAGATGACGGTCTTGGCGCCCTGCGCCTTGGCCTTCGTGATCGCCATCGTCATGCCGCGGTCCTTGAAGGAACCCGAGGGGTTGAGGCCTTCGTACTTGAGCCAGACGTTCGCGCCCACGCGCTCGGAAAGGCGTTCGGCGAAGATGAGCGGCGTGTTCCCCTCTTGCAGGGTCACGATCTCGTCCACGCCGTCAAGGTCGAGCCACTGCCCGTACTCCTTCAGCAGTCCGTTCCAACCGGTCACGCGGCACCTCCGTCAATTACGCGAATACAGGCGCCGATGGCATCCACCGACGTCAGTTGATCAAGCTCGTCCAGGGTCGAGCGCACGTCGCGCGCCAACGCTTCGTGGGTCAAGAACGAGAGTCGGGCCTCCTGGCCGAAGCCCGACTGCTCCATCGATTGGATCGAGACACGATGGCGACCGAACACCCCCGCCACTTGGGCCAGCACGCCGGGTTCGTCGCGCACGTCGATACTGAGGTAGAAGACGCTCGACAGGTCGCCGGCATCCACACTGGTGAGGCGATCGTCGACGGTGAAGGGTACGTCGTGACGTCCGGCCACGCGATTGCGCGCCGCGTGCAACACGTCGCCCAGCACCGCGGTCGCGGTGGGCTCGCCACCCGCGCCCTGACCCAGCCACATCAAGGGTCCGCTCTTGTCACCCTCGATGAAGACGGCGTTCATGGCCCCGTGCACCGCGGCGAGCGGATGGTCGACCGGGATGAGCGCGGGATGCGTGCGACGCGAGAGCCCGGTCTCGCCCACGCGTTCGACCACGCCGATGAGTTTGATGACGTAGCCCGCGCGCCGGGCGAAGTCCACGTCGACCGCGCGAACCGCGCTGATGCCTTCTCGCGAGATCGGTTCGCCCTGCAACGGCGTGCCGATGGCGAGCGAGGAAAGGATCTGCACCTTCGCGGCGGCATCGAAGGCTTCGACGTCCGCGGTCGGATCGGCCTCGGCGTAGCCCAGGTTCTGCGCTTCGGTGAGAGCGTCGGCGTAGTCGCGACCCTCCGAGGTCATCTGCGACAAGATGAAGTTCGTGGTGCCGTTGACGATGCCCAGGACGCGATTGATCTTCTCTCCGGCCAGCGACGTGCGCAGAGCGCGGATGATGGGAATGCCGCCGGCCACCGAGGCCTCGTAGAGCAGATCGGCGCCATTCTCGTGGGCGATCTGCGCGAGCGCGGTCCCGTGTTCGGCCATCAACGTCTTGTTGGCGGTGACCACCGAGGCACCGCGTCGCAGCGCCGTCTCGATCCAGGTCCGCGCCGGCTCGACGCCACCGGCGAGTTCAACCAGGATGTCCACGTCCTCGCGGGCCGCCAGGGCCATCGGATCGTCCACCAGCAACGCCGCGTCGATCCCCTCGCGCGCCGTAGAAGTGTCGCGCACCGCCACGCCCACGACCTCGAGGACGGCGGTCGCGCCGTCGACCAGGGCGATCTGTCGGGACTCGTCGTGGAGCATTTGCACGAAGGCGCGACCGACGAATCCCGCACCGATGACCCCGAGTCGCACGTGCGGCGTATCCATGTTCAAAGGCTAACCGTAATCAAGATGCGGCCTAATTGACTTCGAGTCGCGCGAGGTCGTCGAAGGTCTCACGCCGCAGCACTTCGCGGGCCACGCCGTCGGCCACGAAGATCACGGCCGGGCGCGGCACCCGGTTGTAGTTCGAGGCCATCGAATAGCCGTACGCCCCCGTCACCGGCGTGGCGATCACGCTGCCCACCCCGGTCGACGCGGGCAACCAGGCCTGGTCGATCAGTACGTCGCCACTCTCGCAGTGGCGCCCCACCAGACGAACCTCGTGGGGACGCGTGGCCAACGGCTGGGCGACGTCAAACGCCTCATAGCCCGAGCCGTAGAGCACCGGACGCGGATTGTCACTCATCCCGCCGTCGACCGCCATATAGGTCCGTTGCGTGACCGGCTTGACGGCACCCACCGTGTAGAGGGTGACGCCCGCTTGGGCCACGATGGCGCGTCCCGGTTCGGCGGTGATCCTCACCGAGGGGTCCAACCCGGCGGCGGTCGCCGACGCGCGCACCGCCGCTCCCCACTGCGTGATCGAGAGCGTCTCTTCGCCCGCGACGTACGCGACGCCCAGCCCGCCCCCGACGCACAGTTCGTCGAAGTCGTCGTCGCGCGTGAAGTCGACGAGGATCTTGATCTCCTCGTCGAAGCCGGCCACGTCGAAGATCTGTGAGCCGATGTGGGCGTGCACGCCGTGCAGCGTGACGTGGGGCACGGCTCGCAACAACTCGATCGCGCGTCGCGCGTCGCCGGACATGACGGAGAATCCGAACTTGGAATCCTCTTGACCGGTGCGAACGAACTCGTGCGTGTGCGCCTCGACGCCCGGCGTCACCCGGACCAGGCAGTCGAGGGGGCGCTGCGCCGAGACCAGGGTACGCAGTCGCTCGATCTCGTCGAAGTTGTCGATCACCACACGATGCACGCCGACGTCGAGAGCGCGCTCGAGTTCCGAGGGGAGCTTGTTATTGCCGTGAAGGATGATTCGCGAGGGATCCACCCCCGCGCGCAGCACCACGTCGAGTTCGCCGCCGGTCGCCACGTCGACGCACAGACCCTCCTCGACGGCGAGACGCGCCATGGCGCCGCAGAGGAACGACTTGGACGCGAAGGCCACGCCGTCATCGAAGACGGACGCCGCCTCGGCGCAGCGCGAGCGCAGCGTCACCTCGTCGTAGACGAAGAGGGGCGTGCCGTAGGTGGCGGCCAGCGCACGCAGCGACACACCACCGATCATGACGTCCTCGTCGCGCAAGAGCGCGGTGTCGGGCAGGAGCGTGGCGAGGATCGGCTCAGAGGACACGCGACCCCCGTCCAGTAGGCTGTCCTACGCGCCCTCGTAGCTCAGGGGATAGAGCATTGGCCTCCGAAGCCATGTGCGCAGGTTCGAATCCTGCCGGGGGCACTAGGCGCGTCGAAGACGTCATTGCTGCGTTCCATTTCCGTGGCATCGATCGGGCCCCACTGTGAGAACAAAGTTACTCAAAGATCTCCTCGTCACAGGACCCGGCGCCGCGACCACGTCGGCGGCGTGGGCCGAGGCGACGATGGTGCCTAGGGGACGATGATCATGCGCACCGTGTCGGTGACCTGCGCACCACCGGTGGCCGAGCCCGCCATCACCACGATCGGGTCCCCCGATTGGGCGATGCCGGACTTCTTCACCTCGGCGACCGCCACCTGACAGAGTTCGTCGATGTCGTGGGCCGGCGAGAGCACGACCCGGTCGATACCCCAGGAACCTCGCAACTGGCGCGACGTGGACTTGCTCGGGGTGATCGCGACGATGGGCATGGGCGGACGGAAACGCGAGATGGCCCGTGCCGTCATGCCCGAACGGGTGCAGGCGACGATGGCGACGGCGTTCTCCTCCATCGCGGCGCGCCACGCGGCGCCAGTGATGGCCGCGGTGATGCGCGTCGACTGGTTGGCGTTGCCGACGTGCGACTGCAGTTCGAGGCCGGCGCCCCACTTGGCGTAATCGAAGGAGGCCTCGGCGCGGCGCACGATGCGGTCCATGGTGATCACGGTGCCCACGGGGTCGTCGCCGATCGCGGTCTCGCCCGAGAGCATGACGGCGCTGGCCCCGTCGAGCACGGCGTTGGCCACGTCGGTCACTTCGGCGCGCGTGGGCACCTGCGCGTGGGTCATCGATTCGAGCATCTGGGTGGCGACCACGACCGGACGTGCGTAGCGGATGCCGTGGCGCACGATCAGCTTCTGCAGATGCGGGACCTCTTCGATGGGCATGCGCACACCCAAGTCGCCTCTGGCCACCATGATCGAGTCAGAGACCGCGATGATCTCATCGAGATTCTCGACACCCTCGCCCGTCTCGATCTTGGCCATCAGCAACACGTCGTCGCGGCTCAAGACCGAACGCACCGAGACCATGTCGAACGCGGAGCGCACGAAGGAGACGGCCAAGAAGTCGATGTCCTCGTCCTTGAGCGCCTCGAGACGCGCCCGGTCGTCATCGGTGGGAAGTCGATCGTTGAGGATCGAGGCCGGCAAGCCCATACCGGGCTTGCCCACCACCGCGCCGCCCGAGGTGACCTCGGTCATCGTCGTGGCGCCGGTCTTGGTCACCGCGAGCGAGATGCCACCGTCGCCGATGTGCACGCGGTCGCCCACCTTGAGATGCGACAGGATCGCCTCGCGTTCGACGGCGATGCGCTCGGCGGTCGAGGTCTCACCAAAGGCTTCGACCAGTTCGACCGCCTGGCCGATCTCCAGGTGGACCGGCGAGGTCCCGAAGGATCCGGCGCGGATCTTGGGGCCGGGGATGTCGACCATGATCGCGATGTCGGGCGCGACGGCGCGCACCCGGCGCAGTCGCTCGATGTTGGAGGGGATGTCGCCGTGGGCCATGGACACACGAAAGACGTCAACCCCGGCTTTCACAAGGTTTTGGAGGACTTCGTCACTCTCAGAAGCTGGTCCGATGGTTGCTACGATTCGTGTGCGGCGCACGATAATCCCCTTAAAGTCTTTTCACCACTCTAGTTGAGGGCAACGTTGTCTCTCCCGGCCTCAGGTGAACGTTGCGTTTCGTGACCGCGTCATTCGCCTCTTTACCACGCGGTAGCGGACGTTACCGACGGGTATCGCCGCGCACCGGCACGACGACGTCATGGCCGTCGACGTTCACCACGCGCAGCGTCGCACCGTAGCTCTGCGCGAGCTCCGCGGAACGCACGACGTCGTAGGCCGAACCATCCCTCAGCACCGCACCGTGGTGCAGCAAGACCAGTCGATCGGTGAAGAGTCCGGCCAACGTGAGGTCGTGCAAGGTGGCGATCACCGTGAGGCCGCACTCGGCCACTTCCTTCTTGAGCAACTCCAAGATGTCCATCTGGTGGCGCACGTCCAGACCGGTCGTGGGTTCATCCAGCACCACCACTTTGGTCGCTTGGACGAGTGCCCGGGCCAACACCATGCGTTGGCGTTCACCCCCCGAGAGCGTCGAACCATCACGGTCGCCAAACGCCCGCAACTCGAGGCGCTCGAGCACGTCGAGGACCGCGGCGCGGTCGCGCGCGCCCGGAGCTCGCATGACCCCGTGAAAGGCGACGCGGCCCAGCGACACGTACTCCTGGACCGTCATTCCCGCGGGGATCTCGGGGTGCTGAGGCACGTAGGCCACCAGGCGCGCCCGGTGGCGCTCACCGAGTTCATCCAGGCGCTGTCCGTCGATGCTCACCGTCCCGGTCGCCAGCGACCGCAAACCCGCCACCGCGGCCACCAGAGTGGTCTTGCCCGCACCGTTGGGTCCGATGATCG
>Ga0209698_10003650_pt1 | contig 17026 bp, 14 predicted proteins | sample LitLauG_LLR_2012_FD_187203 | JGI IMG/M metagenome (GOLD analysis project Ga0209698, IMG submission 187203) | Freshwater sediment microbial communities from Pennsylvania, USA - Little Laurel Run_MetaG_LLR_2012 (SPAdes) (version 2) | ecosystem: Environmental > Aquatic > Freshwater > Creek >...
GCCCCCGGTCGGCCCCTTAGTCGACGCCGCCACCCTCGACGGCGAGGTCGCCGGCCACCGCGAGGTCCGGGGCGACGGCTCCATGGCGCGAGGCGCCCCGGCCCCGGCTCGGAGCGACCGGTTCGCGCGCCGATTCGGCCCGGGCCGGCAGCCACCGGGTGGCGACGACGACGGCGCAGCCCACGACCATCACGGCGAGCGTGTAGGCGATCCGCATCGACGACAGGTAGGCCACGTGGGCCAACTGGGTCAGGCGGCGGGCCTGGTCCGCTGGGAGCTTGGCCGCCGCCTGCAGCGACGTGCCGATCGATTCGCGCGCCGAGGAGCGCACGTCGCCGGGCAGGAAGCCGAGTGAACCGATCCGTGCGTGGTAGCGCGACGCAAAGGCACTCCCGACGACGGCGACGCCGACCGCGCCGCCGGTCTGGCGGGTCGTGTCGTTGACCGCGGAGCCCACACCGGCCCGGCTCGGGGGGAGCGAGCCCATGATGGACTCCGTCACCGGCGCCGCGGTGATGCCGACGCCGAGGCCGTAGGTCAGACGCAGGATGAGACCGATGCCGAAGTTCGACATCAAGGTGTTGGAGCCGTAGCAGGCCATGCTCGCCGCGACGATGCACAGGCCGCAGACCACGACCCGCTTGGTGCCCCAGCGGAACACCAGCCGGGGTGCCATCGGCGATCCGAGCATCAGCCCCACCGCAACCGGCGTCAGCATCACGCCGGCCTTGAGCGGGCTGTAGTGGAGGATGAACTGGAAGTACTGGGTGAGCAAGAACGTCGAGGAGAACATGGCGAAGTAGGTCAGTGTGATCGTCGCGGACGCCGCCGAGAACCGTGGGTTCTTGAAGAAGCGGACGTCGAGCAGCGGAGAGGGGGAGTGCAGCTCCCACCACCAGAAGCTCGCGACGAACACTGTCCCGAAGGCGAAGCCGATCAGCACCTGCGGGTCCCCCCACCCGCGGTCGGGCGCCTCGATGACCGCCCACAGGAGCCCGACCATGCCGAGGATGGACAGCAGCGCGCCGGCGGGGTCGAGGGGGCTCTCGTCGCGAGCGCTGGTGTTGGGGACGAACAACGGGTTGAGGACGAGGGCGAGCAGGCAGATCGGCACGTTGACGAAGAAGACCGAGCTCCACCCGAGGCGCTCGACGAGGAGGCCGCCCGCGAGCGGCCCGATGACGATGCCGAGGCCGGAGACACCTGCCCAGATGCCGATGGCCTTGGCCCGCTCGACGGGATCCCGGAAGGTGTTGGTCAGGATCGAAAGGGTGGTCGGGTAGATGAAAGCCCCGCCGACGCCCATCGCGCCCCGGGCGAGGATCAGCTGGCTGGGCGACCCGGCGAAGGACGCCACTGCCGAGAAGGTGCCGAACCACGCCAGGCCGAACATCAGGGCCCGCCGGCGCCCGTAGCGGTCCCCGAGCGAGCCCGCGGTGAGCAGCAGGCAAGCGAACACGATCGTGTACGCGTCGACCATCCACTGCAGCTGGGACCCCGTCGCCCCGAGATCGCGCACGATCGAGGGGAGGGCGACGTTGAGGATGGTGTTGTCCACCCCGGTGATCACCAGGCACAAGCAGAGGACCGCGAGCGTCCACCAGCGACGCGCGTGCTCCCGGTCCTCATCCATCCCGCCCGCTCCTTGGCGTTGTAACCGTTTGGTTACTCCCGAACGCTCGCCAGATTACCAGCGGGCCCCGGCGGGACGGCTCGGGAAGGCCGGGGACGGTCGCGGCGTTGCATCGCGAGGACGTGCCCGTTCTCCCCCGGAGGTAGCTCGTGAGCGCACAGACCCTGGACGCGCAGACCGTCGACACACAGGTCGCCGACTTCTGGTTCGACCCGCTGTGCCCATGGGCATGGATCACGTCGCGCTGGCTCCATGAGGTGACCAAGGTCCGCCCGGTCGAGGCGAGGTGGCACGTCATGAGCCTGGCCGTGCTCAACGAGGGCCGGGACATCTCCGAGGGCTACAAGAAGCTGATGGACCAGGCCTGGGGTCCCGTGCGGATCGTGATGGCCGCAGGCCAGGAGCACGGCGAGGAGGTGCTCGGGCCCCTCTACACGGCCATCGGGACTCGCCTGCACGACCGCGCCGAGCCGCGCGAGCGGGCCACCTACGAGGCCGCCCTCGCCGACGTCGGCCTTCCGACGTCGCTCTTCGAGGCGGCGCACGACACCTCGTACGACGAGGCACTGCGGGCCTCCCACCACGCCGGGATGGACCAGGTGGGCGACGACGTCGGCACCCCGGTCATCAGCGTCAGCGGCAACGCGTTCTTCGGGCCCGTGGTCACGCCGATCCCTCGCGGCGAGGCGGCCGGCCGGCTCTGGGACGGCGTGCTGCTCGTGACGGGGACCGACGGGTTCTACGAGCTCAAGCGCAGCCGGGACCGGCGCCCCTCCTTCGAGTGAGCCGGGTCAGGTCCGCTCGCCCAGCTCGGCGTCGAGGGCGGCCGCCAGCTCGTCGACGCTCTTGTAGCCGGTGAGCCGGAGCCGCTCGGCCCCGCCGACGAAGAGCACGAAGGTGGGGACGGCGGTGATCCCGTAGGTCTGCGCGTCCGATGGCGAGGTCTCGATGTCGGCCTGGACGACCGACAGCCCGTCGGGGTAGCGGCGCAGGATCGCCGCGAGCACGGGCTCCTCCATGCGGCACGCCGGCGCGTCCCGCTCGGCGAACTCGACCAGCACCGGGACCTTCGACGCCGCGACCACCTTCTGGAGGCGGCCGGGTGCCACGCGGCTGGCGTGGTGGTGGAGGTGCAGCCCCACGGTCAGCCCGACGCGCCCAGGCGGGTGCGGATGTCCTCCCGCAGCTCACCCTTGGCCACCTTGCCGCCGCTCGAGCGCGGGAGCTCGTCGACCACGACGATGTGCTCGGGCCACCACTCCCTCGACACGCCACGGCTCGAGAGGTGATCGCGGATCTCGTCGAGGCTCACGCTCGCACCCGACCGGGGCACGACGTAGATGCAGACCCGCTCGCCGAAGACGGGGTCCGGCATGGGCACCGCGGCGACCATGGCGACCGCCGGGTGGGTGCCCACCTCCTCCTCCACCGCCGGCGCCGAGATGTTCTTGCCTCCCCGGATGATGAAGTCCGACGTGCGGCCGACGACGCTGAGGTAGCCGTCGCCGTCGATCTCGACGATGTCGCCCATGAGCATCCACCCGTCGGGGGTGTAGAGCTGGGCGTTGGCCCCCTGGTCCCCCCAGTAGCCGAGGGAGGTCGCCGGCCCCCGACACCCGGGCTGGCCGCGCTGGCCCGTCGCGGTGATGTCGGCCCCGTTGTCGGGATCGAACATGCGGACCTGCATCTCCTCGATCAGCCGTCCCGCCGTGCGGAGGCGGTGGTCCCGGGTGTCGAGCGCCGTCGTGTAGCTGAGGGCGCCGGTCTCGTTGGACCCGTAGAACTGGAGCACCTTGGCACCGGTCGTCTCCTCGAACTCGGCGGCCCGCTCGTAGGGCACGGCCTCGCCACCGGTGAACATGCAGCGCAGCGACGACAGGTCCCGCGCCCGGTCCGCCTGCGCGTTGAGCATCATGATGAACTGCGTGCTGACGCAGCACAGCACGGTCACGTCGAGGCGCTCGACGAGGTCGAGCGCCTCGTCCGCGTCGAAACGCTCCATGACGACCGTCGGACAGCCGAGGATCGCCGGCGTGAAGTGTGCGGTCCACAGCCCGAATCCGAACGGAGCCGGGATGATGCTCATGAACACCTCGTCGTCACCGAAGCGCCCCGACACCGCCGCGAGCTGGTGGAAGTAGAACCAGCGGTTCTGGGTGTGCATGACGCACTTGGGCAGCCCGGTGGTGCCCGACGTCGAGTTGAGCATGAAGAGGTCGTCCGGGCCCAGCCGGCGGCTCGGATCGAGCGGCGGGGGGCTGGGGACGGGCGCACCGTCGAGGAGGACGGGTGTCGCGGCGGGGCCGGTGTGCTCCGGGACCACGATGTGGTGCTCGAGGGTGCTGGCCGCGCCGGCGTCGCCGGCGTCGCCGGCCCGGAGGGCGTCGAGGAGCTCGGCGGCCGAGCGGTCCCGGTGCTGCGGCGGGGTGACCAGGGCGCGGGCCCCGGTCAGAGCGACCAGGTGGCGGATCTCCCGATCGCCGGCGCGGTGGCCGAGCCCGACGACCACGAGACCAGCCTTTTCCGCCGCCACGAAGCACACGTGCACCATCGGGCCGTCCGGCAGGAGCACGGCGACCCGATCTCCGGGCGCCAGCCCGGTGCCGGCCAGGGTGGCAGCCAGATCGGTGGACCGCTGGTCGTACTCCGTCCAGGTCAGCTCCTGCGACCCTGTGGTGTAGGCGATCCCGTCGGGATCGCGCGCGGCATGGGAGGCGATGCGCGACGCCGCGGTCTCTTCCCCCCACCACGCTGCGGCCCGATAGGCGGCCACCGTCTCGGCGTCGGCCCGGATCGTCACTGGTGCTCCCTCCTCGCAGCACCTGGAGACGGAAGCCCAGGGCATGCAGCACGTTCGATCGTCATTCCGGCCGCAAGCTACCAGCGGGCAACCAGCCCTACACTTCCGGCCGGGATCGTTGACGTGGTGACGTTTCGGGAGGCGCAGTGCAGGTGCTCGACGGCAGGACGGCGGTCGTCACGGGTGCGGGGAGCGGCATCGGCCGCGCCCTCGCCCTGCGCTGCGCCGCCGAGGGGATGAACATCGTCGCGGCCGACATCGAGGCGGCCGCGCTCCAAGAGACGATCCGCCTGGTGACCGACTCCGGCGGCCGTGCCACGGGCCGGGTGACCGACATCGCCCAGCTCGACGAGGTGCGACGCCTGGCTGACCACGCCTGGTCCACGTTCAGCCGTGTCGACCTGCTCTGCAACAACGCCGGGGTGTTCAGCGGCGGGTTGCTGTGGGAGACAGCTCCCGAGGACGTCGAATGGACGCTCGGCGTCAACCTGTACGGGATCCTGCACGGCATCTGGGCGTTCGTGCCCCGCATGATCGAGCAGGGCACCGAGGGCCACATCGTCAACACCGCCTCGATGGCCGGGCTCGCCGTGACCCCCTACAGCGGCCCGTACGTGATCTCCAAGTTCGCCGCCGTGGCGACGAGCGAGTGCCTGGCCAAGGACCTCGCCGCCGTCGGGGCGCGCATCGGGGTGTCGGTGCTGTGCCCGAGCCTGGTGGCGACCGACATCGGCCGCTCCCGCCGCAACCGCCCCGCCCGGCTGGATGCGCCCGTGTCCGACGCCGCCCGCTTCGTCGAGCAATCCCTGGCCGACAGCACCGCCGGGGGCATGGCACCCGCGGAGGTGGCGAAGATCGTCATCGAGGCCGTGCGGCGTGGCGACTTCCTGATCCCCACCAAGACGAGCTACATCCGCCAGGTGACCGAGCGGACCGAGGATCTGGTGGCCCGGCGCCTGCCGCGCATGCCGAAATTCGACTGATCCTCATGAGGCGGGCCGGGCCCGCCGAACACGGCGAGCGACGATGACCCACTCTTCGTGAAAGTCCGGTCGCTGAAGGCGAAGAATGTCGGAAATGTATGGCTCGCGCGCGTCAAATATCTCGCCGTTGTCCATTCGTTTTTTCGGCTCATGCCGCGATCTCTTAACGCCGAGTTATCCGGCAATGGTTGACGGAGGCACCGCCGCACCGATCCCGCAATCTGCGACTCGGATCATCGCGACGGCAACGCCGGCAACCCGCTGAGGACGTCAGCGCCCTCGTCCGCTCCCCGCTTCGCTTCGATGACAGCTCCCCCTTGGCAGACCCGGCCACTCCACCTTCCGCTTCGACGCGTCGTCATCCGTCGTCGAGAGCGAACAACAACGCGACGCCCTCCCATCAGTCCGATCCCAAGGACCTGCCCACATGACTTTGACCGACCAGGACATGCGCAGCGCCCACGAGTGGGCCAACCGGACCACGTTGGGGGAGGGAGTCATCCATCCACTCGTGCTCTCCGCGGTGCGGGTCAGCGTCGTGCTCCCTGCGATGAACGAGGCGGCCAACCTCCCGCACGTGTTCGAGAGGATGCCAGCAGAGATCAGCGAGATCATCCTTGTCGACGGTCATTCCACCGATGACACGGTCGAGATCGCCCGGGCATTGTGGCCCGACATCGTGGTCGTCAAGCAGACCCGCCGCGGCAAGGGAAACGCACTGGCTTGTGGGATGCGTGCCGCCAAGGGTGACGTCATCGTGATGCTCGACGCGGACGGCTCCACCGACCCGGCGGAGATCCCCCGCTTCGTCGCGGCGCTCCTGACCGGGGCGGACTTCGCAAAGGGGACGCGCTTCATGACCGGGGGCGGCAGCGAAGACATCACCTTTGTCCGCCGGCTCGGTAACGCGGCGCTCTCGTCGATCGTCAACCGGCTCTGGAAGGTCAACTACAGCGACCTGTGCTACGGGTACAACGCCTTCTGGACGCGCTGCCTGCCGGACATCAACCCCGACTGCAACGGGTTCGAGGTCGAGACCCTCATCAACATCCGTGCCGCGCGCAGCGGCCTGAGGGTGGTCGAGGTGCCGAGCTTCGAGTCCTCCCGCCGGCACGGGGAGAGCAACCTCCACGCGCTGCGCGATGGGCTCCGGGTCCTTCGCACCATCCTCGCCGAGCGGATCCGACCGCATTGACCGTCCTCGCTCCCCAACCACCGCTCGATCGGCTGACGCGCACCGGGCCAGGAGCAGGCATCCGGGTCGCCCTCGTCACGCCTGCCTTCGCGCCCCAGATCGGCGGCGTCGAGGTCCACGTCGAGCGCCTTGCGATGGCGCTCGACGATCTCGGATGCACCGTGGACGTGCTCACCCAGGCGCCCCGTGACCACGCCGGATCCGACCAGGGATGGAAGGGCCGGACCGGGATCACGATCACCCGCTTCGCCGACGTGACCCGGAGCCGGCGGTTCCCGATCGCGCCCACGCTGTGGACCCACCTCAAGCGCAACGCCGCCGCGTACGACGTCGTCCACGCCCACAGCTTCCATGCGGCTCCTGCGCTCGCCGCATCGCTGCTCTGCACCGCCCCGCTCGTCTTCACGCCGCACTACCACGGGATCGGCCACACGCCGCTCGCCCGCCTGGTGCACGCGGTCTATGACCCGACGGCTCGGCACATCTTCGCGAAAGCGACATCCGTCGTGTGCGTCTCGGCGATCGAGGCCGCCGCGGTGCGCTCTGCACATCCCCGCCACGCGGCAAAGGTCCACGTCGTGCGCAACGGCATCGACCACGACGCGCTCGCCGCCGCCGACCCCTACCAGGTCGACCGCCCGATCGTCCTGGTCGTCGGTCGCCTCGAGGCATACAAGCAAGTGGATCTCGCGATCGAGGCGGTGTCGCAGCTCGACCGCCCGGTGGAGCTGGTGGTCATCGGCGACGGACCCGAGCGCTCTCGTCTCATCGAGCTCGCGCACGCGCGCGGCGTCGAGGATGCCCGCTTCCTCCGCGGCGTCGATGCCGAGGAGCTCCGCCGCTGGCAGCGCACTGCAACGGTCGCGTTGACGCTCTCGCGCCACGAGGCGTTCGGACTCGTGCTCGCCGAAGGTGCAGCAGCCGGGGCCAAAGTCGTCGCGACGAGCATCCCTGCGCATCGCGAGGTCGCGTCGCTCATCCACGACGACGTCACCATGGTCGACGTCAACGCGGACGCGCGGCAGGTGCGCGACGCGGTCGAACGTTCGCTCGAGCGTCCACAGTCTGTGGATCGCTCTGTGGACCTCCCCTCATGGGAAGCCGTGGGGGCGGAGGTCCTCGCCCAGTACGAAATGGCGCTACACAGGAGGTCGCCAGCGTGGCAGTGAGCCTTGCGGAAGCACTGAGCCGTCCCGACGGGATGGTCGTGCCGGCCATGGGGAGCGGGCGTGCGCGTTCCCGTTGGATGGGGATGTCGCCCTGGACGGTGATGTGGTTGGCATGGGTGGCGGGCGCAGCGCTCGTGACCCTCGCGTACAACCAAGCCACCGTCAGCTCCGGGACCGGCTACTTCGCCGTGTTCTGGTTGGGGATGGCGCTCGGCGTGCTACCGGCGACCGTGTTCGTCGCGACGAAAGCGCCAAACCGGCTGGAGCGCCTGAGCGCTGTCCTCGGGACGGCCGCCTTCACGTTCCTGCCCAAAGTGCTCCTCGATCCGACCCAACCGTTGTTCCACGACGAGTACGCCCACTGGCGCGAGGTGCTCGACATCCTGCGAACGGGCAAGCTGCACCAGCCCAACACGATCGTCCCGATCATCTCGAACTACCCCGGACTCCACGCCTTGACCACGGTGGTCCAGCGGATGTCCGGCCTGTCCATCTGGCACTCGGCGCTACTCGTCCTCTTCGTGGCCCACTGCGCAAGCCTCATCGCGGTGTTCCTCATCGCCGAACGGCTCACAAACGACCTGAGGATCGCCGCGATCGCTGCGCTCGCTTACGCCCTCAACTCGAGCTACATGTACTTCGACACGCAGTTCGCCTACGAGTCGATGGCGATACTCCTCTTCCTCACCGCGGCGTACTGCGGCGTCGCCATCTGGCGCTCCACTTCGAGAGCCCAAGTGAAGTCCTGGCTCACGATGGGGGTCATCATCGGCGCTGGCTGCGTCGTCACGCATCACCTGTCATCCGTCTTCCTCGTCGGCCTGCTTGCCATCATGGGTGCCTTCATCCGCCCGGACGCGGGTGCCGACCTCGAGCTCCAACGCCATGCGCGCCGGGCGATCTGGATCCTTGCCGGAGTCATCGCGGTGTTCTTGACCTTGTGGATCACGTTGCTCGCTCCTTTCACCATGCACTACCTCGGCGACGTGATCGGCAAAGGGACGAGCCAACTAGGCCAGATCATCACGGGGAAGAAGTCGGCTGGTCCGGGAACCGGACAACGCACGCTCTTCGCCCACAACGCGGGCCCGATCTACGAGCACCTCGCTGCGTTTGCATCGCCGGTCCTAGCATTCGGCGTCGCCCTCGTCGGACTGCGCCTCTATCGCCGCAAGCAGCTCTTCGAGGGAGCGGCGCGGCCATTCATCGTGTTCGGGTTCCTCTACTTCGCGTCCCTGCCGTTCGTCCTCGTATACGGGGGAGGCGAAGGAGCGCACCGGAGCTGGGCGTTCAGCTACCTCGGCCTCGCCATCGTCGTCGCGGGGACCGGCGTATGGATGCTCGACCGGAGCCTGGCATGGGGGCACCGGGCCCGCCGAGCGCTGGCCGCAGGGCTCCTCGCGACCTTCGCAGTGGTCCTCGTCGGCAACGTGGCAGCCGGTGAGAACACCGACTACCGCTTCCCCGGACCATACGCGTACGGGTCGGACACCAGGTCGGTCACGCCGGAGCTCCGGGCGATGTCCGACTGGCTCAAGAAGACGGTCGGTCCAGACAACCTCGTCGTAACCGACCGGTACACCGGGTTGATCCTCGCTTCCCTCGGCGGCCAGCAGACCGCAGTTCCGTCGAAGGACTTCCCGACCTACGACCTGTTCTTCAACGGTGGCGGACCCAACGTGAAGCTCCTCGGCGAGCTCCAGGCCAGCAATTTCGAGTACCTGATCGTCGACAAGCGCACGGGGTACCTGCACCCGCTCCTCGGCGTGTACTTCGAGCCCGACGAACCCTACGCCTACAGCACCAACTCTCCCATCACCCCAGCGAAGCTCAACCGCTACGACACCCTTCCTTGGACGACCAAGGTCTTCGAGAGCGACAACTACCGCATCTATCGATTCGACTTCGCCGCCTATGGCCGTCCCGTCACCCAGGTAGGTAAGTGATGAACAGCACCCTCGTCCGGCCGCGCCGTGACATCCGCCCCGCTGCCGTCTGTTTCTGCGCCGGCCTTCTGCTTGCTCTTGGCAGCTCCCTACCCGGTCCACTTCGTTGGGCGGCCGGGCTCGCCTGCCTCGTCATACCTGGTTGGTCCTTGCTCGCCGTCGCGTTCGCGCGCCACCTGCGCGCCGACCGGTCCTCAAGCCTGCTGCTCAGCATCGTTCTGAGCATGGTGATCGACGCGTTCGCGGTGATCGCGATCAATGTTGTTGGGCTGAAGATCACGATGACAAGCATCGCAATCGCCCTGCTCGTCTTCCAATGCGCATGTGGTGGACTGCTCTACTCGAGGTCCGCAACGTTGGATGAGAGGACTCCGATCGATCAGGCCTCTGAGGCGGTCGAGGGCGACGGCGAGGAGTGGACGCCAGCCGTGCTCCGCATCCCCAACCGCCGGCGCGGCGCCCACGCCACCATCGATCGCGCAGGACAGCGGTCAGCATCGCGAACCATCCGACAGGCGATCATGGTCGCCGGCGCCATGGCAGCAGTGATCGGCGTCATCGCGATCGTGCACGACACGGCGCCGTCACCGGCTAACCCGGCCTATGCGTGGATCACGTTCGACCACCCGGCGTCGATCGACAAGGTCGTCGCCGTGCAGCCCGGACCGCAGCTCGTTCCCGTCGTCGTGCACTCGCACGGCGTTCCGGCCGGCGGCCCCTACTCAGTCATGGCTTCTCTCGACGGGCAGGTGGTCGCGGGACCCGAGCCGGTGAGCCTTGCAAGCGGTCGCGATGAGGAGATCACACTCGCGCCGGCTCTTCCTGCCCTCGACGGGTGCGTTCACCGCATCGACATCACGCTCCTGGGAACCTCCGCCTCAGCCTCCCGTTCGCTCACGCGCTACGTCACCGGTGCCGGAGCGCACGGCTGCCAGAGCGGCAAGTGATCGTCGCGGAATCACTCCCGGACATCGCGGTCCGGCCACAGAAGCGGTCCACGACGGTCAACCACATCCGCGCCATGAAGGAAGCTCGCCGGCTCCAGCAGGAGTGGGCAGAACTGTGGCTTCGCGCACAGACGTCGAACCCCTTTACTCATCCCGCCTGGTTGCTCGCATGGGCCGAGCGGTTCGTACCCGATGGTGAGTTGGAGATCGTGGCGGTGCATGAGAATGGCGTCCTCACCGCCGTCGTCCCCCTGTGGCGGTGGAACCGCCGTTCAGTCGGGCTGACCGTCCGCACGCTGCAACCCCTCGGAACCGGGCCCCACTGCTCCCTCACGGAGATGCCGGGCATCCTCACTGCACGCGGTGTTGGCCGCCGCCAGATCCGGGAGGCGATCGGAAGCTTGGCCCAGTTCGTACCGGACTGGGACTGGTCTGAGATCACGCTCTCCCAAGACCAGGGATGGTTCGAGCCGGAGTGGATGGCGCGACCGGGTCGGTCGGCAGGACCGGTCCTGCACAAGGTCGCACGTCCCTTCGTGATCCTCGACATCCGGGATGGGGTCACACCCAGGAAGCGCAACCTTCGCGAGTCTCTCAGGAGAGCGCGCAATCGTCTGAATCGATCCTCCCTTCCCTGGCACATCGAAGTGGCAACCGAAAGCTCGCAGGTTGGCAAAGCAGTTCTTACCACGATCGATCTGCACAAACGCCGGGCTGCGATGCCTGACCGCCTCGGCCACCCGGACTACTTCAGCGACCCGGCGGACGTCTCCTTCGCTCTCGAGGCGGTGTCCGCGATGGCGGGCCTCGGGCTTGCCGAAGCCCGCATCCTTCATATCGATGACACGCCCGTCGCAGGAATCGTCGCCTTGAGAGCGCACAAGTCCACATTCATCTCGTTCTCCGGAATGGACGAGGCGGCGTGGGGTTACTCCCCAACGACGCTCCTCCTCTCGGAGGTGGTGGAGGGCGCAGTCGCTCTCGGGCACGAAACGGTCAACCTCTCTTCGGGAGCCAGCGTGGCGAAGCTTCGCTGGAGCGAAGAGCTCGAGATCCACCACGACTTCGTGGTCCCCACCCGTTCGTGGCGAGCGCGCACCAAGCTCGCCGCCTTCCTAGGCGCTCGTTCGGTATACGGGCTCCATCGAGAGCTACGCCGCGTCGAGGTGCGCAAGTGACCGCACCCGTTCGGCGGCGCGTCTGCGTAGTCGGGTCCGGCACGCACTTCCTCAGCGGGATCAGCTACTACACATACCACCTCACCCGCGCCCTCAGTGAGGAGTCCGACATCTCGGTGATCCTCATGCGTCGCCTCATCCCACGACGTTTGTATCCCGGGCGGGCGCGCGTCGGCCTTCCGATCACGGACCTCAACACCTCCGACTGGGCACCCACCTACGACGGCATCGACTGGTTCGTCATCCCCAGCCTCATGCGAGCGAGTCGCTTCATGCGTCAGCATCGTCCCGAAGCAGTCGTCCTCCAGTGGTGGACGGGCACGGCGCTGTTCAGCTACCTCCGATTGGCCTCGATCGCACGCGAGATCGGCGCCAAGGTGATCATTGAGTTCCACGAGGACATCGACACCGCCGAAGCAGCGCTTCCGGTGGTTGGAACCATGGTCCGCAAGGGCTTGGCGCGCTTAGTCCGCCAGAGCTCCGCGTTCGTCGTTCACTCGAGCTGGGACCGGGACCGTCTCTCAAACAGTCTCGGCCTTGATCCTGCAAAGGTGACGGTGATCCCGCACGGACCATACCCACTCGCGGGACACCCCTCAGTGACGACTACGCGGTTGAAAGAGGGCGCTACGACCAGGACCGAACGGACCGTATTGTTCTTCGGCACCGTCAGGCCGTACAAAGGTCTCGAGGACCTGATCGAGGCCTTTGAGTTGCTGCCCAGAGACGAGACAAGGGAGTGGAAGCTCCTCGTGGTCGGCGAAACATGGGAGCGGTGGCATCTGCCGGCAAGCAAGATCGAGCGAAGTCCTCATGCGGCTGACATCGAGTTCGTGAACCGGTATGTGAGAGACGACGAGGTCCCCGCACTCTTCGCTCGGGCCGACGTTGTGTGCCTGCCCTACCGTCGGTCATCGGCCAGCGGTCCGCTTCACGTGACGATGTCCCGGGGTCTTCCCGTCGTCGTGACCCGCATCGGCGGGCTCACCGAGGCGGCGGCCGGTTACAGCGGCGCCGTTTTCACTGATCCAGGCGACCCGCGCGACCTTGCGGCAGCGATCATCGAGGCAAGCTCCCTCCGTCCGAACGGTCACCGCGATCCCCACAGTTGGGAACGGACCGCCCGTGCGTTCGGCGACCTGATCGAGGTGGTGTCACCTCGTACTACTCACCCCGATCGGGGGGTTGATGGCCTTGGGACGAGCACCTCGGCCCGCAAGATCCCGGTGAGCACATGACATCATCCGTCGGGCCGGCGAGCCCTTCCTCAAGGAGGCAGCAACTCAAGATCCTCCACTTCAGCGACAACTATCCTCCTGTAACGGGAGGTTTGGAGCGCGCCGTCAAGACGCTCGCCACTGCGCAGGCCACACGCGGCGACCGAGTGGGTGTCGTGACCACTACGCATCCCGATCTGCCCTCTTTCGCCGTGGAGGACGGCGTTGAGGTCCATCGCCTGCCGACGACGCTCCAGCGCGTCCCAAAGGTGTACGCCCAGCAGGGACGCGTGTTCATGCCTCCCGTGGCCGATCCGCTCTTCGCCCGCGCGCTGAAACCAGTGCTCGCTGGCTTCCGCCCGGACGTTGCCCACTTCCATGGATGGGTACTGCACAGCGGCCTCAAACCAGCCCAAGAGCACGGGGCCGCGGTGGTGATGCACGCGCACGATTACGGATGCGCCTGCGCAACAATGACCTTGTTCCGGGAAGGTGACGTGTGCGACGGCCCCGGGCTCGCTCGTTGCACTGCTTGCTCGATACGCCACTACGGGGCCAAGGGTGTGCCAGTCACCATGGCATTGCGAGCGTCCGGGCGTCGTACCCGCGGGATCGACGCATGGGTCGCATTGTCGTCAGCCGTCGCGGCTGCGGGGTCGGCTCCGCGGCTGACGGACCGCCGCGCCATGACGGTCGTGCCGAGCTTCGTGCCCGACCATGTCCTCGCTCCCAGCACCGGTCCCCGGCCCTCGTTCGTCCCACCGCACGGCGACTACCTCTTCTTCGCCGGGCAGTTGAGCGCCCACAAGGGCACGGCAACCCTCTTCGAGGCGCATCAGCGGCTCCGCGAGCGTGGCCACGACATCCATCTGGTGGTTGCCGGACTGGTCAAGTCGGGGGCACCACGAGCTCCCGACCATGGAGCGGTCACGGTCGCCAGCGACGTTCCGCACGATGACGTGATGCGGGCGTGGTCCCACGCGACCATCGGCGCCGTGCCATCGGCATGGCCTGAGCCCTTTGGCCAGGTGGCCGTTGAGTGCCTTGCTGCAGGAACGCCCCTCGTCGCGTCAGACATCGGAGGACTGCGTGACATCGTCGTCCACGAGGAGTCCGGGCTCCTGGTCCCTCCCAGGGATCCGGAAGCGCTCGCCGATGCCCTGCAACGTCTCTTGCTGGATCGAACACTTGCGGCACGACTCGCCGCGAACGGTCGAGCCCGCGCTCGGCGCTTCAGCGTGTCGGCCGTGCTGCCACAGATCGACGCGGTGTACAGAGCTGCGTTGTCCTCCAGCGGATCCGTCGTCGACCACCTCGACACGCAGCTCAGCCAGCCGTTGAGCGAGGACCGACCTCGCCCACATGTGGAGGTGGTCCGATGAGGCCACGCGAAGCGCCCGGGACGATCGCAGGCGCGTCCGTCGACCTGTCAGGCGAGCAACTTCGGATTGTCGTGCTCGGAGACTCGGTTGCGACTGCCTTTGGCACCACGACAACGAGTTGGCCGGAGGAGATGCGGCAGATCTTGACGGTCGCCACTCACAGGCCTGTGACCGTCAGGACCTTCGCCCTTCACGTCCAGACTGCGGAGCGAAGCCTCCGTCGGAATGTCACCAAGACCGCCGCCCTCGCGCCGGCGGTCGTCGTCGTCGCCCACGGCGGCGCCGAAGCCCTGCTCACCTCGCCGGGCTACCTTCAACGCTCTGAGGTCGGCACCTCTGCCGTCGCGTCCTGCGGCACCGTTCGTGGCGTGGCGAGAGATCTCTCCTGGCAGATGTTCCTCCGGCTGCTGCAGCTCCATCCCCCCGGTCTGGAGAGATTCCTCGGCCGTATCGGCATTCGTCCCCGGTCGAGCTCCGAAGCCTTCGCAGCGACCTACGCGGAGCTTGTCTTCCGGCTCTTGGAGGACACCTCAGCGCACCTTGTGCTCCTGCGGAGCTGTGGCGGCTTGCAACGTGGGTTCCCGTTCAGCAAGCGGACGATTGACGCCAACGATGCGCTGATCGGGAGCGTGCACGGGCGACTCCGATGCACGGGGCGGACATCTGTGGTCTCGCCGCGCAGGTTCATGGACCTGCGGCAGGTCCTCCTCGACGATGGGGCGCACCTGAACGACACAGGACATGCGCAGCTCGGACAGGCGGTAGCCATCCACATCCTGGATCGTCTTGCTGATCTGGAAACTGCTCCGCTGCCATCGACCGCAGCCCACCTTCGGTCTGCGCTCCCTGCAACGACCTCATGACCGTCGCCGAACTTACCGACCGGTGGGGCCTGCCTCGACTGCGGCGGGTGAAGAGGAGCCACCTGGCCGTGAACAGCGGGTACCTGATGCTAACCACGGTGGTTAACGCGGGACTCGGATTCCTGTTCTGGACCGTCGCCGCTCGACGGTATCCAGCAGCTGGAGTCGGCCTTGCAACCGCGATCCTGGCCGCAGTCAACATGGCCTCGATCTTGGCGAACCTCGGTCTTGGCCCCACGATCATCCAGAAGCTACCGACCGCATCTGACGATGACCATTGGTCCCAGATCCTCAACGCCGGGATCTTCGGTTCACTTGCATGTGGGCTTGCCATCGGCGCGGTCTGCCTGGGGATCTTCCCACTCGTCTCATCTCGGTTTTCCAGCGTGACCAGCACCCCTGCGCTCGCCGCCACGATCGTCATGGGCACAGGCTTCTTCTCGCTGTCCAACATCCTCGACTACGTCTTCATCGCCGAACGCCGCGCAGACGGGGTCCTCTCGCGGAATGCCGCGTTTGGCTGCTTGAAGATCGCGCTGCTGTTCGTTCCGGCCTCTCTTGTCGGATCGTCGGTGGTTGTCATCGTCTGTTCCTGGGTCATGTCGTATGCCGCCGTGTCGCTCATCACCGTTCGAGTGCTGATCCCTGGTCTTGGACGGCATCACAGATGGGGCGTCCGCCATGTGCCCACTGAACTGAGGCGCCTCGCATCGCATCTCGCGAAAAACCACCTGATCACCCTCAGCGGCGCCGCGATTCCCTACCTCATGCCGATCGCCGTTGTCGCAACGCTCTCCACCGTGCAAAACGCGTACTTCTATCTCGCCTGGTTGGTGGCGAGCATACTGATGAGCGTCTCGCCTTCCGTCGCCGGCGCTCTCCTCGCGGAGACGTCGCGCCGTCGCGAGGATCTCGTCCGCCAGTCCAGGGTCGGGATGTGGCTCTCGACCGCCATCATCCTCCCGGGCTGCGGCCTGCTCGTCGTGTTGGGCCGGTTTCTCCTCGGGGCCTTCGGCGCCGAGTACTCCCACCACTCCTACGGCGTCCTGCTCCTGTTCTGTCTCGTCGTGTGGCCCGATGGCGTGACCAACATCTACACGACGGTCCTTCGCGTGCGCGGGCAGGAAGGACTCGGCGCTGTCCTCAACATCCTCATGGCCGTGGTGGCACTGGCTTCAGCGCTACTCCTGCTCCACCCGCTCGGGATCGCCGGGGCTGCGTGGGGTTGGCTGATCGGCGAGATCGCCGGAACACTCTTCGTCGTATCCCACTTCCTGCTGCTCAGGCAGCGTGGTGCGGTACCCCTGGCGGTGATCCTTCCGCATCCCCGCGGTCGGCACTTCCGCCTGCACTCCCGCTCGACCCCGCATCATGACGAGATCCGGCTGCCGGAGGTGCTGCGCGCCTCTCCGCGGTCACTCGATGTCTCCTCACATGCTTGACGGGGACGGGAGAAGCTCCCCGACCGAAGTGGCAACCGGCCGCGCCGCCCCTCGGACCCGAGGGGGAGGGGGCTCCCCGCAGTGACCCCGCACCAGTCCATGGCCCTGCTCGCGCCGCGTGCACTTTCGGTCCGCCCGTCCGCCCGCCAGATCAACGCAGGCATCGCCGTGCTCTGCTGGCTCATCGTCGCGGCGCTGGGTGCACTCGCGGCTGGTCGCATCGCGCACGCCGACGGTTCGACGGCGATGGTGGCGGTGATCGCTCTCACGC
>Ga0209698_10003651_pt1 | contig 17025 bp, 15 predicted proteins | sample LitLauG_LLR_2012_FD_187203 | JGI IMG/M metagenome (GOLD analysis project Ga0209698, IMG submission 187203) | Freshwater sediment microbial communities from Pennsylvania, USA - Little Laurel Run_MetaG_LLR_2012 (SPAdes) (version 2) | ecosystem: Environmental > Aquatic > Freshwater > Creek >...
CATGACGACTTCGAACAGGGCTCCCTCTGTTTGGAAGGAGGCTTCGTCCACCATCTCCGCTGGCCGTGGGGAACGGATAGTCGGCAGTGGCAAGAGGACGAGCACCAGATTTGCGCGGGTCCCTCCTTGGCGGTCATCCCGCCGCTCATCGTGCACACGAGTCAGCAAATCAGCCAGGGTGTGAATCAACTGGTCGACTTGTTCGGACCGCCCCGGGTCGACTTCTCGAACATGGAGGGCTGGGTCCTCAACGCCGACGAATACCCGATGGCGGAATGACCCATGACTGAGCAATCCGCACTGCACGGCACCGATGCCTCGGTGAGCGCCGACATCCCCTCACTGTTGCAACGCTTACGGCAACTTCCCGCTGCCAACGTGGGCGACGCGATGGACCGAATCAGCGCGGTCGAATCTGGTGTGCGCGCAATGTGGCCGGGCGCACGCATCGTGGCGAGGGCGTACACGGTGTTGACAAGAGCGGGCGACAATCAGTCGATCCACCAGGCCGTCGACCTGGCCAAACCGGGTGAGGTCATGGTCGTCAATGGATTCGCAGATGTTTCGCGCGCGCTGATTGGTGAGTTAATCGCGGGGCGAGCGAAGATGAATGGTCTCGCGGGATTCGTCATCGACGGAGCCATTCGCGACGTGGAGGCGATTGAAGCACTCCAGCTTCCCGTGTTTGCCCGGGCGGTGACGCCCGCCGGACCGTACAAGTTCGGTCCGGGGCGACTCCAAGTACCAGTGGCGATTGGAGGGCAATGCGTCGCGCCCGGGGACGTGATTGTGGCAGACGGTGACGGGGTCGTCGTCATTCCGATTGCGGACTTGGCGAGCACCGTGCTGGCGGCAGAGAAGATCCTCGACAACGAGACGCTCAAACGTGCGGCGATCGGCGCGTGGGACGCTTGACACGGTAACGGCTGCACTAAAGTCGGCCGCGTATGCGGGGACCTGAAGAGGAGTGAAAACATGGTTCGCACGAATCGAACTCGTACCCAGGTGACCAAGACCGTGATGGCGAAGCCAGTTGATACCGAGCCCGCGACCTCATCGCGCATGGGTCGCCGGGACCCCAGCTTGACCGTCCGCACGGTCCATCGTCGACTTCGTGACGAGATTCTTTCTGGGCGATACACATTCGGCGACGTGCTGCCACAGGTTCAATTGGCTCAGCGATACGGGGTGAGTCGAACTCCGCTTCGTGAGGCCCTGCGGCTGCTCGAAGAGGAGGGTCTTATCGACGCCGAGAGCAATCGTCGGGCTCGAGTGGCTCAATTCCGATTTGACGACCTCGAAGCGATCTCGGCTCAAAGAATCATGATGAGCGCAGTGGCCACGTCGGTGAGTGTGCCTCGCCTCTCCGACGCGGAGGTGGCTGACATGTCACGCGACTTAGGGGCGATGGAACGCGCACGGGACCAAGACGCCGAAGCCTGGAAGCAAGCGAACGTGCATTTTCACAATGTGCACATGTCGCACGCGCCTTTGCTGTTGCGTCAGGACTTGGAACGGCTCTCGGACAGGAATGCGCTCTATCGTTCCGTGTGGACGCGAGACGCGCCCCACAGCGATCCCCAGACTGTCGTGGAGCACGAAGAACTGGTGCGTGCCTGCGAACGCCGCGACGGCGTCGCCGCGGCCCACGGGATGGCGCGGCATCAGGCTCGGATCGCCATCGCCGTCATGGCACAAGTGGTGCCGGAACAAGAGCCGGCCACGATCCGCGCGGCGCTCAATATGGTGCTGGGTGCGGGAAGATTCTCGTCTCCGGATGTGGCACCAGCAGGAAGAAACTGATTCCCGAGATGTGCGAGGGGCCGGGCTCCTCGTCGTTGAACACACCTTATTGAATAGCGGTCACCAATCTTGACAAGTGTGGAATAATGGATACACTTTTCATATGGGGATCGACGTAGAGATGCAACCGAGAGTGATCAATCCAGTCATCGACCGCACCGCTTGGGCATGCGGTGCACCTCATCTGGATACACTCTCGCTACTTCGGCGTGGCGCCACTGTGCTGGTCAGGAGCGACGACGCGTTCATTCAATCGATTTACTTACTAAGCGGTTCCGAGGAGGACTGAAGTGACCGACGTAAAGATTTCTACTGGAGTCGTCCGAGGGCTGCAACGTGACGGTGTCTTCGAATTCTTGGGAATCCCATACGCTGAGCCGCCGGTCGGCTCATTGCGGTTCCGAGCCCCCCAAGAACGGGCCTCGTGGGAAGGGGTGCGTGACGCGACCTCATACGCCAGCCAAGCGATCCAGACTCCGATGAATCCCGACGCCCCGTCTGAGGTGGTGGGAAGCGAAGATTGTCTGCACCTGAATGTATGGACGCCCTCGTTGGAGGGTTCGTATCCAATCGTGTTCTGGGTCCACGGCGGTGCGTTCGTTATGGGCGACGGGAATATTGATGGCGCATCGTTAGCCGAACAGGGCGCAGTCGTCGTGTCGGTCAACTACCGCATCGGAACGTTGGGGTACCTCTACTTGGAAGACATCGCGCCCGGAATTGTCGACACCAATCTCGCACTCCGTGACCTCAGACTCGCTCTTGACTGGGTCCATGCGAATGCCGCATCCTTCGGAGGCGACGTGAATTCAATCGTGCTAGCCGGTGAATCTTCAGGCGCGATGACCGTCGGCGCTATGCTCGCGATGCCGTCGTGCCGAGGTAAATTCGCCGGTGCCTGGCTCATGAGCGGGGCGGCACGTCAAGTGCGCGATCGTGAGACCGCGACGCGTTCTGCGCGCGTCTTTTTGCAGGCGGCCGGGTTGGGTAGCGAGAACGCGGCGAAGGTAGTCGACCTCTCGGTCGAGGACATCGTGCAGGCCTCACGAGTGTTGGCCAAGAACGCCCAACTCGACACGGAGTTCGACGCCGAGGTGGTCTTACCAATCTACGGCGATGATGTCCTGCCAGAGCATCCCATGGCGGCAGTCCGCGCCGGTGCCATTCGCGACGTGGCGTTGGCCGTAACGTGGGCGGTCAAGGACATGGGCTTGTTCCGCAAGTTTGATCCCGTCAATGGCGGCAAGAACAAAGAACTCTTCGCTCGTCGCCTGATCGGACACGTGCGCTGGGAAGAACTCGAGAAGATCTACGAAAAGGGCGGCGAGGACTGGTACGTCGACCTCCTGACGGACTTCCATTTCGCAATGCCCGCGGTACGGCTGGCCGAAGCGCAGATCGAGGCGGGTGGAACGAGTTATGTGGGGCGGTTCGATCGAACACCATCGACGCCGCCCTTCCCTAATTTTGGACCAGTACACACCATCGACATTTTCTATATGTTCACCCCCTTTGGTGAACCGTCGGGCAACGCCAACATCGCTATCGGCGACGGGATGCTCGAGGACGACGTTCCCATGGCCCAACACGTGCGAAACATCTTGCTGGCGTTGGCCCGTGGCAATGCAGCGGTGCAGAGTGAGCTGTGGCCGAAGTATGAACTCTACAACCGCCCGACGTATCTCTTCGATGAGCCCGGCGGCGCGGTCGATGATCCGACAGCAGAACGTCGCGAAGCTTGGGAGGGCTTGCTCACGCGACCCTAAGTGGTTCGGTGCTCCAAATGGGAAGGAGCAACGAGGTACCGCTGCACAACAGGGCAGTGGTGGGTGAAGTACGAATGAATCGTCGGAGGCTTCGGCCTGCGAGAGGGGGGATGTAGACCATGCTTGACGCACGTAGATTGCTCTTATTGGCTGAGGTAGATCGATGTGGTTCCATCGCGGCGGCGGCGGAGCACCTAAGTTATACGCCTTCCGCCGTATCGCAACAGATTTGTCGCCTCGAACTCGAGATCGGTCAGCCGGTGCTGGAGAGACATCCGCGCAAGACTGTCTTGACAGAGGTTGGTCGGATTCTCGTCGTTCACGCCGAGAGAGTTAGGTTTGAATTGGAGTCGGCCAGCGCCGAACTCGCCGACCTCGAGCGCTTGAAGTCTGGGTCGGTCAGTATCGGAGCCTTCCCGTCGGCAACCTCTCTACTGCTTCCGCCCATCGTGCGGTCCTTCAGCTGCAAGCATCCGGGTATCGAGCTGACGGTGCGAAGCGCTACGTCCAAGGAATTGGTGCATCAACTCGTTCAAGGTGAGATCGAATTGGCGATCATGTCAGATTACGAGTGGTGCCGTATTCCCGCGGTCAACTTGTCCACCAATTTGCTAGCTCGTGACCCGATGAAAGTGCTCGTTCCCGTGGGACACCGACTCGCCAATGGCGGCCCGATTGCGTTGGAGGACCTGCGCCACGAACGCTGGATCATGAGAGCTGACCATCCGACGACCGAAGGGATGCTGGAATCCTGTCGGGCGGCGGGTTTCGAGCCTTCGGTGGCCTTTGAGACCGGGGCCCGGCTGGACCTCCAAGCGATGGTCGCGATGGGCTTGGGAGTAGCTGCCGCGCCAATTCTCTCCTTAGGAGAAGTGCTTCCCGAGATAGTGGTGCTCGACGTGATCGATCAGCTGCCAGAACGGCGTATCTTCTTGGCGCATCTTCGTCGCAAGCGGCTCAGTCCTTCGGCGGTCCTGATCTCCAGGGTTATTCGCTCCGGAGCACTGGGTTGGGCAAGGCGAACAGATTTCTCTGCGGATATCAACTGCGCGCTGGCTCCCGAAGCCGTCGGCGTGTAGCGCCAACGGCGATGGGGCGTGTATTCAGGTGTCACTGGAGAAAGTAGTGGTGAAGTAATGGTTTCGCAGCGCACGGGCTATGAGGGCGTGGAAGAGCACCTCGAGGCGATAGTGGCGGCCGATCCTGAAGTGATCGGCCAATTCGTCTCGTACGTGAATGGCAAGAAGGTCGTGGACCTAGCGTTCGGAGAAGGGGTCGACGCCAACGACTTGGTGGGGATCTTTTCGGCGTCTAAAGGTGCGTCGGCGATGTGCATCGCTCTCTTGGTGGATCGGGGATTGCTCGATCTCGATAGGCCAATGACGAGATACTGGCCAGAATTCGCGGCCGGGGGAAAATCGGGAGTTCTGGTCCGTACCGCTCTGGCGCACCAGGCCGGTCTGTGTGGCGTCGAACCGCAACTCTCGCTTGATGAACTCATTGACCACGAGAGTCTCGCCCGGCGCTTGGCCGCCATGACGCCCCACTGGCTGCCCGGAGCGGCTCACGGCTACCACGGTACGACAATCGGCACTCTCATGGAGGAGTTGGTGCGACGAATTGACGGGAGGACCCTGCCGCGTTTCTTCGCTGACGAGATCGCAACGCCTCGTGGAATCGACGTCTTCCTCGCCACCGACGACCAATCCGAAGCCCGTGTGCGACCCGTGCAGCGTCATCGCAGCGATGACACGGTACGGCCGGCGCCGCGATCACCCGACAGTCTGACGGGCATGACCTTCAACGACGCAGCCGGGTGGGGTGATTTGCGTCAGACTCTCCTTGCGAACGTGGAGACGGTGCGACGCGCGGGACTCTGCGCAGTGGGCGGAGTGGCCTCTGCACGTGGATTGGCCCGACTCTACGCCATGGCGATCAGCGAGGTGGACGACATGCCATGCCTTTTTAGCCCCGTCGTTCGAGAGAAAATGACCCAACTGCAATCCGTCGGCACGGATTTAGTCCTGGGAGTCCCGACTCGATTCGCCATTGTGTTCGAAAAGCCCAACGATCGGCTCTGGTTCGGCAGTCACCAGGCCTTCGGACACGATGGCGCGGGCGGAGTAATCGCGGCGGCCGACCCCTGGCATCACCTCTCCTTCGCCTGGGTACCCCAGCGAATGCCCGAAGTGCCGGGGGCCGATCCTCATGGCTTGACGATCGCCGAATCGGTCAGGAATTCGATCTGAATCGTTGGCGTTATGACAACTTGGTAACCAGGGACGTCTGACGTGGCACGGTGACGTATCCTGTCAATGACGCGGTCGCCGGTCCCAAAATATCGAGTAGACCCGAGCGATTTTTATCGCAATTCGCGAAGTGAAAGAGCACCACGCTGGGGGGCCGTGGTTGGCCGGTCGGCCACTCACTTTTCGTTAACTTTTGCTAATGCGTGCGTTACGTATCCTCTGTGTTCAAAAGGGTTTTGGGACCGCCTGACTACGTAGGATTCGAAGCCTAGGGGGAGTGCGCTAAGAGATGTCCAGTCAACTACTGACGTCCGCAGTTGCCCAATTGGAGGAAGTTCCGTTGAAGAATAGAAAAGGAAGAATTCGTCGCGTGCGGGTTATTGGGGCCGGGTCAGTGGCAGCTGCGTTGGCGTTGAGCATCGTTCCGGCGGCGCTCTCGTCGAACGCGGGTGCGGCAGTCGGTGCTCACGCAGCGACAGGTACGTTGACGATTGGCGAAGCGGGTGCACCGCAGAGCCTCGACCCGTCGGCGGACGACAGCGGTGACGGCCTGTACGCGGCGGAGCTGTTGTATGAGCCGCTGATGAACATGACCGACACGGGCAAGATCATTCCAGGCCTGGCGACGTCGTGGCACTACGTGGGCTCCGGTAATAAGGAGTTCGTGATGAACATCCGCCAAGGCGCGAAGTTCTCCGACGGAGAGCCGGTCAACGCGGCGGCGGTAGTTGCGGGTCTCGAGTACAACGCCAAGGGGACTGGTCCTGCAGGGGCAAACTTCTCGGGTGACTCGTTCCGCACGAACGGGGACTACCAGGTCATCGTCACCACGACGAACGCTAACCCGGAGTTCCCTACGACGTTCTCACAGCGTCAGTTGTCGGGTGACATCATCTGCCCCAACGCGTTGAAGAACCCGTCGACGATTGCGTCGAACCCGTGTGGTGCCGGTCCATACGTTCTGGACAGTGCCGCGACGACGTTGGGCTCGACCTACACGTTCACCGCGAATCCGCTGTACTACAACCAGAAGAGGATCTTGCACAGCCAGATCGTCCTGAAGGTAATCTCGGACCCGACGTCGGCGCTGGCCGCCATTCGCACTGGTCAGATTCAGGTGTTGGGTACAAACGAGACGAACATTCAGCAATTGGCTCCCGCGAAGGCGGCCGGTCTAAACGTCACGATCCTTGGTCCCACCTCTTTCTTGACGGTGTGGATTATGGACCGCAATGGCAAGACCGTGAAGGCCTTGGGTGACGTCAGGGTTCGACAGGCGCTGAACTACGCCCTCAACCGCCCATTGATCGCCAAGGCTGCGTATGGAGTACTGGGTGCCGTTGACGACGAGCCCGCCACTCCGGGTTGGAATGGATGGGATCCGAAGTCAGCCAATTACTACACGTACAACGTGGCGAAGGCCAAGGCTCTGTTGAAGGCTGCTGGATACTCGAACGGCTTCTCCTTCAAGATCCTGTACATCACGTCCTTCACCGCCCCCGACAATGGCCTGTTCGCCATGGCGCAGGAGTGGAAGGCGATCGGTGTCAACGCGCAATTGGTCGGTGAATCTGGCTTCCCACCGTTCTCTGCCGCGCAGACCACGTTGAAGTACGCCGGATTCGAGTTGGGCTGGGGTTCTGGCGACGCCATCCCCACGTACAACTTGGTGTGGTTCGCCAAGACGGGTGCAAACGCGTTCTACTCCTCTTCGAAGGCTGCCTACAAGCTCTTCAACGCGGCTCTGGGCGCCACGCCCGCTCAGTTCCCCGCGAAGATGCGTGCCGTGACCGCCTACGGTGTGGCTAACGCCTACCAGGTAGTTCCGGCGGAGCAGAAGGCATTCATCATTTCCGCCAAGGGCATCACCGGCCTCGCCAAGGCGGGCAGTGCGCAGCCAGCGGGAATGAACGTCGTAAACATCGCAGGTTGATGTAAATATGTTGAGATTGATCCTCAGGCGCCTTGGGCGTTCGATTCCTCTCTTGCTTGTTGTAAGTGCGGTGTCGTTCGTCATCGAGTCGCTAGTGCCCGGAGACGTGGCGCGAGACATGACATTGGGCGTCGCTACCGTCGCTCAACTGAAGGCCCTGAGGATCAAACTCGGCTTGAATCACCCCGTGTGGTACCAGTATCTCCATTACCTGAATCAACTGATCTTTCACGCGAAGTTGGGCAACGATGCCTTCAGCGGACAGCCGGTCACCACTGCCCTCGCCCCTCGTCTGCCCGTTACTCTGTCGTTGGTGATCCTCACGACGCTCTTTTGCGCAGTAGTGGGAATCACCTTGGGTATCACCAGCGCCGTCTATGGGGGGGGCCTGGGGAAGGTCGTGGACTTCTTGGCGGTGGCTGGTTTCGCGTTGCCGGCATTCTGGCTCGCCTTGGTCTTACAGAACTTCTTGACTGTCGATCACAGAATCTTTCCCTCGATTGGCTATGTATCGCCGTCGGTTTCCGTCGTCGACTGGCTGCGATCGCTTGTGCTACCGGTACTGTCGATCAGCATGGCTCCATTGGCCATCATCGCCAAACAGTCTCGCGACTCGATGATGAACGTCCTTGAACGCGAGTACATCCGAACCTTGCGCGCGTGCGGCATCAGCAAGACGCGCATCCTCTGGAAGCACGCGCTGCGTAATGCCGTGACCCCCTCGCTCACCATCGTCGGCGTGGTCTTTATTTCTGCTCTCAGTTTCAGCGTCTTCGCCGAGACGGTGTTCTCACTTCCAGGACTCGGGAGTCTGGCGGTGACAGCGGCTGAGTCACACGACGTGCCGATCATTGAAGGCATCACGATGTACTTCACGTTGCTCGTTGTTGCCGTCAATCTCATTCTGGACATCTGCTACGCCCTGATAAATCCGAAAGTCCGACTCCGATGACCCAGGACATGGGTATGCCCCCCGAGATCCAAGTTGACGCCGATCTGGCGGAGGACATTCCCGCGGCGTCACCGCCGACGAGAGAGAGTTACGTCCGGAGGTTCCTTCACAAACCGCTGGGAGTCATCAGCCTCGCGTATCTCCTCTTGATCACGCTGGCGTGTTTTTTCGCCCCCCTCATCGCCCCCTACCCCGCATTGCAGCAAGACCTTTTGAACATGAGCGCGGGACCGACGTCGGCACACTTCCTCGGGACGGACCAACTGGGACGTGACGTTCTGAGTCGATTGCTTTACGGGGGCCAGATCACTCTTATTGGCGTGCTCGTGACGATCGTGACCGTTCTGGGTCTGAGCATTCCCATTGGTCTGGCCGCGGGATATCTCGGGGGCCGAGTCGATCGGTGGGTCAACAATGCTGTGGACCTTCTCCTCTCGGTACCGAGCATCATCATCGTTCTCGCCGTCGCGGCCATCTTCACCGACAATCTGTACATCATCATGTGCACGAACGGCATCTTCGGTGCCGCAGGGGTGACACGCGTCATTCGCAGCGCGGTCCTCTCCATTCGTGAAGAGCTCTATATCGCCGCCGCACGGACGGCGGGTGTCGGTGATTTCAAGATTGTGGTGCGACACGTCTTTCCGCGCGTCTTAGGGCCCGTTATCGTCCAAGCGTCGGTATGGGGGGGTATCGCCCTTGGTATTGAGACAGGCTTGACGTTCTTGGGGATCGGTGTCGCGGCGCCAGCTCCGAGTTGGGGCGCGTCCGTGTACGACGCCTCGCAGATGATCTACACCGACGCCTTCATGTTGTTGCCCACCGGGGGGCTCGTGGCTGTGACGATCCTGGCCTTTGCGTTCCTGGGCGACGCGGTGCGCGACACCACGTTTGAAGGTTGGTCGAGCGACATAGGTCGGGGGAAGAAGTGGCGACCTTGGCGTCGACGCCTTAAGTCTCGAGAGACGGTGGCGCCGGATTTCGTCGACGAGGCGACGTCGGAAAGAGTGATAGTCGACAAGGATGCCGCACTCACGGTCTCACATCTCAGTGTCACCTACGACACCGGTGACCAATCGACCAAGGTAGTCGACGACGTGAGCTTCGTCCTTCGTGATGGTGAAGTACTCGGCATCGTGGGCGAATCCGGAAGTGGGAAATCAGTGACCGCCTTGTCGATACTCGGGATCCTCCCGCGAGCGCTGAGGATCAGTGCCGGGCGGGTTGTCGTGGGAGGTCGCGACGTGTCCGTACTGAGCGAACGGCTCATGTCCGACATCCGTGGCTCGGAGATCGCCATTGTCTTCCAGGAGCCCATGTCGTGTCTCGACCCTTCCTTCACCGTTGGCTCGCAAGTGGCCGAGGTGGTACGCCGACACGACAAAGTGTCGCGCCGCGCGGCAAAGACGCGAGCTATCGAACTGTTCGAACAGGTTCGCCTTCCACAGGCCGCCAACGTGGCCAAGCGGTATCCGCACCAGTTGTCGGGGGGGATGGCCCAGAGAGTTTGCATCGCTCTCGCGTTGGCGGGTCGACCTAAGATCTTGATAGCTGACGAGCCGACGACGGCTCTCGACGTCACCGTCCAAGCGGAGATCCTGGGGCTACTGCGCACGATCCAGCAGGAAACCGGAATGTCCATCCTGCTCGTGACCCACGACTGGGGAGTCGTGGCCGATTTGTGCGATCGAGCGGTCGTGATGTACGCGGGACACATCGTCGAGGATGCGACGGTGGAGGAGTTGTTCCAGCATCCATACCATCCCTACACCAGAGGACTGCAGCTCTGCAACCCTTCTTTGGTGGAGGATGGCCAGCCCCTGCCGTCGATTCCTGGGACCGTGCCCGCGCCCCACAACTGGCCGAGGGGATGCCGATTTTTTGATCGTTGCAGTTTCGCCACTCCCGAGTGCGCAACGTCAGTCATCGCGTTGGGAAGAAGCGATGATGGACGCTTGGTCCGGTGCCTGCACTGGCGTGACGTCGCATCCTTGACTAGCAAAGTGAGTTCGTGAGGATGGTGGACTTGAAGACGGACCAGTCGGTGTCGATGCTTGAAGTTCGCGACCTGTCGGTAGTCTTTGCTGGCCGCCGGCGTGCGCCCTCGCTGGTGGCCGTGGATAGCGTGAGTTTCTCAGTGCCCGCGAACCAGACCGTAGGCTTGGTCGGCGAATCGGGATCGGGCAAGACGACCATCGCTCGAGCGATCCTGGGTATGGAGCAAGCGACAAGTGGGACGATCTCGTTCGAGGATCACGACATCACGCATGCGTCCAAGAGGGAACGACGCCGACTCACTGAACACATGCAGGTGGTGTTCCAGGACCCCTACTCGTCTTTGAGCCCGACTCGAACAGTGGGCGATACGCTCGTCGAACCGCTGTTGGCGCATCGCAAGATCCCCCGCCGTGAGGCACTAGAACGCGCCGAGGCGCTTCTTCAGCGTGTGGGCCTTACGAAATACGCACTAGATCGCTATCCCAGCGAATTCTCTGGAGGGCAGCGTCAGCGGATCGCTATCGCCCGTGCATTGATGCTGTCGCCGAAACTAGTCGTCTGTGACGAGCCCGTGTCGGCGCTGGACCTTTCCATCCAGGCGCAGGTCTTGAACCTGTTGCGAGAACTGCAAGATGAGATGGGCTTGAGCTATCTCTTCATCGCACACAATCTCTCGGTGGTCAGGTACATGTCGCACGAAGTGTTGGTGCTCTACCGAGGACAATTGATGGAACGAGGCGAGGCGTCGTCCTTGTATCGCAACCCTGGACATCCCTACACCCGGATGCTGTTGGAGGCGTCCCCGGTGGCGGATCCGGCGCAACAGGCCAAGCGCCGACTGGCCATGATCAAGGTGAAGAGCGCCACGCTTAACCCTTTGGCACTCGGTGGATGTCCTTTTGCACCACGGTGTGCGTTCGCGGTCGCGCAATGCGCGAGCGAACGTCCACCCACCCTTCCTGGCCCCGCCGGCACGGAGGTCGCATGTCACCGCGCCGACGATCTCCCATGGTCAGGACCCAACCTCTGAACGGCCGCGCGCTCACAACCTTCCACGATCTCCCCGGTGAAGAAGTTGTGAGCGCCGGCCCAGAGGATTATCACGTCTTCAGTCGTCACGCCCACGGATGAATCTAGCGAAGGGCGCTGTCCCGGCAATGATTTGTCGTCAGCTTGTAACGAATCTCCTTCCAGCGACGTCACTGTCCTCGTCCGTGGCGCACCTCGGGTTTCGAGGGGGATTCGTCGAGTGAGTTCCTCAAGGTCATTGTTCGACGCGCCGGGATCTGGCACATGAGGCGACGGACCGCACGGTCGAGTCCTGGCGGCGTGTTCTCCAAGACCTTCGCCGCCCTCGGGGTCCGGAACTTCAGACTTTTCTTCGTCGGTCAACTCATTTCGGTGTCGGGGGTCTGGATGCAGTCCGTCGCCCTCGGTTGGCTGGTATTGCAGGTGACGGGATCGTCGACGGACCTGGGTCTGGTCGTGGCGCTGCAGTTCGTGCCCATGTTATTGATTGGTCCCTACGGCGGACTTATCGCCGACCGCAACAAGAAACGCCGGGTCCTCTTTGTCACCCAGTCCCTCGAAGGGGTACTCGCCTTGGCCTCGGGTCTAGTCGTGAGCACGCATCACGCCAACATCCAAGCTCTGTTCTTGATCTCGACGTTATTGGGGATACTCAACTTGTTCGATAACCCGGCTCGCCAGTCATTCGTCCAGGAGATGGTCGGACCGGACTTGACCGCCAACGCGGTCAGTCTCAACAGCGTCTTGATCAATGCCGGCCGATTAATCGGACCGGGCATCGCGGCAGTGTCAATCGCCTCGTGGGGCACCGCGGCCAGCTTCTATATCAACGCTGCTACCTTTGTCCCCTTCATCCTGGGGCTGGCCCTGATGCGTGAGCAGGACTTCACGCCGATGCGTACGATCACGAAGGAGAAAGGTCAGGTTCGGCTCGGACTGCACTACGTCCACTCCGAGCCGCTACTGCGAGGCGTCATTGTGGGTGTGGCCCTCGTAGGGACCTTCACGTACAACTACACCGTGACGCTGCCGCTCTTCGCGCGACTTACGTTTCATTCAGTGACCGCATCCAATTATGGCTGGATGATGGCGGCGGTGGGGTTGGGCGCAGTCTTGGGCGGGCTCGTTGTGGCGTATCGCTCGAAACCCACGACTCTCCTACTTGCTTCGGTGGCCCTCGGGCTCGGCGCGATGTTGGGCTTGGTCAGTCAGATGCCCACCTTCTCTTTGGCGGAGATCTGTCTCGTTCCGACGGGTGCCTTGTCGATCTCGTTCATCACGACGGCGAACTCATTCCTCCAAACCCATTCGACCCAAGAGATGCGCGGTCGCGTGATGAGTTTGTACGCCCTGGCGTGGCTCGGCACGACGCCCATCGGCGCACCACTGACTGGTGCCGTCATCCACTTCACGAATCCACGGGTGGGCATACTGATGGGATCAGTGGTTACATTCGTCACGGGGCTGTACCTGCTACGGGTCTCGCGGCGTCATCGAGTCCTTGAGGTGAGTTCTAACGTCGCGCCTCTCTGATGCGACGATAGTCGGTCGCTCTTCACTCGCCGTGACGCACCGGCGACCGGTCTCTCGATCGTCAACGAATTGCGAGACCGGATTTGACGGAACACAATGACATGGTCGCACGACGACCAGTGGTCAGTGACCCTCGACAAATTGCTGGATCGTGTCGACGATGTCGAGGAGCCAATAATCTCCCCACATCACTGACTCGTCGACGCCGAGGCCCTTGCGTTCGTGGTAAGTCGCGTGTTTGAGGATGCCTTCCCACTCGTCGTCGGGCGACGCGAGGAAATCGGGGCTTGCCAGTCGCCGCACCGTGTTGAGGGCGTACTCGGCGTACCCTCTCGCCGCAGCCTGGTCTTCGACGAGGCCGGCGAGCTGCCACAATCCACCGGCGGCCGCCGCGGCGGCCGACGACTCGTAGGGTCTCGTCGGTGTCGGTTCCTCCCAATCATTGGGGGGGACCAGGGAGTCGCCAGTTCGTTCGATGTAGAAGTCGGCGGCGTCCCGAGCGGTCCTCAGGAACCGCCGATCGCCCGTGAATCGATAGACGGTGCCGAATCCGAAGAGTGCCCACGCCTGTCCACGGGCCCACGACCCATTGTCGGCGAAACCCTGTTGGGTCGTCTGACGTAAGAAGTCGCCCGTGGCGAGGTCGAACATGGCTTCGTGGGATGCTGATCCGTCTCCTCTCATGAGATAGCGCCGCGAGGTGAGACAGTGTTCGATTGCCGAGGCCGCCATCGCGTCGTCGCCGCGTTGTTGCGCCGCATAGAGCGCCATGTGGATGTTCATCATGATGTCGATGAAGAGGCTGTCGGGCTGTCGGAAACTCGGCATGTAGCGTCCAGTCTCGCGGAAACGGCTGGCGGTGGTCACACCCGCCGTGATCACCACGTCGTTCTTGGTCTCGTCGCCCGTCGCCTCGTACCAGCGGCGGTAGGTGGACCAGAAGAGGAATCCGAGATCGTGCACGGTGTTGTCATGCTGGCGGTCCTCGATCAGTTCGCTGTAATGCTCTGCCGCAGTTCGGAATTGGTCCCGACGTTCGGCTGACGCGCGCCGTGAGAGCAGCCACAGTTCGCCCCCCAGGAATCCTTCGCACCAATTGGTCCACGCTTCTCCCGACACTGACCAGCGACCATTCTCGGTGTACAACGGGAATTGGTCCGGGTGCCGAGCGATCAGACCTCCCACTTTGGCTTGTGCGCTGCGCCACACCCGCTCGGCGATCTCGGAGAAGTCGGCGGGTACCTCGTAGTCAGTGGGCAACGAGAGTGGCAACATCGATGACAAAGTGAGGCGACTCATGATGTTTCCGGTCGATCCGCGTCAGGCGCCTCAACCCACCGTGACGCGCGGCGTCCGACTTGGAGTTGGATAGTCTTCATCTCCGAGAACTCGGCGAGCGCCTGGCGCCCCAGCTCGCGCCCGATGCCGCTGGCCCCAAAGCCGCCGAAGGCGAGTTCCGGGTAGCCGTCCATCCACCGGTTGACCCAAATTGTGCCGGCCCGCACGTCGCGCGCCACGGTCAACGCCTCGTTGATGTCGTCGCTCCAAATCCCGGCGGATAAGCCGTACTGGGTTCCGTTGGCGATCCTGATGGCTTCCGAGAGTTCTTCGAAAGGTATGACGCTCAGCACGGGTCCAAAGATCTCCTCGCGAGCGATGGACATGTCGCCGGTGACATTAGTGAAGACGGTCGGTTCGAAGAAGAGTGGTGTGGCGCCGGCGAACCGAGTGCCGCCGGATAAAAGGGTTGCTCCCGCGCTCACTCCCTCACCGACGAATCGTTCGATCGTGGCCAGTTGGGTCTCGTTCACGATGGCGCCGACTTGGGTCGTGGCCAGCAGCGGGTCACCTACCGGGACGTGACGAGTCCTCTCCACGACGGCGTGAGCGAACTCGTCGGAAATGGACCGATGCACGATGAGTCGGCTGCCCGAGTTGCAGCACTGGCCAACGTTGAAGTATCCACCGAAGACCGCGGCATCCACCGCTGCGGCGAAGTCCGCCTTAGCGCACACGATCTGGGGATTCTTGCCTCCAAGTTCGAGTTCCACCTTCTTCAGGTCACCCCCGGCTGACGCGGCGAGTCCTCGACCCACGCGGGTCGAGCCGGTGAAGCTGAGCATGTCGACGCCGGGGTGCGCGACGAGAGCCGCGCCAACTCTCCCGGCGCCCGTGATCACATTGACGACGCCGTCGGGAAAGCCCGCCTCGCGGATCAATTGCGCAAGGAGAACGGTGGTCGATGACGTGCTCTCGCTCGGCTTGACCACGGCGGTGTTCCCCGCCGCCAAGGCGAACGGGAGTTTCTGGGAGATGATGAGGATGGGGAAGTTCCACGGGGTAATCATGCCCACTACTCCAACGGGTTCGTGGATGGACACCGCCATGACATCGGGTCCGAGATGATTGTGGGCGTCGCCGATATTGTGGCGCGCCAGCGTTGCTGCGTACTCCCAGAGTTCGGCGGTTCCCGCCACCTCGCCCCGCGCTTGGGAGATCGGCTTCCCCGATTCTAGAGACTCCGCCAAGGCAAGTGATTCGGCGTCGCGACGAATGAGATCTCCCACGCGGTGCAGCAGCTTGGCCCTGGCCGCGCCATCGAGTGTGCGCCAACCCGATTCGAAGGCTCGTCGCGCGGCGGCCACGGCGGCATCGACGTCGGCGGCATCAGCGTCGGGGAACTCTGAGACCTCGACGCCGTGTGCCGGCGAGACCCGAGTGAAACGAGCGCCCGTCAGGGCCTCGACATCGCGACCATCGATCAGCTGTTGGCGCGATACCTTGGATATGTCCTCGATACGGTAATTCTTCGCTGTCGTCACGCCAGCTCCTTTGTCTGTTGGGTATCTTTAGCGGTCGTGAAACGATGGTGGGCGCTTCTCGCGGAACGCCGCGATGCCCTCTGCCAAGTCGTCGCTCGTCGCTGCCGCCGCCGCCGCGAGGGCTTCGAGGACATTGTTGGAGTTCCCTGACTGGGCGGACGTGACCAACTGTTTCGCCATCTGCACCGCGAGGGGGGCTCCGTAGAGAAGTGACTCGAGGAGAGAACTGACCTCGGATTCGGGGTCCTCGGTTGCGCTCACTCGAGAGGCGATACCCCAATCCAGGGCTTCGCTTGCGCTCAGGACGCGCCGAGTCAGAATCATGTCCTTCGCTCGGTGACGCCCAACGAGGTCGGCCAGCCGCGCGCTGCCACCCCATCCTGGAACGGTGCCGAGACCCGTCTCCGGGAAGCAAAGTGTGGAGCGGGAACTGAGTATTCGGAAATCAGCGGCAAGGGCTAGCTCCAATCCGCCGCCGTACGCCAGACCGTCGACGACGGCGATGGTCGGTTGACGCAATTGCTCCAGAGCGGTGAGCGCTCGATGACCCGTGCGGACCCACGTGCGCCACATCTCGGCGGCGCCGAGGCCCGCGAAGTGGTTGATGTCGGCGCCCACGCTGAATACTCTGGTTCCCCCGGTGCGAATCAGTACCACCCGCGCGGAGGACGCGTCAATTGTCTGACACGCCGAGGCGACGTCGTCGAGGATCGCCAGGGTGAGTGCGTTGAGCTTGCGCTGACGATCGATCAGTATCGTCGCGACGTGACCGCTCTCGTCGAACACGATGTCGACGCAGGGCTCTTCGCGAACGGCATCAGTGGTCATAGTCCCGCGCTCCCGAATCGTGGGTGGTACGTCAAAGGGGGAAGGACCAGTCCGATGGGCGCGACGTCAAACAGCTTGGCGTCCATGAACTTCAGGTGGGGCGAGACGAGCA
>Ga0209698_10003652_pt1 | contig 17025 bp, 15 predicted proteins | sample LitLauG_LLR_2012_FD_187203 | JGI IMG/M metagenome (GOLD analysis project Ga0209698, IMG submission 187203) | Freshwater sediment microbial communities from Pennsylvania, USA - Little Laurel Run_MetaG_LLR_2012 (SPAdes) (version 2) | ecosystem: Environmental > Aquatic > Freshwater > Creek >...
CACCGTCGCCGACGTCGAGCGATCGGCTCGCTACTACGAAAAGGTCTTCGGCGCTCGCATTCTGACCATGGGTGACGGCAACGCGCCTCCGTACCTTCAACTGGCGAATATCTGGATGATTCTGAACGTTGGAGGCGGGCCGACCCCGGATAAGCCGACCGTAACCCTCAGCGTCCCCGACCCGAATCACATCAACAGCTTTATGAATTTCCGCGTTGCGGATATTCAAGCGTGCTATGAGTTATGGAAAAGTCGGGGAGCCGAGTTCATCACGGAGCCGATCCCCAAGTACGGCGAGATACGCTGCTACATCCGCGATCCTGACGGTTATATTATCGAAGTCGGACAGAGCACTGACCTCACGTACGGTTAACGCGGCGGGCCCACCTCTCACGATCTTTGCGTGCACCATTCCCACTGAGGTGTCCCATCCTTGCGTTTTTCGCAAGAGCCTGCCCTGAGCTTGTCGAAGGGGTGGGCGGGGATCCTGCGTGCGCGATTTGATTTTGTTGTGGATGGGTGATCAAACCCACTTGGCGGCGGCATTTCCGACTCCGCCCTTCGCAAAAAACGCGAAGGAACGGCGCACCTACTGCGTTGGTAATGCACGCAAGGATCAAGAGCCCGGGCAACCCCACGGTAGTGGCTGAATCTGAGATTCAGCCGCTACCCAGACCACCCAATGATTGACAATCCTTGCCAATCGCAATACGTTAGAAGCTGAACCGCCATGACCCTCAACATCAATCTGACCCCACAACTCGAAAAGCTCGTTCGCCAGAAAGTTGAATCCGGACGCTATAACTCTGCCAGCGAAGTAGTGCGCGAAGCCCTGCGCCTCATGGAAACGCAAAACGAGTTGCATGCTCTTCAACTCGAAAGGCTGCGGGGCGACATCCGCCAAGGCCTGGAAAGCGGCCCGCCGCGACCGTGGAGCGTGGCCGAAATGAAGCGGCGAGGCCGCAAGCTCTCCGCATCCCGCAGAGCCGACTCCGAATAAAGTGCCGTCTGTTGTAATACGCCCGAAGGCGCTGGTGGACCTCGCCGAGATTTGGGCGTACATCGCCGAGGACAGTCCCCGCCAAGCCGACGTCTTCGCCGCAGCCCTTGATCGCGAGATTCGAGACCTTGCCCGGCACGCCTTGATCGGGCGCGCAAGGCCAGAATTGTTCGCTGACCTGAGAAGCCTTCCCGTTGGCCGCTACGTTGTCTTCTACCTGCCGCGCAAACGCGGAATCGAGGTCGTGCGTGTGCTCCACGGCGCACGCGACTTGAAGCCCTTGTTCGACGAAGACGTTTGAGAATTTCTTATTTCAACTGGCGGGTGGCCCACAGGCCGGTTTTCAAACATCAATAAAACACTTGACAGTACCAGTCTGTCTGGATACGCTACCGCCGCTTCCGGTATGCGTTTCGCGCTGATCGGGAGTTCCTAGCACTCAGAAGTTACTCCTGGGACAATTTAAAGGGATCAAATGCGGGAAGCTGCCAAATAGCGACCTGCGTAGACAATCACGTCCGGCCAAGTCAACAAGGGGCGTTCGAGCGAAAAATGTCGTTCCAGCGGGACAAGTGCCGATACCCACTTCTTCTTAGTTCGCGAGTCGCTAATCCTGTCAGCGATAAGGGTGCGAAAACTTCGGAAAGGAGCCTCCTAGCCAGGGCGACCGGGTTTTTCGCTCTATACGGCCTATATATCTTTGTAGCCGGACACACCTTCTTTGACTATTACTACGGGAGTTATGGCATTGATTCTCGTTGGCTCGAACTCAGTTTCGCTGAAGTGACGGTTAAGGGATTCAGTGTACTTTTTCTTCAGGGAGGATTCTTTCTATGGCCGATTTATATTTTCATTATCATAACGCCGATTACCTTTGAGGTATCTTCGCGATTCAACAAACCGATATTGCAAGCTACCATTGTGGGAATCCTTTTGCTCCTCGTTCCTACCACATATTGGGTTGCAGCAGACGCTGGAAGGAAAATCGCCCTGCAAAACAAGGGCGATCACAGTGCACTACATTACGTAACATTTTCGACTAAGGCGGGCAAGTTTGGTGGTCGTTTACTCCTCTATCGAACAGGCCTGCTATTTGTCGATGATTTAGGTTCAACGGCTCCGCCTGGGCCACCGGACACCATTAATCTTCACGTATATCGTATGGATGAAATAACAGACCTCGAAGTGACCGAAATCCCGAGATGAAGGAGAATCCACGAATGGAACCCAAAACTTTTGGTCTTCTTGCACTTCTTTGCTTACTCCTCGACAGCCCTTCTGTTTTGGGAGACGTAATCCTTAATAAGGATGGGAAAGTCGTTAAAGTGGGAAAGAACGCTGTCGTAGTTGGCGTGACGATCAAGATCCAAGACTGTGATACTGGAAAAATTTACGAATACGATTCGCATGAGTACCATTCCAGACCGGGTGATGACTGTACGGTGAAACGTCCCGCAGCCCCTAGTCCTCCAGCACCTAGTCCTCCAGCGGGAAACGAGTCGCAAAAATAACTGTTTCTACGATGGAGGCGGGTGGCCCACCTTTAACGATCTTTGCGCGATGCCGATGGGGATCAGGAGATTTTGCGGATGTGAAGCTCCGCTTTTTGGGTCTCGTTGACTAGAACCGGGCCGCGTTCGCCATAGGCGTAATGTCGGAAGCTGCTCCATAAGCACTGCACAACGCGACGATTTACCTATGACCGATAAACATGCCAAGGGAGAGTTCGCAGCAGCCCACCCGTGAAACTGCCACGGGTGGGGCATCCCGTGCCGTGTTATAGCACGGCTGGGCCAGCCCCCCGAGGGGACAGTCGAGATCGAGTCACACTGGACCGCTCGCAAGCGGGAGCGCATGGGAGTTTCGCTCACTGACATAGCAAGTCAAAACCCCCGCCCTGTCGCACAAACCGCGACAAGGGCGGGGCACCCCGAAAGTTGATTAGACTGGCGAAAGGCTGGGCCAGCCCACCCATTTTTTCACAAGTCACTAAAGATGGGGTTGACATGCGGTATTAGAATGGCGGCCATGGCTAAGAAAACTGGAATGAGCGATTCGTCCCTCTGGGCCACTGCGGTTCTCCTGCTGGTGCTTGCAGCGTGGATGTACATCAAGCGGTAGACATCAAGCGAGCAGACGGGGCATTCGCTGAAGCTGCGAGGAAAATCACTCCAGCGTCAGCACGACCCAATACACGCCCGTGGGATATGTATCCGTGCGCCCATAGCACGTTCCGACTGAGAACCTCTGCAGGTTGTGGCTGGTGATGGCGTGGGCGGCCCCGGCGGGCAGCGTCTCGGGATGCAGGCTGGTGTAGGTCAGCACGGTGTAGCGTTCGGAGAGGCTTCGCACCGGCTGCGTTCCCAGCTTGTCGGCTTTTGCCATGGAGCAAGCCGCATCGTCGGCGACCAGCAGATCGCGACGGGGCAGTAGCGCTTGATTCGCCTGTCGCCGCGCCTGATTCACCGACTCGGCAATCCGGTCCTTCACTTCAGCTGGAGAATAGTTGGGGAGGGCATGGCCGAAATCCTGCACAATGTACAACCGGTCTCCACTCCGAACCACGCCCAACCCAACCACGTTGTAGGCCGGGTTGAGCAGGTTCGCGCGATGGGGAGGGGATAGCATCAGATGTTCGTGTCCGTGCTCGGCGTCGTAGTCGAGGGCGACATTCTCGCCCTCCTGATCGAGTTGCAACTCTGTCATTGCCGTCAGGCGTTGGGGCAGGGAGGGCTCGCCTTGAAATTGATGGGACAGTTCCCGCGCGTTGACCATCGCCTGCGCATGAACCAGGGCAGCCAGCGAAAGTCCCGGATCGAGCTTCAGCGGCGGCGCTCCAGCCTGCTGCCGCGACTGATTGGCTAACTGCAAAAGCTGTTGCTCGACCGCAGATTCCAAGTCTGGAAAAGGAATGTCCGGGGACTTCGCCGCAACCGGTTGCAGTGTCGCTTTCTGGCCCTGCTGGGCTGGGCTCGGTTCTACGGAGGCCATCAGCCGAGTCGCTGGTCTTACGGTCACAACGCCCGTTCCCAGCACGAATGCGAGCAATAATCTTGGCGCTACTAATTTTCTATGCATCGAGTTTGGCCTGCCTGGATCCTGGGAGGGATCGAATTCCCTTGAACTTTCCAAGCCTCAAGTTGGTACCGGCTCAAACTTGCTGCTGGTGCTACGCTAGAGTTCTACGAAGAGGCAAAGTAGTTACCTGCGTCTATGGAACTAGGGATCAGTGGGGCCATTGGCCTGTTGTTTGGAGCTTTGGTTGCTTGGCTGTTGCTGCGTTCGCGAACGGCCGCGCTCGAAGCCCGGTTGTCGTTGACAGAGAATGAATTAGCGGGCGCAAAGGCTGATCTGGCGCGGCTTTTGGCCGATCAGCGGGAACTGGTGGAGAGCCGTGCAAGGCTCGAATCCGCCCTCGAATCGGAACGAAAGACCAGCACCGAAAAGATCGAATTATTAAGCCGCGCCGGCGAAGAACTGCAGAATGCCTTCAAAGCGTTGGCTGCCGACGCCCTCAAGAGCAACAACTCTTCTTTTCTTCAGATTGCGCACGAGACCTTAAAGCGATTCCAGAGCGAGGCCAAGGGCGATCTGGAAGCTCGGCAGAAGGCCGTCGCCGACCTGGTCGCGCCAGTGCGCGAGTCACTGACCAAGGTGGATGAGCAGATTCAGCAAATGGAGATCGCGCGCGGCGAAGCTTACGGCGATCTGAGAGCCCAGGTTCAATCGCTGATCACCACGCAGAAGGAGCTGCAGTCCGAGACCGGCAATCTGGTGCGCGCGCTGCGCACGCCGAATGTCCGCGGACGCTGGGGCGAAATTCAGTTGCGCCGCGTGGTTGAAATTGCAGGCATGTTGCCCTACTGCGACTTCGCGGAACAAGAGACCATCACCGGCGATAACGGCCGTCTGCGGCCGGATCTCGTGGTGAATCTTCCTGGCGGCAAGAGCGTGGTGGTTGACGCGAAAACGCCGCTACAGGCCTTCCTCGATGCGTTTGAAACCAACGACGAAGAAACACGCCGCATCGCCCTGGCAAATCATGCGCGGCAGGTGCGCGACCACATCAACACGCTCAGCGGAAAGAAATACTGGGAGCAGTTCGAAGCTACGCCCGAATTTGTGGTGATGTTTCTTCCCGGCGAGACGTTCTTCAGCGCCGCCCTCGAGCAGGACACCGGCCTCATCGAACATGGCGTTTTAAACAAGGTCATCCCCGCATCGCCGACCACTCTGATCGCGCTGCTGAAAGCCGTGGCGTACGGATGGAATCAGGAGAAACTGGCCCGCAATGCGCAACAAATCAGCGCCTTAGGCAAAGAATTGCACGAGCGCCTACGGAATCTGGGCGGCCACATCGCAGCCGTCGGCACGGGATTGGATCGCGCCGTGGAGTCCTACAACAAGGCCGTCGGATCGCTGGAGAATCGCGTTCTGGTGTCTGCCCGAAAGTTCGCCGAGCTGGGAGCATCTGTCGCCGATGAGATTCCTGAGCTCGAGCCGGTAGAAACCACAGCCCGCACGCTTTCCTTCGAATGGGACGAGGAAACCCTTCCGCTGGCCGCTCCACCCAACGAGAAGCGCAAGGCCGGATAACGATCCCTCATCCCTTCTGTAAACTTGTCATCCTGAGCGAAGCGAAGGACCTGTGCAATTGCGTGCAGCATAGTGCTGCCAGCAAAGTACAGAGGTCCTTCGCTTCGCTCAGGATGACAACGCTTTTACATTGCTTCCAGCGAAATCTTGATCATCATAGGCGCCGGGGCGGCAGAATCCATCGGCTCGTAAGCCCAACTATCACAAAGACAAGTGGATACCGAATACCACAGAAACATCCAAAAAAACGTAATCCATATCGAAAACTACATCTATAATTTCAGAAGTGCCTTGATTTGCGGCACTTAGCCATACCATCCTGGGAAACCACATGGCACCGAACTTGCTCATACAAGACCGGCAAGAGATCGGCCCCGCGTCTCTTCGTTCGGCACAGCCGCTCATGAATCAAGAGAGCCAAGTTCGCTTTGTAGCGGTTCTGCTGTTTGTGCTGACCGTAGCTGCAGTGGTTTTCGCCGGCTTTAATTTCCAGAAAGAGCGTACTTACGCCGTTCCGGATGACGGTGTGTGGTGGGTCGAGCACAACGGCCACCTCGTCGCCGACCGCGTAGATCCTACCGGCCCGGGGGCAAAATCGGGCATCAAGGCCGGCGACCAACTGGTCTCAGTCAATGGCTACAACGTCGAGAACACCTCGAAGCTGGTGCGCCAGCTTTTTGGGACCGGCGTTTACTCGAAAGCGACCTACTCGCTGATGCGGGGTTCCATTGCGCTCGATTCCAGCGTGATTCTGGTTCCCGCGGATCGCTCGCTCAACGACTGGCTGCGCCTGATTGCGCTGATTTATCTCGGAATCGGCTTGTATGTATTGCTACGCCGCTGGACCGCTCCTGGGTCCATGCATTTCTACATCTTCTGCCTGGTCTCGTTCATCGCCTATTCGTTCAAGTACACCGGCAAGCTGAACGATTTTGACTGGACGATTTACTGGTGCAACATCGTCGCGTGGGTGCTGCAACCGGCGCTCTTCCTGCACTTCGTTCTGACCTTCCCGGAAAAGCGGCAGTTCGTGAAGCAGCATCCGCGTCTGCTGTTGCTTGCCTATGTCCCGGGAGCGCTGTTGTTGGCTCGCCATATCATTGCCCTGCGTCTGGCGGAAGCCAGCGGGCAACTGCGCTGGAACATGGACCGGCAGGAAATTGCTTACGGCGCACTGCTGTTTATCGCCGCGGCTTCGGTTCTCTGGTATAGCTACCGGCGCGCCTCGACCACGATCCTGCGCCAGCAATTGAAGTGGGTGACGCGCGGAACGATTCTGGCCATCGTTCCCTACACGCTGTTCTACGTGATCCCCTATCTCAGCGGCACCATGCCGGGCTCCGGGATGAAGCTTTCTGTGTTGTCGCTGGGACTGCTCCCGCTCACCTTCGGCTACGCCATCTTCCGCTACCGGTTGATGGACGTGGATCTGATTTCGAAGCGCGTGGTGGTGTACGCGCTGGCGGCCACCGCCGTGGTGGGAATGTATTTTGCCCTGGTCGCAGGCGTCGCCGAACTGGTGCACGCGCAGAAACCAGGCACCGGTCCCGTTGGGTTAATCATCGCCATCGTAGTCACGGCGCTGCTGTTCGATCCGGTCCGCAAGTGGATTCAGGAGCGCGTCGATCACCTGTTCTACCGCACGGTATATGACTATCGCCGCACGCTGATCGAATTCGGACGCGAACTGAGCTCGGAAACGGATTTGAACCGGCTGCTTTCGTCGGTGGTCGACCGGCTGAGCCGGACGCTCGCTGTGGATCGCATCGCGATCTTCCTTACGACCGGCGATGAGGAGCAATTTTTTCTCTCCAAGTCAGTCAACTTGAATCCTCCAGGGACACTCGATCTGAGTTTTCTCCGCGAGCCGCGGCTTGCCGCGGATGGGCACCTCTTCTTTGACAACACCCATCAGGTTCCGCGGGAGAGCGCTCTCTCGCAGGCAGCAATCGCCAAGCTCGATCTGAACTATTACATTCCCTGCCGCGCGCAGCAGAAGACGGTTGCCGTCCTCGGACTCGGCAAGACCATCGAAGGCGACTTCCTCTCCAGCGAAGATATTGAGCTGCTCGAAACGCTCGGCGGATACCTTGGCATCGCCATTCAGAACGGCCGCCTCTACGCCTCGCTGCAGCAGAAGGTGAGCGAGTACGAGCGCCTGAAGGACTTCAACGAGAACATCGTCGAATCCATCAACGTGGGCATCATGGCGCTCGACATGGAAGACCGCATCGAGAGCTGGAATTCGCAGATGGAAGTCATGTACGCCGTGCCCCGCTGGCAGACGCTGACCCAGTCACTGCGCAGCATCTTCCCCGTCGAGTTCGTGGAAGAGTTCTACCGCGTGCGGCAGAATGCGGGCATCAACAATCTCTACAAATTCCGGCTGCAAACGCCTGCGGGAGAAACGCGCACCGTGAACGTGGCGATCGCGCCGCTGGTAACCCGCAAGTTCGAAGTGGTCGGGCGGCTGGTGATCATGGACGACATCACCGAACGTGTAGACCTCGAAGCGCAGCTTTCGCAAGCCGACAAACTTTCTTCCATCGGCCTGCTGGCCGCGGGCGTGGCGCACGAAGTGAACACGCCGCTGGCCGTGATCTCCTCCTACACGCAGATGCTGGCGAAACAGCTGCAAAACGACCAGCAGAAATATGGTTTGCTCGAGAAGATCACGCGGCAAACCTTCCGCGCCTCGGAGATCGTCAACAATCTGCTGAACTTCTCCCGCACCAGCGCTACCGAGTTGGCAGATGTGGACATCAACGAGGTCATCAACGAAACTCTCACCCTGCTGGAGCACCAGTTCAAGACCTCGCGGATTCAGGTGCGCTCGGAACTGACGCCGCATATTTCGCGGATTCTGGGGAATCCCGGCAAACTGCAGCAAGTCTTCCTGAACCTGTTTCTCAATGCCAAGGACGCCATGCCCGGCGGCGGCACGTTGAACGTGAGCACGACCAATGGCGAGATGGTGAGCGTACGCGTCTCCGACACCGGTTCCGGCATCGCGCCCGAGAATATCCAGCGAATTTACGACCCGTTCTTCACCACCAAGGTCGCGGCGAAAGAAGGGCAGGCCCGCGGCACGGGGCTGGGCCTCTCGGTGACCTACGGCATCATCCAAGAACATGCGGGCAAGATTCGAGTGGAGAGCAATCCCGGCTCCGGTACGACGTTCGCCCTCGATTTCCCGCTGAGCAGGAAGGCAGTGAATGTCTGAAGCAGCAGTCATCGCGCAGCACGGCTCACTCCACGGCGCCTCCGCCTCAGGCTCGGTGCTGATCATCGACGATGAAGCCGAAATTCGCGAATCGCTGCAGACTCTGCTCGAGATGGAAGGCTTCGAGGTTGAGACTGCAGTCAGCGGCGAAGCCGGCATCGCGCAGATGGCCGACCGGCCGTTCGATCTGATCCTGCTCGATCTGACTCTGCCCGGCCGCAATGGGATGGAGATTCTCTCCGAGATTCGCTCGCATGACTCACGCCTTCCAGTCATCATGATTACGGCCTACGGCACGGTGGAGAACGCCGTGCGCGCCATGCAGTCGGGCGCGGCCAACTTCGTTCAGAAGCCCTGGGACAACGAGAAACTGCTGGCGGACGTTCGCGCCGCCGTGGGATGGCGGCGGGCGGAAGAAGAAAACGTCCAGCTCAAGCGCGCGCTCAAGCAGCGCTACAACTTCGAAAACATCGTCGGCAAGAGCGAGCCGATGCTGAAAATATTCGACCTGGTGGCGCAGGTCGCCAACAGCCGCTCCACCGTGCTGTTGCAAGGCGAAAGCGGGACGGGCAAGGAAGTCATCGCCAAAGCGATTCACCTCAATTCGCCCCGTCGTGACCGGCCATTCGTTCCCGTCAACACAGGCTCCATGCCGGCGGACTTGCTCGAATCCACACTCTTCGGCCACGTGAAGGGCGCGTTCACCAGCGCCATCGCATCGAAAAAAGGCCTGTTCGAGATGGCCGACAAGGGCACGCTGTTTCTGGACGAGATTGCGACCATGGGGCTCGAGACCCAGGCCAAGATTCTGCGCGTGCTGCAGGACCGCCGCTTCATGCATCTCGGCGGAGTGCAGGAAATACAAGTCGATGTCCGCATCATCGCCGCTACCAACGTCGATCTGCGGCAGATGGTGCGCGAAAATCGCTTCCGCGAAGATCTGTTCTACCGGCTGAACGTGATCACCATCGAATTGCCGCCGCTGCGGCAGCGAAAAGAAGATATTCCGCTGCTGGTCGAATTTTTCTTGAAGAAGTACGCCGAAGAGAATAGCCGGACCGTACCGCGCGTCCCCCCCGAGGCACTGCGCCCGCTAATGGCCTACTCGTGGCCGGGAAACGTGCGCGAATTGGAAAACGTGGTCGAGCGCGCCGTGGTTCTTTCTTCCGGGCCGGAAATCAGTTCCGACCTGCTGCCCGATTCCATGCTCGGCCGGGGCTCATCGTTTTCCATGCACGACGCGCCGTCGGATGCGTCGTTGTTTGAGATTGTCGAAGAGGTCGAGCGCCGCGTCATCACCGACATGCTGGAGCGCTGCAACTGGAATCAGACCGAAGCCGCCGAGCGCTTCCACGTCCCGCTCTCCACGCTCAATCAGAAAATTCGCCGCCTGAATATCGAAATCAGGAAAAAGGGGCGCGGGTAGGAGCAGATCGAAGTCTTCCTTTCCTAGCAGGAGAACCCAATGAAGCGAAAGATCGTCAGGGCAACCCCATTCCTGATCTGACGGGTGGCCCAGCTTTGATCTCGCGGGCGGCGGCAACACGGTGGGTGCCCGTCCTTCGCGCCTCGGAAACGATCATTCAGGTGCGTAACGCGTGAAGACAAAATCGCGAGAAGCCTTCGCGTGGCAGGGAGAACAAGTCTTGAGTAGCGCCTCGTCGCCAGCTTTGCCATCTGTGTTGAAGTGCCCAAACCCCCAACCGCCTGTCGCCGCGTATTTTTTCGAGTCCTTGACCATGAACTGAGTGTTTGTGGGAGGGCCGGGAACGAAAGATTGTTCGCGGCCAAAGACTTTGTTGTTCTCCTCCGACGGGATGTGACTGTAGTGCAAAGCGGCGATGATTGCACCGTCGGGGAAGGGGAGCTTCCCTTCGCGGTACGCCTTGATGGCGACATCGTTGCCCAAAACCGCTGCGAAACTGTGGAGGTTGCCTTCTTCGTGGGCCACGGAGATCAGCCTCCAGTCGCGGTATCCGGACGGAATTTTGGTCACGTAGACTGGGGCGGAATTCTGACCTTCCTGTCCGGATGCGGGGACCATGTATGCGATCACGCTAGCCAGCGTTGCCACTGCAACCAGCAGAAAAGCGATCCGTCTCATAGTTGCTCCTTCGCGATGCGCGTAAGTCCACAAGTTCTCTTGCCTATGATCGAGCAGTACGCCGCGCGGCGTACTTGATGTGGGGGCAGGCGCGGTTCAACGCTTCTGGTACGGGTGGAAGATGTAGTCCTTCGCCTTCACTGGCGTATGGCACGCGTATCCGCAGTCTGATGGGCTTTTGGCATCGGCCGTGAACTTGTCCGATGCGGCATCGTAGTTGAACACCGCGTATCCCCACCCGCCGCTTTTCGGAAATCTCTTGCTGTCCTTTTCCATGACGAAAGCCTGGCTAAAGACGTCTGGCACCTCCACGACGAAAGGGGCCTCCGTGCTCTTCTTCAGCTTCCACTGCAGCTTCACGATCATGGAGCCCTCCGGAAAAGTCTGGCTGTTGCCCGGAACGCCGGCCTTGAACGCCGTGATCATCGCCGGATTGGCAACGATCACCTTGAGTATTTCGTCGGTGCGAGCGGAAGAGACCACCGCCCAGTCCTCGTATCCCCGGAAGTCGGAGAACGCGATTCCGCTCGGCGATTTCAGCGAGTACTTTTCCTGCGCGTAACCGGCCGCGGCGCCGAGGACGGTGAGCACTGCCGTGGCTATCGCAATCGTGAGCGTGCTTTTGCGCTTCATGGCTGATCCTTTCTCAACCAGAATTTTCCATTTTGGCCCCTGAATGGGGCACAGCATATCACACCCCCCAATTCTTGATCCTCCGCGATGACACGCAATTGAGCTGCATCGCCATCCGCCGTCTACCTTGGTCGACCAAAGAACAAGAGGTAGCCGTTAGGGTCGCAAATCTCGAAGCCGCGAAGACCGTCGTGGGTATCCTTGAGGGGCACGTTGAATGCCGCCCCATTACCGGCAAATTCGGCGGCCAGAGCATCCGGGTCTGGCGCGTAGACGAAGGCATCCCACCGCAGATGGGGATGACGCTTGGAGTTGGGCACAGGCGCGATGTCTTTCTCAGCCTTGATGAAGATCTGCGCTCCGTCGCGGCCGATGATGGCGAAAAAAGGTTTCCGCTCCGGCTGCAGGAATCTGGTCTCAAAGCCAAGTTTGTCGCGATAAAAAGCGATGGTTTGATCGACGTCGCTGACGATGAAAGACGGTGAAATCGCCGTCGTCGCTGCTCGTGTCATAAGCGTGGATCCTCTTGCACGGCATTTTACGATTTACGAGGGCCTTTTCAAAACACGATCCTCCCGTTCAACGCTCAGCGATTAGGTCAATTCCTGAACTGTTGAAATCGGCGTTTCCGCGTATTGACCAGGGGGCTTCGGCAAGGGTATCAAGTGCCAGGCTGGCGGCTGATGGCGGCCGCCCTTCTCTGCTATATTCGGTCAAGCCGCGCACATTGACACAATCGGCCTGTGCCGGCGCCGATTGCATGGAACTGACCTCGCCCATGGAGTTCGCCAAGCAAAAAGTCCAGGCGGTTCAGGATTACACCTTTCTGGCGGCGCAATCGCTCGGCAATTTATTCCGCAAGCCTTTCTATTTCGCCGATATGGTCCGGCAGGCCGACCTGATCGGCGTGGGCTCGCTGCCCATCGTGGTGCTGACCGGATTCTTCACGGGCGCGGTGCTGGCAGTGCAGAGCGCCAACACCCTGCAGCGCTTCGGATCGATCGCTCTAATCGGGCAACTGGTAGCGCTCTCCATGGTGCGGGAGCTGGGTCCGGTGCTGACCGGGCTGATGGTGGCCGGGCGAAACGCTTCCGGCATGGCCAGCGAACTTGGGTCCATGGTCGTGACCGAACAGATCGACGCCATGCGGGCGCTCGGGACCGATCCCATGAAAAAGCTGGTCACGCCGCGGATCGTGGCCACGGTTTTTATGCTTTTTTTTCTGAGTATCCTGTCTGACGTCGTGGGCTTAACGGGGGGCTCGTTCGTCTCGACCGTTCTGCTCAGCCTCGACGCCCACGAGTACTGGAGCAAAGCCTGGCAGTCGCTGGTATTTGAGGACGTATTCATGGGATTGATCAAACCGGTTCTGTTCGGTTTCATCATCTCGACGGTGGGATGCTTCTACGGCATGACCGCCCGCGGCGGCACCCAGGGCGTGGGCCGCGCCACCACTCAAGCCGTGGTGGCCGCGTCCGTACTGATCGTGGTGACGGACCTGTTCGTCACCCAATTCCTGATGAACGTGATGTCCTACAAATAGCGCTATGCCCTCCCCGACTTTGCCGCTCGACTCCACTTCCCCCGCGAGCAGCGATTCCGCTGCCTACGCGATCGAGTTCGAAGACGTCCACATCGACTTCGAAGACAATGAAGTGCTGCGCGGCATATCGTTTCGTCTTCCCTTCGGCGAAACCAAGGCATTGTTCGGCGTAGCCGGATCGGGCAAGAGCACGATCCTGAAGCTCGCCCTGGGCCTGATGCCGCCGGATTCAGGCCGCATCACGGTGCTCGGGCAAGACGTCACGCAAATGCGTGAGCGGGATTTATTCGCCCTGCGCGGAAAAATCGGCATGGTGTTTCAGGAGAGCGCCCTGTTCGATTCGCTTACGGTGAGCGAGAACGTCGCTTACCGGCTCATGGAGGAGCACGGCGTTTACAGCGAAGAGATCGAGGCACGCGTGCGCGAGGCGTTGCGCTTCGTGGAACTCGAACACACAGTGAACATGTTCCCGTCGGAGTTGTCCGGAGGCATGCGGCGGCGGGTGGCCATCGCGCGCGCCATCATCACGCAGCCCGCACTGCTGCTCTATGATTCGCCCACCGGCGGCCTTGATCCGGTCACCTCGAATACCATCATCGAGCTGATCATGAAGCAGCGTGACGTCTATAAGACCAGTTCGCTGCTGGTCACGCATCGCCTGCAGGATGCGTTCACCATGGCGATCCATCAATTTGATCAGACGAACAACACGCTGCGCGCCCTGCCTCGCGGACAGTACTGCGACGTGCCCATGAGCTTCCTGATCCTGCGCGAAGGCAAAGTGATCTTCGATGGAGACATTCGGCAACTGGCCCACACCAAGGACGAGTACATTCGGGAATACATCTCTTAGAAATTGAGTAATTGGGAAATTTGGTAATTGAGTAATTGCAAAATCGAACAGTTGGGATTCAATCGCTCAATTTCCCAATTACTCAATGCCTCGCCTTCACTTCCCTGCCATCGCCTTTTCGACATCCTCCGCCTTCGACGGCACCGCCGCGCTCAGCTTGATCAGTTTCCCATCTTCTCCCACCAGGAAGTCGTCCTCGATGCGCACGCCGATATTTTCTTCCGGAATATAAATGCCCGGCTCGATGGTGAACGCCATTCCCGGGCCGAGCGGGACTTTGTAGTCTCCCGGATCGTGCACATGCAATCCGATGTAATGACCAAGCCCGTGAATGAAATACTGATCAAGCGGCTGGCCGTGCAGATCTTTGCCGTGAGTCTTGATGTACTCGCGCGCCACCTTGTCGAGGGCCGCGTCGGAGGTCCCGCCCAGAAAAGACTTGCCCGACTGGAAAGCGTCCATCGCCGCCTGCTGCGCGCCGAGAACGATCTCGTAGATCTCCCGCTGCCGTGCCGTGAAATGGCCGCTGATGGGAAGAGTGCGGGTGATATCGGCCGCGTACATGGAGTACTCACAGGCCGCGTCAATGACCACAATGTCGCCCGACTTCATGGTGTTCGTGTCTTCGGAATAATGCAGAACCGTGGAATTGTGGCCGGAGCCGACGATGGGCGCATAGGACGGCCGCTCACAGCCCCGGCGCGTCCACTCATACTGCATCAGCCCGGAAATTTCGTACTCGGTGACGTTAGGCTTTACGGCCTTCATCGCGGCGAGATGGGCCGCCGCCGAGGCATCCACCGCTTTGCGCAGCAGAGCGATTTCTCCGGCATCCTTCGCCGTCCGCAGTGACGACAGCATCGGCTTGACGTCCTGGAAGAAGACAAATGTATTCGTCCGCTTGAGAAAGTCGAGCGCCTGCACGCTGCTGGTCGCTTCTCCCTGGGCGGAAACGTCGGTGTAAATCACGGGCCGGCCGCCGGACGACAACACCTTCGCGACTTCCTCGGGCAGTTTGCTCATCTCCGCGACGCGATCGAAACCGGTAATCTTCGCGGCATCGGGATTGTCGGCGCCCATTTGTGGCCCGGTGAATTTTTCAGCGCGAGCATTTCGCGGAGGCAGGAACAAAATCTCGGTATAGACGCGAGCCGGGGTGTCGCCCTGCGCGTCGACGGCGGGAGCGATCAGCAACGCAGCGCCGGGCACGGTCGATCCCGAGAGATAGTAGAAGTTATTTTCCTGGCGAAACTCGTAGACCGAATCCATCGGCTCCAGCGGCGCCAGCAGAACGACCACGCCTCCCGCCTTTTTGGCCAACGCGTCGCGGCGCGCGTGATAATCCGCGTTCGACTGGCGTTCCAGAGCGCCTGCGGCTACGCATCCGAGCGCGAGACAAAGAAAAAAGAACGGCAGCTTTCGCATTCATGCTCCTCGAACACGCAGCGTTTCAGATCGGGTGCCCCATTTCTCGCGCGTCTTTTTGCGCGAGAAATGGAGATTTTCCTATTTCGGCGCGGACGCCAGGTTCTTCCCGGCTTGAATAAACGATTCCACGTTGGTCTTGTCGATCAACGCAGAGCCCGTGTCCACAAAACTGGGGACCGGCGCGTAGCTGTCCTTCGACCAGTCCGTATCCAATGAAGACGGCTTATGGTGGTAAAGGTTATCAAGCATCTGTATCCCGACGACGGCCATCGTGTAGGGCTTCTGCGCGATGGTGGCCGCGATCGCGCCGCTGCGAATCAGTTCGAGGGTTTCAGGATCGGTATCCATCGCCATGACAATTTTGTCGGTGATGTGATAACTGTTGAGCACGCCCGCGACCTCTTTGCCCGATTGCGCCTCCAGGCAAACGAACGCATCCACCTTGTCGCGTTCTTTGCCTACGATCTGCGTGGTGGTGTCGAAAGCGATGCGCGGATCGCCCTGAATATCGACGACGCGGCTGATCTTGATGTTCGGAGCGCCAGCCAGCCCTTCCTTGTAGCCGCGCAGCCGGTCTTGCAGGTTGGGCTGATCGGGCATGGTGAACACAACTACGTTACCTTTCCCTTTCAACTCTTGCGCCAAACGCTGCCCGCCGGCGAATCCCGCCTGGTAATTGTTGGTGCCAATGAAAAAAAGCCGCTTGCTCGTCGGCGCGTCCGAGTCGATCGTGATCACGGGAATCCCGGCGGCAATCGCTTTGGCGACGCCGTCCTTCAGCAGCTCGACGTCGGTCACATCGAGAAGAATGCCGGTGGCTTTCTTCTGCACGGCCTGGTCGAGCGCCTCGCGCTCAGCCTTGGGATCGAAGTTTTGTGGCCCCATCAGATCGGAGCGCACCTTCATCTGTGTCGCGGCGTTGGCAAAACCCGCGCCTGCGGCCTTCCAGTACGGCACCTGCAAGTTCGCCGAGACGAGCACGAAATATTCGTCGGAATCGTGGGCAGAACCGCAACTGAGGGTGAACGTCAGCAGAATCGCAAGAACTGCAATGTGGAGAGTCTTTCCGGAGAGGAGCATGGCATCCTCCATCGATCGAGATTTCCCGTCCCTAGAAGCGGGAGACGGGCAGGACGAGAATCCTGGAAAGACTGGATTGTAACCGAGCCGTCAAGTGGCGGCTAGGACTCTAGACCCCGGGTGATGGCTTAACTTGTTTTCTCCGCGAACTCTGCGGCTTTCTCGGCGTACTTTGCGGTTAAGGCGTCTTGATTTGAGCGACAAGAACGACAGCCTTTAACCGCGAAGTACGCAGAGAACCGCCGCGGAGTGCGCCGAGAAAATTGAACAACTACCGACGTCGGCTAGTGGGAAGACCAAGCCAAGTAAATCAAGCAGATCAATACAAAGCCGCCCAACAGCACAAGCGTTATCCTCTGGCGCCGAACCGCCTGTTTCTGGATGGCGATTGCCTCTTGCTGGTTCTTGAGCGCATCCTTGTAGTTCTCAACATGCACCTTTTGTAAGTCTCTAATCTCTTCCAGAAGCCTAATTACTTGTTCGTCAGCCATAGCTTCTCCTAAACCCCAACGGGAAATGGCTTGGTGTGAGTCGTAGCGGTCGACGAGCCGCGGCTGAAGCGCCC
>Ga0209698_10003654_pt1 | contig 17023 bp, 12 predicted proteins | sample LitLauG_LLR_2012_FD_187203 | JGI IMG/M metagenome (GOLD analysis project Ga0209698, IMG submission 187203) | Freshwater sediment microbial communities from Pennsylvania, USA - Little Laurel Run_MetaG_LLR_2012 (SPAdes) (version 2) | ecosystem: Environmental > Aquatic > Freshwater > Creek >...
GGCTGGGTTGGCATGGCATAAGACCAGAAGCCGTAGTCGAGGCGTCGCGTCTCGTCCATGTCTTCGTATTCCGGCTGGCCGTCAATCATGGCGATGCCGGTGAACGCCGGCGCGATGAAGGAGACAGAGCCTTCGCTGGGGAATTCCTGTCGCAAATCTCCCCAATACACCCGGTTCGACTTCGGAATGTAGAGCACCCGGCTGCGTTTTTGCGCTATGGGCATGTTGCCCAAGGTGCGAAGGCAGGCCGGCAGGTCGCGCCTCGGCTGCAATGCTGGAGAGATGGCCCCGCGTGAATGGCCGTAGAGGGAGCGCAGCATTCCTCTCCAGTCGTCGGGAGGATGCCCCAAGAGTTCGGCCCGAATCCCGGCGTTGTCTTTGAGCAGCCCATACACCGAGGAGAACGTGGTGATGCCCAGGTGCAGAGCGAAGAGAAAGGCGAAGGCTCCGATGAATATGGCACGCACCGGGATGTTCCAGAATCCGCGAGTAAAAGGAAATTCGAGGGTGTGAGGCCACGAAGGCAAATATCCGGCCACCAGCGCCAGGCCGAGAAACGTCTGGTACTGCGTGAAGTAGTTCCAGCTTCCGGTCTGGAAACGAAGGGTCAGGTAAGGCAGCAGGCCGATCAAGCTGCAGAACAAGAGCGCTTCGGCAGGGAAGGTGTCTTTGCGAACAAAAGCGTCGCGGGCATCACGCAGTGTGTGCAGGCCGAGCTGGTAGGAACGCAGCAGAAGGAAGACCCAGACCCAGAAAAAGTAGAAGACGAGGAAGTAAGGGATCCACTCCGGGTGGATACGGTCAAAGGCGAAGAATGCCAGCCGCGAATCAGCTCGGCTCACGATAAACCGGGCGAGAGCAAGCAAACCGGCGCCCGAGATCAGCAGGTGCAACTGCACGAGCCGGTTGCGCCAGATCCCCAGGCGCAGACAAGCGAAAACAACGGTTCCAAAAATCAGATAAGCGTTCGAGACCTTGAGGAGCGCGCAGATGGCATAGAGCGCGGGAAAGACGATCAGCAACGCGATCCCGGAGGCAGGGGCGGTTGCTTGGCGGTCTTTCCATTCCCGATAGAAGAGCACCAACAGGGCAATTACCAGGAACGAAACCGCCAGGCCGATCGCATAGGAATCGCTGACATAGATTTCCTGCAGGCTCACGCGCATCATGTCGCCTTTTTTCGGAAAGGGACCAAGCAAGCCGGCGATGATCACGACCCAGAACAGAAAGCCGGCGGGTAGCCCGTAGTCGGCGATGGCGGAGCCTTGAACGGCGTCCCGGACGACTCCCGCAAGCAGGAGCAATCCGGCGTACATGAGCGGGATAAAAAGGATGCTCGTTCCGCTGTTATAGAACTCAAAGATGGTTTGCCCGCAGACCGGCGCCAGGGCCGCCACCAGCCAGTGGCTGCCGAAATGGTAGGCGATGTACGGGGTTCCATCCAGTCCAGTGCTGGGCCGGCCGTAGGTGCGCATCATGTTCGAGATGCTGGAGTGGAAGAGCGCGTCGATGTGCGCGTGGTTGACCAGCAATCTTTCTTCCGCGAGAGGATTGTTGTAGCCGAGTCCCCAGGTTTTGCCAGAGACGTACAAGCCGGCAACGAGGGCGGCGGCAAAGAAGCCCAGCATTGCCCAGCGTCTCTGCGTGAAAGTGGATACCCAGGCGATCAGGTTCCATGCAAACAGAAGATATCCAGCTCCAGCCCACAACCATCCCAAGATGACAAAGCGCTCAAGAAGCCAACTCGCGGTTGCTACTCCCGCGAGCGCGTACAAGGTCAAAGCGGTGGCGTGGGTAAACCAGCGATTCCGTCCCAAAGGGGCGACGTTCAGGATCAGAAGCGTGAGACCGACTACGCGCACCACGCCGGTATAATTCGTGGTGAAGCCGATGCGGGCGCCGCAATAGACCAAGCTCAGTACGAGCGCCATGAGGGACGTGAAGATCGTGACATGGCGAGCGAAGTTCCTGAACCAGGCGTCGTGCATCGGCAAGGAGTTGGAAGTCGGATCGGGAATACTCGCGATGATACCAGAGGTCGGTTTCTGATTCGGCTCGCCCGCAGCCGTGATGGAGAGGACGGATATCTTTGCAGCTGCTCTGAAATTGGAACACCGCGTATCCTCAATTAGACAAGACTTGCTACCCCAGATGCACGTACTGACCCTTACCCCCTTCTACCCGACAGCCGCGGACGACGCTTCCGGCTGTTTCATCGCTGAGTCCGTGGGGGAGTTGCAACGGAAGGGAGTGGAGTCGTCGGCGATCGTGGTCTATCCCATTTATCGCGCGTATCCCGGTCCGGACTCTAAAGCTCCACCGGCGGTGGCGAAGAAGTACGTTTGCATTCCGGGAAATGCCGGTTTATCGAGTGCAGGGAACTTTTTGTATGCGGCGCTGAAGCACGAGGTTCGGCGGCTCCATTCGGGGCGTCCGATCAGCTTGATCCACGCCCACGCCGCCCTGCCCTGCGGCCAGGCTGCGATGCTGCTGGCGAGAGATCTGGGCATCCCCTTTGTCGTGACGGTTCATGGGCTGGATGTTTTCTCGACGCGCCAGGTTCCGGGGTGGCTTGGCCGCCGACGCGCGGCGGTTTGCCGGAATGTGTACGCTGCTGCCGATCGAGTGATCTGCATCAGCGAGCGGGTCGCGCAGGGCGTACGCGACCGACTGGAGGAGAGCGCCAACATCAGCGTGGTCTATAACGGGGTCGATGCAGCACTGTTCGCGCCCGGACCTGGCGACTACTTGCCGCGCCCCGTGATTCTGAGTGTGGGAAACCTGATCCGTATCAAGGGACATGAATTGCTGCTGAGAGCGGTCGCGGCGATCGCCTCGAGCCATCCGCAGCTTGAATGCAGGATCATCGGCGATGGGCTGGAGCGCGCTCGGTTGCAGGGTCTGGCGCGAGAGCTGCGGGTCGAAGACCGCATTCGGTTCATGGGACGCAGGTCCCGCGCTGAAGTAGCCCAGGCGATGCGGGAGTGCACCGTGTTTGCGTTGCCGAGTTCGTATGAAGGGCTCGGATGCGTGTATCTAGAGGCCATGTCCGCGGAGCGGCCCACGATCGGGTGCCGCGGCCAGGGAATTGATGAGGTGATTCGACACGCGGAAAATGGATGGCTCATCCAACCGAAGGATCTGGGTGAACTGACGAGCGCATTGCAGCGATTGCTAGCGGATCGCAATCTGCGAGAAAACATCGGCAGGGCCGGCCGGCGCACCATCCTGGAAGGCTTTACCCTGGCGCACCAGGCTGAGCGTTTGGTGTCGATCTACGGGGATTGCATCGCATGAAGCGGCGGCTCGTCATCACAACCGAGATCATTTCTCCGTATCGTATCCCGGTGTTCAATGCCCTTGCTCAGCACCCCGATGTAGATCTGCACGTAATCTTCCTGGCGGAAACCGATCCCAGCACACGGCGATGGAAGGTCTACACGGACGAGATTCGCTTTTCCTACGAGGTTCTGCCGCATTGGCGGCGACGCGTAGCCGGCTACAACCTTCTGCTGAACCGAGGCGTGGCAGCAGGCCTGGAAGCGGCCCGTCCGGACGTGATCGTTTGCGGCGGGTACGGGTACTTGGCGAGCTGGCGGGTGCTAGGTTGGGCCCGGCGACACCAGGTCCCCGTGTTCTTGTGGTCGGAGAGTAATCAGCAGGATCGGCGGCGAGGCATGCCGCACGTCGAGATGCTCAAGAGGTACTTCATTGCTGCGTGCAGCGGCTCGATCGTTCCGGGAAAATCTGCGGCGGCATACATGGCGGCCTTCGGGGTTCCGCGGGAACGCATCTTTGTCGCCCCGAACGCGGTGGATAACGCCTTTTTCTCCGCAGCGGCATCGGAAGCACGGCGGCGCGGCACTGAATTGCGGCGGCAGTTCGGCCTGCCGGAACGATACTTTCTTTGCGCAGGTCGTCTGATTTCCGCCAAAGGAATATTTGACCTGCTTAGCGCCTACTCGGTGCTCGCGCCCGAACTGCGGCGGGAAGTGGGATTGCTTTTCGTCGGTGACGGCGTCGAGCAACCTGAGTTGGAAGCGCGAGCGGCGGGGGTCCAACCCGGCGTGATCCGATGTACAGGCTTTGCCCACCGCGAACAGCTGGCCGTTTATTACGCCCTTGCCGAAGCGTTTGTGTTTCCCACCCACACTGACCCATGGGGACTGGTGGTAAATGAGGCGATGGCGTGTGGCCTTCCCATCGTGGCTACCGAAGCGGGGGGGTGTGTGGAAGATCTGGTGCAGGAAGGGGAGAATGGGTACGTTGTACCCTCCGCCAACGTTACCAAACTAGCGGAGGCTATGGCGGCCTTCGCGCGCGACCCACAACTTGCCGCGCGCATGGGCCAGCGCAGTGCTAGGCTAGTTCAAGGCTTCTCGCCCGAACTCTGTGCCGCGGGATTTGCCACGGCTGCGGGTGTGCCGCGAACGGTTTCCCAGAATGATTGAAAACGATCAGGGCATTAAGATTTTTCCTTTTGCGGCGGCGGGCGCCGTCCTGTCCCTGCTGTACTTGTCCTTCAGCCGGCCCTATCTGTTTGGCGCGTCCAACCTGATTGCCCTCGTAGGTCTGGTGGTCGCGGGTCTTATTGCCACGCAGTACGAGACCCACTTTTGGATGCTTTATGCAGCGGTTTTCCTATGGGCCGGTTCCGATATTGCGTTTGCAGGGCAAATGCAGCTTTTTCGCTGGTTTATGCTGGCTCTCGCGGCGTTTCTTGCCCTTGGGTACTACGGACGAAACCCCAACAAAATTCAGTTCAACCACCTGCACCTGCTTGGTTTGTTCACGGTGGTGGCGGCTTTCGCGTCAGCCCTCGTATCGGTGAATCCACTGCTGACCTCGCTGAAAGCGCTCAGCCTGGCGGCGCTGTTTGTCTACGGATCGATCGGAGTCAGGATCCTGTGGGGGCGACATCCCGACCCAATCCTACGGAGATTGTGCCAATCGGTCGAGTTCCTGACCTATTTCACGGCCGCGTGCTACCTCGCGTCTTTCGAAGTTTGGGGCAACCTGAATTCGCTGGGTGTGATTGCAGGCATACTTTGCTGGCCGCTTCTGCTGTGGCAGTTCGTGCTGGCGCAGAAGCGAGCGGAGTACCTGCGGCGTGGGCTCGTGCTGGCGATCTGCGCGATCCTGCTCGTTTGGAGCGAGTCCCGGGCGTCCATGCTGGCCGCATTTGTGACCACGATGCTGCTGCTGGTGTCGGCCCGGCGCTATCGAGTACTTTTGGTGGGGCTCAGCGTGGCAGCGGCGGCGCTGGCCATGGTTTATCTGCTGGCGCCTGATCGATTCCAAAGCGCGAAGGACGACCTGCTATATAAGCAAGGGAAACGGAGCAAGACGATCCTGCAATCTCGCCAGGAACCTTGGGAAAAAAGCTTGGCCAGCTTTCGTGAACATCCGTGGCTTGGTTTTGGATTTGGTGTGGCGGAAACAAGCACGGAGTGGCACGGCGGTTTCCACACTCCGGGCTTCCAAACGCGAGAGCGCGGCAGCAGCTATCTTACTTTGCTCGAGGGGACGGGGGCTATTGGTGCCCTGCCATTCACTCTGCTCATTCTCGCTCTGATGCGGGATGTGGGCAAAGTGTTTCGCTGGGTGAGATACACCGGGAACGCCAACCATCCTGCTGTCCCGGCGGCGTGCCTGGTGGTCGGCGGTCTTTTCCACGCAGTCTTCGAAGACTGGCTGCTCGCCGTCGGTTATTACATGTGCGCAATCTTTTGGCTCATCGCGCTCTCTCTCCGCGACTGGATGGCCTGCCCAATGCGCCAAATCCCCGAGGAATCAGATGCGGTCCGCGAGATCCCGGCGGTCGCGGCGGGACGCTTCGCCCTGCGATGATCCATCTGTTCTTCGACGCCTCGGCAGCCAGTTCTGGGAGCGGGCCCACCTATGTGCGAAACGTCGTGCCTCACTTGGCTGCAAGAACCGATGTGCGGGCGACCATCCTGGTGTCTTCAGTTCTCCGTCAGGATTTCCAGGATACCGCCAATGTCTCGTTCCTGGAGTTGCCAGGAGACTCGGCGTGGGCGGCAGTGCGCTTCGCGCGCGCCCAATGCGTGATTCCGGGTCTGGTACGCCGCAGCAGGGCCGACGTTCTGATTTCGGCGGGCAACCTGGCGCTGCTTCGTTCCCCGGTTCCGCAAATCCTGCTGAGCGGGAACGCTCTTTATACGTCCGAGCGTTTTTTTCAGGATGTCCTGGAGCGGCGCCACTATGGAGTGTGGCTCGATACCAGATTCAAGGCAGCCTTGGCCAAGCGCTCGGTGCGGACTGCACAGCGCACCATCGCGCCCAGCTGGTCATTTGCGACGGAATTGGAGCGGTGGACCGGCGTAAGTACCCTTGCGGTACACCATGGCTTCGATCGAGACGTTTTTTCCCGGGACTCGACGGTGATGCCGGACGAATTGCGCTTCCAGCTTGATCGCAAGACCGACGAACTCCGCCTTTTGTTCGTGAGCCACTATAACTATTACCGCAACTTTGAAACGCTATTTCGGGCTCTGCCTCTGCTCAAAGCGCGGATCACGGACCGAGAGGTGAAGGTTTTTCTTACCTGCCGACTTCAGCCCGGTGCGAACCCCGGATCTTACCGGCCGGACGCTGCCGCAGCGCTAGTCCAGCGCCTGGGTGTGGCAGCCAACCTGGTGGAATTGGGTTCGGTGCCCTACCACCTTGTCCACAAGGTTTACCAGGCGTGTGATGTTTACGTTTCGCCCGCATACGTGGAAACCTTTGCGCATCCTCTGGTCGAGGCTATGGCCGCCGGCCTGCCCGTGGTTGCCTCCGACTTATCAGTCCATCAGGAGATTTGCGGAGACGCTGCGTTGTATTTCCCTTTTTCCGCGCCCGAGGTACTGGCTGCGCAGGTAGCCGCAGTGGCATCGAACCGCGACTTAGCGACCCAGCTCTCCTCACGAGGGCTGCAACGCTCGAAGGACTTTTCCTGGGAAAAACATGTGAGTCAGATCATCAAGGTTGCCACAGAGCTGGCTTTGCACGTTCCAGCTTGAAGACTAACGGTCGCGCCCCGGAACAGCCAGGGCAATGAAGGACCGATCGAATCGAGATCTCAGAAGCATAAATCAACCTTAGCCAATCGTCTTCCTAACTGCGTCGGCCACGTTGCGCACGCCGACAGCTGAAGCGGCCGCCATTAGGGCTGACAGGGTTCCAGTCGCCCAAAGAACGCGGCGATCTTTCGGGAGCCAGCGACAGAGTGCTACAAGGACAAACGGGACTACCGGAATTGAGAACCGAGGAAAGCTGCCGCGTGCCCAGAAGGCATAGTTGTAGCTAAACAGGCACCATATGTAAGGCAGAGCGAACAACATCTCGACCGGGTTCGAGCGAGCATAGTCCCGAAAATCTCGCGCTCTAATCATCACCGCTGTCGCGATCACAACCAGCAAGATCCAGCCAAAGGTCAGTACGAGATTGGTCCAGGGGGCTGGATAAATCAGGGTACCCTTGATGATGGCCCAGAACGGAATTCCAAAGAGCCAGCCACCTCCCCATTCCGGTCGGACGTAGCTGTGGACTGTTGCCAACGGATCGCCGAACAGATGAGCTAGCGGAAGCGCGTACATGAGCCCCACCGCCAGTCCGGTCCCGACGGCGATCGCAAACTTCATGAACTCACGCCTCCACAACAGGGTCAAACCGATCCCAAGAAGGGCGAAGACGCCGAGCGGCCTAACCACCGTGGCCAGCGCCGCTAGCAGTGCCGCCAGCGGCCACCGGTCCTTGCGGACCGCTAGGAACGCTCCAAAGAGCAGCGTCACGAACAGAGGTTCAGACCCTCCTAGGAACGAGCGCTGTAACCAGTCGAAGTTCAGCACCGCAAAAAAGCCCGCGATCCACCCACCCCACAGCCGGTGTGCGAGCAGGACGGCTAGCAAAGACGACACCAACGAAATCACGAGTAAAGAAGAGCGGTCTGAGATCCGAGTCAGCATTGAGACTGCGGCCATTAGATAGGGCAGTCCCCAGAAGTGCTTGACGACCAACCCCTGAAAGTTCCATTGCCGGATGGCGCTGGCCAAATTCATATATGCGGAGCTGTCGCCGAAGTTGTCCACCAGTAGCAGATAGTTCCTGAAAGCGGAGACGAGCGATACAAACAAGATAGCCATTACCAGCGCTAGAAGCACAAGCTCAGAGCGCGAGGGAGGAGTTCTCCACTCGTGCTCTCGCGCTGCTTTGTCACAATCTTGCGGAGTGGAACAAGCGTTGTTGCTGGCCACGTCAGGCTGGAGCATCGATTCAATCCTCGTGAGGTTTTTGAGCTTCGACATACAGACTCTCTTCTCGGCGCACCTCGAGTTCGATTTGCTCGATGTCGGGGAGCTTGCTCCGACGGTAACCGCTGACCTCGGGATTGGCGAATCCCGCGTTTTGGAGCAGGTGGACCAGCGACCGGCCATCAAACATCTGGGAATGATTGGATCCGGGATGCAGAATGTCGCGAAGCGAGTGGCTAAGCGACAGGCGTGCAAGAAACGTGTGAGACGCAAGAGGCGCTGTGTCTGCGAGATATTCCTTCACAATCAGCGCCAGATCCGGCACCACAATCCGGATTGCACCCCTCGGTTTCAGAACCCGGAAGCACTCCTTGCTCAGGGCCACTGATTCGTCAAAGGTGAAGTGCTCAAACGTGTGGGAGGAATAAATGAACTGTACGCTCGCATCTGCGAAGGGCAGCCCCTTGCGCACATCGAGGCGTCGTACATCCCTGGGCCAGGCAGGAACGCTCACCAACCTCGCCAGCAGCGGAATGCGGGAAAGCGCAATCGTGGGGGAATTGTCGACGTTGACCCAACCCGGAATTCCCGACAAGCCGCAGCCGATGTTGATCTTGATTTCGGTGTTAACCACTTTGTTTAGTCCCCGCATCTGCCGCAAAATCGTCACTTAGGACTCGACGGTGACCGCCTGGCGTCCACCGTTCCTTGAGGTCGAGGAACGGCTGCTCGAAATACTTGCGTGACAAAAGCGCCACACCGATCGCGAGTCCAGCGGCAACAGCAAAACGCAGAACCATCAATCCGAAATGATAGGAAAGGTGGGCGGACACCTTCGGAAAGTAATACGTGGTCACATCGTCTACGACGTCAAATGCCAACATGTGAATCAGGTACAGCCCATAACTGATCTCGCCCAGAAAAGCAAAAAACGCCCAGCGCACCACCCATTTCCGATGGCTGCTCCCAAGAAGCAGCGTGGCACCTAGAACGCCGGCAAAAAACAGGTTCAGAGCAGTCAGTCGGAGGCTCCCGCCCAGGAATGTGCGGCCGAACCATATTCCGAATGGCGCGCCGACTATGAGCATCCCCATTCCCGTAACAATGCAAAGGGTCGAGAACTGTCGCATCGCCTTGCGCTCGGACAAGCGGCCACGACTCAACACTCCCAAGACAGCTCCGATTGCCAGTCCGTCTGCGACGAGCCAGGTGTAGCCCGCACCGTAGTTGTAACCAAGGTGATAGGCGAGGGCCCGCAGCGTCGGGCAGATTAGGAAGACGGCCAGTCCGCAGATCGCCACAACGCGAGCCGAGACGTTCCGTATGAGCGTGGGCCAGAGAAGATAAAAATGTTCTTCCAGAGCCAACGACCATAACGCCGCATACTGCGCGGGAACTCCAAACAGGTCTGTGACGTTGGAAAGATAGACGAAGCTGAGCCCGATGAACGGCAGACCAACTTGACGGGTCTGGAGTAAATGCATCTGGCCTATGAATAGCAGCAGGATAAGGAGCCCGTAGTAGGCGGGTAATATTCTGAGCGCTCTTCGGATGTAAAACCGTTTGTAGAAATCCGGCTTACTCTTGCTGTCGAGCAAGATCCCCGTGATCAGAAAGCCCGACAGTACAAAAAACAAATTGACCCCAATCCATCCGCCGCCGGTCGCCACGATGAAGAGCCGAGCCAGTCCCGTGAGATGTCCCTGTCCCATCTTGAAGCCGAAACCATGAAAGAAAAGCACCAACAGAATTGCGATGCCCCGCAGGGAATCCAACTCCGGCATAAAGGGCCGGAGCAGTTTTTCGGGTGATTGGGCGGAACTTCGAGCCATAGTGCGTCGTGCTCTCCAGATTGGGTCTCGCCTCCGCCACCTCGCACGAATCGCGAGAACGCTAAGGTGAAGGTTTTTGCCCACTGACCAACATGAACAATCCGAGCCTGCTTCCCAGTGCCTTCACCAGCGGTCGAGGATACAGTCTCCACGCCAGATTGTAGAGCGGGGACTGGAAACGGTTTGACGGCTTATGCAGCAGTAAATCTCCTGGGCTGAAGACCTGTCGCAACGTCACATTTTTAAAATCGGACAGCATCATGCGAGCCTCGTCCTGAGTGAACGTTTTCGTGCCCGGACTCTCCAATTGTTCGTACACTGTCTTTTTGATTGACTTGCCGCTAGTAAGCCCATATCGAAGCCAAAGCATCAACCCCGTCACCGATGGATGGTGGTAGAGCATCACGCGAACCTTGCCCCCTGGTTTCAGCACCCGCCACGCTTCTCGCAAACACTGCTGGGTGTCCGGGCTATGGTGCATGACGCCATAGGAATACACCAAGTCAAAGGTCTTGTCCGGGAAGGGCAAATGCTCCGCATCCGCCACCTGCAGATCAGGTTGGAAGCCGGCGGCAAGACAGCGGCGCCGCGCTCGCTCGAGCGAAGTCGCTGACAGATCGACTCCGGTCGCCAGGGCTCCAGCCTTCAGCCATTCGAGATAGTCGGCGCCCATGCCAACCCCGATCTCCAGGACTCGGAGACCCTTTGCCGATGAAAACTGGGCAAATTCCGCGATGTAGGGCTCGAGGTTGTAGCGCGCCCGTGCGTGCTTGTCGAAGTCATCCGGTCCTTCCAGGTAACGGGTCCCGCAAGGATCGGAGTTCCAGAATTCACGGACTTCCGCCTTCAGATCAGGATTGGACTGGGGGTTTGCCATGTGGTTCACGGCTAATCCGGATGGTAGCACAGGCGCATCGGCTCGATCTGCGGGCACGGAATAGGGATTCGATCGGATGGTCAGGCTAGAATAGCCTAGCGACTCGGTTCTTCACATCCGGGACAAGATCCACGAACGGAAGTCCAAGAAGAAGAAGGCGAGCTAAGAATGTGCGGCATTAGCGGTTTGGTGAACTGCGGGGACCGAGAAACTCTCGCCCGGATGACGCTCGTCCAGGCCCACCGGGGACCGGACGACTTTGGACTTTGGGAACAGTTGTTTCCGGACGGCTCTTACGTCGGGTTAGGCAGTCGCCGTCTGGCCATCCTCGATCTTTCCCTTGATGGTCACATGCCGATGAGCAATGAAGACCGCTCAGTCTTCATCACGTATAACGGCGAAGTCTACAACTTCGCGGACCTGCGTAGTGAGTTGCAGGGGAAAGGTTACCGCTTCGCTTCCGAGACCGATACGGAAGTAGTCCTGCATCTCTACGAACAAGAAGGGATCGATTGCGTCAAGCGCTTGAAGGGAATGTTTGCCTTCGCGATTTGTGACCTGCGTTCAGGCGCGCCCACCGTCCTCTTGGCCCGCGACCACTTTGGTGTAAAGCCACTGTACTACTGGCAGCGCGGGCGCCAGATGGCTTTTTCCTCTGAGATCAAGGCCTTGCTGGAAGTCAGCGGAATCGTTGCTGAACTCGATCCTGAGTCGCTTCACCAGTACCTCACGTTCCTTTGGGTGCCGGACCCGAAGACAATGTTCCGGGGGATTTTCAAATTGCCTGCGGGCCACTACGCAGTGTTCAAGGGCGGCAAACTCAGCATCACGCAGTACTGGGATCTGAGCTTTCCGCCGAAGGCCTATACATACGCGAGATCTGAACCAGAATTGGCCCAGGAGATTCGCGATCGTTTTCGACAAGCGGTTGAATCGCAAATGATCAGCGATGTGCCAATCGGCGCTTTTCTTAGCGCAGGCCTGGACTCTTCCAGTATTGTTGCCATGATGTCGCGTGCCACGCGCCAACCGGTGCGAACGTACACGATTACCTTTCCCCGAAAATATCGCGTGGGGGAGACAACTCTCGACGATCCGCGAGTACCTGCGCGGCTGGCCCGCGAGCTGGGCTGCGAGAATCAACAGATCGTTGTCGAGCCGGACGTTGCCAGTCTGCTTCCCCGATTGACCTGGCACATGGATGAGCCCATCGCCGATCCGGCGATCATCGCCGCTTATCTTGTGTGCCGGGAGGCACGCAAGCAAGCGACCGTCCTGCTCTCGGGTGTCGGAGGAGACGAATTGTTTGCGGGGTACAGGAAACACACGGCGCACTACTGGGCTGAGCGATATCAGAAACTGCCAGGTATATTGCGCCACTCGATCGAACCCGCTGTGCTGCGCTTGCCTGGCTTCCGGGGCACCTCGATGAAGGGCAGTGCCCGGCTAGCGAAGAAGATGGCGCGCAGCGCATCTCTTAGCCCGACGGATCGGTTCGTGATGAACTGCACTTACCTGGATGGCGATCAGAAGTCAGCGCTCTATTCTGACGATTTCGCGTCCGAAGTGACCGGTGATCCTGCCAGCCAACATCGCTATCGCTTCGATCAGGTCCGGCACGCCGACTTTCTCAACCAGATGCTTTACCTAGATACCAAGATCTTCATGGTCAGCCTGAACCTGACGTACAACGACAAAATGAGCATGGCTTCGTCGGTCGAGGTCCGAGTGCCGTTTCTGGATCATGACCTGGCCGAGTTTGTAGCATGGAATGTTCCCCCCCGTCTCAAGTTGCACGGTTTCTTCCAGCCGACTACAAAGTACATCCTGCGGCGGGCAATGCGCGACATTTTGCCACCGGAAGTATTGAACCAGCCCAAGGCGGGTTTTGGGGCTCCGGTTGATTATTGGCTTGCGCACGACTTGAAGGAAATGGTGGACGAATTGCTGTCAGAATCGCAGATTCACAAGCGGGGTCTGTTTCGCCCGCAGGCAGTGCGCACTTTTGTTAGCGAGCAACGCCAGGGAACCCAAGACTGGTCCATGCAGATCTGGCAGTTCCTGACGCTCGAGCTGTGGACCCGTATGTTCGTTGAGGGAGGTTCACGACAAATGGCCTCCGCCCCCATTCAGGCCCAGCGGCGGTCCGACCATGCCAAGTTTGCACATCGAGACCGTTAGGAGAGAAGGTTATAGGTATGGCCCTTCAGCAATGCATCCGCTCGCAGTTCGCAGCGTGAATACAGGAAGTCGGCATAGGATGTGAGTGCAAACCATCCCAAACGGAGACCGAAAGCCCTCGTCGACGAGAGACTCAATGCACTGCCAGGAAAGAGTATGCACCTGCTGGAGTATTAACACGCGAAGGGCTTGGATTGCAGAAGTGCAGCGTCACGGTGTTGGATTCCTTGGCATACGCGCTGAGCGAGAGGTTACCCAGTTCAGCGGGTGGACGTACTCCTGAGACTTCATCCGTCGCGCTGAGCCCGACGGCTGTCCCAGTCAGATCGAGGCAACTTTGACCTCGCACAGGTGTTCCAGGGAGCTTGTTCGTCACGTAAATCTTCATCTGTGAAAGCGCTGTACCAGCCCCTAGAGTGAACGTGTTTCCACTCTTAATAACAAGGGGGACGGCCAAGGTTTTTTCTTTTCCGGTGAGGCGTTCTTTCCAGCTTGTCCCATCGGGCAAGGAGTTGATGTAGTGGGAGACGGACACGGGGGAGCCGAAGGCCAGCGGCATGGCCGTGCGGCTGGTCAGGACCTTATTATCTGAGCCGATCCAGACGTCGGTGACGTCCATGGCCGGACGGTAATTGGAGGTCGCAGTTGTCTTGTCCGGGTCGGAGTCGACCAGCGTGACAATGCTTCCGCCGTTGAAACCCGCCATGTTGGTGCCTATGAAATTCAGCCGCCCCTTGAGGCTGGCACCTTCGGTATACGCCTGCTGGTTGCGCATAAGCAGCGTGGCCGTATTAAAGCCTCCTAGGTGTACGCTGACACTGCCTAAGCTTCCCGTTGCGCCGCTCAGAAGCCCAGCCGCTCCACCCGTCCCTAACAAGCTGAACGAGGAAGGCGAGTAGTTTCCGTTGACGCTCACGATGCCGATGCCCGTGCCCCCGGTAAGTACCTGCTCGCCCACGAATGTAGCCACCGGCACCTGCGTCCGATTGCTGGGTGATCCCGCACTAAGCACAAGATTTCCGGGCCAGAACCCCAGATAGGGAACAAGAGTCATTGTTGGCAGGCTGTAGCGGGTCGTGCTGTTGGCCACGTTATCGGCAAAGGATTCAATCGCTCCGCCACTTGGAGCCTGACCCACCACCACGGAACCGCACGCTGTTGGAGAGCCGCCGAGACAACCACCGCCATACGGAATCGCGATATCTCCGCCCGCTCCTGAGGTGCGTAGAATGGTGAGCGTGATCGAGCCGTTCGCGGCGGGGCGAATGGCCGGGAAGTAACCTATCAAGGTGCCAGAACAGTGCGTAGACGTGTTCCTCAGGTATAGAGGGGCGCTGGCTCCGTTGCCTTGAGACGCCCCAGCCTGCTCGGCGACCAACCAGTAGTTGAACTGCGTATTCCCTGTTTTACCGCTGCAGACGAATTGTGGCATCGCACCCGTGATCCCGGTCGAGCCGTGCGCCGTCACCTCCCCCCTGAGTGATTACTCCCGCCATGCCCTGCGCTGAGACTCCTGTGGCTCCAGCGTCGATGTAGTCCGGGTTAGTGCATCCGCCTACTTCAAAGTAGTCATTGTCCAACTGGGTGTTGCCGTTGTAGCCGCCCGTCGGGGAACCCGTTCGGACTCCGTACTGACTGAAGCCTTGCACCACCGAATCCGACACGCGCAGGCCCTTGCCGCTTAGCCAGGTGATGACATTGCCCGTGCACTGGAGGTTGCCATTGATGTGCTTGAGCCAACCCACCGCGTAGCAGTTGTTGGTGTTGCGGGTATGCCCTTCCGGCAGGGCGTACACCGCTTGCCCGCGGCGATCCCCACGCAGGCCTGACCCGTTGTACACGTCGAGCCCGTCCAGCGTAAAAGCCTCGTCGTCGCACACGCTCACGTACGAATTGAAACTTCCGATTGGGCTGCTGTTGTGAGAGGTCTTGGAGTAGTCGAACTTGGGATTGCGAATAACCGTGGACTGCGCATTGACGTGAATCGCATCCCAGGCAAAGTTGGTGGTGTTGCCGTTGGCCGCGTGGAACATCAGGTCTTCTAGAACCACGTTCTGCGTAGTGGTTTGGGAGTCGCGCCGACCAACTACAACGCAGTCATCGTTGGCAACATAGCATTCCAGCCTGCCGCCCGACTGCCGAATCGTCTGATACGACGCCTCAAGGTGTAGAGGAGCGTAGATGTTGTATGGGCTTCCGGCTGAATCGACCACGATCTGGCCGCCTTGAAACCCCCACCCCGTTTGCGACCGCGCCGCCTCAGACGCCTCTTTGATCCCGCCCGAGGCGCTGCCTACCGTGTAACCGCCGGCGTGGGCGTTCGCCAGAGTGACGCTGAACTGGCAGGAAGTATCGCCCGCATACCCTGATACTTGCGTAATCTTTGCTGTTTCCGGGGTGCCCATGCCGGCGACATGGACATAGTGCGTTGGCTTGTACTGTTCTGTAATCGGCGCGGTGTTCACCATAAACCCGCGCGGGCAGGGGGCGAGAGTGACCGTGTTCGTGCCCTTGATCAGCGAAAGGGGAGAGGTCGGAGATCGTTGCCAGTTGTAGTCGGAAGCGTACTTAACCGGTTCTGTCCCGGCGGGCGCACTGCCGGGTCCGTCACTGGCGTGCGACGGCTCGTACTTGCCGGAAGTGGCTTCGTCAATAACGACTTGCCGATTCGTAAGCGACCCGGCTGCTCCGCTCACCTGGCCACGTGCGATGTCGGGACTTTTTGGACAGACAAGAACCAGACATCCCAACAGCATGATCGATGACCTAGAGCGAAAGCTTCCTCTTCGTGCACGCGGTTTGTGAAACATGAGCGCTCCCGGCGTGGTGCACCTGCCCTTTACACGGTTCTTGAAGTGTTCGACCAGAGGTCGCTGTACGCATCGAAGCATCCGGCAAGAAGTCCACCCGTGTCAACTGCACCGCGTGCAGCTTGGAAACCGATGCTCATATGAGTGGCAGGAATGGCAGAGCGTGATCAAGTTGTACTCGGAATCGTCTCCCGACTGACTACGTAGCTCTTTGTGATGGACTTGCAGCTTTGTTCTCGCGCCACAATTCTGACAGCGCCAAGTGTCCCGTTCGAGAACGCGCTGTCGGAGTTGTTTGTAAGCGTCGGGACAAAGTTTGATTCGGGGCTTCTTGGGGCCGATCCATTTCATGAGGCTTTCTCGCTCACTTGCTCGAGGAAGGCGCGCCTCTCCTCCCCGGGCAGAAACTTGAAGAACCGCGTGATGGATTGCAGCAGGATCTCGGGGTTCCCGTTCTCCAGGTTGGCTCCTGCAAGAAAGTCCGCGCAGATCATCTCCAGGCAGTATCCACGCGACTTGTCCGTGCCCAGCATCAGTGCGGCGGTCTCAATCGCCTGCTCGATGACTGGGATCTGGCTCTTATAGATTTTGAAATAAATGATCTCGTGCGACTCTGAGTCCCGCCCGGTCAGTTGTTTTTCCACCTCTCGCGCGAACTCTTCCCTCGGCATTGAGCGGGCTTTGTGCACCCAGGGTGCACAATCGAAGCGCTGACCCTCCGCCCGCGCCAGCTTCGCCAACTCCCTCCCTTTGGTCCAGCCGATTTCCTTTAGGTCTTTCCTCGCCTGCGGCGGCAGATGTTCGTGGATGGACATCAGGTAGTACGCCTTCCTTCTCGATTCAGGGAACCGCCGTTCCAGGAACTCGTCGAACGACTTCAGGTTTTCCAGCCTCCAGTACTGCCCGGCCCGTACCTCGCACAGGTACCTGCCTAGCTCCACAAACCGCGTGTCACGCTCGGCCTCTTTCCGCTGTTCCCAAGCCAGGATCTCGTCAATCTTCGTGAGCACGAACAACGCACGTTTCTTATTCAGCTTCGGCAGCATGGGCGGATTGTTAGTACGTAAG
>Ga0209698_10003655_pt1 | contig 17019 bp, 14 predicted proteins | sample LitLauG_LLR_2012_FD_187203 | JGI IMG/M metagenome (GOLD analysis project Ga0209698, IMG submission 187203) | Freshwater sediment microbial communities from Pennsylvania, USA - Little Laurel Run_MetaG_LLR_2012 (SPAdes) (version 2) | ecosystem: Environmental > Aquatic > Freshwater > Creek >...
CGGGACAATTCCGCAGTGACCTGTTTTACCGGCTGAATGTTTTTCCGATCCTGGTGCCGCCGTTGCGCGAGCGGCGCGAAGATATCCCCCTTCTGGTTCAGTACTTCCTCTCGAAGTTTGCCCCGCGGATGAAGAAATACATCGAAACCGTGCCGCCGGAGGGGATGCAGGCACTGTGCCGGTATTCGTGGCCGGGCAATATTCGAGAGCTGGAGCATGTCATCGAACGCGCGGTCATTTTGTCCTCCGGTCCGGTGCTGAGGGTCCCGGCCTTCGAGCCGATTCCGGCGGAGAATGCCCGGCCCTCCACTTCTTCGGCCCTTGAGGATATCGAGCGGGAGCACATCATCCGTGTACTGCGCGAAGCCAGAGGTAAAGTCGGCGGACCGGGCGGCGCGGCCGAGCGCCTGGGCATGAATCGCACCACCTTAAACTCCCGCATGCAGAAGCTGAAAATTTCCCGCAAACAGTTTTGATCCCCGGCCGCTACAAGTGCCTCGGATCACCCCCATCCGTGACCCCTGTCACCGCGGCGTACCTTGCTTTGTGCGAAGCTTTGTTTGCAGCGCTGGCTTCGATAATTTCCTGCCTATGCTAGACGCAGGAACGGGCTAAGGTCGCCAAACCGCCGAAGCCAGCGCCGACACCCCAGGGAAAGAGAGGACATTCCCATGGCGGAAACATCGGTTGCAGTACAACGGGCCGAGGAAAGGCCAGTCGCAATTACGCCGGTCGAACGTCTGATGGACAGGATGGACAAAATATCCGAAGCGATTAGCCAAAGGGCATACGAGATCTTCGAGGCAAACGGACACAGATTCGGCCATGACCTCGAGGATTGGTTCAAGGCTGAGACGGATCTGCTTCATTCGGTTCATGTGAACATCGCTGAGTCGGGAGAGAACCTTGAGGTGAAGGCCGAGGTGCCTGGCTTCAGCGAGAAGGAGATCGAAGTCAGCGTCGAGCCTCGCCGCTTGACCATCACCGGCAAGCGGGAAACCGAGAAAAAAGAAGAGAAGAAGGGAAAGGTGGTTTCGGAATCTTGCTCGAACCAGATCCTGCGAATTGTGGATTTGCCTGCGAGTGTGGATGCCGAGAAAACAAGGGCAACTCTGAAGAATGGCGTCTTGCAGTTGACCATGCCGAAAACTGTCAAGGCGAAAACGATCGAGATCAAGCCCAAGGCAGCGTAGTCTTAGGGCTGGTACGGGCGGGCAAACCCGGAGCGGATTCGGGCTTTGCTCGTCCGAAAGACTCTGGCTTTTTACGGCGACAATGTGGAAGAAACTGACGTAATGTCGTCGATTGATGACACTTCGTCTCGTCAGCAGGCCGAGCTGTAGTCTACGCTTGGTGGTTCGCCTCGCTTCTAAAACCTCATCTATCTCATTGGAGTGCCACGAGTTAGATTCTGCGGTGGCCCTGTAATCGCGAGTCTGGCATTGCTCTTGCTTTAACCATCGCGTGCTCAGGATCACCAATCAGAAAACGTCGGATGTCGTCCTCCTAAAGCTGGAAGGCAGCGTTAAGGGGCCGTGGGTTGAAGAGTTGCGAAAGGCCTATTCTGAATCGGCAAAGATGGCGGACGGGCAGTCGGTGAGTGTCGACCTGGGCGCAGTGAGTTTCATTGACGCAAGAGGGCGGGATCTGCTCCTGCGAATGCGGAGAGAAGGTGTTGCTCTCAAGGGTGCCTCGAGTTTCCTCCGGCAGGTCTTGGAGGACAGGAGCACAAACTCCGAACAGTTTCAGGAAGATAGGAGCTAAAAAATGACGACGCACGCACCGTACGGGATGGACATGGCAGATGACTGCGCAGTCTGCCCCATGCGAAAAGACGGATTCTTTTGCCAGATGAGCACGGAAACGCTGGCAGATTTCCAGAAAATGAAATTCACCAGCTTGTATCCAGCCGGGGCGGTCTTGTTTGTCCAAAGCCAGGTGCCGCGTGGAGTGTACATGCTCTGCAAAGGACGCGTGAAGCTGACCATGGCATCGCCCGGGGGGAAAACCGTGATCGTGCGGGTGGTCGAAGCGGGCGAATTGTTAGGTCTGCACTCCGCCGTTTCCGGCTATGCCCACGAAGTCACGGCCGAGACTCTTCAGCCCTGCCAGGTAGACTTCATCCGGCGCGATGATTTTATCAAGCTGCTACATGAACACGGCGATGCTTCGATCAGCGCGATGCAGCAGTTCAGCAACTATTACCGAGGAGCCTGCCACCAGATTCGCTACCTGGGCCTGACCCCGTCCGCTACCGAAAAGATGGCTTGCTTCCTGCTCGAATCGGCTGTCCACGGCCAGGAGACGCCCAAAGGCGTCCGCTTCACCTTGAGCTTGACCCACGAAGAGATCGCCCAGGTGGTCGGAGTGACACGCGAGACCGTCACGCGGGCTTTGACTGAATTGCGCACGAAGATGTTCATCTCCACCAAGGGGCCGAGCGTGCTGATCAGAAACAAGCCGGGGCTGGAGGCGATGGTGGTTGCTTAAGTTGCCGGCGTTGCGGCCGGAGTTTCCTTCTTCACATCGGCAAAATCGCAGCGTATAGTTTCGATTTCCCGGCGGTAAGTGCCGGCGTCACTGGAGTCCAGGAAATGCGGGTAGCGAGAGTGTGGCGAACGTAACCGTCGCGCATGTCTTATGCATCAGTGTTGTTCCGTTCTTGCCGCAATCTCGCGAACGTAAGCGCTTCGGCCATTCGCGTGGGAACCATAGAAACAATTGAAACGTTCCAGCAGATTGAGGTATGCCAGGTGGCCGCGATCAAAGACAATGTAGTCTGCGCGGGCCGCTTTCGGGACTCCATAGACCGGAACGCATATCGCTTGGTAGGTGGTTATGAACAAGTCAAGCAGCACGAATGGAATGACCACCAGATAAATTAGGGCGACGTCACCACCACTAGGGTTCGCGAGTGCAGCACATAGGGGAAACAAGCCGATTCGTAACGCCGCATGTTGAAGAAGGACTTCCTGTTCAAACCGCGCCTTTCCTTTGGACCAGGTGTTCCGGAACTCGGGCTCGTTTTCGCTAATGGTGCTGTGTAGTCCGTCTTCGGGAATCGATATCTGCTTCAGCAAGTCCCTTTGGTCCGGCCCATGCGGGCTCCTTCAGTCAGTCTGACCGGCGAGACGTCAGCACCGGACAATGCGCTTGCAGGACTACCCGGTAGGCGACGGTATTGCGAAAATGCGTCGTGACCTCGCCCGCCTTCCGCACGCCCAGCCCGATCAGGTCCGCACGTCCAGTTTCAGCATGAGCAAGGATACGCTCTACGATGTCTCCAAAGTCGATTATGAACTCGGCCGGGTCTCGCGGATCGATGTAAGGAGAAAAGATGTTCTGCATCTCCTTACGCAAAGGCTCTGCCAGGGCCTTGGCATCCGGGTTCGTGGCGGTCTCAACCGGTAAGACATGAAGCAGCGTAAGTGATGCCTTGTATTCTGACGCCAGCGAAGCCAGGTACGGAAATACCGCCCGGGATGCATCTGAAAGATCGGTAGGAAACAGAATGTGCCTGATCTCGGCGCGCCCCATCGAGCGCTTTGAAACATTGGGTCCGACCGTGAGCACCGGACATGGCAAATTGCGGAAAAGGTCTTCAGCAACCGACCCCATCAGAAGATGCTTCAGTCCAGTGCGGCCGTGAGTACCCAAAATGGCAAGATCAATCTTCTCTGCGCGCACAAAGCTCGTAAGCTCTTCGGTCGGGAGGCCTGATCGAACAATTGCCGTTGCCGACAGCCCAGCCAGATCCGTCGTCTTCAGTAGGTCCCGTGTTTTGTCTCGAGCCCCCAGCTCGTCCTTGTGCTGCAGGACTGCAGCAGCCTCGGGACTGACCATGCCGTATGAGGCAGCTGTCCAGACATTCACCACAAACACATGCGACCCGTACTTATGCGCGATGGTGGAAACCAGCGGCAAGGCCGCCAGGGACGCATCGGAGAAATCAGTGGCGTAAAGGACTCGCTTCAGTTCGATGGCAGGGACAATGGGAATCACAACCGCAGAATCTTTCATAATCATCACCAGCCTATATCTTCCGCGATGAAGGAATTTGTTTCTGTGATCGACCTCACACCAGAGCGTGTGTTCTGTCACCCGGTGGGGGGCGATTTCCAGAGTCTGGATTTAGACATCGCGCAACTTTTCAGTGGGAAGCGCAACCCGGACAGCGTTGAGGACGGCCAAGAGATCAATAAGCTCCTGGGCGATGGCGCCATCGATGGCCGAAAGATGACCGGACGCGGCGGCCAACATGCCGAAGATACTGAGCGTCATCCCGCCGACCGCGCTTTGAAGCGCGATGGAACGCATACGACGGCCGATGTGGATGAGTTCGTCCACTTTGCCGAGCGATGACTCCAGGATGACAGCGTCTGCGGCTTCGGTAGCGACGTCGCTGTTCAGGCCGAAGGCTATAGCGACCGTGGCTGCTTGCATGGCTGGCGCGTCGTTGATGCCGTCCCCGACGAACACTGTCTTTGCCCGCTTCGTTTCTTCGCGCACAATGGCGACTTTCTGTTCTGGGCTCTGTCCGGCATGGATTTCGCTGATCCCGACGGCTCCCGCGAGATAGCGAACCTCCGAATCGCGGTCCCCCGAAACCAACAAGACCCTGTTGACTCCGTGCTTCGGCCTGAGGTGCTCGACAAAGATTCTGCTATCGTGTCGGGGCGCATCGTGAAAGCGAAGGGTTGCCGCAAAGGTTCCGTCAATCAAAACCAGGCATTCGAGCCCGGAGTTAACTGGAGGGAGGACGATCTTGCTGTCCTGGACCCGGCTGCGGCCAGTAAGGAGAATGGTTTTTCCCTGGACGGTTCCTTGAAGACCCTGCCCGGGAGCCTCGCTGATTTCGGATGCAGCGTCAAGTGAGAGATGAGCGCGGTCCGCAGCGTTGAGAACCGCCTGCGCCAAAGGATGTTTGGAGTAGCGTTCGAGGCTGGCGGCGGCGGATAAGACATTCTTCTCCTCAAACCCGGGCGCGCACAGGATTTCGGTCAACGTGGGATGCCCGTAGGTTAGGGTCCCCGTTTTGTCGAAGATAAACGTTCGGCACGAATCAACCTGTTCGAGAATTGCTGGATCCTTGACTATGATGCCGAAGCGCGTCGAGAGTGCAATCGCCCCGATGATGGCGACGGGAATCGCGATCAGCAGCGGGCAGGGCGTGGCAATCACCAATACCGCCAGGAAGCGGTGCCGATCTCCACTGAGCCCCCACGCGACGAGTGCAATCAGGACTGCGGACGGGGTGTACCACGCGCCCAGTTGATCCCCAAGGCGGCGCAGCCGGGGACGGCGCTGCTGTGTCTGCTCCATTACGCGCATGATCCCCGCGTACCGGGAATCGACGGGCAATTTTTCTGTTCGAATGGTCAGGGCTGTTTCTCCGTTCAGTGCTCCCGAGATTACTTTGGAGCCTGGAGCCTTCGACACTTCGAACGGCTCCCCGGTCAGAAAAGCCTCGTTCATCCTTCCATTGCCTTCGACCACAACCCCATCCGCTGGGCAGACCTCGTGCGGATAGATGAACAGGAAGTCCCCGACTTTTACTTGGTCCAAGGTTACTTCCACGGTTTGCGCCCCGACCCTGCGGTGTGCAGTCTGCGGCATGCGGCTCGCCAAAGTATCGAGGAGGGAAGAGGCGCGCCGCGAGGTGTACTGCTCAAGCGCGGAGCCTCCGGAAAGCATCAGGACCACAATGGAGCCCACCAGATATTCGCCCTGCAGAACCGAGGTCAGGATCGAGATTCCCGCCAATAGGTCCGATCCAAATTCGCCGGCCACTAGCCTGCGGGCCAAAGCGACGACAAGCGGTAAACCGCCCAGGAGAAGCACTGCGTAGAGTGGTGCAAGAGAGACTTGGGGCGCGGCGTGGACGGCGAATCGTAGGAGAAGGTGAATTGCGATCCCGGTGGTCGCGAGAAGTGCGACCGCCAGGACGCTTCTGTCGGACGCCTGCCCCCGCCCGGCTGCCGCAGGTCGCGCGGCCGAAGCACGATGAGGATGCTCCGCAGGCTGTGGACGGCGGATCAGAAACCTGGCTCCGTATCAGTCATCTCGGCAATTTCCTCCGGTACCACATTGCAGGCAAGCACATATCCTGGCTACCCGGCCGCGTGATTCACGGTCCAAGGATGCTGGCCTATCAAAGTCCCACAGGGCGCCTCACTCGAAAGAAAGTTGACGACCGTGAAATGTCGCAGTGCACAGACGGTACAGGTTTTCTGTTCCATCGCTGAACTTTTCAACAATACCCGCAATCATGCCTTAGGGAACATAGGCTTCTCACGCCAGCTCTGGTCGTTGCGCGGTTAAGTCTGTTGATACCAATACACTGCAGCCTTTTTGTGAGGATGGGTATCAGCAATATGCCGAGTAGAAATGGATAGAAGCCGCTTTCATCTGGCAGTAACATGCGAAGCATAAGATTATCCCCTTCCGCTTTCGTATCTTGGATTGGTGTTCGCCCTCAATGCGAATCTTCGATAAGCGCGAGCTCGAAAAACTCTCCACGGAGCTGGCCTTGCTTAGCTCGGATATGCTCGAGCTGGAAGCTTCCTTGCTGAAACGGCCGTTGGCGCTCCACGAAGCGCATCGCTGCAGCGCTCGAAATCTTGCCCACTATCTTGCACTGCGCCGGCATGACATCCGTCCCTTGCAATCCCAGCTTGCCCTTCTGGGTCTGTCCTCTCTCGGCCGCACGGAGAGTCACTCCCTCACCGCGGTCCAGACCGTTCACGGTGTGCTGCATGCCTTGCTGGGCACCAACGGCTCCCTGCCGTGCCCAGACGTGCCTGCCGTCGAGATGGGCCAGGGCACCGAGTTGCTGGAACGCAACGCCGACGCCCTTCTGGGTCCCCCTCCATGCGGCAGAAAAGTACGCATCATGGTGACCATGTCCTCGGAGGCGGCTACGGAGTATGAGCTGGTGCGCGACCTCCTGCAGAACGGCATGGATTGCATGCGCATCAACTGCGCTCATGACAATCCGGAAGCCTGGCTTGGCATGATCCGCAATCTCCAGAAAGCGCGAGAAGAGACCGGCCGCAACTGCCGCATCCTGATGGACGTCGCCGGCCCCAAGCTGCGCACCGGCCCTATCGAGCCGGGCCCCGCGGTGATCAAATGCCGGCCCAAGCGTGACCTCTGGGGCCGCGTTGTGGCTCCCGCTCGCATCTGGCTTACCCAGAACGACAATCCCGACCCGGCTCCCGGCTCCGCCACAGCCTGCATTCCACTCTCAGCCAGCTTCCTCCGGCAACTCCGGCCGGGTGACAGAATCCGCCTTCGCGATGCCCGCAGAGCGCAGCGAACACTGCACATCTCTCAGGTTTCGGGCAGAAATTGTTGGGCGGAGGTGAGGCAAACAGTTTATTTCATGTCCGGACTCGAAGTCTGCGCCATCCGACGTGCAAAAACAGGGAAGCGTGGCGTTCCGAAAAACGCTCGAACTCGTATTGGTAAACTTCCACCGCTCCCGCAGACGCTGCTTCTAAAGCCAGGCGATATGCTCGTCCTACGCCGCGAGAGCATACTGGGAACGCAGGCAAGACGCCGGAAGACAGGAGAACTCATCGCATCCGCCCAGATCGGCGTCTCTCTGCCGCAGGTGCTCGATCACGCCAAACCTGGCGAACCCATCTGGTTTGACGACGGCAAGGTCGGCGGTATCTTTCGCTCGGTGAACGCAGATTCCGCGACTGTCGAGATCACGCAGGCACGTCCTGAAGGAGAAAGACTGGGCGCCGAAAAGGGCATCAACCTCCCCGAGACGCGCATCGATATACCGGCGCTCACCCCCGATGACCTGGAAGCGCTGAAGTTCATCGTCCAGTACGCCGATCTTGTCGGCTACTCCTTTGTCCGCACGGAATCCGACGTTCGCGAGCTTCTCAGGCGATTGGAAGAACTGAACGGGCAGCATCTTGGCTTGATTCTCAAAATTGAAACTCGCAAGGGCTTTGACAACCTGCCCAAACTCATTCTCGCCGCCATGCGCACGCGTTCCTTCGGCATCATGATCGCCCGCGGTGATCTGGCGGTGGAATGTGGCTATCAGCGTCTGGCAGAGGTTCAGGAGGAAATTCTTTGGATTTGCGAGGCCGCTCACGTTCCGGTGATTTGGGCCACGCAAGTTCTGGAAACTCTGGCAAAGAAAGGCATGCCCTCGCGTTCGGAGATTACCGACGCGGCCATGGGTGAGCGCGCCGAATGCGTCATGTTGAACAAAGGACCCTACGCCGTCACAAGTGTGAGCGTTCTTGCCGACATCCTCAAACGCATGCAAGCGCACTATGAGAAAAAGCGCTCCATGCTACGACAGCTTCATCTTGCCACTTCCTTCCCCACCACTACTTGACGACCCGGGTTATCTCCGCTGTCAGGTGCTATGAAACCGGGGGTTGGTGACCAAACCCGGAATTGCGACTAGCGTTATAGGTCTAATCGCGGCTTTGGTTGCGGGACCGGCGCTGTGGGAGCTTGGCCCTTTACCTGTGCGCCTTTCGCTTGGAGCGCCTGCTTCTGATCGATGCGCTCTACTAGCTTCTGAACCTTGCGGTCTTCGAGGGCTTGGGGACGTTTCTGCTGGTTGGTCATGCCCACAGTGTCTCACAAGGCGTGGCAGCCTGGTCACCTCTGAGGACAGTCTGTACGGTGTCCAACAATTTGAGGGGTGTAACACTGGCCATGATCCTGCTACCTGGCCGGCCCAGCGGGTAACGCAAACGCGATAAGCTCCCGGTATCGGCGCTTGCAATGCGCGCTGGCCGGGGAGATCGTGCGTATGCGTAGTCGCTTGGGTAGCTGCGCAGAATACAACATATTCACGTCCGTCGATCTAGTACACCGCCGGCATTCCCTCGAGAGCGGCTCCCACCTCCGCCTCCCAGAGCACCTTGCCTGTCGCAGAGTCGAGAGCGCGGACCTTACGGTCGCGCATGCCCGTGAAGATCAAGCCGCCGGCAGGGGGCGGCGGAGAAGGACGCGATGATGAGTCGGGGCTACTCGCGCGATCATCGCCCGGATTGTGAACAGATGGTGATCGCGCTGATCGTGAACCGGGAGGGATTCCCCTTCAGCTATGAGGCGTTCGATGGCAACCGTGCCGGTGTGTCGACCATGGAAAGCATGCTGCGCATGGTGGAACGTAAGTACGGCAAGGCGCGGCGGATTTGGGTGATGGATCGGGGGATCGTGAGCTGACCGGACTGGCAGAGAGCTGTGCAAAGACTGTAGCCGAGGAAGGGCTCGAGCCCGCCGGAAAATACCAGGCTTTCATCACGGTGCTGCACTGCGACGCCCAGGATTCCCTGGCCGCCCTCGAGCTGGTACTGGCCCAGCCGGCCATCAGCTCCCAGTTGATCGACAACCTGAACGCATCCATCCATCTGCGCGCGCTGCTTACGGACCTGTTTCTTATCGATGAAATACTGAAGGCGCAACATAAGCCGAGGCAGCCGGTCACGAGTTAGGCCGCAGGCGCCTCCGTTGTCCGCTCCTGCTTCCATCTCAGAAATTGAATCGGTATCCCAGGATCATTTTGGCGATCAGGTGGTCGGTCGAGCCTGTGAGACCCACGCCGAGACCAAGATTGAGCTCCCACTGCGGCGCGATATTCAAATCAATCGCAGGGAAAATCTGGTGCTGCTGTTGCGAGAGGGGATCGAATCCGGTCACGGGGCCGACCGAGCCGTAATATTCCAGGCCGGCAGCGATCTTGCGGGTCAGGTCGTAGCTGAATTTGACATTGGGCGAGAAAACGACACCTTGGTGAACGCTCTGGCCGTGGAAGGAGCGGTCGAGAGTGGGATTCAGGGACCAATACCATCGTCCAACCTTCTGGTCCACGATGGGGCGGATTTCCCACGTCCACGTGTCCAGGGAATATTGCCGCCTTTGGTAGCCAATTTCATCTGAGATGCTGACACCGACGGGCCAGTGCCATTTTTTAGGGGCGGCAACGCGCGGTCGAATGTGGTCGCCCACCCACTGCCAGTGCTGGCCTTCGGTTATCGAAGTGAATATGTAAAAGCCGCACTCAAACCAGTCGTTAAAGCCGTGGGTGATCTCGACGGTCTCGTGCTGGGCGTGATTCGTCGGATAGACGCCGTCGATCATCGTTTTGGAGCCGTCAATGGTGAAGTTACTGTGGAGCTCGACCATGGTGTGTTTTGCTTCTACCAGATCGTACCCGTACACCTGGATTTCATAGTTATCTTGGGCACGTGAGGAGGTTGCGGGCAAAATCACGGCCAGGAATGCGAGCGCAAGAAGGTGATACCGAAGCACTCGTCGCGAAAAAAAGCGAAGAACAGCACTCAAGACATACTTCCTTTCTTGCTACAGGTCGAAGTAACGCACAATGGCTCGCTTTAACGAATTGTAGAAGCGGGCGTACATCCTGTCTGCTCGCCCGCACAGGGGCGGTCGATTCGAATGCTCTCTTCAGAGCAGCCTAGAGAGTTACGTCGACGAGCAGAGCTACCCGATGACCCTCCTTAACTGCACCGGCTTGGCGACAACCTCGAGACCGTTCCTCCACTGGCTCTGTAACAATATTTTCATTTGACTGGAGCAGGCATCACCAATCCAATCGGTGTAGGATCGAAAGTGATTCAAGTCGAAAAGCGATTCAACAGGAGAGCCTTCTGTCATGCCCCCCGTAGCCTCCGCCGATTCCACCCTCTCCAGAGTCTCCAACCAGCCGCTTACTTCAGAAGAACTACGCAAGATTAACGCCTATTGGCGTGCCGCAAACTATCTTTCCGTGGGGCAGATTTATCTGTATGCGAATCCGCTGTTGCGCGAACCATTGAAGATTGAGCACGTGAAACCTCGACTGCTTGGACATTTTGGCACCACGCCGGGGCTCAACTTCGTCTATGCGCATTTTAATCGGCTCATCAAGAAATACGACTTGAACGTGATCAACATTACGGGACCCGGACACGGCGGGCCGGGCATTGTTGCCAACACCTATCTGGAAGGCACTTACACCGAGCTTTGCCCTGACATCCAGCACAATGAAGAGGGCATGCGAAAGCTGTTCAAGCAGTTCTCCTTTCCCGGAGGAATCCCCAGCCATGCGGCTCCGGAAACGCCGGGTTCGATCAATGAGGGCGGAGAACTGGGTTATTCCATTGCCCATGCGTACGGAGCGGTGTTCGACAATCCCGACCTGCTGGCCTGTTGCGTGGTCGGCGATGGCGAGGCAGAGACGGGTGCGCTGGCCACCAGCTGGCACTCCAACAAGTTCCTTAATCCGGCGCGCGACGGTGCGGTGCTGCCCATTCTCCATTTGAATGGCTACAAGATTGCGAACCCAACGGTGCTGGGGCGTTTGAGCGACGAGGAACTAACCCACCTCTTTAATGGATACGGTTACAAGCCCCACTTTGTCGAGGGCCATGAGCCCGAGCCCATGCACCAGATCATGGCCGCCACGCTCGAGACTGTGATCGCTGAGATCGGGGCGATCCAGGAGAATGCGCGCTCCCATGGGACCCAGACGCGGCCAATCTGGCCGATGATCGTGATGCGCACGCCGAAAGGCTGGACTGGACCAAAGTTCGTTGACGGTCTACCGGTGGAAGGTACATGGCGCGCACACCAGGTGCCGGTCACGGAGTTGTCCACCAAGCCGGGGCATCTCAAGATCCTGGAAGACTGGATGAAGAGCTATCTTCCCGAGGAACTTTTCGACGAGACCGGCAAATTTCGCGCCGAGCTCGCCGAGCTCGCACCCCTCGGTGATCGGCGGATGGGCGCCAACCCGCACGCTAATGGCGGCTTGCTGCTCAAGAATTTGCTGATGCCCAACTTTTCTGACTACGCCGTGAAGTTTGCGAAGCCGGGTACGGAGCTAGCGGAAGCAACCAGGGTGCTCGGCACTTTCCTGCGCGACGTTATGAAGCTGAACCTGGATACGAAAAACTTCCGGGTATTCGGTCCGGATGAAACCGCTTCCAACCGGTTGGAAGCGCTCTACGAAGTGACCGACAAAGTCTGGATGGAACCGCTCCTGTCCACCGACGAGCACGAGTCCGCAACTGGACGGGTCATGGAAATGCTGAGCGAGCACATGTGCCAGGGCTGGCTCGAGGGGTACCTGCTTACCGGGCGGCATGGCTTTTTTTCGTGTTATGAGGCTTTCATCCACATCGTCGATTCCATGTTCAACCAGCACGCCAAATGGCTGAAAGTGACGCGCCACATCCCCTGGCGACGGTCGATCGCATCGTTGAATTATTTGCTGACCTCGCACGTCTGGCGCCAGGACCACAACGGCTTCAGTCATCAGGACCCGGGGTTTATTGATTTTGTGATGAACAAGAAGGCGGATGTTGTGCGCGTTTATCTCCCGCCCGATACCAACACGCTGCTCTCCGTGGCCGATCACTGCCTACGCAGCCGGGATTACATTAATGTAATCGTGGCGGGAAAGCAGCCAGCTCTGCAATATCTCGAGATGGACGCTGCCATAGAACACTGTACTAACGGGATCGGAATCTGGTCATGGGCCAGTACCGATCAGAATAGCGAGCCCGATGTGGTGATCGCCTGCGCCGGCGACGTCCCCACGCTTGAAGCTCTGGCCGCGGTTGACCTGCTTCGCCAGAATTTCTCCGACATAAAGATCCGGTTTGTGAATGTGGTGGACCTGATGACTCTCCAACCTCCTTCGGAGCATCCTCACGGTATCTCCGACCGTGATTTCGACTCGATGTTCACCACCGACAAGCCCGTCATCTTCGCTTACCACGGTTATCCCTGGCTGATTCATCGGCTCACGTATCGCCGGCACAATCATGACAGCTTCCACGTTCGCGGCTACAAAGAAGAAGGCACGACGACCACGCCTTTTGATATGACGGTGCTCAATGAGCTCGATCGCTATCATCTGGCTGGCGATGTCGTCGACCGCGTGCCACGACTGCAGCGCGTGGGCGCGCACTTCAAACAGTTCTTGCGCAACCAACTGGTGGAGCATAAGCACTACATCAGCGAGCATGGGGATGACATGCCGGAAGTGCGTGACTGGACCTGGCCCTACTAACCGATGAAAGTTCTGGTGCTGAATTCGGGCTCCAGCAGCCAGAAGAGCTGCCTGTACGACATCGGTGACGTGCTCCCCGAGGATCCACCCGCCTGGCTTTGGCAGGGGACGATCGAATGGGACGGAGAGGCCGCTCCAGCCGAGATCAAGAACGCGCGCGGCTTCAGCCGAAAGGAGCGGATCAAAGTCTCCTCTCGCGCCGAAGCGACCGCACGCCTGCTGGATACCTTGTGGAAAGGGGAAGCCAGCGCCGTCTCCTCACTCTCCGAGATTGATGTGGTCGGGCACCGGATCGTGCACGGCGGGCCCGCGTTCGAAGATCCGGTCGTGATCACCGCCGCAGTGAAATCGGCGATCGCCGCGGTGTCTGCTTTCGCTCCTCTCCATAATCGCGCGGAACTTGAGGGCGTCGAAATCATTCAGAAATTGTTAGGGACGGTGCAACAGGTTGCGGTTTTCGATACCGGTTTTCACAAGAAAATGCCGCTCTCGGCAACGGTGTATCCGGGACCGTATGAATGGTTCGCGGCCGGAATCCGCCGTTACGGCTTTCATGGCATCAATCACAAGTATTGCGCCCGGCGTGCGGCGCAGCTGCTGCGTAGAGATCCGAATTCGCTCAAGCTGGTGACTTGTCATCTGGGGAACGGTTGTTCTCTGGCAGCTATTCGCGACGGGCAGAGCGTGGACACCACGATGGGGTTCACGCCGTTAGAGGGCTTGATGATGGGCACGCGTTCCGGCTCGGTTGATCCCGGGATCCTTACCTACCTGATACGTCACGACCAGCTTACGGGAGAACAGCTCGATAAACTTCTCAATCAACATTCCGGCCTGCTGGGAATCTCCGGCGTCTCTGGAGACATGCGCGAAGTCCTGGCTGCCGTGAAAAATGGACACCAGCGGGCCACGCTGGCTCTTGAGATCTATGTCCACCGTCTGCGCGCGGGGATCGGCGCAATGATCGCAGTGCTGGGCGGTATCGATGCACTGGTTTTCACGGCTGGAGTCGGAGAGCATTCACCAGAGGTGCGAGCGGCGGCTTGCCAGAATCTTGGGTATGTGGGCGTGAAACTTGATCCGAAGAAGAATTCGGAATCCCCTCCGGACTGGGACATCTCTGATCCAGGTTCGCTGGTTCGCGTTTTGCTGGTTCGCGCTGGCGAAGATTGGGAGATTGCGCGCGACTGCTGGAAGCTAGTGCATTGACTCTGTGCCGGCCCATCCGCTAGGCCGTCGCAAGATAGATGTAACGCAGGATGAACAGGACGGTGAGGATCCAGATCAGCAGGTTGATTTCGCGAACCTTTCCCACTGCAATCTTCACTACCGTGTAGGAAATAAGTCCCAGGCTAAGGCCGGTGGCGATGCTGAAAGTCAGAGGCGTGGTTAGCATGGTGATGAATGCGGGCACAGCTTCGCTGAAATCTGCCCAATCGATGTGCGCGATTGACTGCGTCATTAAAGCTCCCACCAGGATAAGAGCGGGAGCGGTGGCGTAACCCGGAATCGCGGTGGCCAGAGGGGAGCAGAACATGGAGAGCAGAAAAAGCGCTGAGACGAATACGTTGCTGAGTCCGGTGCGGGCACCGGCCGCGATACCGGCGACGCTCTCGATGTAACTGGTGACGGTGGATGTGCCCGCCAGCGATCCGAATATGGTTCCAGTCGCATCGGCCACGAGTGCCCGTCCGACGCGCGGTATTTTCCCGTCCTTGATGAATCCGCCCTGCTCGCACACTCCTACCAGGGTCCCCACGTTGTCGAAGAGGTCCACAAACAGGAAGGCAAACATGATTTCCAGAAATCCGAGATGGATGGCGCCGCGCAAATCAAGTTGCAGGAAAGTCGATGACGGATGCGGCATGGAGACGATGGCAGAGGGCCAGTTCGAGATGCCGCGCAGCATGCCGAGCAACGAAGTGCCGACTATACCGATCAAGATTGCGCCGTTGACTTTTCGCGCCATCAGGATCAGCGTCAGGACGAGACCGAAGCAGGCCGTCTGTACTTCGCGGTCGGCAAAACTTCCCAGGCCGACAAACGTAGCGGGGTTGGCGACCACGAGTTTCGCATTCCTCAGCCCGACGAATGCGATGAAAAAACCGATCCCGGTCGCGGTGGAATGCTTCAGGCAATCCGGGATGCCGTTGACGATCTGTTCACGGACGCGCGTGACAGTGAGCAAGAGGAACACAACGCCCGAGAAGAAAACTACGCCCAACGCAGTTCGCCACGGAATGTGCATGCTCAGGCAAACGTAATAAGTGAAGTAGGCGTTCAACGACATTCCGGGAGCGAGCGCGATGGGATAGTTGGCGTAAAGGCCCATGACCAGCGTGGCAACCGCGGCGGAGAGGCAGGTGGCAAAAACCACGCCTTCGACCGGCATTCCCGACTGGGCCAGGATTTGTGGGTTGACGACGATAATGTAGGCCATCGTCAGGAAAGTTGTAAGGCCGCCGAGAAATTCCTGCTTCACGGTGGTCTGGTTTGCGACGAGCTTGAAGTAGCGATCGAGCAATCGTCTTTCCTCGATTGAAATGATCAGCAATATTAAGTTGGACCGCGGCTGAGGCGGTTTAATATCGTATCTTGTCGGACTTATCCTGCCAGGCGCGAAACGCGGCCAGCGCCTCCTCGCGCATCATCTGAACCATAGGTATTCCGCGCTCGAGGTGCGTCTGAGCGATTTCGCGATAGATAAATGAGTCGTCGAACCCGACGTGAGATGCGTCCGCGGCCAGGCTGCCGAAATAGACGCGAGAGAGACGCGTCCAGTAAATTGCGCCCAGGCACATGGGGCACGGCTCGCACGAGGTATAGAGTTCGCATCCCTTCAGCTCGAAAAGGCCAAGTTTCCGGCACGCCTGGCGGATCGCGACTATCTCGGCGTGCGCGGTGGGATCGCTTGTCGAGGTCACCTGATTCGCGCCTTCGGCGATGATGTTGCCATCTTCCACAATCACCGCGCCGAAGGGGCCGCCTTGCCCAGAGTGGGCATTTTCGATTGCGAGTTGAATGGCGCGCGCCATGAAAGGGCTGTTCATCATTGAACCGGACGGCGCCTGAGCCGGCGCAGTTTTTTGCGCCTGCGTCATTCTGCCTAAAGGAAGCAAGTATAAGCGGAGCTCGGAAGGTCGCGAAATGTTTCTCAGCTTGAATTCTCGATCACGGCAAGTTGAAAAAGTGAAGCTGGCGCGATAGGCTCGGCTTCTGATGCTCACCTCCTTGCGGGACGGCCACTGACACCATGAGCCTGCAGGCCTTCGTCTCCCACCGGGTGGTTACTCCTCAAGGAATTCGGCCGGCAGCCATTCTTGTCGACGGTGAACAGATACAGGCGGTTGTTCCTCCCTCGCAAATACGTTCCGGCACGGACATTCACGATTTCGGCGATGCGGCCATTCTTCCCGGGTTGGTCGATTCTCATGTACACATCAACGATCCTGGACGGACAGAATGGGAAGGTTTCCGCAGCGCGACGCGCGCCGGCGCGGCAGGCGGCTACACTCTCCTGGTCGACATGCCCCTGAACTGTCTGCCGGCCACGACCACGGTCGCTGCGCTCGAGGCGAAACGAACAGCGGCGCAAGACAATTGCTGGGTGGATTGGGCAGCGTGGGGTGGCGTGGTCCAAGGCAATCACGCAGATATCGAAGAGCTTGCCAGCGCGGGAGTGCTGGGGTTCAAGTGCTTTCTGATTCATCCCGGGATCGATGACTTCACCATGGTGGGCGAGGACGATCTGCGAGCCGCGCTGCCTCACCTGGCGCGGACTGGTCTGCCTCTGCTGGTGCATGCAGAACTTGCCGCGCCGATAGACGCGGCCACGGCGCGTCTGGCCGACGTCGATTGGAGATGTTACGCGACCTATCTGCAATCGCGGCCCGACGCAGCTGAGCTGTCGGCGATTCGAATGATGTTGTCGCTATGCCGGCAATATGATTTTCGTC
>Ga0209698_10003656_pt1 | contig 17019 bp, 4 predicted proteins | sample LitLauG_LLR_2012_FD_187203 | JGI IMG/M metagenome (GOLD analysis project Ga0209698, IMG submission 187203) | Freshwater sediment microbial communities from Pennsylvania, USA - Little Laurel Run_MetaG_LLR_2012 (SPAdes) (version 2) | ecosystem: Environmental > Aquatic > Freshwater > Creek >...
CTGGGCGAACGCCGGCAACTGGACTCCGGCCAATGTCCCCAACCCGCTGGATTGGATCTTGTTTGACACCTTGTCCACGTCCCATCTGAACACGGTGCTGAATCAGGATTTTGTTCCGACCGGCCTGAGCATCGTGAATCCGGCGGGACCGGTCACCATCGGTGGCGGTAACAATTTGGAAATTGGCGCGGGCGGCATCAACATGCAGAGCGCCAGCCAGGACTTGACCATCACCGCCCCGTTGAATATTCCGAGCCCCGCCCAATGGAACATCGCCGCGAATCGCAATTTGAACATCAATGGTGGCGCCACGGGCGGCAGCGGTCCGACGATTGTGGGTCCGGGCTCGGTGAATCTCAACAGTCCGGTGACCTTTCAAGGCACCACGACGGTGGCGAGCGGCAGCACGCTGAAAATGACGACGGCGAACGTGCTGTCCAGCGTGCCTTCCAGCGCCTTGGCCATCAATGGCCTGTTGGATTTGAATGGCATGTCCGAAACGATTGACGCCCTGAACGGCACCGGCATCGTGGATAACACGGGCGGCGGCTCGGTTACGCTGACCCTTGGCGCCGGTGGTGACGGCGGCACCTTCAACGGAATTATTCAGAACACTGGCGGCAGCCTTTCCTTGGTGCTGACGAATGGCAGTGAGACCTTGAATGGCGTGAACGGCGTGAACACTTACAGTGGCGGCACCACGATCTCCAATGCCCTTATCCGGCCTGGTTACGCCGGCAACAATTCTTATGTGCTGGGCACGGGACCGGTCACCATCCAAGCTGGCGCCAACCTCTACGCGGTAACCGGACCCGGATACAGCACCGTGACCATGACCAACGCCGTTATCCTGGACGGCGGCACCTTGCATATTGGTGGTAGCGGTGCCCATCAATGGGCCTGGTCCGGCCCGCTCACGGTGGCGACCAACTCGACTATCTTTTCCGACGGCGGCACGGGTTATCATGATAACAATTCGGGCTATACTGGTCCTGCGATCGGTATTAGCGGCCCGGTAACTATGGGCACCAACACCCTGCAAACCGGTGGCAACGGCTCCGGGATTTACATCGGTGGCAGCATCAGCGGGACTGGCGACATCGTTGCCGGCGGTGCCGGCTTTAATGGCGGTGCCTCAAGCTACGTCAGCATCCTCTGGCTGGCCGGCTCCAACTCGTTTTCGGGCACGATCCGCGCCGCTGGCGGCAAGGTCTGGATCAGTTCACAATATTGCGCGCAAAACGCGACGCTGGACTTGAGTAATCCAGCGGATACCGGGGCGTTCACTTTTTACGCCAACCCGGCCATCATCGGCGGTCTTACGGGTGTGAACAATCTGAACATGAACGCCACGGTGTCCATCGGCAACAACAATGCGAGCACCACCTACAGCGGAGCGATAACCAACAACGGTTCGCTCATCAAAATTGGCACGGGCACATTGACGCTTGGCGGTGCGAACACTTACACCGGCAGCACGACGGTTAATGGCGGCACCTTGGCCTTGGGCGGCGGGACTGGATCTATTCTCAGCACCAACATCACCGTGGCCGGCGGCGCAACGCTGGATGTCTCTGGTGCCGCCTCCACGTTCACGGTAGGCAGCGGCTCCACCCTGACGAACAGCTCGGTGGGGGCGAGGCTCGCCGGCGCAAACAATTGCAGTGGTGGCACGCTCTCGCTGGTGGTTAATGGCAGTGCTACTCCCTCCATCACCCAGTCGAATGGCAATATGACGGTGTCCGCCAGCACGGTGGTCACCGTGAACAACGTCGGTGCGCCGCTGGCAACCGGAACTTACAAGCTGGTGGCGGCTACGACGACTGGCAACATTGGCAAGGTAGTCGGCGCACTGCCAACGCCGCTCACGCTCACTGGCAACGGTGCCGTCGGTGCCGCTTCCCTGCAGCTCGACGGCTCGGGCAATTTGAACCTGGTGGTTGGAACGGCTCAGGCCTGGACCGGAGCCAGCAGCACTTCGTGGAACACGGGAGGCAACTGGGTGACGGGACTCATTCCCGGCGCAGGCAGCAATGCGGTATTCAACGCCTCGTCCATAGCGAACCTGGCCACGGTGCTCAATGCGAACTTCAACCTGGCCCAGCTGACCTTGGTTAATCCCACGGGACCGGTTTCAATCGCCCCCGGCGGCGCGTTCGCGTTGACGCTGACCAACGGCATCAACATGGCCTTTGCCAGCCAGCCCCTGACCATCACCGCGCCGGTGGCTCTCGGCGCCGCTCAAACGTGGACGGTGACCAACACCGTTCCCAACGCGCTGACGGTCAGCAACCTTTCCGGCAGCGCAGCCGTGACCTTTGCGGGCGGCGGCACGGTGGTGCTCAACGGGACGAACACCACCTCCGGCAGCAAAATCATTAGAGACGGCACCACCTTGAAATTCGCCGGCCCGTCCTCCATCGCCCTGCCGACTTCCGGCACGATTTACGTCCTTAACAACGCCGGGGCGGCAGGAACCGGAACCATTGATATGGGCGGCTTAACCCAGACCTCGCCAGCCTATTTGAGCTTCCCGTATAGCACGACGACGACGCTGACCAACGGAACGATCACCGACAACGCCGCTCCCACGGGTGTTCCGAATGGAGCCGAAGACTATAACTTCATGGGCACAATCAATCTCGCCCCCAATGCGAATTACATCAGCAATCGGCGGTTCATACTCGGTTTAAGTTTCAATAACTTTACGACGACGATTAATAGCATCAATGGCAGCACCAACGGCTCGTTGACCTGGGGTGGCGACAATAACGGCAGTGAAAACTATGTCGGGGTCACCGCAAACGACGCCACCACGTTGAACATCAACGGCGGCACGGTGAATTTCAACAACGCGACCTTTGGCACGGGCAACGGCTACCTGAACGTCGGTGCCAACTCCATCGGCGCCAAAGGCACCATCAACCTCAACGGCGCCAACCTGAACGTCGGCACCTGGTTGAAACTGGGCGGCCACTACAATACTGTTACTGGTAATACCTCAACCAACACGCTTACGATTACCAACGGGGTCGTGACGGTCGGCGGCGGCTCGGACTCGGCCAATAACGGCGTGCTGTTCATGAACGGCGGCAATGGTGACGCCACTGCGAACTCGGGCCTGTCAACTCTGACGCTCAACAACGCGGGCATGCTGACAGTTGCGCAGATCCAAGCCGGCAACCAAGGCACGAAGACCATCAACCTCAACGGCGGAACGATTGTTGCCCGTCCGGGCGCGACCAACAACTTCTTGAGTGCAGCCACGGCATTGACGGTCAACATCCAGAACGGCGGAGCCACCATCAACTCGGGCACGAACAGCATCACCGTCGCGGCGGCGCTGACGGCGAACGGCACCGGTGGCTTGACCAAGACGGGCACCGGCGGCTTGACCCTGACCGGCGCGAACACCTACACCGGCACCACGACCGTCAACGCCGGCTCACTGCTCGTAAATAATGCGAGCGGCAGCGGCACCGGCACGGGCGCGGTCAACATTAACAGCGGCGGCACGCTCGGCGGCACGGGCACGATTACGGGTTTGGTCGCCAACAACGCAGGCGGCATCCTCTCGCCGGGCGCGGGTGGCAGCGGCACTCTGACCGTGAACGGCAACCTGACGCTGGCGTCCGGTTCCACCAACACCTTTGCCGTGAAAGGCTCCACCCCGGCAAATACCAGCGTCGCGTTGGGTGCCGCAGTGACCTACGGCGGCGTGCTGAACATTGTTCCGTCCGGCACGTTCACCGCCGGCCAGACATTCACCCTGTTCAGCGGCGCGGGCGCAACGAACACAGGCAACTTCGCGAGCATTGCAGGCACTCCGGGTGCCGGGAAGACCTTCAGCTTCACCAACGGCGTGTTAAGCGTCCTCGGCACCGGCCCGAGCGGTCCGGCAACGCTGACCAACAGTGTCACCGGCAGCGTCTTGAGCCTCTCGTGGCCGGCGGGTCTGGGGTGGCGCCTGCAAATGCAGACGAACAGTCTGTCAGTCGGGTTAAGCACGAACTGGAGCTACATCACGGACGGAACGCTTTCGAGCACGAACATCACGCTGGATAGCACCAAGCCGACCGTGTTCTTCCGGCTGACCTATCCATAGGCGGTTTGGGTGGAGGCCGTCGCAGGCATGGGTTCCCGCGGCGGCCTCTCCAACTCCGCACAGAACCTGAAGCGGCACGGTATTGCCGGCTGCCAGGACGAGCTTTGAGGGGATGCGGCGACGCACCTAACCCGAGAACTTGTAATTGATAAAATTCATATCCTGACAGATGTTGCCTTTGACCTTGAATAAATAGCGCCGAATACCGTTTCAAACCGCCAGCCTGCCCATCACCGCCCCATTTTCCTAACACCCCGGCAATGCCACCAAAAGATCATTAACAACTTTTGAAAGAACTACTCTTGGCTGTAGCGGCAGTCAGTGACCGCAGTCGTTTCCCTGCAACGCCAGGGTTCGTAGGCGCTCATAAAACGCCGACTTCTTCCGTCTCCAAACAGAACACCACGTCGGTGCTGCCTCATCCCGGTTGGTATGGCAAAACCTTTTCGCGGTCGCTAGCAACTCACCTGTGTCTTTTGGCGATTGGTTTGGCGTGGACTTTTGCAGTCAGGGCGCAGCCTGCTCAACGACAGCTTTTGCGCGGCCATGTGCCGGCCAGCTCGTTCCCGTTGGCAGCGGTGGGGCGTCTTCCGGCTACCAACCGGCTGCAATTGTCCATTGGCCTGCCGTTGCGCAACACCAACGGCCTGGCCGCACTACTGGCGGGAATTTACGATCCCGCCAGCCCGCAGTTCCGCCATTATCTGACGCAGGAGGATTTCACGAAGCGGTTCGGGCCGACGGAAGCGGATTACAATTCCGTGATCGCCTTCTTCCGTGCCAACCGTTTCAAGGTGCAGGGCATTTTTTCCAACCGGATGCTCGTGGACGTGGAAGGCTCGGTTACGGATGTGGAAAAAACTTTTCGCGTTACGCTGAACAATTATGCGCATCCGAAGGAGAAACGAAATTTTTTCGCGCCGGACACCGAGCCGTCGCTGGCTTTGGCCACGCCGATTTTGCACGTCAGTGGTTTGGACAATTACGTCATCCCGCATCCGTTCCTTCACGAAATGCCGCTGGCCAACCAAACTTCCGCCGCCACGCCGTTGTCCGGTTCCGGGCCATCAGGCAATTATGCGGGGCTTGATTTTCGCGCTGCGTATGCGCCCGGCGTGACGCTGGACGGCACGGGCCAGTCCGTGGCCCTGGTGGAGTTCGGCGGTTATTTCGGGCAGGACATCACCAACTATGAAAACACTTTCGGTCTGCCTCATGTGCCGCTCGTCAATGTATTGCTCAACGGTGTCAACCTGACCAACAATGCGAGCGCGGAAGAGCCGTTGGACATTGAGATGGCCATTGATATGGCGACAAATCTGACTTCAGTCGTCATCTACTACGGTTCCTCTGGCGACAGCGTTTTGAATCAAATTGCCTCCGACAACACTTGCAAACAGATTGGCGCGTCGTGGGGCTATGGCAGCGACAGCGACAGCACCATGCAGCAGGATTTTCAGGAGTTCGCGGCGCAAGGGCAATCCTACTTCAACGCCTCCGGCGATTCCGACGCCGATGTCGGTTCGCCCTTTTCACCGAGCGACCCGTCTTACGTCATCAGCGTCGGCGGCACGACGTTGACGACCAGTGGCGCGCGCGGCTCGTGGGTTTCCGAAAAAGTATGGAACTGGGGCGGTGGCACCGGCGGCAGCGGCGGCGTGAGCACGCTTTTTCTCATGCCGCCGTGGCAGCAGGGTGTGGACATGACCGCCGCGCAGGGTTCGAGCACGATGCGCAACATTCCCGATGTCGCGATGACGGCGGATAACATTTACGTCTATTACAACAACGGCAGCAAAGGCTCGTTCGGCGGCACGAGCTGCGCCACGCCGCTCTGGGCAGGTTTTACTGCTTTGATAAACCAACAGGCAACGGCAAATAACTATCCCACCGTCGGCTTCCTCAATCCGGCCGTTTATGCGATTGGCAAAAGCACGAATTATACTACCGTTTTCCGCGACATCACCACCGGCAACAACACCAGCCCGAGCAGTCCCTCAAAATATTACGCGGTCTCGGGTTACGATTTGTGCACCGGCTGGGGCACGCCAAACGGTCAGGCGCTCATCAACGCGCTCGCCACGCCCGGCCCGGTGCGTGCAGCCGCGATCAGCTGGACGCCGCCCGCAACGATTTCCGGCGACACGGACGTGTGCAAATGGGGCAACGCGCTTTACGCTTATGATTGGAACAATGTCAACCAAGCCGTGAACGGCGTCAGCTTCACCGGTTCGTCCAGCACCACTGGCGGCGGGGCGAACGTCGCACTTTCCGGCGTCAACGGCGGCAATTACACCGCATTCACCGCCACCTCGAATCCTTACAACGCTTTGTCCGCTGCCTACAAAAACATTCTGGCCGGCGGCGACTACACCAGCAGCACCACCACGCTCATCGTGACGCTCAAAAATCTGATTGCCGGGCACATCTATGCCGCACAGGTGTGGGTTAACGATGCGCGGTCCACCGGTAACGGCCGCACAGAAATTGCCTACGGCAACAACGGCGGCAACTCCGTGACACTCGATTACAATTCCAGCAACGCCGCCGGCGGCGTCGGCCAATCCTCAATCGGCGTCTTCACGGCGGACGGCACGAGCGACAGTTTTACGTTGGATGGCAACGCCTCGACGCAAATTAACGCGCTGCAAGTCCGCGATGTCACCGGCTGCGCGTGGAATTTTTGGGGCGGCTACGCGAACGGCAACTGGGATTTTACCACGACCAACTGGGGCAACGGCCAGACGTTCAGCGCGACGAGCAATTTGTTCAGTGCGGTGAATTTTGCGGACACGAATTTTTACGGCGCGACGATTGTGAACAATCTCGTCAGCCTGCCGACCAGCGGCGTGAGTCTCGGCGCGGTGAATTTCGTGAACAATTCTGTCAACTATACTTTGCAAAATTCCGGCGGCTTGTCCGGCATCACCGGTACCACCGCCGTGAACGTCTCCGGCAGCGGCAGCGTGTTTTTTAACGGCACGAATACTTACACCGGTGCGACGACCGTGAACAACGGCACGCTTGCCTTGAGCAGCAGCGGCGCAATCAGCGGCAGTTCGCAACTGGTTTTGAACGGCGGGATTTTTGACGCGACGGCGCTCGGCAATTTCACCGCCGCCAGCAGCCAGCCGATTTCTTTTGGCGGCGGCACGCTCGTCGCCAGCAATCTGACTTTGAACGGCGTGCTGTTCACGAACACGGTGATCAATCCAGCCGCGCCGTTCATCGTCGCGACCAATTTGATTTATGGCGCGACGGCGAGCAAAGTCATCGTTCCCGTGCTGTCCGGCTTCGCGGCTTATCCGGTGCAATTTCCGCTCGTGCAATATTCCGGCAGCGCGAGCGGCACGTTTAACTTGAGCACGCTCACGCTGCCCGCCGGTTACGCGGGCTATCTTTCCAACAACGTCGCGAACAACTCGGTTGACCTCGTGCTCACTGCCGGCGGCGGACTCGTCGTGCCGCTCGCGTGGAAAGGGAGCGTCAACGGCAACTGGGACATCCTCGCCACCGCCAACTGGGTCAACAGCACGAACACCGCGTCCGCGCAAAAATTTGAGAATGGTAGCGCGGTGCAATTCGACGACAGCGCGACCGGGACGACGAACATCGCGTTGCAAACCACCTTGCAGCCCGCGAACGTAACGGTTTCCAACAATGCGTTGAACTATGCTTTCAGCGGCGGACAGCTTTCCGGCGCAATGAGCCTGACGAAGAGCGGCAGTGGCACGTTGAGCATCAGTTCGAGCGACAACTTCACCGGCGGCACGACGATTTCCAGCGGCACGCTGCAAGTGAATACCGCGACGGCGGCGGGCAGCGGCGCGATTGCCGATGGCGGCACATTGAACGTCAACATCAGCGCGAACACTTTGAGCAACAGCATCAGCGGCGCGGGCATCGTGAACATTTTGGAAACCGCCAATGCGTCCACGTCGCTCGCCGGTTCGCTGGCCGGCTTCACCGGCACGCTGAATATTCCAGCGAGTTCCGGCACGTCCAAAACCGCCATTACCAGCACCAGCGTCAATTTGAGCAGCGCCGCGACGATCAACATCGCGTCCGGCGGCACGCTGTATGTGAACACCGAATCCATTCCGGCGGCGATCAATGTGTCGGGCATCGGCAACAGTGAAAATTACGGTGCGTTGCTTTTGGATAACGGTGCTTCGGCGTCCGGCACGATCTCGTTGCTCGGCAACGGCGCGATTGGCAGTTACGTCGGCGGCGGCATGGTGACGGGCACCATCACCGACGGCGGTGCGGGCTACAGCGTTTTATTTGAAGGCACCGGCACGACGATTCTTTTCAGTGCGAACACTTACAGCGGCGGCAGCATTTTTAAAACCACCACGGTCGCGTTGCGAAACGGCGCTGCGCTCGGCACCAACCTTGTGACCGTGACGAACAGTTCCACGCTGTGCGTCAACGGTAATTCGCTCACCAATCCCGTCACCATCGCGTCGGGCCAGACATTGACGCTGTATTCGTCCGCCACGATGGTCGGACAAATTTCCGGCGCGGGCGCGTTGACCGCCAGCGGCGGAACGGTTTCCTTGAAAGCGACGAACACTTACACCGGCAACACGTCGGAGAGTAGCGGCACGCTGCAAATTGGCGGCGCAGGTTTGCTCGGCAACGGCAGTTACGCCGGCAACATTTCCATCGGCAGCGGCAATATTTTGGAATTCAGCAGCAGCGCCAACCAGACTTTTGCCGGCACGGTCAGCGGCAGCGGTTTGCTCACCAAGGACACTTCGAGCAGCAGCACGCTCACGCTCGCCGGCACGGTCAGTTACACCGGCGCCACGACCATCAGCGCGGGAAAATTGGTGCTGCCGTCTACGGCCGCCGCCACCGGCGCGGTCACCAACAAGGCGAACGCCAAGCTGGGCGTGACGGTTTCCGGCACGAGCCAGTGGAAGCCCGCCTCGCTGTCGCTGGCGAGTTCCTGTGCGCTGGAATTTAACAACGTGCAAAATTCCGGCACGACGACCGCGCCGATTTTGCCGACGGCGGCGCTCCCAACGGTTTCCGGCGTGACCATCAATGTGAACAGCATTTCCGGCGTGACTGCTGTCGGCAACAGCTATCCTCTGCTGGGCAATGCCGGCGCGACGAACGGCTATGCGCTGGGCACGCAGCCAGCCGGCATTACCGGGCATCTCGCGTTGGGCAGCGACAATTCCACGCTCGTCTATGTCGTGGATGTCAATTCGCCCGCCGACACCTGGGCGGGCACGGACAGCCGGCACACAAATTATTGGGATGTCGCCACCAGCACGAACTGGGTGAACCACGCCTTGTTGAATTCTCCCGTCGGCAGTTATGCCACCGGCGACGCGGTGGTTTTCGACGACACGGCCAGCCCGCCTTCGCCGGTTCCGGTTTTGATTCAGGCGGCGGTGAGTCCGGCCAGCGTGAACTTCAATAACATCGCCAAAAATTACACTGTCACCGCGAGCGGCGCGAATGTCATCAGCGGAACCAATGTGCTGAACCTAAACGGCAGCGGCACGGTGACTTTGGCCGGCGGCGCGCACACTTACACCGGCGCGACGGTCATCAATTCCGGCACGTTGCAGCTCGGCGACGGCACCGCCAACGGCGATGCCACCATTGCGAACACCAGCGCAGTGACGAACAACGGCGGGCTGGTGTTTAATTGTTTCAGCAATCGCACCGCGGGTTACGTCATCAGTGGCAGCGGTTCCGTGACCAAGCAGGGCGCGGGCACCATTTCATTGACGGGCACCGATACTTACACCGGCTCCACGACCATCAACGGCGGCACGCTGGCCATCAGTTCCACCGGAGAAATCTATAACACATCAGGCGGTAGCTATGTGGTCACGGTCAACAGCGGGGCCACGCTTCAGGTCTATTCATGGCAATGGGCTGCGGCCGGCAGCATCGGAGCTTCCTGGATCGGGGCTGGCGACCTGATTGTCAACGGCGGCACCATCACTTACACCGGCATTGGGGAAAACTCGGGTCAGAACAACGGCCGCAATTTCACCATCGGCACCGGCGGAGCCACGCTCAATGCCGCCGGCACCGGCACCTGGCATATTACACAATATGGCGCCGACAACTTCCCCCAGACCATCGGCAGCGGCCTGACGTTGACCATGACCGGCTCAAGTAACGGCCAGTATGACGACCAGTTGCTCGGCGGCGGCGCTCTGGTAAAATCCGGCTCGGGCACTTGGATCCTGACTTATACGAACACCTACACCGGCGGCACCACCATCAACGGCGGCACGCTGCTCGTGAACAACACGGCGGGCAGCGGCACCGGCACGGGCGCTGTGAACATCAATAGCGGGGGCACCCTCGGCGGCACGGGCAAGCTTGCTGGCGCGGTCACCAACAATGCCGGCGGCACGCTCACGCCCGGCAACTCCGGCATTGGCACGCTGACGTTCGGCAGTTCCTTGAATTTGAATTCCGGCAGCACGACGCTGATGGAGTTGAGCAAGACCAATTCGGTCACGACCAACGATCTAATCTCGGTGGCCGGCACCTTAACCTTGGGCGGCACGCTGACCGTGACCAACCTCACCACCAACGCGCTGGCGGCGGGCAACAGTTTTGACTTGTTCAACGCGGGCACTTTCACTGGCAATTTCACCAGCAAAACCCTGCCGGCACTCGCCACCAATCTGGTTTGGGACACCAGCCAGTTGACGAACAACGGCATCATCGCTGTGGTGGCCTTGCCGGCCATCACCAACCAGCCGCAGAGTTTGACGGTAATCGCCGGCAACTCCGCCAGTTTCGCCGCAGGCGCGACCGGCACGGCGACGCTGGCCTATCAATGGTTGAAGAATGGAATTGTCATCGCAGGCGCCACCACCAATCCATTCACCATCGCTAGCGCAACGACGAACGACACGGCGAATTACTCGGTGATCATCACCAACAATTACGGTGCCGTGACCAGTGCGGTCGCGACGCTGACGGTGAATGTCCGGCCCGCAATTTCCACGCCGCCGCAGAGTGTGACAGTCTATGTCAACAGCAACGCAACCTTCAGCGTTGCGGCGGACGGCACACCGGCACCGGCGTTCCAGTGGCAATTCAACGGCGCGAACCTCGCGGGCGCGACGGCGACCAATTTCACGGTGACTTCGGCGCAAACGACCAACGAAGGCAATTACACCGTCTTTATCTCCAACGCTGCCGGCTTCATCACCAGCAGCCCCGCCAGCTTGAGTTTGTATCGCGAATTCGGCTGCGCGCCGGCACCGTATCCAAGCGCGCTGGCCAGCAACGGCGCGCGTCATTTGATTGTGCCGGGCTACCAACTCGGGACCACCAACCTGGCTTCGACGGATGCGCGGACCAACACCTTTGGCGAGGAGGGCGTGATGATTGTCACGACGTTGCAGGCGGGACAGACGGCGAACGTGCAGGTGGTGGCGTCGGCGGCGGGCTATTTGAACGCGTGGATTGATTTCAACACCAACGGCGCATGGAGCGACGCGGGCGATCAGGTGTTCACGAACGTGGCACTGACGGCGGGCACGAACACGCTGGCCTTAAACGTCCCGGCGACGGCGGCGGCGACCTCCAACACATGGGCGCGCTTCCGGTTCAGCAGCGTGACGAATTTGAGCTTCACCGGTGAAGCACCGGATGGCGAGGTGGAGGATTATCCGCTCGCCATCACTGGGCTGACCCTGACTTATCTGGCGGGAGGCAACGGCAGCATCAGCGGCGTGGCGACGCAGACGGTGAGCTATGCAGGCAGCGGCAGTCCGGTGACGGCGGTGGCGGCCGATGGTTATGCGTTCACAGACTGGAGCGACGGCTTGACGGTCAATCCGCGCACGGACACGGGCGTAACAAACAACCTGACGGTGACGGCCAACTTTTTCTGCGCAATGCTCACGCCGCCCGTGCTGGCGGCGAATTCAACACTGACGGCCAGTGGATTGCTGTTAATTTTTAGCGGCCCCAGCGGACAGACGTTCAAGGTGCTGGGCAGCACGAATCTGGTATTGCCGATGAGCGCGTGGACAATGCTGACCAACGGCACGTTCGGCGCGGGGCCGGCCAGTTACTTGGACAACGCTCTGACCAACCAGGCCAGTTTCTATCGCATCGTGTCGCCCTGAACCAGCACGCCGTTTTCGACAAATGCGTTGCCGTGCCAGCGGAGGTTGCCGGCAAGTCAGGGTCTTGTTGCGTGACAGAAAGGGCAACAAGCACTTCCATCCCAACCAGCGCCTGTTCCAAACAATCTAGCCCCGACCGGTTCCGCAAATCTCCGCCCCGGGCCGCTCGGATCCTGCTCGGAGCAAGTTGGGAGAATTTTTCAAACAAAGATGCCGATGCCTTATTCGTTAAACAGCATTGTGTTTTGAGTCTGCCTGAAATCGCGAGGCTGAAGTTCATTAAAGCTCTCTTTCCCGGCGCAAATTGAAGATGAAACCGCTCGACATCCGAACCTCCGTTATCCAGGTATTGTGAATAACTTCTCGCAAAAAACGATGGACAGTTTTCGCCGACGGGCGTCTAATCACTTCGCCGCCCGGCGAATGCCGGTGCGGCGTTAGACCTGCATCCCGCCTGGCTTCCTCAACAGACAAGGTGCATGGAAGAATCCATGGCGCGTCCTTGATTCCTGTCGTACGATTTTCGGCCGCGTCGTGGCTAAACAAAAAACCAAAACCGCCGTCCGCCAAATGTGCGGCCGGCAACTGTCTGTTGAGCCATGAAAAACATCCTGTTCAAACTCCTAGGTCGCGTCGGCGACCTGGCCGATCTTCAACCCGTGCTCGCCCTGTTTCTGGGCGGCGCTTTGCTCGCCGTGTTCCTCACGGCCTTGAGCCGCCACAAAAGCTCCGCTGATTCCGCCGCACCGCCGGGACTGCGGTGGACGCTTTACCGCCAGCTCGCGCGGCTCCTGTGGGCGCTCACCCTGGTCTGGTTTGTGGCAGGCGCGCTGGCGCTGCTGCGCAGTTCGTTGCACCGCTCGCTCGCCGAATTTCAACGCAGCCACGGGCGGATCACCGAGGCGAATTACAACGCGGTCCAAACGATCTGGGGTGCCGAGCAGACGCAAAACGAACTCGGTATGCAGATGTTCTACGACGAGGAGGTCACCGAGCGCATAGAATCCGAGGACCTGACCAAACCGGCCGTTCTGCGCAAGAAGACCGTCCGGCATGAGATCGCTGCCAATCCGTTCCTCGCTGCGCGCCACGAGTTGACGCTGCGGCAAAACCCGCGTCGGAAAGGCTCGGCGCTTTACGGCGGCTACGAAACTGCCGGCCGCTTTTCCTGGCGGCTGCGCAATCCGACTTCGCGCGAATTAAAGACGGTGCTGACGTTTCCGCTGCCGGCGGCGGGTGCGATGTATGACAATCTCGTCGCCACGCTCAACGGCGCCGATGTGCTCCCGCAGATGGAGTTGAAAGATGCCGCCCTGGTCTTGACCCGCGACTTGAAACCGGATGAGACGCTGGAATTGCGAGTTTCCTTCACCAGCCGCGGCATGTCCTACTGGTATTTTCAAGTGAAGGAACCGCGTGAAATCCGCGATTTTCTCCTCACCCTGAACCTGCCCGATTTGCCGAAGGCGAAGCTCAATTACCCGGAAGGCTGCATGACGCCAACAGAAATCCAGCCGACCAAGGACGGCGCTGGCTGTGCCCTGATTTACCGGCTCGACCATGCGATTTCGATCAAGGGCATGGGCATCTCGCTGCCGAATCTGCCGCAACCAGGCGCGACCACCAGTGCCGTGCTGGCCGAAGTCGAGACGGGCTGGCTGTTGATGTTTGCTTTGCTCGTGCTCGGCCTGACGCTGGCGGCCGTCCCGCACGCGGTGCTGGCGGCCATTCTCTTTGCGACGGCGACGGCTTGTGCTTACGGCCTGCTGGGCGACTTCGGCGATTTACTGTTCGGTTTCTGGGGGACGGCGGCGTTCGTGCTGTTGCCCGTGTTTTTGCTGCTGGCCTGGCTGCTGGCGCGGGTCGCGCCGGGAACAGCGGGGCGGATATTAGCTGCTCAATTTCTGCTCTTTGGCGTGCTTTATCCGTGCCTGGCCGGTTTCGATGGAGCACGGCGCTCGCTGTATTTCGACCTCTGCGCGCTGGTGTTTCTGGCGGCGACCGCGTGGCGGCTGACGCGAAGCTGGGGTGAAGCCGAAACAATTCCGCTTGTCCACCCCGTGGTTTCTGCCGATAACTAACGGGTTACGATTCGTTTGGCGGCTTAAAATTATGTGCGGAATCATCGGATACGTCGGCAAAAAAGCGGCAGCGCCCATCATCCTCGAAGGATTGCGGCGCCTGGAATATCGCGGCTACGACAGCGCGGGCCTGGCAGTGCTGGGTGGCAGCAAACTGTTGGTCCGCAAGCGAAAAGGCAAAATCAATGACGGCCTTGCGCAACTGTTGCTGGAGCAGCCGGTCACCGGCGAAATCGGCATTGGGCACACGCGTTGGGCCACCCACGGCCCCCCTGCGGACGAAAATTCTCATCCACATCTGGATCAGGCGGGGAAAATCGCGGTCGTCCACAATGGTGTCATTGAAAATTTTGACCGGCTCAAAGACCGACTCCTCAAAGCCGGACATGTATTTCATTCCAGTACGGACACCGAGGTGCTTGCGCATTTGATTGGAGAGCACTACCAAAAGTATCGCGGCAAGAATGGCGCCGGTCATCCGCTTGCCCTGGCGGTTTGCGACGCCTTGCGCGAAGTCATTGGGACGTACGGCCTGGCCGTGATGAGCAGCGAGCATCCCGACACCATCATCGGCGCGCGGCGCGGCTCGCCCTTCATCATCGGCATCGGCGACGGGGAGAATTTTCTCGCGAGCGACGCCAACGCAATCGTCGCGCACACGCGCCAGGTGGTCTACCTGAACGATTACGACGTCGCCACCATCACCGCCGACCGGTTCGACGTGCAGAACCTTGGCGCGGACGCCGCCAATGTTAAGATCAGCAAACTGGAGTTCAGTTCGCAGGACGCCGAGCGCGGCAAGTATGAGCACTTCATGCTCAAAGAAATTTTCGAGCAGCCGCGCACGGTGGAGAACGCGCTGCGCGGTCGGGTGGACCACGAAAACGCGACCGCCCGGTTCGGCGGACTGAACATGACCGCGGCGGAATTGCGCTCGATTGACCGCGTGGTGATCGCCGCCAGCGGCACCAGTTGGCACGCGGCGCTCGTCGGCGAATACTTGATCGAGGAACTGGCGCACCTGCCGGTCGAGGTCGAATTCGCGCACGAGTTTTGTTACCGCAACGCACCGCTGGAGCGCGATACCGTGCTGCTCGTGATTTCTCAGTCCGGCGAAACGGCGGACACGCTTGCCGCGATGCGCGAGGCCAAGCGCCGCGGTCACCGCGCCCTGGCCATCGTCAACGTCGTCGGCAGCACCATCGCCCGCGAATCCGATGGCGGCATCTACATGCACGCCGGGCCGGAAATCGGCGTGGCCTCGACGAAGGCGTTCATCTCCACGCTCACCATTCTTTCGCTGCTGGGCGTGCATCTGGGCCGGATGCGGATGCTCTCGGCGAACCGTGCGCTGGAGATCATGCAGGCGTTGGAAGCCGCGCCCAAACAGATTGAAGCAATTTTGCAGCAGGATGAATTGTTCAAGCGGTTGGCGCTGAAATATGCCAAGGCCGACGATTTCTTTTTCCTCGGCCGCAGCTACACGTTTCCGGTGGCGATGGAAGGCGCGCTCAAGCTCAAGGAGATTTCCTACATCCATGCCGAGGGCTATTCGGCAGCGGAAATGAAGCATGGTCCGATCGCGCTGATCGACCCTAGCACGCCGACCGTGTTCCTGGTGCCCCAGGACGCGATGTATGACAAGACCATGGCCAATCTGGCGATGATCCGCGCCCGCAAAGGTCCGATCATCGCGGTGGCCACCGAAGGCGACGAACAGATCAAGAAAGTGGCCGACGACGTGATCTACGTGCCGAAAACCGCCGAGCCGGTGTATCCGATCCTGGCGAGCATTCCACTGCAACTCTTCGCGTATCACATCGCCGTGGCGCGCGGCTGCGACGTGGACAAGCCGCGCAACCTCGCCAAGAGCGTGACTGTGGAATGAAAACCAAGGACCCATTTGTGTTTGTAAAAGAACAATAAAGTTGGAAATTGACGAGATCTGGCCGCGCCTGCACCCAGAGGTTGTGTGTCAACTCCTGCCAGTCCACCGCCAGTTCCCGATGCTCAAATTCTTTGATCCGCAGCGGCCGGCCCAAAAATCCGTTCTTGAAGATCCCGATGCGGCCCTCGGTCTGGCTGCGCCGTCCTTGGAGTTCCACAAATCTTTTTTCTTCCATCCGATCTTTGAGCCGCGCCGGATTCACCCCGCACGACATTTCGGCGCTGGCGTCCGCCGGTGTATCCAGGGAATAAAGTTGGAAACTAGGTAATAAACATGGAAACCGTGGAATAAAGTTGGAAACACACAGGTCGGATGCCGACCTTGGCCTTGCTGACTGGCAACTCTTTACCGCGTGGGATCGGTAATAACAGAACACAATTTCCACGAGCATCCAAATCGCTAAGGTAAGAATTGTTCCAAGGCTGGGCATTATTATTAGTCTGCCGTCGCATTTTTGCTCCACCTGCCTATATGTCTTTGGTAATAGGTTGGATTTCACAACTGAGGCTGGTTCTGCCGTGAGATTTCACGGGCAAAAGCTCAATGCCTTCGCCGTTGAAAGCGAAGGCGCAATAGCCAAGGGCCTTCGTGGTAACTTGCATGTCCGCCCATGCCGCGCAAACCACGCCAAAGGCGCAGCTCAAGGCAAGGATCATCGCTTGTGAGCGGCGGTCGAAAAGTGCGGCGGGGGTCACTTGGGTGACAGGGCGGTTCAAAAGTGCTGCACCTTCCGGGCAAAGGGAACCGATTTCCGTGGTT
>Ga0209698_10003657_pt1 | contig 17018 bp, 16 predicted proteins | sample LitLauG_LLR_2012_FD_187203 | JGI IMG/M metagenome (GOLD analysis project Ga0209698, IMG submission 187203) | Freshwater sediment microbial communities from Pennsylvania, USA - Little Laurel Run_MetaG_LLR_2012 (SPAdes) (version 2) | ecosystem: Environmental > Aquatic > Freshwater > Creek >...
GAGAGAAACGTTCCTAACTATGAACCAGAGATTTCGTGTGTTTGCGACGTGCGACATTGGAGAGGCGATCGATCTGCTGCGGAAGAGGGGGTATGAGGTGGAGGTGTATCCGCACCCGGAGGCGCCGCCGAAGAGACTGATTGTGGAGAAGGCAAAGTCCGGAATCGACGGGCTGATTACCACACTACGCGATGTGATTGACGCCGAGGTGTTCGAAGCCGGGAAGGGTACGCTGAAAGTGGTGGCGCAGTTTGCGGTGGGGTTTGACAACATCAATCGAACGGATGCGAACCGCTACAAAATTCCTTTTACGCATACGGCCGATGTCTTGACTGAAGCGACTGCCGAGTTTGCATTCTTCATGATGGGGACGCTGGCGCGGAAGATGTGGACGGCCGAGCATTTGACGCGCGAGAACCAGTGGGGATTCTGGCACCCGTATTTGCCGTTTTTAGGCGACGAAGTTACCGGCAAGATCGTTGCGGTGATTGGCACGGGGCGGATCGGGCTGGCGTTTATCAAGAAATGCGTCGGGTTCGACATGAACACTTTGTGCTATGACCCGGCGTATGAGAACCACGCGTTCGTGAAGACGATCGAGGAGATTCATGAACTGAGGCACGCGCGCGGGCTGGTGAAGGAACGGGCGTGGATCAAGTACGTGCCGTTCGAACAGGCGCTGCGCGAGGCGGACTTTGTCAGCGTGCATGTACCGCTGCTGCGCAAAGAGGAGAGCGCGACGCCGACGTATCATTTGTTCAACGAAGAGACGCTGAGCCTGATGAAGTCAACCGCGTATCTGGTCAACACGTCGCGAGGGCCGGTGGTGGACGAGAATGCGTTGGCGCGGGCGTTGCGGGAGAACTGGATTGCGGGGGCGGCGCTGGACGTGTATGAGAAGGAGCCGTTGCCGGCGGATTCTCCGCTGCGGGATCCGGCGATTGCGGACCGCTGCCGGTTGATGCCGCACTTCGCCAGCGCCGCACGGATCACGCGGCTGTCAACCGATCCGGATAAGGGCATGGCGGGAAGATCTGTGCAGGCGCTTATCGATGTGCTCGAAGGGAATTACGGCGGGGACGTCACGAAAATGCCGTATGTTGTGAATAAAGAAGCATTTAGGTAATGGTTTGTGAGCACGAAAAAAGTTGCATCAAGGGGCGCGGTGCCGGGTTAGAAGGGATATAGGCATCTTTGCAGGTACACGCCGTCCGGTTAAGCCAGTAGAATAATAGCTTGAAGATTTGCAGTTAAGGATGGCAATGAGAAAGCGACGTTTGGCAATGTTGGCATGGGCGCTGGCCTGCGCTCCTGTTTTGTTAGGGCTTGATTCTCCCAGCGAGGAAGGATTGAAGCTAGAGCCTCAGCCCAAGGAAGTGCAGTTGCGCGACGGTGGTTTTAAGGTGGGGCCGCGGACCAAGATCTTCGTGCAACTGGGACATCAGGCCGAAGATCGCATTGCCGCCGAGACACTGGCGGAAGAGGTGCAGGACCAGTCCGGGCTGAAGCTCGATATCCTCGGCATGAAGCCGGAAGGGAAGGCTGAAGGTGGGGCCATCGTTCTGGCTCGCCTGGAGGACGATCGGGTTCGGCACTTCCTGGCGCGGAATGGATTGAAGGCCGATTCGGCGGTCGGGCCGGATGGGTACCTGCTGTTCTCTGATAAGTCTCATTTGATTGTGGCCGCCCATACGGGACAGGGGTTGTTCTACGGTGTGCAGACACTGCGGCAATTGTTGCGGCCGACGGGAAATGGTGTGATGTGCCCGGCCGTGGGGATTCGGGACTGGCCGAGTTTGCAGAAGAGTGTGCCGGAGAGTCTTAGCCAGTTGGGGCGGACCCAGTTTCTGAGCCATCCGCGGTGAAATTAGGATGAGTTAAATTGCATTTCAGGCGTCCCCCTGGACGTCTTTTGTTTTTGGGCAAAACAGACCACCACCGAGGCACAGAGACACGGAGAAAAGAGATTTCTGGTTCTCTGTGACTCGGTGGTGATGAGTAGGTTGCGGCATTGAGCAGGACGTCCTGCTGATCGCATAGAATCCATGCATGTTTTCTGAGAGAACGAACTGGCGTCTGGTGCAGAACCGGTTTACCCAGGCGGTGGAAGAGGTGCGGGCGCGTGGAGATCGGGTGCTTGATCTTACTGCTTCGAATCCGACTCGGGTCGGATTGCGGTACGAATCGGAGGGGATTCTAGGGGCGCTACGGTCGGAGCGTGCGCTGGATTACGATCCGCAGGCCAAGGGACTGCTTGCAGCGCGCGAGGCGGTGGCGCGGTACTACTCCGAACGGCGTTCTCCTGGTGAAAGAGACGTTGCAAGCAACGTCTCTACCAAGGAACTCGATCCGGAGCGGATTGTGCTTACTACCAGCACGAGCGAGGGGTACTCGTACGTCTTCCGGCTGCTGTGCAATGCGGGGGATGAGTTGCTGGTGCCGAAGCCGAGTTATCCGTTGTTTGAGTTTCTGGCGGATTTGCAGGATGTGAAGCTGGTGCCGTATCCGCTGATTTACGACCATGGGTGGCAGATGGATTTTCACTCGATGGAGAAAGCGGCGACGGCGCGGACGCGGGGAGTGGTGGTGGTGCATCCGAATAATCCGACTGGGTCGTATGTACATGTGGGCGAGTTGAAGCTGCTGAATAATTTCTGCCGCACGCATGGGCTGGCTCTAATCGTGGATGAAGTATTTTTCGACTACGCCGTCCTTGATGAGATTTCAGCTGCGACTGCCGTCGAGCTTCGCTCGACCGGACAGCCGGGGGCGGCTGTCCCCACAAGTTCTTTGGCGGCGCCGAGCTTTGTGGGGAGTCAAGAGGTGCTGACGTTCACTCTGAGTGGGTTGTCGAAGGTCTCCGCGCTGCCGCAGATGAAAGTGGCATGGGTGGTAACGCACGGACCTTCGGAGCAAGTGGTGGCGGCGATAGCGCGGCTTGAGGTGATTGCCGATACATATCTCTCGATGAATGCGCCGGTGCAGTGGGCGGTGCCGGTGATGTTGGAGCAGAGGAAGAGTATTCAGCGCCAATTGATGGAACGGGTCCAGTCGAATTTGGCTGAGTTGGATCGGCAGCTTGCGGGTCAAAAGGCCTGCCAGCGGCTGAGCATCGAGGGCGGGTGGTATGCGGTGGTGCGGGTTCCGGTGACGCGCACAGATGAGGAGTTGGCGATTGCGTTGGTGCAGGAGAAGGCGGTGGTGGTGCACCCGGGACATTTTTATGACTTTGAGGACGATGGGTATTTGGTGTTGAGTTTGATCACGGCGGAGGGGGAGTTCAAGGAAGGGGTTAAAAGGTTGCTGGGGAATGTGAACTCAACGAATTAGTCCGCTGAGAGCAGCACCGGGGTAGGGATGCTTCGACTCCGGCTGAGCTTCGCTTCGCGAAACTCGCCTCCGCTCAGTACGACAATCTTTAAGAAAATGTTGCCTGGTTGATGCGTGCGGCGGAGGTTTCAGCGTCCGCCGCCGGCGTTTTTCGGCTATAATTTTGCGCATGCCTGTTGCATCTGGGGGAGCTGCCAAGGCCGTCGGGATGGTGCCTGACGAGCTCAAGTTTGAACCGAAGTCCAAGGGTCTTGCCACGCCGCGCAAGAAAAAGCCCAAGGAACTGGCGGTGATCACCGAGTGCTGTACTGGGTGCGCCGGCTCGCCGGCGTGCGTCGAATACTGCCCGGTCGAAGACTGCATGTTCTGGGTGCCGGATGAGGACAATCCGCCGTTTGGACGGATTCAGGTGGATCCGATTCTTTGCATCGGGTGCAAGAAGTGCGTCAGCAAGGGGCCGGACGGGTGCTTCCTGGATGGGTGTCCTTGGGATGCGATAGCTATGGTCGACACGGCGGAGGTGGAGAAGGAAGTGGGAGTGATGAGCATTTAGCTGGCGGCTCTCAGCCGTCAGGTTTCGTATACCTTGTCATCCTGAGGATCGCGACTTTTGGCGATCCGAAGGACCTCTGCAGTTCTCCAGCATCATCTCAGCTCACAAGCGACTTCATAGGTCCTTCGGGCCGCAAAAGACGCGGGCCCTCAGGATGACAAAGGCTTCTTTTGCAATTTGGGCGGGTGGGCTTCGTGCAGATCGGCGTTGCGCGGGCGAGGCGCCCGCGCGACAGCCGGCTGGGAGCCGGCGCTACCTGGCTCTGGCCTGGATTGCTTTTTCGGTTTCTTGTGCTTGCTGGCGGACGTCATTGGAGACGTCGGGGACATCGCGCTCGTAGGGTCGAATCGCGGACAGGTCTTCCGGCTGGCCGATCAGATACAGGGCGCGCAGGGCTTCCCATATCTGCTCTGTGCCGGGTTCGATCACGGCGACTTCGTCGCCTGGTGCGATCTTGGCGCCGGGTTGCGCGACCGAACGGATGCGGCCGGGGATCGGCGAACGGATCTCAAGCGGCTGCGAAGAGTCGGCGGCTTTCAGCTTGGCGACGAGTCCTGCTTGATGGATTGCGGTACCGGGGCGGTCGGCGTCGACGATTGTGCCCGCGGCGGGAGCGGTGATCTGGGCGGACTGCAGCAGGGCGACGATTTGCGGGCGGCCGGTCGAGTCTCCGAAGCGTACGAGCGAGAGAGCGGCGTTGCCACGGACCGTGGGGGATTCGTCCTGGAGCATCTTCAGGAGTGAGTCATGAAATCCTGTGCCGGAGGTATCCTGTCCCATAACCCAAGCATCGGTGTTGCGGACCTCTTCCACCGGATTCGTTGCTAGGCGCAGCAGGTCGGGATACCATTGCTTCGCCTTCGAGTCGGCGTGGCTCATTCGGTCACCCACTTGCACGAGCGCGTGCTGGATGTGGCGAGGCTTTTTGTCGTCGTGGAGATATTCGGTTAATTGCTGGTCGGATAGATGGCGGCCGAACCAGGTGTTCCACCAGAAGAGAAAGGGCATGAGGACGATGAACCATCCGGTGGCGAAGAAGAGGAGCTTCTGGGTGCGGGACATGCTGCGTTTTGGTTTTGAGTCGGTGGTAGGGCCCGGAGCGGGCTGGAGATCAGGGATTTGCGCGGGAGTCTGGTCCGGCATGTCCAAGGTAGGACTATAGCAGAAGGGTTCGGGCGGTCGCGAGGATAGGAGAGCATCCTGAATTGGTGGAGACGAACTTCAAACCGCGGAGGACGCTGAGGGTTCGCAGAGATCGCAGAGCGAGGCGAAGATTGGAACCGTACATTACCGGCGGGCTATTCCTGGCGTAAGACGTACCACGAGCTTAGGCTGATGAGAATTAGACTGGCGCCTACGCCGAGCAGCGTTGTGCCCGTCAGGGCGGCTGAGAAAGTACGATCCATGGTCCATACATGGTGGGCGAAGGTGGGCATCGAGTTCAGGAGTGCGGGAGCCAGCCAGGGTAGCGCGACAAAGGCGGCGATACCGGCGCAGATGCGGGCGATGCGGATGGGGCGGGTGGCCCTGGCAATCGCCTGTTGTTTGGCGAGTGACTGAGCGCGCCTCCACACCAGACTTGCGTCGGGTAGACCGAGTTCCTGTGCTGATGGGGCCACCTCCTGCGAGAGTGCGTGGTAAACCTGGGCAACTTCTGTACATACTTCACAAACGCTGACGTGGGCGAGCAAGTCGGGCGAGAGAGCGCCGGCGAGCAGGGCGGCGACGACAGCTGGTTCATTTTCGCAGAACTGAGTCTCGCGGGGATCAGTTTTCATTTGGACACCTCCCGTGCCGGCGATCTTGTTCCGATGAGGTCTGCCAGCTTGCGCCGAGCCCGAAACAGCAACAAGCGGATGCTCCCGGGTTGCAGTCCGGTGTGTTCGGCGATCTCCTGATGGTTGGAGCCTTCGACGTAGGCGAGCCATAAGAGTTGACGCTCGCGGGGTTTGAGGCGGCCAAAGGCTTGACGCACGCCGAGGCTTCGCTCGACATGCGGAGTCGGAGCCGGCATCTCAACCGGGTCGGCGGGCGGAGGTTCCTCCTCTAAGCGCCGCCAGCGGTCACGGGTGAGATTGGTGGCGATGCGGAACAAATAGTTCCGGGTCTGGCGGCCGTCCATCTGGGGAAGCAGCGCCGTGAGAAAGCGGCAGTACGTTTCCTGCAGCAGGTCTTCGGCGATGTCCGGCGTTCGCGTGATACACAGCAGATATCGAAACAGCGGTGTGGCCGTCTCTTCATAAAATGCCCGGAAGGCGGACTCGTTCATGCGAAGCCCACCATCCGTCTCTGTTTCGACGGCCTCATTTGCTGTCGAGATGAATTCCAGATTCATCGACGAGGCTCAGCGCCAACCGAAAATTGCAGGGCTATGCCCGACCGCCATTCAGAAGACCGAAGGATTTTGACAGGTAATACGAAGCAACGGCGGACAAACCGAAGCCGATTCCCAGCATGGTGCTCAACGTGCCGAACACAAGGAAACCCTCTTGGGTGCCCGAAATTCTCCCGCGCAGAAAGAGGAATGCGGCGCCGAGCGAGATCATCACGATCGAGGTTTGCAGGGCACTGATGATGCGTGCGTGAGGTGAGTGGCGTTCGACTTTCAGGGATTCCAACATCTCCTTGCCGGCTTCAGTCTGGGCGTAGGCGAGGAGGTCCTGGCCGGAGCCGACCTTGTCGAGCAACTTGGATTGCACGTCGGCTTGGAGCTTCGCAATCTTGTAGCGGCGGATCGTGCTGAAGATGACCCAGGCGATCCAGCCGAACATGAATGGGAGTGTTACGGTCACAATGAGATCGGGATTCACGTTTTGGCTCCTTCGGGCGGACAGTCTGGATTGTGAACCTGTCTGCCTGCTCTGCCTATATAACGGATCACGACGGACTTGGTTAACAGTACGGCAGGGAAATCTGGTTGGTTCCCGCTTAACGTGAGGAGTGCGGGCTTATTCCACATCCGCGTCGAGTACGCGTTCCTGTTCCAGATAGTGCGACATGGCGTATTGGGCTAGGAGGGGCGTTTGGAGACGGATTTCGGCGCCGATCCATTCGCCTTTGGCGTGGGGCGCGTCGGGAGGGTGGTTGCAGCGGCCGCCGCTGCCGAATTGCGGGCCGAAGTCGGCGGACTGGATCTGATCGAATTGAAGGATTTCTTTCCAGGCGGCATCGCCAACGGTGCCGGAGACGTCGATTTTTAGCTTCAGGATCGACATGAGACAAAAATCGTCAACCACCAAGGGCACTAAGGTACACGAAGGAAAACTGGACCGAGGCGTTTAACTATGGGGGAACCACTGGTACAGCATGAAATAGACGATGACTCCCGTGATTGACACATACATCCAGAGCGGCCAGGTCCAGCGGGCGATGGCGCGGTGTTTGTCGTAGCGGGCCTTCAGGCCCCGGTTCAGGGTGATGATGGCCATTGGCACGATGACGATGGCCAGCGTCACGTGCGAAATCAGGATCGCGAAGTAGACGGGGCGCGCCCATCCTTGGCCGAGAAAAAGGATGTTGCCGACCTTCCAGTGAAAGAACAAATAGCAAGCCAGAAATAGTGCAGATGCAACGACCGCCGCGATCATGCAGACGCGGTGGGCTGCCATGCGCCCCTTGGCGATCAAGACGCGCCCGGTCAGCAAGAAGACGGCGCTGGTGCCGTTCAGGCTGGCGTTAAGGGCGGGGAAGTAGGCGTATTGCTCAGCGACCGAATGTTCGACAATCAAGCGGCGGGCCTCGTGGTGCGGCGGTTTGCCATCAGCAGGGCCAATGCGAACATCACCAGGGAGAACAGGACCAAGGTTGCCATCGCGGACTTAAGGGCGAAGCTGTTGTCCTGGCTGGGGTAGAGAAGCCAGCGCAGGGCTGCGACGCCGTAGGTCAAAGGATTGAGGTGCATGATGGCACGAATCCATCCGGACGCGCCGTTCAGCGGGAAGAGGGCACCGGACAGAAGCCACAGAGGAATGAGAAAGAGGTTCACTATGCCGTGGAATGCCTGGGAGGAATCCATGGGCCAAGCGATGGCGAAGCCGAGGGCAGTCAGGGAAAAGGAGACCAGGAACACTACCACGGCGACAAGCAGAACCTGAAGAGGATGCAAGTGGGCTCCGGCGAATGGGGCGAAGATGAGGAAGATCATACCTTGGACCGCGGCTAGAGTGGTGCCGCCGAGGACCTTGCCGAGGACGATGGCGGTGCGCGGGACCGGCGCGACTAAAACGGACAGCAGGAAGCCTTCCTTGCGGTCTTCGATTACCGACATCATGGTGAAGATCGAGGTGAAGAGTACGATCAGGATCAAGGTGCCGGGGTAGAAATAATCCAGATAATGCTGCTGGCCTCCCCCAGTCGAGCGAAGAGAGTTGCCGAAGCCGGAGCCAAGCACGAGCCAGAAAACCAGCGGTGAGGCTAGCACGCCGATGACGCGCCCGGTCTGGCGGTAGAAGCGGACGATTTCGCGCCACCATAGGGTGAAGGCGGGCAGGATAACTCCAGCGGAAGACGGAGTCATCGGGCGTGCGAATGTTGCTACTTGGGTTGCCATGCTCAACTCGCCTTGGCTGCCGGTGCCTTGGAGGGCGGAGACTGCTTCTTGCCGATCAATCCCTTATCTCTTGCTTCCCAGAAGGCATTCAGCAGGAAGCACGCAGAAAGCGTGAGCAGGATCAGCGTCATGAAGAGGCCGTCGACCGTGGCGGAGAACGGTGACAGCGTGATCATGCCACTCACAAAAATCCATGCCACGCCCGCCAGGGGAACGATCGCGAGCACCAGAGAAAGCGCCAGAATCATCAGACGCAAGTTACCTCCTCTTCTTCTTTTTGTCGGTTGATTGCGAATCGAGATCGGGATTCTCACTCCAAAACTTGTGGCCCGTGCGATGGATGAAGACGTCTTCCAGCGCGGGCTTGCTGACGGAAATCGCCTGAATCTCGCCAGGGAAGGCTTCGACGACGTCAGGCACGAAGCGGTGGCCGGCTTCCTGTTCGATGCGCACCTGATTGCCAAGCACAGTGGTCGCGACGTGGAAGCGGCTGCGGATGTGCTGGGCGAGGGAATCGGCGTCGCGGGCGGCGTCGAGCAGGATGACGTCGCCGCCGATTTCGCTCTTCAATTCTGCAGGAGTGCCGAGGGCGACGAGATTGCCTTCGTTCATGATGGCGAGGCGGTCGCAGCGCTCGGCTTCTTCCATCAGATGTGTGGTGACGAGCACGCTCACATGCTCTTCGTCACGGAGGATTGTCAGGTACTGCCAGAGATCGCGGCGGGCGCCGGGATCGAGGCCGGTCGTGGGCTCATCGAGAAGCAGGACTCCGGGATGATGCAAAAGGCCCTTGGCGAGTTCGACGCGGCGCTGCATGCCGCCAGAGAAGGTCTCGACGCGCTCCTTGGCGCGATCGGCGAGGCCGACCCGGGTGAGGATCTCTTCCACGCGCCGTTTCAGCGCTGCCCCTTTCAGGCCATATAGATGTCCCTGATGCCAGAGGTTCTCATAGGCGGTCAGCTTGGGGTCGACACTTTGAGCTTGAAACACAACACCAATCTGGCGGCGGAGGGTGGCAGGATCCTGGGCGGCATCGCAGCCCATTACGACCGCTCGCCCGGAGGTAGGGATCATCAACGTCGAAAGGATGCGAAAGAGGGTCGTTTTGCCGCTGCCGTTGGGACCGAGCAGGCCGAATAACTCCGCGGGACGAACGTCGAAGGAAACGCCGTTGAGCGCGGTGCGGTTCTCGTAACGATGGACCAGGTTCTGTACGGAAATGACGGGCTCGGCGGACGGGCGGTCCACGTCTGCAGTTTCAGCTAATGCGGCGACTTTCGTAACCAATGAGAACCCCGGGGACTAATGAACAGTTTACGACAACTGGCCAGAAGTTAGGGAGATCGCTGGATTTACCACCGAGGCACGGAGGAAGGGAATTGTTGAATGTTGAATTTTGATTGTTGAAGGAAAGCTCGTTGTGTTCGGGATCTGATTTTCAATCAAGGATCTGCTGGCGCCCAGCTTGTTGACCGCCAGGTAGAGAACGGATCTCCATGGCAGCTGTCGCGATGGGGATAGGGATGCTTCGACTTAGCCGGGATCTCGCTTTGCTCGATCCCGGCTGCGCTCAGCATGACAGAACTTCAGGGTTCTTGTTTATGCGGCGGAGGGGTCCCGCTGGGCTTGCGGCAGGCGTTCCTCGAAGGCGACCGGCGCGTGGCGCCAAACCTGAATGGCGAGGATGACCGCTGAGGCCAACAGAAGAGCTCCGACAGCTACGTGGGTCACAGTCGAGATCACCATGGGCAACTCAGGCTGTACCGAATCGCGTCCCCAGGACACGCGGGTCAGAAAGGCGGTGAAGCCCAGGCACAACTGCGCGATCACGAGAGAAAGCATCAGAGTGGCGGGTCGGCGGACGGCTTCGATATGGGAGTAGACCGTTAAAGCGCGAACGGCGGTCCACGCGAGAACGAACGAAACGACCACCGCGTGGAGAACGTGGGGCCACCAGCTGAGGCCGTGGTGGCGGAACATGGCTCCGAGAATTAGTTGAACGTAGAGGACAAAGATCGACAGAAGCGTCAGGGTGAAGAGGCTCGGACGGCGGGTATCGAATTCGACGCGCGGTGCTTCTTCCACCCATTTCTGTCCGGTGAAGACAGCTATGGCGACGGCAATGCAGAAGAAGGTCTGCGCCAGAGCGGCGTGAGCCGAGGAGATTGGCGGCGGGAGATAGAAGAGAACCGTGAGTCCGCCAAGGATGCCCTGGGCGATGACCGTGCCGAGGGCAGCCCAGCCGAGGATCCGCACCCAGCGGCGTTTTTCGGCGCGCCATGTCCAGAGGGCCAGGACAATGGTCAGCAGCCCCGCTACCTGAGCGATCATGCGGTGGGTGTGCTCGAACTTCACACCGCCGACGAGCCTGGGGATCTTGTAGAGCGAGCCGAACGAGGTCGGCCAGTCGGGGACGGAGAGTCCGGCATCGTTGCTGGTGACCAGTGCTCCGGCGATGATGAGGAGAAACGTCCAGCAGGCGAGAACGACCGCGAAGCGGTGCAGTTGGCGATTATACGGAGTGGCGATGGATTTCAGAGTAGGGCCCCTTGGCGGAAGATTGCGGAAGCGGGCGCATCTTCTCTTGACGTGATAGAGCAGGCTGCGTGAGTATGCAACCTGCTCCGACCAACGCGGTATTTTAGCAGACAGAAGCGGGGGCGAGACGCCCCCGCGACAGCCGGCAGGATGCCGGCGCTACGAACCGCGCAGTAACTTTTATTCGGCTGGTTTGAAGCTCGCGTCCACCGTCTTGCTGTCTTTCGCGGCCAGGGTAACTTTGATGTCCTGAGGCGGACTGAGCTTTTCGTGCACGAACTCCAATGTGTAGTCACCCGGCGGCAGACCCTTGATCTCGTACTTTCCGCTCTTGTCGGTGACGGCGTAGAACGGGGTCTTCACCACGTTGACGTACATCTTCATCCACGGGTGCTGGTTGCACTTGACGGGCAGCATGATCTCTTCGCGGGCGAAGGCTTTCTCCAGGGCAGGCGAAGAAGGCGGCTGCGATTCGTTCCACTCGCGGTTGTCTTTGGGTGTGGGATGAATGTTGTGGGTGGTGGGATCGTCGTTCTTGATCTGCACCGTCTGCCCGGTCATTACGCCGATCACGTGAGGGTGATACTGGCATCCTTTCTGGTCAAGAACGACGGGATCTTTGGGCACGTCGAAGGTGCGGTTGCCCAGGCCGTCTTTCACATAGACGAAAACGTTCGCGAGGTCGCCGCCAGTAACGACTACGTTCTCGGCTTCATTCGTGCCTTTGCAGCCGGGGTCCTGGCTCATGTCGATTTTTGCTTGTTTAGGGGCGGCGCCGTCGAATTTCACTGTGCCACTGACCGTGGCCACCGTTGCGGGATCGATCGGTGTGGCCGCGGGAGCGGAAGCGGCGGGGGTCTCTGCCCCAGGAGCGGGCGCTTCCTCTTTCTTGCTGCATGCCGGCAGAGCCAGCAGTGCGCAGAGTGCCAGGATGCTGAGTGTCATCATTTTCCAATTCATTTTCTTATTCATGATGTCGCCTTTCTGTGGATTTACACTCTCATGCGTAAGTGCGTGGGCGAGAGGCCCACGACAGCCGGCGAGACGCCGGCGCTACGGTGATCCGACGGCATTCTACCGCGAACCTCCGCCCGCTGTATGATGCGATGCAACCGCCGCCCGTTTGCCATCGGTTGAACGCTGTACCGCCGCACTCGCGCGCGGCATCGAGGCTGCGACGCGACGCTGCTCGTCCGGCGTGAGCTGGAAGATGTAATCCGTGAGCAGCTTGCGATGATCTCCATCGTAGCCGTTGAACGTTGGCGGCGTCGGTCCGGCGAAGACCCACTGGTTGTTCTGCTGCTTGAAGAGACCGGAGGGCATCGAGGTCCCGGGGCTGACGGCCTGTGGATCGGTGATCCAGCGCTCGACCCAATCGGGCTTCAGGCGTTCCTTCGCCAGCAGGAAGTTTGGGGCGGTGGCGATCTTGTCGTGCGAGGGATCGCCGGTGGCGTGACACTTCAGGCAAGGCGCTGCCGTGCTGGAGAATAGGCTGCGCGCCATATCCGTCTCTTTCGCGGTCAGCGTCGGAACCTGCTCGGGGATATACGGTAGCGGCTGCTGCGATAATGCTTCGAAGAAGCGGACCAGCTTCCGCAGTTCGTTGTCAGAGAACGAGAACGTGGGCATGCGGACTTTCAGATAGGGTCTTACACCATTACGGTTTGTGTCGGTCGTGCTCAGCGAAGGATTCGAGAGGAACTTGCGTAACCACTCGGGATCGACGCGCGCGCCTTCGGTCAAAAGCTTTGGAGGCAGCTGCTCCTGCGCGTCCTGATACTGCGGCAGGCGCATCAGGATCGTCCGCTGGCCGGGGATGATCTGGTGGCATGCCATGCAGTTGTATTTCACAATCACCCACCAGCCTTCCTGAATATCGTGGCGCGCGTCGCCGGGTTTGTATTGATAGCTGGCGGGAAGGGAAGTCTCCTGGCTGCCCATCAGGAACGTGGTGATGTCGAGCACCTCTTCCTTGGTAAGGTGCACGTTGGGCATGCGGAGGGCTTCGGTCTCAGCCTTTACCATACCTTGGTCGTAAACGTTGGGCTCAGCCAGTTTGTGCTCAAAGAAGCCTTTGTGGTTGTACCAAGGTAGTTTTGCGGGCCCATCGGGCAAGCGGGTAAGGTCCTCTTCGTCTTTGATGGGCTCGGCGCCTTTCCCGCCCCGCTGTGCCGGTTCGGTGGAGAGCGCGAAGTCGAGGCGCTCGATCGGCTTGCTGCCTTCGAAGGTGAGTTCGGTGCCGATGCGGCCCTCATCTTCAAAGCCGGCAATCTCGTGGCATCCGGAGCATCCGAAGTGGCGAACCCATTTCTTGCCCTCATCTTTAAGGCCGGGATCGTCCATGAACGAGGATTCGGCGTAGGAGGACGGTTCCTGCTTTTTCTGCGAGATCAGGTACGTGGCGATGTCCTCTGCATCTTCGGGGCTGAGACGCAGGCTTGGCATCACCGTCATGTTTTGAACCTGCAGCTCGTGGCCGTCGTTGGGGCACTTGCTGTGCGCGAGATCCCACTGGTAGGGAAGCCCCTTCCTGGCGTAGTCCTCGGGGCCGATGTCTTTCTTTTCGTAGGGACAATAGGGACGCGTGCGCTCGCGGGCGTTGTGAATCCAGCGAACGAGGTAGTCGTAATTGGCTTTCTCGCCGATGCGGGTGAGATTGGCGGCAAAGGTTCCGCCCATCATCTGATCGCCTTCGCCGATGGAGTGGCAGGCGAGGCATCCCCGGCTCTCGAAGAGTTCCTTGCCGTGCGCGGCGTTGCCGGGTTTGTGCTGCGGAAGCTGATCGATGAACCCGGACTGCCAGATGTAGGCCGAGATGGCTTGAATCTGATGATCGGTCAGGCGGAAATTCGGCATCTTGGTCGTGGGACGGAAGTCGGTAGGTTTCTTCAGCCAGACGGGAATCCAATTTCTATTGAGCTTCAGGCGGACGTCTTTCAGGTTAGGGCCGATCTTCTTCATGTCCTGCATCAGGCTGTGGGACTGGAAGTCGAGCTGTTGCAGGCGGCCGTCGAGCTTGCTATTGGCGACTTTCAGATCGATGGCCTGGGTGTTGAGCTTGTTAGCTTCTTCGTTTGATTCGGCAGCATCGGCCTGCTTCATCAAGTAAGCCGTCTGCTTCAGGTTGTCTTTCTTTTGCGTTTCGATTTGCTTGATCTGCTGCCCGATCGAGTTCAGGTCCTCGGGTTCGCGGTCGTAGCCCTCGTAGCGATGGCAGCCGTTGCAGCCGCGGCGGCGAAAGATTTCCTTGCCGGCGTTGATCGTTTCGAATTCCACGTCACCGCTGACCAGCACCATGTCAGCAGAGTGGCAGGTCTGGCATCCGGCTTGAGCGTTCTCTTTGGGGAATAGCGGCCAAAGCCAATGCTCGTAGTTGCCGTGGGCCTTCTCGACGCTCGTGGTGGCGCGTCCGTTGCCCTGATGGCATGGGGAGCAACCGAACTTGTCGGGATCGTGGACATTGAGCAACTCCCGCTCGGGATGGCTGACAAAGGCGTTCGCGTATTCGTCGGGCTTCTTCTCACCCTTGACGGTCATGGCGGCGGGCGTGATCTGCACCGGCTCGCGCGCTCCCATGTGACAGGATTCGCAGCGGTCGACGATGTTGGCTTCGGCCACGTTGATCTGGACGATGGTGGGATCCCAGTCAGAAATCTTCTTTTTCAAGCCGTCGATCTGTGCGGGAGTGAGATCGACCATGTGATCGGTGACGTACTCGTCGAGCTTCGCGCGCGCACCAGTGACGGGCTTCAGAACATCGCCGAGTTCAAGACTAAGCCTTGTGCGCTCGTCACGGATGTCGTTGTAGGTCTTTTCCAGTTCTTCGAAGGTGAATTGTTTCCTAGTCCCGTCTGGGAACTCGACAGTCGCCGTCTCCGCCTTGTATTTGTCGATTTCCTTCTGTTTGCTGGCTTTTGCCGACGCGCTCTCTCTGGTTTCGAGCTCGTAGGTCAGGGCATTGACGTAGGCGCGGCGATCGGTGAATACGCTCTGAACGGCCAGCAGGCGGGCGCTGGCGTTGTCGAGTTTGTCTCGAGCCGCTTTGGCTGCCGCGGTGGAGTCTTCCATTGCCTTCTTGACTGCGGCAGAGAGTTCGGCGTATTCCGAATCCTTCTCGATGTCTTTTTCCGACTCCTGAGACTTGGTTCGCGCGGTGTTCAGGAACGCGGTGTAGCGAGTCTTGAACTGCTCCTGAAAGGCCTTCCACGGACGCTGGCCCCAGGCTTCGTCCCAGAGGGCCCAGAAAAGCGTGATGATCAGGATGATCGTCGCGATCACGTAGTGCGCGGCGAAAGACTTGCTCGTGATTGGATCCTGCTCGGGGATGGGTTTATCGGGCACCGCTGTCTCCCTCTCAACTAAACGATTTCAGATTCTAGATTGAAGATTTCAGATTGCGACGGGGCTCAATCTGCAATCTGAAATCTTTAATTCTGCAATCGTCCTTCAAATGTTGAACCACGGTGTAATCCACACGTACTTGATGTGCCACAGCAGGCGCAGAGCCATCTTTAAGGGCAGTGCGACCATGGTGAGTAGCAGGAATTGCATGATCGAGAACTGCAGCAGGCTCATGCGCTGAAAGTCTTTTCCCATGCGGCGGCGGAATAGCGAGTAAACCAGGCCTCCGCCCAGCAGGTAATAGCCGCCTACGATGATGGCGCCGAAGATGCCTTTGCCCAGGTTCGACGTGATGTTGAAGATGTCAGGCAAATCACGGTTGACCTCGTAGATCAGGCGGTTGTGATCCCACGTCTGGCCCGGCCAGAACCATTGCCACCCAGGGCCGCGGATAAAAGTGCCGATGATGATCATCGCGACCCAGAGAATGATGAAGCCGAAGAGAAATGTCGCGATGGAGAACTTGCGTTGCTTCCAGGTGTAGTAACCGCTGCCAAGCGGGTTGGTGTCGATGTAGGGGATGACCATCAAGCCGATGATGATCATGGTTGGCATCACCACGCCGGCGATCCACGGATCGAAATAGACGAGCATCTCCTGCAAGCCGAGGAAATACCATGGAGCCTTGGCAGGATTCATTGTGAGATTCGGATTGGCGGGTTCTTCGAGCGGAGCGTTGAGCGTGATCGACCAGATCATCAGGATGATCGTCACGATGATGGCCGCGAGGAATTCAATGCGCAGCAGGAAGGGCCAGACGTGAACTTCTTTTTGCCAGCCGGGCTTGAAGGGCCAGGTCTTGCGATGATGCGTCTTGGCGAGCGCGGGATCAGTTTCCAGCTGCCCAATCAGTTGGTCGTTGGCGTGCGCTTGCTTCCACGCGAGATAGATGTAGAAAGCGAGTAACGGAATCAGGCCCACGATCGGGACGTTGTCCGGGGCGGAGCAGATTTCCCAAAGTTGTCGCCAGTCCATAGTCTCTCCAACATCGATGTGGCGACAGCCGCCTTCGGCTGTCGGCCGGGCGGAGCCCGGCGGTTTTCTATGCCTTCAGCAAAGACCTGTCGAGCATACGCTCGACGGACAGCCGAGGTGGCTGTCCCCACATAAAACCCTTTTCCTCACACAAAACTTCAGACATGAACCTTCTCCACACAAGACCGATCACTCGCCGGCCGCTTTCGGGCCTCGGCGCGGTTTGTCGGCTTCTTCGGCCAGCATCACTGGCGCCGGGCCGGAGATGCCGCCGTCTTTTCTTACGCGCCAGAAGTGGACGATCATGAGCACGCTGGCCACGATCGGAATGCCGATGCAATGCCAGATATAGGAACGCAGCAGGGCATTGGCGTCGACGATTGATCCGCCTAACAATCCAAAGCGGACGTCGTTGTAGGGGGTCATGCCCAATTGCGCGCCAAATGGGCCTTCGTGGCCAAGCAGTGGCGTCGCTCGGGCCATGTTTGTGCCTACGGTGACGGCCCAGAATCCGAGTTGATCGTCGGGCAGGAGATATCCCGTGAACGACAACAGCAGCGTGAACACCAACAGGAGCACGCCAATGTTCCAGTTGAATTCGCGCGGCTTTTTATACGAACCGGTCAGAAACACGCGAAACATGTGGAGCCAGACGCCGATCACCATCAGGTG
>Ga0209698_10003658_pt1 | contig 17017 bp, 13 predicted proteins | sample LitLauG_LLR_2012_FD_187203 | JGI IMG/M metagenome (GOLD analysis project Ga0209698, IMG submission 187203) | Freshwater sediment microbial communities from Pennsylvania, USA - Little Laurel Run_MetaG_LLR_2012 (SPAdes) (version 2) | ecosystem: Environmental > Aquatic > Freshwater > Creek >...
CAACGGCGCTGATCCCGCGGTATTAAAATTATTGTCGGTCTCGCCGGCGTCCACTTTTTGTATTGGGGCCAGTGATGGTTGCCTGGCCAATCTGGGCAGTGATGCCCTGCGACCCGGCACTGCAGCGGTAACAATCGGTACGAGCGGCGCGGTCAGAGTCGCCTCTGCCCGGCCAATTACCGACTATGATGCCATGATATTTAACTATGTCCTGGACGAACATACTTTTATCAGCGGGGGACCGGTCAATAACGGCGGTAATGTCCTGAAATGGATGTTCAAAACATTTCTGGAGGTTATGTCCCCCAAAGAGGTGGATTATCAAAATATTTTTCAAAAAATTGACACTATACCCGCCGGCAGCCAGGGGCTATTATTTTTGCCATATCTGTTCGGCGAAAGGGCACCCATTTGGGACGAGAAGGCCAGCGCGGCTTTCATCGGCATTCAGTCATTTCATACCAATGCGCATTTTTTAAGGGCATCGGTGGAAGGAATCTGTTTTGGCCTGAAAAATATCCTCGATATTGTCGAGGAGGTGGACCAGCCCATTGGTTTGTTACAGGTCAGCGGCGGCTTTGTGCATTCTGATTCCTGGATGCAAATTCTCGCTGATGTGACGGGAAAATCTTTGAGACTCGCACAGGCGGCGGATGCTTCGGCTGTTGGTGCTGCTTTGATGGGAATGCAAGCAATGAAAATGACTGATGCCTGCCAGCTCCCCGAAGAACCTGGCTTCCGTTACATACAACCCGCCGCGGGTTCCGGGGCAGTGTATGAAAAGATTTATGGTGTGTATAAAAAACTATACGGTCCCTTAAAGACAGCGATGCATGACCTGTGTCAACTGCAAGGATAAGCCTGCATCTTAAAATCCTCGTACTGCAAAAAATGAATAATGGGGTCCTTGCCGCACCACATAAAACCCTTACCACATCCGGTGATGCTAGACCACTGGCAAAATAAGGCTGACATATCGCTTTTCTTTCAATGGATTTTCTCGTGAGAAAGGCTTAGGTGGTCCTCCTATTTCGCCCAGCAATAATAGCCGCGCCGTACGACCGTTTTTACCGATGTAACCACTTACCCCGCTTTTTAACCGCAGATGTATCTGGTGGCGTCGAAGCGGACCAATTTTAAAAATCGGGGTAAAGATTCGCTATCTTGCCAACCGAATGATCGTTCAATCGCACATACTGGATAAGAAGGCTGCCATTCTAAAGAGTACCCTTGAACTAGTGAAAAATAATGGTTTTCATGCAACTCCTATCAGCCTCATTGCCAAAAATGCGGGTGTGGCCGCTGGGACGATCTATCATTATTTTTCCAGTAAAGACGATATTATTTTGGAACTGTATGAAAAGATCCGGAAAGAAATGGCAGCGGTCATGTTTACAAAAACCAGCAACCAGAAAGACTACAGGGAACAGTTCTTTAATGGCTGGATGGCACTGTGCAAGTATTTCATCAAAAACCCGAGCTGCCTTCTGTTTTTAGAGCAGTTCAATAGTTCACCGTTTTCAAAAATCGCTGTCGGAAGAGATAAGAAAACAGCTCCGAACGCATTTAACGCATTTTTCCAGGACGGAATAGACAAAGGCTATCTGAAAGACCTGGAATATATGCTTATCGCGTCAGCCGTTTTTGGGTGCATTATGGCAACGGCAAAATACCATATCACGGGACGTTTCGGGTTCACGGATACTGACCTTTGTAAAATGGCCACAATTTTGTGGGACGGTATAAAGGCGCAGTAGACCCTTCCCATCGTAAAAATGAGGTACCGAAGATGGAATCCGGGTATCAACAAAAAATAATTGGCAACACCTGAACCTAAAAATGTCTTCATGAGAAGTGAAATTTCCAAACTTATGCTAGTGGTATTGTTTTCCCCGGGCATGATTTATGCCCAGGGGAAAGGGGATTCTGTGCTGCAGCAGGCGACCATTGAAAACTGTGTTCACTATGCGGTGCAAAATAATCCGGACATCAAGAATTCAAAAATCAACGAGGCCATCGTTGACGCTACTATCAAATCCAAGTTATCAGAATGGTATCCCCAGATCGGTCTTGCTTATACCGTTCAGTACAATTTTCAACTCCCCAGGGTAAACTTTAACGGAACGTTCATCAGTTCCGGGACGACGGGAACATCAACTGCGGGTTTTGGCCTCACCCAAAACATCTTCAGCAGTGATGCGTTACTGGCCTCCCGGAGCGCCAGGGATGTTCGGTTACAGGCGAGCCAGTCAACGAAAGAACAAAACATTACCCTCGCTGTAGCTGTAAGTAAAGCCTTCTATGATGTAGTCCTGACCAGGCAGCAAATCACGCTATCGGATGAAGATATCACCCGGCTGGATCAAAGCCTGAAAGACGCCTTTTTTCAGTACCAGAGCGGCATCACAGACAAGACCGATTATAAGAGGGCCACTATTTCCCTCAACAATGCCAGGGCACAGAGAAATGCCGGCAGCGAAGCGTTGAAAGCCAAATATGCTTACCTGCGCCAATTAATGGGATACCCGGATTCATTGCCCATCGATCTGGTATATGATACGACCCATTTGGCTGCGGAAATCTACGTCGATACCCTGCAATCGGTCAATTATGGTAACCGGATCGAAATCAATTTGCTGCAAACACAACGGCAGTTACAGCTGTACAACCTCAAGTATTATAAATGGAGTTTCCTGCCGACTGTCGCCGCTTTTGCCGACTACAATCTCAATTACCTCAATAATAATTTTGGTAAATTATATACCGCGAATTTCCCTAATTCGTATGCCGGGCTTTCGGTCGGCCTGCCGATTTTCCAGGGAGGAAAAAGGTTACAGCAAATCCGGCAGGCGCAGCTGGAAGTCAGCCAGGTCGACAATTCTATTACCAGTACTCAAAATGCCATCAATACGCAATACCAGCAGGCACTCGCCACCTATAAAAGTAACTTGTACAATTATCTCAGCTTAAAGGAAAATGTGGATTTGGCCAGCGAAGTGTACGAGATTATCAGGCTGCAATACCGTTCCGGGGTAAAGACCTACCTGGATGTCATTACCGCAGAAACTGATTTGAGGACTGCCCGTATCAACTATTACAACGCACTATATCAGTTGTTATCGAGCAAAATTGATGTGTTACAATCATTAGGAACAATTACATACTAAATACCACCCCATATGCATCTTAGAAATTTTCAACTATTTTCCATTGTCGCCGTGATCTCTTTTACGACCTCCTGCGGTGATAAAACAAACCAGTCACAGCAAGGACCCCCGCCGGCGGTGTCCGTGACAGTGGAAGATGTTCAGCCAACGGATGCCGTTTACTATGATGAATACCCGGGGAATGTAGTAGCGCTAAATGAAATTAAACTAACAGCGCAGGTGGGAGGATACGTGACCGGCATCTTCTTCCAGGATGGGGGCACGGTGCGTAAGGGCCAAAAATTATATTCCATCGATCCCCAGGTATACAATGCCAATTACCAACAAGCGATGGCCGATCTGCAGGTGCAGCAAGCCAATTTAACGAAGGCGCAAAAGGATGCTGACCGATACCATGAGTTGGACAAGCACGATGCCATTGCCAAACAGCAGGTTGATTATGCGGACGCCGCACTGGAAGTCGCAAAAAAACAGGTGGCCGCCGCCACAGCCAGCGTTTCGGCCATCGCGTCCTCCGTTAGCTTTTCCACAATTACGGCTCCATTCGACGGGACCATCGGTATTTCACAGGTAAAAATAGGCACCCTGGTCGTAGCAGGTCAGACCATATTCAACACGGTTTCTACCAACAACCCGATGGCGGTAGATTTTTCTGTCGACCAAAAAAATATTTACCAGTTTTTACAGATGGAACAGGGAAAAAACAGTCTCTTGTCCGATTCCACCTTTACGATAGCTTTCGCCGGCGTTGTCTACCCGGCTCCCGGAAAGATCAATTTAATTGACCGGGCGGTGGATCCGCAGACAGGCACTATAAAAATCAGGTTAGCATTCCCGAATGAAAAGGGCCTGCTCAAACCAGGCATGAACACCACGGTACGGGTTAAAAATACCTCGGCCACAAAGGCCACCCAAATTACTTTTAAAGCGGTTTCAGAGCAACTCGGCGAATTTTTTGTTTACAAAGTGGGTGACAGTAACAAGGTTCACCAGCAAAAGGTGCAACTGGGCAAACAGATCGGTAGTCATATCATCGTAACGGACGGATTGCAGCAGGGAGATAAGATAGTTGTCCAGGGAGTTCAAAATCTGCACGAAGGGACCGCTGTTAAAATTGCAGCGCAGCAGGTTCCCCCGGCCAGCAAAAACTAGAAAGCAGGAATGCGTATCACCAAAAAGAAATTAAAAAAATGATTGCGGAAACATTTATCAGACGCCCCGTTACAGCCATTGTTGTCTCGGTAGTAATTGTGCTGGTGGGAATTATTTCCATGACCAACCTGCCGATTGCCCAGTACCCCGATATTACTCCACCGACGGTAAATATTACCGCAACATTTACCGGCGCCGACGCCAAAACTGTAGAAGAGACAACGACCACGCCGATCGAAAACCAGATCAATGGCACACCCGGAATTTCTTATATCAGCAGCAATAGCACGGCCAGCGGACAGAGTACCATTAGCGCCGTCTTTGAAGTAGGTACTGATGTGAATATCGCCTCCAATGATTTACAAAACAGGGTCAATATCGCCGTGCCGACCTTGCCCCAATCGGTCCAGAGATTAGGCATTACCGTCCGTAAACGCAATCCCAGTATCATGCTGGCCCTCGCCTTTTATTCCCCCAGGGGGACGCACGATTCCAAATTTGTGGGCAACTATGTAAATATTTACATGGTCAATGCCTTGCAGCGGGTAAAGGGGGTGGGAGACATCGTTTCGAGGGGAGATGATTTCGGCATGCGCATCTGGCTGAACCCGGAAAAGCTCTCTGCCCTTGGGATGACGCCGGCAGATGTGAATAATGCGATAACAGAACAAAACCTCCAGATTGCCGCCGGAACAATCGGTGATAACCCACAGCCTGTGAACCAGAGTTTTGAATATTCGGTATTGACTAACAGCAGGATTAATACCGTCGAACAGTTCAAAAATATCATCGTCAGGACAGATCCCGCCAACGGAAATATCATTTACCTCAAAGATATTGCGCGGGTGGAATTGGGAAAATATACCTATGGGAACAACGCCCTGGTCAACGGGAAGCCGGGCACCTTCTTACTGATATACCAGGCGCCCGGCGCCAACGCCCTCGACACGTATGACGGGCTCATGTCAACACTGCAACAATTAAAAAAATCATTCCCGAGCGATATTGACTTCGTTGTTCCTTTGGAAACTGTCACGGTGGTAAAGACCTCCATCAATGAAGTGCTGTATACCCTGCTGGAAGCCCTTGCACTGGTCACTATTGTTGTCTTTGTGTTCCTTCAAAACTGGCGGGCGACGCTCATCCCGATCCTGGCCATTCCAGTATCATTGATTGGCACCTTTATCTTATTTACCATTTTCGGTTTTACGATCAATACCCTGACGTTATTTGCCTTTGTACTGGCTATTGGTATTGTAGTCGACGATGCCATCGTAGTTGTGGAGGCGGTGCAGCATAATATTGACTATAACCGCCTATCCCCTGTGGATGCGACCCGCAAGGCCATGCACGATATTTCGGGACCTGTCATTGCCATAGCGCTGATACTTGCTGCGGTATTTATCCCCGTAGGATTCATTCCCGGCATCGTCGGAAGGCTGTACCAGCAATTTGCCATTACGATCGCCGTGTCGGTCATCATCTCGGCATTTGTAGCGCTGTCGCTAACACCGGCATTATGCTCCATCATGATGAAGCCATCCAAAGATCCCGAAGCAAAACAAAGCCTGATGGAAAAATTTCACGGCGCGTTCAACAGGGTTTTTGGAAAAATTACTGATTCTTATTCCAGCGGCGTACGCAAATGGATTAAGGCAACTCCTTACGTACTGGTGATGCTGGTTGTCGTGTTTGTCTGCCTGATAATATTATTCAAGAATAAACCAACCGGCTTTATTCCACCGGAGGACGAAGGCCGCCTCTACGTGACCTATGAATTGCCGGAGGCGGCTTCTACCACCCGAAGTATCCAGATGCTCCGGGAGATTCAGCGCCGCGTATCCTCGCTTCCGGAAGTAAAAGTTGTCGGCGGGCTGGCGGGACTCAATATCATCAGCTTTTCAAATAAGTCGAACGTGGGGACTATGTTTGTCATGCTGAAACCGTGGGATGAGCGGAAAGGAGCAGAACATAACGCCCAGAGCGTTATCAAGAAAATCGTCACGATCACCTCAGATATAAAGGAGGCCAGAATACTGGCCATTTCCCCGCCGGCCATTCCGGGGCTTGGTCAGACATCCGGTTTTACTTTTGAATTGGAACAGACCACCAGTACCGACAGTATTCAGCAGTTTGAAAAGGTCGCCCGGGATTTCCTGGCGGCCGTCAATAAAAGACCCGAAATCGGAAGTGCTTACACTTTTTTCAGCGCCCGCACCCCGGGGTACCAGGTGAATGTGGACCGCGTGAAAGCCAAACAACTGGGTGTGTCCTTATCGGATATATATACTACATTTTCCACATTGCTGAGCAGCAGCTACATCAATGATATTACCTTATATGGGAGGAACTTCAGGGTGCTGACCGAAGCAGATAGTAGTTACCGAACGTCGCTTGCTGACATGGAAAAATTTTACGTCCGCAACAGCCAGGGCAACATGATCCCCTTAGGTTCATTAATCACTGCCCGGTTGATTGAAACGCCCTCCCTTATTTCCCATTATAATATCTATCGCTCCATCGAAATAAACGGAAGTGCGAAGCCGGGCTATAGCAGCGGACAAGCTATTGATGCCCTGCGGGAAACTGCAGCCAAAGTATTGCCCGTCGGTTACGGCTACGAATTTTCCGGGATGAGCAACGAAGAAATTAAGGCAGGCACAAAGAGCACCACTATTTTTGCCATTTCCCTGGTCTTCGTGTTCTTGTTCCTTGCCGCCTTATATGAAAGTTGGTCCATCCCGTTTTCTGTACTGTTTGCGGTTCCGATCGGTGCCCTTGGCTCGATCATTACACTGACGTTGTTGCCCGATCTTACCGATAATATCTATGCTCAAATTGGTCTGATCACCCTCATTGGACTGGCAGCCAAGAACGCCATCCTGATCGTTGAATTTGCCAAAGAAAGGGTCGATGTCGGTATGGACATCATTAAGGCAACCATCGCTGCGGTGAAACTAAGGTTGCGGCCGATCGTGATGACCTCCCTGGCGTTTATTTTCGGCGTATTGCCCCTTGCTTTCGCAACCGGTGCGGCGGCCGAATCACGCAGAACAATCGGGTGGACGGTATTTGGAGGAATGCTCGCGGCCACCACTCTTGCAATTTTTGTCGTGCCTGTCTTGTTCGCGCTGATCACGCGAATATCTTACGGAAAGAAAAAGCTCGCCCGTTTACAAGCCAGTTACAATCCTGAAGACCATAAGGATATCGAAGATTTTTAGAATAGGAGGCAGTCAGTAACCCTCCAGGCAATGGCCAGGGGGTGTTGGTTTATTGCCTGGTGACCGGCCGAATTCATCAAAGGGGCCTCACCCAGATATTGCGAAAACTGATCGGTTTGCTGGTATCTCCATGAGCCTGGAGCTTAATGGCATATGGACCATGCACCGCTTTTTCGTATGTTGGATGCCCCACATAAACCGTTGGGCCCGTCAGTTCAAAATTATTCTGCACCAGCAAACCATTGAAAAATGCGGTCACTCTTGCGGGGCTTTTCAAGGTACCATCGTCATTAAAACGGGGAGCCGTCCACACAACGTCATACTGCTGCCATTCACCGGGTGGACGGTTCGGGTTTACCAATGGGGCATTTTCCTTGTAGATGCTGCCAGCCTGCCCGTTTGTGTAGGTTTTGTTATTATAGTTGTCAAGTATTTGCATCTCATACCCGTCATCTCCTTTACCCGTGGAGGCAAGGAATAGTCCGCTGTTGCCCCGTGCCTGGTCGGTGCCTTGGATGTCCTTTGGTTCCCGCCATTCCACGTGAATCTGGTAATCGGTAAATAACTGTTTGGTCTGAATACTCCCGGCCTTCTTATTTACCGTGAGGAGGCCCTTTTTTATCACCCAGTCCGCAGGTTTTGTCGTATCGTTGGCGGACACCCATTGATCCAAATTGGTTCCGTCAAATAAAATTATCGCATCAGAGGGCGGCTGCCCACAAGATTTTCCCGGCGTCACGACCGGAGGAACAGGGGTGTACAACTCGGTATCTTCGTGCTTCATCTTTACTTGGGCACTAACAGAGAGGAAACCTGCAAAGATAAACACGGGAACTAAATAGAATGTCTTTTTCATACTGATTAGAGGGTTATAATTATTTATTTTTTTTGAATATTATATAGCATCGAAAGATAGCAATCGTCATTTTTTAATGCGAAAAAATCAAGCACCCGTCAGGGAAATCCCCGTTAAAAACTAATACATTCTTTCAACTCTTTTTCGGTGTAGGCCAGGTTATATTGCTTTAGTACATCAGCAGGCACTCCATTCCACTGGTTGGGCGTATTGCCCATATAACCCACATCCTTTACGCCTATCTCCGATGTATAAAATCCCGTTGCTGTCAAATTACGCATAAGGTTAAAAAAAGTCACCCCCTGCTGCATATCAGCTGCCGCCTTTTTCGGATAGGCGATCGCGTCGACCATTTCTATCTGCTGCTGCTTGTTGCAGTCTGTAAACGCATTTTTATAACGGCCATAGCATTGCATATCCAGCCAACGCAATCCGCCGCGCATCGGCACCTGGTGCTCTGGCATGTCTTTGACAATAAATTCGATGAAATCCGGCACTTTTGCCTCTGTAGCGCTGCCGCTGACATCGTCTTTAGGAATAATGATGTCTGCGAGAATGGAAATCGTGGCCATTTCTTCCGCAGTAAAAAACGTGGTGGCCGTTTCCTGCTTATAATAAGCGGCTTCTTCCGGCATCCGGTTAATGCCTGCATCAGAGCTGGATTCACTGGCTTTCGCGGCGACTGTATTATTGTCTACTCCCTTTTTGTCGGCCAGTTTGCAGGCATCCAGCAGTAACGCCGTCGATACCGTACCCAGTGCTAGCGTCTTCAAAGACTTGCGTCTGTCCATAAATTGCAAATTTAGTTAAGCCGAATCAACTTGCCGCTTGGTGGCATTGTTAATCGGCGAAAAGTTTTATTTTTTTTGGATTTTTCCGTGAACTGGCATCCTTTCCTTTTTCTGCTCGCTGGTCATCCAACCCTTCAAATCTCGTTCTTCTTTAGTTGATCGACTATGTATTCTGACGTTCGCATCGACAACGCAAGAATGGTCCAGGTAATATTTTTATCCCCCTGCGATACGAACATACCGCCGTCAACATTAAATAAATTTTTACATTCGAAAGCCTGCGCCCATTTGTTTAACGGCGCTTTTTTAGGATCATCCCCCATTCGCACTGTGCCCGCTTCGTGAATAATATTTCCAGGAGCATGTAAGCCATAATTGTTGGCAGGACCATCGTCGCCGCCCCAGATATTTACCGCCCCCATCGAATGCAGAATTTCCGCGAATGTTTCCTTCATATGTTTGGCCTGCTTGATCTCATAGTCGGTGTAAGTCGTATGAAACCTTAAAACCGGGATACCATATTTATCCACCACGCTGGGATCTATTTCACAATAGCTGTCAGGCCGGGCGATCGCTTCCCCCCTTCCTGCCATTCCTACGTGGGCCCCGAAAAAATACCGGTAATCTTCTTTTAGGGAAGCCCCATACCCTCCCGCTTCTTTTTGTTTGCCTTTAATTTTAAAGGAACCGTTCAATTTTTCTATGCCCCAGTTAAATCCGTACAGGGGCATCCCGAAACCGCCGCCATATTCTATGTGGTACCCCCGCGGGAAATCCAGCTTTTTGTTGTCCAGCCACCAGGGCGTATAGACGTGCATCCCTCCGACACCGTCTTCATTGTACCGCTTGCGGTCAAACAATTCGGGAATAATGCCGCCCATGTCGGCACCGGTGGAATCATGCAAATATTTTCCCACGACGTCGCTCGAATTGGCTAAGCCATTTGGATGGCGCGGTGATTTAGAATTTAATAAGAGCCGTGCTGATTCACAAGCGCTGGCCGCAAGGATCACCGTACGCCCGGTAACCTGGTATTCCTGCATATCAGGTTTGTGAATATAAGAAACGCCGGTAGCCAACCCTTCACTATTGGTCATCACCTCGCGCACCATGGAATCGGTGATCAAATCCACATTTCCGGTTCTAAGCGCCGGTATGATCAATGCAGAAGAAGACGAAAAGTCAGCATATATCTTGCAACTGCGCCCGCATTGTGCACAATAAAAACATTCCCCCCGGTCCTTGTTAATGGATTTTGTAAGGATCGAAAGCCGCGAAGGAATTACCGGGATGCCGATATTTGTTGCCGCTCTCTTAATGAACAATTCATGGAGCCTGGGTTTGGGTGGAGGGAGAAAGAATCCGTCCGGGGCATCCACCAGCCCTTCATTGGTACCAAAAACGCCGAGCAGCTGGTCAATCTTGTCATAATAAGGTTTGACATCCTCGTAACTGATTGGCCAGTCATCGCCCAGTCCGTCGATACTTTTGTGCTTGAAGTCTTTGGGGCCAAACCGCAAGGATATTCTGCCCCAGTGATTGGTTCTTCCACCTAACATCCTGGCACGCCACCATTCCCAGTTCGTACCTTCCGCCTGTGTATAAGGTTCGCCGTCAATTTCCCATCCCCAGTAACAACCGTCAAAATCTCCAAACGGACGATATTTTGTTGAAGCGCCCCTGCGAGGGGATTCCCAGGGGTTCCTGAGCTGGTTGGAATCTTTTGCAGGATCATACATGGGTCCCGCTTCTATCAGGCAGACCTTTAACCCTGCTTTTGCCAGAACATAGGTTGCCATGCCACCGCCAGCGCCCGACCCCACAATAATGGCATCGTATTTTTTTGGCTGTATCTTAATTTCAAATTTTCCCATAATTAGTATAAACTGTTCAGAAGTAAAATTTTAAGAGAGCATGAATGTAAAACTTATACCCTAATTTTTGAAATCTTTTTTAAGAATGGTAAGTCACAACAGCGACGGTCGAGGGCCTATTTTTTTGAATAAGATCCAAACAAAAAAAATTGGGGGGAAGTTTTTTGCCAACTATTGGTTTATCACTCATGTATTAATTATATTTGCAGCCCGACTTCGTAGCTCAGTTGGTAGAGCAGCTGACTCTTAATCAGCGGGTCCAGAGTTCGAGTCTCTGCGGGGTCACACTACCAGTAAGGGTTTCGAGCCATTATGGTTTCAAACCTTTTTAATTTGCACCAGGATTTGCACCACAAATTATTTCCTGAGTTTCTTATCACGGTCGTTTAGGTTACTATGGCTATTATCCTTAAGAAAGGACGTAAACTTAGATTCTTAATGGTGCTTTAGGACTGTCATCTTTTGGATAACTGGATAACGTTATTATTCATTTGTAAAAGTTTTAATAGGGTACTAATTTTAAACGCGGCAGAGATATTACTTTAGGTTTTCATCAAACTCTTCAATAAGTACAGGGAAAAATTATTCGTTTAATTGACACGAATTTAAAGGCCGCACCCATAACCGAAAAAACCCAAAGAGTTGGAACCACCTAAAGCTTAATTGTTATGAAAAAATGCTTTTTTTATATTGTTATTATGAGTTTCGTCAGCCTTTCCTGTAAAAAGACTTCGACAAATATCTCAAACATAACTTCAGACAGCAGCTGGGAACTGCTTCCTTTTGTGAAAGCGGATTCTGTTAACCCGGTACTTGTTCCGGGCAATGGATCATTTACGTGCCCAATATTAAATGAAACTGTTTTTTGGGAACAGAAATCTGTTTTCAACCCGGCCGTTGTTGTAAAAGACGGACAAATTTATATGCTATACCGTGCGCAGGATGAAATCGGATTGCCAGGTGGCACATCACGAATAGGATTAGCTATAAGCATTGATGGCTATCATTTCACCAGAAATACGGTACCTGTTCTTTACCCAGGGAATGATGCAGAGAAAATATATGAATGGCAGGGTGGATGTGAGGACCCCCGTGTCGTGCAAGATGGCGGCGGTATTTATTACATGACTTACACTGCTTATGATGGTAATGACGCGAGGTTAATGGTGGCAAGTTCCAAAGATTTATTGCATTGGACGAAATACGGTCCCGCCTTTGCACAGGCATACAATGGAAAATATCTTAACCAATGGACCAAGTCCGGTTCCATTGTTTCAACATATACTAATGGAAATGTTATAGCGACAAAAATAAATGGTACATACTGGATGTACTGGGGCGATCAGAATATTTGGGCTGCTACGTCCGTTGACCTTATCAATTGGATACCTGTTGAAATGGCCCTCAATGAAGTCCCACCGATTAAATTGGTAGGAGTAGCGCTAGATATGCCGAATCTTAAAATTGTTGTCCCAACACGTATTCATAAATTCGACAATGACCTCTGTGAATCAGGGCCACCTGCAATGATCACTGATAGTGGGATTTTGCTGATTTATAACGGTCGAAATACGTTACCAAATGGAGATCTGACATTACCCGATGGAACCTATGCATCAGGCCAGGTAATTCTTGATAAAAAGAACCCCACCAAAATTCTGGAGCGCATGGATACTTATTTTATGAAACCTGACCAACCTTACGAATTAAACGGGCAAACAAATAATGTTTGCTTTGTTGAAGGGTTGGCGAATTTTAAAAACAGATGGTTGCTGTATTATGGCACTGCAGATTCAAAAATTGCAGTGACTATTAAACAGTAGATTATCTAAATATCCACAAACATTTTATGGAGTGAAAAAAGACGGCCAAAAAGGTATAATAAGGGATGATGATTTTCTTATTAAAATTGGGAATAAAATCAGGGATTCTCTTGTTTCCAAGGGCCTGACACAAATGGATTTGGCTTTCAAAATATAACGACATGGATTATTCCCAGATAAACCGAATGGAGCTCGGCAAAATCAACTTTTCTGTTTCCAATCTCGTGTTGATTGCGAAGGCTTTAGAAGTGAGCCCTAAGAAATTATTACCAGATAGACCCTTGTGTGAAGTATGTATCCTCTTGAGATGGGATATATATTCGCTTTCTTCTTGACCCTCCTCGTGTACGTCCTCCTCAGATGCCCTTCGACTAAAATACAATGCAAGCTTGCCTGACGGTTTTGTCATTTTTGAGACTTTAACCATTTGATCGTTTGTTCCGGATCCGCGATGCTCCATGAGTGCGGATGCCTTTCGTTCCCCGGTTTTCTGTACCCTTTATCCAATGTGGTTATTAAAACGGCTTTGTCGTTACCCAATTTTTGCAACTCATTAATCATTGCCGCCTGGTCTGTAATGTTGATGTAAGAATAATCATAGCCTCTTTGTTTAAGCCACCATTGAATGTCCGGCTCAGATATTATCATTATTGGTGTTTTGGATAGTGTTTTTATTGCTCTTTGGGTCGTGTCAGAAAACGAATACGGCGAGTTATTATAAAAAGTTTCTAATGCAGTTTCAGGTGTTCCACCCATTTCTTTTCTAATCCTTTTTATCATATAGGTAACCTCTTCGTTTATTTTGCCGGGACTTGAAAGTCGTTCAACCCGTTTCGCAGCATAATAGAATCGTTCCCAATCTAGGGGCGGGTCAACCGCAAAAACAGCTGTAGGTTTTACAGGGTAATTATTCTGAACAGCTAATTCGGCGTACTTAACAACACATGTTCCGCCGATGGAAAAACCGCCGATATAAAAGTCTTTCCCTTGTAACTTGTATTTTTCGAAAGCCAGTTCTATCATCTCTTTCAGAGATCGTTGCGATGCGGTATCGCTGCCGAAGTACAAAGCCCCTGTTTTCAATATGGGTATGATGGTCAAAATATTTTGCTCAGCTGCGTATCGAGGTAAGTTTGTTTGAACTAAAATGTCTTGTGGTGAATGATTTCCAAATCCGTCTAACAAAAACATAAACGAACTAATTTGGCCGTATTGCGGTACAACCGCAATGTACATGTTTTTAGTACTGTCTTTCTTGTCCAAATAAACTATTTCTATTTTTTGACAAAATGAAATAGTTGACATCAAAACCAAAAGAAGAAGAATGGTAATTTTATTATACATGAATCAAAAATAGCAATTATTAAAATTCGGAGTATCTGAGCATTATTTGTGAATTCTCATATGGATGTTTATTTCAATTTTGAACCGAACCGCTATGCAGACCAGCCTGAAAATTCGAAAAGCATTGTCTATCAAATAATACGAGAGTTTGTGAAAAGCAGATATAAATTGCTGGAGGGTGAATTATATGCTCATTGCACGGAAGATACTCGTCCCTTCTGCGTTTTATTATTGGAACCTCAAGGGCTCATTATTAGATATCTCGATATTGCTGCACCACTTTTAAGTAAGGTGCAGAAATGCATTTCGGAGGATGATTTTACCTATATTGCCGACGTTATTTCGAAGAACTTCAGGCTGAAAAGAGGAAGAATTAATAAACAAGTCCCCTATTCCCAGGACACCGTTCATTGCAATTTGTGGTAAATTGAGCGGCTTAAGATGGCACCTGAAGAATATTGAACTAAGTGGAATATTATTTGAAGCTGGTCTTTTCGAAGATTGGGTGGTGATATCCTTCCAAATTACTGACTATTGACTTGATTGCTAACTTCGATGTTCGTATTTCAGAGGTAGCAATTCCGGGTTTTAACATTTCTTTATTCGCCTTTTAAGTGATATTCTGTTTTCAACGTCTGCATAAGCACGGATGCCTGGTGCATCAGGGAGTCGGCAGCTCCTACATTATAAACGCGAATGAATCGCGAGCGGACCAATTCAATATATTCGTTGAATAAAGTTTTGTCATAGCTCAATAACGGGGGTCTTGTTTTCAAAAAAGAATCTATCCGGCCGTAATCAGAATGATCCTTGTAATATTGCTGTGCAATGGTATTTGCAATATCATTGTATCTGAAATCAAAAATTTGGGCTCTCAGTTTTCTGACTTCAGTATATATGCTCTCCTGCGTTTGTTCATTTGATTGCATGAGGCGGCAAAACCGGTCGTATTTTGAAGCTGCCGAAGAAGCCTCTTTCTCAAAATAACGAAGTGAGCCTGAACTCTTCATCTGTTGAAAAGTCTCATCATTGGGTACAAAATGCCCGTAAGCTCCGCCAAATAAACCATACCAGTATAATTTACCTGTGACTATGGCCTTAGTATCGGCAGCTGAAAGGAGTTGTTGGAGCGTATCAATATTGTTTGCCGCAAATTCGAAATACTCATTGTATGATCTTAGTTGGACAGAGTCCTCTTTCAAGTCGTTAAGCATAGATTCTGCAAATTCTTTGGCTTTTCTATGTTCCGCAATATTCTCACGAATGGTTTCTGCAAAAAAACCAAGTGTTACTGCGAGAAATATCATTAGAAATTCGAGAAAATATTCTCTGAAGCTTTTCTTTTCTACGTGCGGATGGTGATGTACTTCCATTGTTATTGAAGATTATATTCTTTTTTTAATAAGCTTAATAAACTTTCGGCTCTTTTATCAACCGCTTCTATTCTTGTCAATATTAATTTTAGATTAAACGATTGCAACTGACAGAGATTGGCGTATTGTATAAAATCGTCTTTCTTATTTGAAAGCAACGGAAATGATTCTTTTTTAAATGAATCAATTTTTTCAGCGCTGATAGTAAGCCCCATGATTTCGTCAATGTAGGAGGCATCGAATATTTTATTCCTTGCTTTAACCAGATCGCTGTAGATTAAATCCACAAAAGGAAAAGCGTCACGCATGTCTTGTACTGCCTGATCATATTGTGCAATAGCATAAGAAACACTGTGTTTTTGAAATAACCGAAGGTCGCCGGAACTTAACAATTGCTTTAGAGTAGCATCCTGAAGTGATACGTTTAGCTTTCTTGTTCCAAATCTTCCAAAATATGTCCATGTACCTGCGGGAAACTCATCGATAGTCTTTGTATGAACCATCATCCGGAAAGTATCTATTTTGGGGATTACAACATTTTTTTCGCGGATAGCCGCATTCAATAAAGTTGTATCCGCTTTTAGGTCTTCGTATAATGTTTGGGCATATGCTTCTTCGCGCTCACCATCAGCAAAATGTTCTCTCACATTCTCTGCAAAAAAACCAAGGGTTACAGCAAGAAATATCATTAAGAACTCCAAAAGATATTCTTTCCAGGGTTTGGATTCATGATGCAGGTCAGGGTGATGATGTACTTCCATATTTTCAGATTGGGTTTTTGATTGTTCAATAGCTTGCTTGTGTGATACAATTTCATTCACATCTTCAGGGCGTCCACTGCATTTTGGTGTTTGCTCTATGGCCTTCTCTTCGCTCATTGGTAGTGTATTGCATGCATGAAATTGATCTATTTATGCTGATACCGGCAAATGAATCACAAACTCAGTAAATTCACCTTCCTTGGTCTCCACTTTTATCTCCCCTCCGTGAGCTTTAATAATATCATAGCTGAGGCTTAGACCCAATCCGGTGCCTTGTCCCGTTGGTTTTGTGGTAAAGAAAGGCTGGAATATTTTACCTACTACTTTCAGGGGGATGCCATTACCGCTGTCCTTTACCCTTATTTCCACTCTTTCACCAATCTTCTTTGTGCTGACTAAAATTATGGGTTCATACGTGGCAGGCTCTTGTCTCTTTTTCTCCGAAACGGCATAGAAGGCATTATTGTAGAGGTTGAGCAATACCCGGCCAATATCCTGTGGGATAATGTTTATTTTTCCAATTGATTTATCAAAATCCGTGTTCATGATGGCGTTGAAATCCTTATCCTTTGCCCTTAATCCATGATAGGAAAGACGTAAATATTCATCTGCTAGGGCGTTAATATCAGTTGGTTCCTTTGTATTACTGCTG
>Ga0209698_10003659_pt1 | contig 17016 bp, 14 predicted proteins | sample LitLauG_LLR_2012_FD_187203 | JGI IMG/M metagenome (GOLD analysis project Ga0209698, IMG submission 187203) | Freshwater sediment microbial communities from Pennsylvania, USA - Little Laurel Run_MetaG_LLR_2012 (SPAdes) (version 2) | ecosystem: Environmental > Aquatic > Freshwater > Creek >...
CATTGGGCAGATGGCTCCGCTCAACCGCATCGACCCCGAGACCCCCGGGACGGCAGGGCCGGGCGGCGGCATGCCGTACTTCAGCAACATGCTCACGCCGGAGCAGATCCAGGCGGTCGTCGACTACGAGCGGGGGTTGTAGGTGCCGGCCGCACTGATGCACGTGGGGACGCTCGGCGCCCTGACCTGGGACCCCTTCGTCCGGGGCGTCCTCATCCTCGCCCTGTTCATCTTGCTGCTCCCCGGCAGCGTCTACCTGCTGCTGGCCACCAACACCGGCATCCGCCTCGGCTTCTTGGTGGCGGGCGCCGGATTCGTCGGCCTGATCGCCCTGCTGTCGATCCTGTGGATCGTGCTCGGCTCGACCGCGGCCATCGGCCGTCCCAACTCGTGGAAGCCGCTCGAGGTGGTCACCGGTGACTTCGCGTCCAACGTGACGGTCAAAGGGGTCCGGGACCTGCCCGCCGATCCGAGCGCGGCCCAGGCGCCACAAGGGCCGTTGCCGAGCAAGCACTGGTACTGGCCGTTTCAGGGGTGCCCGGTCAACGGCGGCTGGTACAACCTGAGCACGTCGAAGCTCACCGACGCCGAGTCGGCGGCCGACAACGTGCTGGCTCCGACGGGCGGCGGCGCGGTGCCGACGCGCCTGACCTCGCCGTTCTCTGCGACGGCCGACTACGTGTACCTCAACGGGTACGAAAAGAACCCCAACGGCGGGTGCCTGTTCGCCTGGGGTCGCCACAAGGTGTACCTCCCCTACGGGCGCGGCGCGCACTACGAGGTCGTCCTCACCCAGCCCGCCCTGCCGCCGATCAGCCTCGGCGGCAAGCCGGCCACGCCCCAGCCCGACACCTCCAAGCCGGTCACCTACGTGATCCTCGAACGCAACCTCGGCTCGGTCCACCAGCCCCAGATGGTGGTCGCCATCTGCTCGCTGATCGTGTTCCTCATCCTCTGCGATGTGCTGCACCGCCGGGACAAGGACCTGTGGGCCCAGCAGGAGGCCGACACCCAGGGCGGCGGGGCGCCGCCCGACCCCGAGCGCGAAAAGGTGGGAGCCCCGGCATGACGGCCGTCGCCGCCGCCTCGGATCGGGGGGAGGTCGCGCCCTGATGGACCAGTACCTGCCCATCGTCACCCTCGTCGTGCTGGCCGGCGTGTTCGCCGCCGGCTCGTTCTTCGCGTCGAAGCTGCTCGGCCCGAGCCGGCCCACGCCGGCCAAGATGGCGCCGTATGAGTGCGGGATCGTGCCCGACCGCGAGCCGGCGCAGCGGTTTCCCGTGCGCTTCTACCTGGTGGCGATGATCTTCATCATCTTCGACATCGAGGTGGTGTTCCTCTACCCCTGGGCCGTGGTGTACAAGCAACTCGACGTCTTCGGCCTGGCCGAGATGGTGGTCTTTTCCGTCGCCGTCGTCGTGTCGCTCGCCTACCTCCTCTCCAACGGCGCGCTCGACTGGGGCCCGGCCAAGCGCCTGGCCCGCTCGACGCCGATCGACAGCACCCGGACCTCGACGTCGACCATCCGCCGGGTGGCCCGACCGGGCGTCCCCGCCACCCCGGCGCTGGCGCCGGCGGCATCCGACGACCACCAGCGGCCCGCGGCCGAGGCGGTGCCCGTCGGCGGCGGGGGCAGCTCGACCGAAGCCGCCTGAGCCGCCTCCCGGCCCGCGGGGAGAGCCCGGCGGGAGCAGTGGCGACGGGGGCCGGCGGGTCACCTCGGTCCGGACCCTCCGGGTCCCTTTTTCCTCCCTGGCAGCGGCAACCACGTGCCGGGGGATCCGCTCGGGCGCCTAGCCTGACGGGTACGGTTTGCCCGCGCCGCGACGCGGTCGGGCAGGTCGGAGCGGGTTGGTGCAGCTACGGCCCGACGCCCTACCGTGCGCACCGAGGAGGCGGCATGGGACTCGAAGATCTCCACCACAACTTCCTGACCGGCAAGCTCGAGGACGTGGTCCAGTGGGCGCGGGCCCGCAGCGTGTGGGGGGCGACCTTCGGGCTGGCGTGCTGCGCCATCGAGATGATGGGCACGGGCGCGGCCAACTTCGACCTGGCCCGCTTCGGGATGGAGATCTTCCGGGCGTCGCCCCGCCAAGCCGACCTCATGATCGTGGCCGGGCGGGTCAGCCAGAAGATGGCTCCGGTGCTCCGCCAGGTCTATGACCAGATGGTCGAGCCCAAGTGGGTCATCTCGATGGGTGTGTGCGCCAGCACCGGCGGCATGTTCAACAACTACGCCATCGTGCAGGGGGTTGACCAGGTGGTGCCCGTCGACGTCTACGCCCCGGGGTGCCCCCCGGGTCCCGAGACCCTGATCCACGCCATCGTCACCCTCCACACCAAGATCCAGACCGGCGAGATCCTGCAGCGCCGGGCCGAGACCGGCCGCGGAGCTGCGGTCTCGGTCGAGGCGCCGCCCCGGCTGGCGCCCGCCGGCGCGCCCTCGGTGCGCCTGGTGACCCCGAGCGGGGCGCGGTGAGGCGGCACCCATGAGCGATCCCGGCGCCGGCGCGAGCAACTCCGACGACGAGGCCGCGGCCGCGGCCGAGCCGCGCCCGGAGCTGCACGGCTGGCCCTTGGTCGACTCCCACGGCCAGCGCGTCGTGCACTGCGACGCGGGTGGGTACCTGGAGCTGATGACGGCGCTCGAGGCGGATGGCTACGAGATGTGCGCCGACCTCTGCGCCGTCGACTACCTGACGCACGCCGGTCGCGCCCTGCCCGAGGGCATCGGGGCCGAGCGCTTCGAGGTCGCCGTCGACCTCCTGTCGCTCAGCCGCCACGAGCGGGTCCGGGTCCGGGTCCAGGTGCCCGAGGCGGAGCCCGAGGTGCCGACCCTGTTCGACCTGTGGCCGGGCAGCGAGGCGATGGAGCGCGAGGCCTACGACCTGGTCGGCATCCGGTTCCTCGATCACCCCGACCTGACCCGCATCCTGATGCCCGAGGAGTGGGAAGGCCACCCGTTGCGCAAGGACTACGCGGTGGGGCGCATCCCCGTCCAGTTCAAGGAGAGCCCCTCGGCCCGTTGAGCGAGTGTGAGGTCGCCGCCGGCGCCCCCAGGGTGTCGCCCCCCCATCCACGATCGCGAGAGGTGAGGCCTGATGAGCCAGCAGTCGAAGAGGTCGCTCGTCGCCGAGACGAGCGAAGGAGCACAGGAGCTGCACCTCCGCGACGACACCCGCGCGGCCGAGCTGCGGCGCGAGCTCGGTGGCGTCCTCCGCCTGCCCGAGGGCCCCACCCTCGACCCCGGTGACATCGACTTCGAGTTCCAAGAGGACGAGACGATGATCATCAACATGGGGCCCCAGCACCCCTCGACGCACGGGGTGCTGCGCCTGATGCTCGAGCTTGACGGCGAGACGGTCCTGCGCAGCAAGCCCATCATCGGCTACCTCCACACCGGGATGGAAAAGACGGCCGAGGAGCTGATGTACATCCAGGGCGGGACCAACGTGACCCGGATGGACTACCTGGCGCCGTTCTTCAACGAGCTGGTGTTCTCCCTGGCCGTCGAGCGCCTCCTCGACGTCGAGGTGCCCGGGCGCGCCACCTGGATCCGCATGCTCATGTGCGAGCTCAACCGGGTCTCCTCACACGTGATGTGGCTGGCCACCAACGGCGCCGACGTCGGCGCCATCGGGATGCTGCTCTACGGCTGGCGTGAGCGCGAGCTCCTGCTGGCGTTCTTCGAAAAGGTCACCGGCCTGCGCATGAACCACAACTTCATCCGGCCCGGTGGCGTCGCCGCCGACCTCCCCGACGGCTGGCGCGACGACGTCCGGGCCATCTGCGACGTCATCCCCCGCCGCCTCGACGAGTACGACTCGATCCTGACCGGCCAGCCCATCTTCCAGGAGCGCCAGCAGGGTGTCGGCCCGCTGGGCGGGGAGCAGGCCATCGCTCTCGGGGTCACCGGCCCGCTCCTGCGCGCTGCGGGCGTGCCGTGGGACCTCCGCCGGGACATGCCCTACCTCGCCTACGAGGAGGTCGAGTTCGACGTCATCGTCGGGACCTACGGCGATTGCTGGGACCGCTACGCGGTGCGCCTCAACGAGGTCCGCGAGTCGATCCGGATCATCGGCCAGATCCTCGACCGCATGCCGGCCGGCGACTACCGGATCCAGGACAAGAAGCTCACGCCGCCGCCGCGCAGCCGCATCGACGAGTCGATGGAAGCCCTCATCCACCACTTCAAGCTGTTCACCGAGGGCCTCAAGGTGCCGGTTGGGGAGACCTACGTCGCGGTCGAGTCGCCCCGGGGCGAGCTCGGCTGCTACCTGGCGTCGGACGGGTCCAACAAGCCGTACCGGATGCACATCCGCGCCCCCTCGTTCGTCAACCTCCAAGCTCTCGCGCCGATGCTGCGCGGGGGGTTCATCGCCGACGCGGTGGCGGTCATCTCGACCGTCGATCCGGTGCTCGGAGACGTCGACCGGTGAACGCGTCGGCGGGTCCCATCCGTTTGGCATTGTCGTGTCCCGGTCCGCAAGGATGAACCTCAGATGCCGCGATTGACGCCGGACAACACGCATCGAGCGCGCGATCTGATCGCGCTGTACCCCCGGTCGCGCTCGGCGCTCATCCCCATCCTCCACATCGCCCAGGAGCAGGACGGCTACCTGACCGAGGAGGCGATGGCGCACGTCGCCGAGCTGCTCGATCTGACGCCGGCGGAGGTGCGGGGGACGGCGACGTTCTACGACATGTTCTTCACCGAGCCGGTCGGCCGGTACCTGGTGTCGATCTGCACCAACATCGCCTGCATGCTCAACGGCGGCTACGAGCTGCTGGAGCACGCCGAGAGCCACCTCGGGGTGCGCGCCGGCGCCACGACCCCCGACGGCCACTTCACCCTCGAGGAGGTGGAGTGCATCGCCCTGTGCGGCAACGCGCCGTGCCTGACGGTCAACTGGAGGTTCTTCGGCGACGTGACCGACGAGCGCTTCGACCAACTGGTCGCCGACCTGCGGGCCGACCGGCTGGAGGGCAGCGTGCCGCCTCACGGGACGCTGTGCCGGGTCCGCCGCGAGGTCGGCCTCGAGGCGGGCCGCGCCGCGGACGCGGGAGGGGCATCGTGACCGTCTCCGACGCCCCCAAGATCGTCACCCGCCACGTCGGCAACCACGAGTCGTGGACCCTTGCCGGCTACCTGGCGTCCGACGGCTACCAGGGCCTGCGCAAGGCGCTCAGCATGGCACCCGAGGAGATCGCCGAGGAGGTCAACAAGGCCAACCTGCTCGGCCGTGGTGGCGCAGGCTTCGAGGCGGGCCGCAAGTGGGGCATGTTGCGCAAGGCCGAGCCGATCTACCTCGTCATCAACGGCGACGAGAGCGAGCCGGCCACCTTCAAGGACCACATGCTCATCGAGCAGGACCCGCACCAGATCATCGAAGGCACGTTGATCACTGCGTACGCGGTGCGGGCCACCCAGGCGTTCATCTTCATCCGGGGCGAGTTCGCCCTCGGGCTCGAGCGCATGACGAGCGCCCTCAACGAGGCGTACGCCCACGGGGCCGTCGGGCGCGACGTGTTCGGCTCCGGGTGGTCGATCGACGTCGTGGTGCACCCCGGCGCCGGCGCCTACATCTGCGGCGACGAGACCGGCCTGCTCGAGAGCTTGGAGGGCAAGCGGGGCTTCCCCCGGATCAAGCCCCCGTACTTCCCGGCCGCGTTCGGGCTGTACCAGGCGCCGACGGTCGTCAACAACGTCGAGACGATGTCCAACATCCCCTGGATCGTGCTCCACGGGGGCGACACCTTCGCCTCCTACGGGGAGGGTCGCTCCACGGGGACGCGCATCTTCGCGGTGTCCGGCCACGTCAAGCGCCCCGGCAACTACGAGGTCGAGATGGTCAAGACGACCTTTCGCGATCTCATGTACGCCCCGGTCTACGGCGCGGGCATCCGGGGGGACCGCCAGCTCAAGGCCTTCATCCCCGGCGGTGCGTCCTCCTACTGGTTCGGCCCCCAGCACCTCGACCTCCCCCTCGACCAGGACGAGGTGCAAAAGAACGGCACGATGCTCGGCTCGGGGTCGATCGTGGCGATGGACGAGACCACCTGCATGGTGCGCGCCGCGTGGCGCATCACACGCTTCTTCCACAAGGAGTCCTGCGGGCAGTGCACCCCCTGTCGCGAAGGTGGCGGCTGGTTGGAGAAGATCCTCGCCCGCATCGAAGCCGGCCAGGGGCGCGAGTCGGATCTGGACCTGCTGATGGACGCCTGCGACAACATCGCCCCCGGGCTGACCTGGCCGCCCCGCCAGACGACCATCTGCCCGCTGGGCCCGTCGATCCCGAGCTCCATCGCGTCGGCCATCAGGATGTTCCGGGACGAGTTCCTGGTGCACGTCAAAGAGGGCGCTTGCCCCCATGCCGACTGAGCCGTCCCCGGACAAGGTGACGATCAGCCTCGACGGCGTGGCCGTCGAGGCGGTGCAGGGCGAGATGATCATCGCGGCCGCCGAGCGCGCCGGCGTGTACATCCCGCGCTTCTGCTACCACCCGCGCATGAAGCCGGTGGGCATGTGCCGCATGTGCCTCGTCGACGTCAAGGGGCCGCGGGGCTTCGCGTTGACGCCGGCCTGCTACGTGCCGGTGGCCGAGGGCCAGGAGGTCGTCACCGACTCGCCTGCGGTCAAGAAGGCCCAGGACGGGGTGCTCGAGTTCCTCCTCGTCAACCACCCCCTCGACTGCCCGGTGTGCGACAAGGGCGGCGAGTGCCCGTTGCAGGACCAGACCGTCGCGTTCGGGCCGGGGGAGTCCCGCTTCGTCGAGGAGAAGCGCCACTGGGACAAGCCGATCAACCTGTCGCAGCTGGTGCTGCTCGATCGCGAGCGATGCATCCAGTGCGCCCGCTGCACCCGCTTCGCCGAGGAGATCGCCGGCGACCCGCTGATCGATTTCGCCATGCGCGGCGACAGCATCGAGGTGGCGACCTTTCCCGATGAGCCGTTCTCCTCCTACTTCAGCGGCAACACCGTGCAGATCTGCCCGGTCGGCGCGCTCACCGCCGTGCCCTACCGCTTCAAGGCCCGACCCTGGGACCTGGAGCAGGTCGAGAGCACCTGCGCCACCTGCGCGGTGGGCTGCCGGGTCGCGGTCCAGTCGAGCGGTGACCGCATCACCCGCTACCTGGGTGTCGACAGCGATCCGGTCAACCAGAGCTGGCTGTGCGACAAGGGGCGCTTCGACTTCGAGGCGGTCAACAGCAGCGAGCGCCTCCGCGCCCCGCTGGTGCGCCAGGGCGACGAGCTCGTCGAGACGACGTGGGCCGCCGCCCTGCACGCCGCCGCGAGCGGCCTCGCCGACGTCAAGCGGGTGCACGGGGGCACCGCCATCGCCGTCCTCGGTGGCGCCCGCCTGGCCAACGAGGACGCCTACGTGTGGTCCAAGCTGGCCCGCTGCGTCCTCGGCACCGACCACGTCGACGCGCAGCTCGGCGACGGCCTCCCGGCGCACTCGGTCCTCGGCCTGCCCCGGGCGACCATCGACCAGGCGTGCCAGGCCTCGGCGGTGATCCTGCTCGCCCCCGACCTCAAAGAAGAGCTCCCGGTGCTCTACCTGCGGCTGCGCCATGCTGCCGTCGAGGACCGGCTGCGGATCGTAGAGCTGACCCCGCAGGCGACCAGCATGAGCCGCCACGCGGCGGCGAGCCTGCGGTACCGGCCGGGCGAAGTGGCGTTGCTGGCCGAAGCCCTCGTCGCGGGCGACGACCCTGTGGGCGAGGTCGCCGGGGTGGCCGCGGCGGACGTCGCCTCGGCCCGCTCGGTGCTGGCCGCGGCGCGCGCCGCAGGTGGCGATGCCGCCGACGTGGTCGTGATCCTCGGTCGCCCGTCGCTCGCCGACTCCGGTGCCGATGTCGCCGACGCCGCCGGCGTGCTGGCGCGCTCGGGTGACCTGCGCTTCCTGAGCGCCCTCCGCCGCTCCAACATCCATGGCGCCTTCGACATGGGCCTGGCGCCCGGGGTGCTCCCCGGTCGGGTCTCCCTCGACGCGGGCCGGGCCTGGTACGAGCAAGCGTGGGGCGCGACCCTGCCCCCCGAAGCGGGCCTCGATGCCACCAACATCCTGCACGAGGCCTCCGTCGGTCGCATGCACGGTCTGGTCCTGCTCGGCGCCGATCCGATCGCTGACTTCCCCGACCACACGCTGGCCAAGCGCGGCATCGACGGTGCCGGCTTCGTCATCGCGCTCGACTGCTTCCTCACCGAGTCGTCGCGCAAGGCCGACGTGGTGCTCCCGGTCGCGACCTATGCCGAGCGTCCTGGCACCTTCACCAACCTCGAGGGCCGGGTCAGCCGCCTCGCCCAAAAGATCACCCCGCCGGGCCAGGCGTGGCCCGACTGGATGGTGGCGGTCGAGCTGGCCGCCCGGCTCGGGAGCGATCTCGGCTTCGGGCACCTCGACGAGGTGTGGGACGAGATCGAACGCATCTCCCCGGCGCACGCCGGTGCCACCCGTGCCGTGCTCGCGGCGCGAGGTGCCAAGGACGGCATCGTCGTCCCGACGGCATCGGCGGGGGCCGACGCCGGCGGGACGGACGGGGCGGGCGATGCGACCCGTCCGACGCCCTTGGGGGTCGGCCCGGTCGCGGTACGGACCCCGGTGCCGAAGCTGGACGGCTACTCGCTGCGCCTGGTCGCGGGACGCACCCTGTGGGACGACGGCACCCACATCCGCCACTCGCCGAGCTTCGCCGGCCTGCAGCCTCAGCTGCGCCTCCGGGTCAACCCCTACGACCTCGACCGGCTCGGCCTGGTCAGCGGTGACCGGGTCAGGACGGTGTCGTCGAGGGCGACGCTGGTCCTCGAGGTGCTGGCCGCCGCAGGGGTGCCGCGGGGTTCGGCGGCGCTGCTGTTCGGCCTCGATGGCGAGGGCCCCGGCGATCTGATCGACGCCACCACCGCAGTGACCGACGTGCGGTTGGAGACGCTGTGAGCGCCCCGGAGCACGTCCGGGCGTCGGTGACGCGCCAGACTTGTCGGGTGGACGCCGGCCGCCCGCCGCATCGATCAGGAGCTGCGCGCTGATGGGTGATCCGCTGTTCGGCAACGGCGTCAACTTCGCCGTCGTGGTGATCGTGCTGGTCAAGACCCTGGTCGTGTTCGCCGCGCTGCTCGTGTCGGTGCTGCTCATGATCTGGTTCGAGCGCAAGGTGATCGCTCGGATGCAAAACCGGCCCGGTCCCAACCGGACCGGTCCCTTCGGCCTGCTGCAGTCCCTCGCCGACGGCATCAAGGTCTTCTTCAAGGAGGCGTTCCGGCCGGCCGGAGCGGACCGCCGGATCTTCAAGCTGGCGCCGTACCTCTCGCTGATCCCGGCGTTCATCGCGTTCTCGGTGGTGCCCTTCGGCGGGACGATCACCGTCGCCCACCACACCACCCGGCTCCAGCTCGTCGACTCGCCGTGGGGCATCCTGCTCGTGCTGATGATGTCGTCGATCGCGGTGTACGGCGTGATGCTGGCCGGCTGGTCGTCGGGATCCAAGTACCCGTTGCTCGGCTCGGTGCGGGCATCGGCCCAGATGGTCTCCTACGAGGCGGCGCTCGGCCTGTCGGTCGCCACCGTGGTGCTCCTGACCGGCGACCTGCGCACCAGCGCGATCGTCGCCGCCCAGCACGGCTCCTTCCTCGTGCACTGGAACCTCATCCGCGCCGGCATCGTGCCCTTCATCATCTTCTTCATCGCCGCCACGGCAGAGATGAACCGCCCGCCCTTCGACCTGGTCGAGGCGGAGGAGGAGATCGCCGGCGGCTACATGGTCGAGTACGCCGGCATCGGGTTCGCGCTCTTCTACCTGGCCGAGTTCGGCAACGTGATCACCAACTCGGCGATCATCGTGACGTTGTTCTTCGGTGGCCCCGACGGACCTCGGATCGCCGGCCACAGCATCGGGATCGTGTGGTTCCTGCTCAAGGTGATCTGCTTCCTGTTCGCATATGTGTGGTTCCGCGCGACGCTGCCCCGCTTCCGCTACGACCAGCTCATGGACCTGGGCTGGAAGCGGCTGATCCCCGTCGCACTCGGTTGGTTGCTCGTGGTCGCGGGCTTCCGGACCCAGGACCAGTGGTGGGGCTTCGTGCTCTTCGGTGTCGTCGTCGCCGGCGGGCTCCTCCTCGGCCGGGCGCTCGCCGTCGGTCGGCAGGCGACCCTCGTCGAAGCGGAAACGAAGAAGGTGGTGTAGCCATGGGATACCTGAAGGGCTTCACGGTGACCGGCCGACAGATCTTCGAGCCGATGGTCACCACGCAGTACCCGGAGGTCAAGCGCCAAAAACCCGAGCGCTTCCACGGCCGCCACGTCCTCAACCGCTACGAGGACGGGATGGAGAAGTGCATCGGCTGCGAGCTGTGCGCCGGTGTCTGCCCCGCTCGTTGCATCTACGTGCGGGGCGCGGACAACCCGCCCGACGATCCGGTGTCGCCCGGTGAGCGCTACGGGTTCGTCTACGAGATCAACTTCCTGCGCTGCATCCACTGCGACCTCTGCGTGGAGGCATGCCCGACGGAGGCGATCACCGAGTCCAAGCTGCTCGAGTTCTCCTTCACCGACCGCCGCGACGCGATCTACACCAAGGCCGAGTTGGTGGTCGACGACGACGGCGAGCCCAAGCACCTCCCCTGGGAGGATTGGCACGACGGCGATGGCGACAACACCTCGGGCTGGGTCCGGGCCACGTCACCGTCGGGCAACGCCGCCCTCGAGGGCACTCCGCTGTGGTCGGGCGAGCTCGGGCACGGTGTCCGCCCCGCCCAGGCCGGCCAGTCCGATCCCGACGCGGCCGACATCCCCGCCGACTGGGACATCAGCTTGCGTGAGACCGAGGCGGCCGAGCTGCGCGGGGTCCGGGTGGCGACCGGCCGGCCGACCCGGCAGGCATTGGCCGCAACGGTGGAGCCTGGCCACGGCGACGCCGGGCGCGACGACGCGGGTCACGGGCAGGACGCCGGCCACGGGGGTGGGGGGCACTGATGTCGCCCGCCGGCCTGCTCGCAACGGTCACGCACTACCCCGACTGGGTCGTGTTCGCCATCGCGGCGGTTGCCATCCTGCTCGGTGCGCTCGGCGTTGTGCTGTCCCACAACCCGGTGCACTCCGCGCTGTACCTGGTGCTCACCCTGTTCGGCGTGGCGGTCGAGTTCGTCAACCAGCAGGCCGACTTCCTGGCGGCGGTGCAGGTCATCGTGTACGCCGGCGCGATCGTGATCCTCTTCCTCTTCGTCATCATGCTCCTCGGCGTGGACCGCGAGGAGTCGATCGCCAAGGACCCGCTCAAGGGCCAGCGCCCCACGGCGATCATCCTGGGCGTGGTGATCCTGGTCGAGGTGATCACCATCGCCCGGTTCAAGAACTGGGCGACCGGCGGCCACTCGGCGGCGGGCGCGCTGTCCGGGCCGGGCGACAACATCGTCAAGCTGGGCCAGTCGATCTTCACGCGCTACTTGTTCCCCTTCGAGATCACCTCGGTCCTCCTCGTGATCGCGGTCGTTGGCGCGGTCGTCCTCGCCCGCCGCCCCCAGCGGGTGGCGTCGGAGTTGAGCGGCGGCGAGCAGAAGGAGGCCGTCGACTCATGACCGTCCCCGGCGCCTGGTACCTCGGGCTGGCCGCGATCCTGTTCGGCATCGGGGCCACTGGGCTGCTCGTGCGGCGAAACGTGCTGATCATGTTCATGTGCGTGGAGCTGATGCTCAACGCCGTCAACCTCACCTTCATCACCTTCGCCCGCATGCTCGACGACATCGGGGGCCAGTCGTCGGTGTTCTTCGTCCTGGTCGTCGCGGCGGCCGAGGTGGTCGTCGGGCTCGGGATCATCGTGGCCATCTTCCGGCGGCGCCAGGGCGCGACGGCCGACGACCTGCACGTGCTCAAGGGCTGAGCGGAGGCATCGGAGCTCCATGAACGCCGCCTACGTCACCCTCGCCCTGCCGCTCGCGGGCTTCCTGATCCTGCTCTGGTTGGGTCGCCGCCTCGGCGAGCCGGCCGCGGGTTGGCTCACCGTGCTCCTCGGAGCCGGTGCGTTCGTCGGCGCGGTCGTGACCTGGGCGACCCTGGTCGGCAAGCCGGCCGAGCAGCGCCACATCACCCTCGACATCTTTTCCTGGATCCCCGTCGGTGGCTTGCACGTTGCCTTCGCGCTCTTGCTGGATCCCCTGTCGATCACCATGGCGCTGTTCGTGACCGGCGTCGGGTCGCTGATCTTCCTGTACTCGATCGGCTACATGCACGGTGATCCACAGTTCTCGAAGTTCTTCCTGCTGCTGAACCTGTTCCTCTTCTCCATGCTGTGCCTGGTGCTGGCGGACAACTTCCTCTTCAGCTTCCTCGGCTGGGAAGGCGTCGGCTTCTGCTCCTACCAGCTGGTGTCGTTCTGGTTCGAGCGCGAGCGCCCGCCGACCGCAGGCAAGAAGGCCTTCGTCACCAACCGGGTCGGCGACTTCGGGTTCATGATCGGGATGTTCCTGATCTTCAACCACTTCGGGTCCCTCACCTACACCAACGTGTTCTCCGGCCTCATGGCCGGCACGCCCGGTGCGCTCGCCTCGGTGACCGCCACGGGCATCGGGCTGATGATGCTGCTCGGCGCGGCGGGCAAGTCCGCGCAGCTCCCGCTCTATGTGTGGCTGCCCGACGCCATGGAGGGCCCCACGCCGGTGTCCGCCCTGATCCACGCCGCCACGATGGTCACCGCCGGCGTCTACCTCATGGCTCGGATCGCACCGATCCTGCACTACGCCCCCGATGCGCAGACGACGATCGCCATCGTCGGTGCCGTGACCGCGCTGTTCGCCGCGACCATCGCTTGCGCCCAGGACGACATCAAGAAGGTCCTCGCCTACTCGACCATCTCCCAGCTCGGCTACATGTTCCTCGGCATCGGCAGCGGGGGGTACAGCGCGGGCCTCTTCCACATGGTCACCCACGCGTTCTTCAAGGCGCTCCTCTTCCTCTGCGCCGGCTCCGTCATCCACGGCATGCACGACGAGCAGGACATGAAGCGCATGGGTGCCCTGCGACGATGGCTGCCCATCACCTTCGTCACCTTCAGCATCGGCTGGCTGGCCATCTCCGGCATCCCACCCTTTGCCGGGTTCTGGTCCAAGGACGACGTCCTCGCCGCCGCGTTCCACAAGAGCCCGGTGCTGTGGGCCGTCGGCTTTGTGACCGCCGGTCTCACCGCGTACTACATGACCCGCCAGGTGGCGCTCGTGTGGTGGGGCCGGTCCCGCTGGAGCGAGCACGCCGACGCGGCCGGCGACCACGGGGACGGCCATGCGGGCGACCACCGGGATGGCCATGCGGGCGACCACGGGGACGGCCCCGGCGGCGGTCACGGCGATCCCCACGAGTCCCCGTGGACCATGACGACGCCGCTGGTCGTGCTCGCCGTGCTCTCCGTCGTCGGCGGTGCCATCAACCTGCCCTTCGGCCGGTGGAACTTCCTCGTGCGCTGGCTCGAGCCGGTCCTGCCTGCGACGATCGCACCCGAGCCGCACGTCGCCACGGCCACCAAGGTCGTCCTCGGTGTCGCCACTGTGGTGCTCTGCGCTGTCGCCGTCGTGGTCGCGTTGATCCCCTGGACGCGGCGGGCGGACAACCCGGTGCTCGAACCCGCGGTCCTCCAGCACGGCTGGTACTACGACGAAGCCCTCGCCGCGTTGATGGCGGGCCCGGGCACCGAGGCGGCCGACTTCGCCGCCTACAAGCTCGACAAGGGCACGATCGACGGTGGGGTCGACGGAGTCGCCTGGCTGGTGCGCCAGGCGGGCGGGGGCTTGCGCAAGCTCCAGACCGGCTACGTCCGCAACTACGCGCTCGGGTTGGCCGGCGGGCTGGCCGTCCTCTTGCTGTACGTCGCGGTACGGGCGGGGGGCTGAACGATGAACCCTGGGTTCCCGATCCTCACCTCGCTCATCCTGCTCCCGGCGCTCGGCGCGCTCGCGGTCGCGATGCTGCCCAAGTCGCGCGAGGACCTGGCCAAGCTGGTCGGGCTGATGGTCACCATGGCCGAAGCGGCCCTGGCCGTCGTGCTCATCATCGACTTCGACAAGGCGCAGGCGGGCTTCCAGTTCGTCACCAACCAGCGCTGGATCAGCGACCTCGGCATCAGCTGGCACCTCGGTGTCGACGGCATCTCGCTCTTCCTCGTGGCGCTGACCGCACTGCTCATCCCCATCGGCCTCGCCGGGCCGAGCATCCACGGCCACCCCAAGCAGTTCATCGCGTGGATGCTGCTGCTCGAAGCCGGCTGCATCGGCAGCTTCCTCGCCCTCGACCTCTTCGTCTTCTTCTTGATGTTCGAGATCACCCTCGTGCCGATGTACTTCGTCATCTCGGGCTGGGGCTATGCCAACCGGGTCTACGCCTCGCTCAAGTTCTTCGTGTACACGATGGTCGGCTCCGCGTTTCTGCTCGTCGGCATCCTGTCACTGGTGTTCCTCACCGCCCATGGGCATCCGACCTTCGACCTCATCGAGCTGGCCAGGCGGGCGCCCAAGCTGACCCAGACCGAGCAGCGGTTGATCTTCCTCGGGCTGATCGCCGCCTTCGCGGTCAAGACACCACTGTTCCCCCTGCACACCTGGCTCCCCGACGCCCACACCGAGGCACCGACGGCGGGCTCGGTGATCCTCGCCGGGGTGCTGCTCAAGCTCGGCACGTACGGGATGCTGCGCTTCGGGGTGTTCGTGCTCCCCAAGGCGGCCGTCGACCTCGCGCCGCTCCTGCTGACCCTCGCGGTCATCGGCATCACCTACGGGGCGATCGTGGCCACCATGCAAAAGGATCTCAAGCGCCTCATCGCCTACTCGTCGGTGGCGCACCTCGGCTTCATCGTGCTCGGGATCTTCGCCTTCACCTCGCAGGGCATCTCGGGCGGCGTCATCCAGATGGTCAACCACGGCCTCTCCACGGGGGCGCTCTTCCTCCTGGTCGGCTGGATCTACGAACGACGGCACACCCGCGAGATCTCCGAGCTGCACGGCCTGCAGAAGTCGGTCCCGGTGCTGGCCGGGGTGTTCCTCTTCGTGACGATGAGCTCGATCGGCCTGCCCGGGCTCAATGGCTTCGTGGGCGAGTTCCTGGTGATGATCGGCACCTTCATCACGCACCGGTGGTGGGCAGTCGTGGCCGCGAGCGGGGTCATCCTCGCCGCCCTGTACCTGCTGTGGGCCTACCAGCGGGTCTTCCACGGCGTGCCGACCGGCGACAACGCCACGATGAAGGACATGACCTGGCGGGAGCGGGGCGTGATCCTCCCGCTGCTCGTGCTGATCGTGCTGCTCGGCGTCTACCCCAAGCCCTTGCTCGAGCGCGTCGAGCCCTCGGTCAACCACCTGATCGCCCACGTGCAGCACGTCGATCCGGCCCTGCACCTGCCGGCCAAGGGCGTCGGCCCCGTGGTCGCGGTGGGCCCGGCCGACGACGTGGACAGCCCGTCGGTGACCTCGGGCACGGCCACCGCGGCCGCCGCGGCCGCCGCTCCTGCGAGCAACGGAGGCAACCCGTGACCGGGACCCTCGCCCTGGCCCTCGGCAGGCTGGTGACCCAGGCGTCGGGCACCGGTGGCGCCGGCACCACCGGTGCCGGCGCCACGGCCGGATCGGGCAGCGGCGCCACGCCCTGCGTCGTGAAGCCGACCGGCGTGCAGAACATCTGCACCGCCGCGCGCAGCATCCACATCCCGATCGAGTACCACAGCATCCTGCCAGAGCTGATCCTCATCGGCGGGGCGCTGCTGATCATGGTGGTTGCCTCGGTGCTGCCCAAGCGGCGGTGGGCGGGGCTGTGGACCGGGCTCACCGTGCTGACCGGCCTGGCCTCCCTCGGGACCTCGGCGTGGCTGTGGCACCGCGTGGTCGAGCAGAAGAAGGCGATCATCACCATCGGAAACGCGCTCAGCCTCGACGGCTTCAGCGTCTTGTTCATGGTGCTGATCAGCAGCGCGGTCATCCTCTCCGCGCTCGCCGCCGACAGCTACCTCCAGCGGGAGGGACTCGACGGGCCCGAGATGTATGTCCTGATGCTGATGTCGGCCTCCGGCGGGATGATCATGGCCGAGGCCAACGACCTGCTCGTGATCTTCCTCGGCCTGGAGATCCTCTCGATCGCGCTGTACGTCCTGGCCGGGTACCACCGCCGCCGGCAGGAGTCGGGTGAGGCGGCGATGAAGTACTTCGTGCTCGGCGCCTTCTCCTCTGCCATCTTCCTCTACGGCATCGCGCTGGTGTACGGCGCCACCGGCTCGACGCACCTCGACGAGATCGCGTCCTTCCTCGCCCAGGTCCACCTGACCCGCGGGGTGCTCGAGGCGGGCATGGCGCTGCTGATCGTCGGGTTGGGCTTCAAGGTGGCGGCCGTGCCGTTCCACACCTGGACCCCCGACGTGTACCAGGGCTCGCCGACGCCCGCCACCGGCTTCATGGCCGCGACGGCCAAGGCGGCCGGGTTCGCCGGCCTCATCCGGGTCCTGGTGAGCGGCCTGTCCCTGCAGGCGGTGGACTGGCGGCCGATCATCTGGGTGCTGGCCGTGCTCACCCTCCTGGTGGGTTCCGTGCTCGCCGTCATGCAGACCGACGTCAAGCGGATGCTGGCGTACTCGTCGATCAGCCATGCCGGCTACGTGCTCATCGGGGTGCAGGCCAACTCCCGCAACGGCGTGGCGGGATCGCTCTACTACCTGCTGACCTACACCTTCGTCGTGATCGGCACCTTCGCCGTGATCTCCCTGGTGCAGGGTCGGGGTGAGGCCCACAACGACCTCGAGTCATTCCGCGGCCTGTCATCGCGCCGGCCCGGCCTGGCGCTGACGCTGGTCGTGTTCCTCCTGGCGCAGGCGGGTGTGCCCTTCACCACCGGGTTCCTCGCCAAGTTCTACGTCCTGTCGGCCGCCATCGAGCAGGGGCAGTACGTGCTGGCGGTCATCGCCATGCTGGCGGCGGCGATCGCCGCGTTCTTCTACCTGCGCCTCGGCATGATCATCTACAGCCCGCCGGCAGCGGGGGGCGCGGGGGAGGAG
>Ga0209698_10003660_pt1 | contig 17013 bp, 12 predicted proteins | sample LitLauG_LLR_2012_FD_187203 | JGI IMG/M metagenome (GOLD analysis project Ga0209698, IMG submission 187203) | Freshwater sediment microbial communities from Pennsylvania, USA - Little Laurel Run_MetaG_LLR_2012 (SPAdes) (version 2) | ecosystem: Environmental > Aquatic > Freshwater > Creek >...
TATCAACCGCGCTCTGCCCAGCGGGGCGGCAACTGCCAATCCGCGACCTTACGCGGCCTCCGCTCCCCGCATCACGACGATCGCTTACTTCACTCCGTCCGGCGTGTCGCAGTACAACGCGTTGCAGGTCAGCGTCAACCGGCGTCTCTCGAAGGGGTTGAGCATGACATCAGGCTTTACCTTCGCGCACGGGCAGGATGACATTACCGGGCTTGGCACCAGCACGGGCGGATACGGAAACGAGATCGGACCGATCTCGGGAGCAGTGGCCAATGTGCGGGCCTACGATTGGGCGACCAGCGATTTCAACGTAAAGTACCGGTGGTCTTTCGGTGCTAACTACGAACTTCCTTTTGGCAAATCGTTGAAGGGTGCGGTGGGCCAGGCGTTCGGAGGATGGCAAACGAACGGCAGCGCTATCTGGCAAACCGGTTTGCCGTTCACGGTAACCGATCAACAATCGGTGAGCGGCATTATCGGCATCGGCGGCGAGCGGCCCAATCAAGTGAGTACGAATCTGCTGACCGCGAATCCGACAGTAGGCGCCGCCGGCCAATATTTGAACGCAGCGGCCTTCTCACTGCCATCGGTGTTCACGTTGGGCAACGCAGCGCGCAACGTCGGGTACGGCCCGCGCCAAAGCGTGATCAACGGGTCGCTTTTCAAAACATTCAGCCTTACCGAGAAATACAAGCTGCAGTTCCGGGCGGAGATGTTCAATGTACCGAATCATCCGATTTTTGGCAATCCCAACACAACGTTTGGGAACGCCAACTACGGCAAGATTACGTCCACTGCCGGGTTCTACTCTCCTCGACAGATTCAGTTCGCATTAAAATTGCAGTTCTGATGTCTGTCTCGCGTCGAAGTTTCTTGAGCGCCGCGGCTACGGTGGCCGCGGCAGCACCATATAGAGGGGAACGACCGCCCAACCTCGTCTTCTACATGGCCGATGAACTGCGGGCCGAGAGTATCGGCTGCTACGGCCACCCCGTTGTTAGAACGCCGAACATTGACCGGCTAGCTTCGCAAGGCACGCGGTTTGAACAGTGCCACGTGCAGAACCCGGTCTGTGCACCGTCTCGCTGCAGCCTGATGACGGGCTGGCCGGTTCACGTGCGCGGGCATCGCAGTCTTTACTACGCCTTGCATCAGGATGAACCGAACCTGCTGCGCTATCTGAAGGAGGGCGGCTATGACGTTTTTTGGTTCGGCAAGAACGATTTGCTGTCCACCGATTCTTTCGCCTCCAGCGTGAACGAAGCGAAACCCGGCCCAGGCGCGGGCATGTTCACCAAGAACCCGTATCAGCAGACGGATTCCCGCTATTACTCCTTTCTGTGGGAAGCGGGCGGGGACCGGCGAAAGACAGGGGATTACGCCAACATACAATCGGCGGCGGAGATCCTAGCGAGGCCGACGGATAAACCGTTCTGCTTGTTCCTCCCACTGCTTTATCCGCATCCTCCGTATTCGGCCCCGGCGGACTTTCATAACATGTACCGGCCCGAAGATCTGCCGGCGTTGCGACCTTCAAATCTTCGTCATTTGCCGCGGTTTCACAACCGCTTACGCAAACGGATGCGTTTGGATGAATTGGATGAAGCGCACTTCCGAAAAATACAAGCGGTGTATTTGGGCCAGGTGAGTTATACCGACTGGCTCGTGGGCGAGCTACTGGAGGCAATGGAACGTACGAATCATTCGAAAGATACTGCGATTTTTCTTTTCTCAGATCACGGCGACTTTGCGGGAGACTATGGGCTGGTTGAGAAATGGCCGAACGCGATGCCGGATGTCTTGACGCGCATTCCGCTGATTGCGCGGGTACCGGGTTTGGAAGGCGGGCATGTTTCCCGCGAAATCGTTGAATTGTTCGATGTGATGGCCACTTCGCTCGAACTCGCCGGCATTGAGGCGAAACACACGCATTTTGCCAGATCACTAATGCCGCAGTTGACAGGCAAAGCCGGCGATGGGGCGCGGGCCGCGTTTTGCGAAGGCGGATACAACACAAACGAACCCCAATGCTTTGAGCCTTTGGCTCAGTTCAACAATGCGGCGAATCCTTATTATCCGAAGGTGGCTCTGCAAAACGAGGAACCGGATACGATCACCCGAAGCACTATGATTCGGACACTGACGCACAAATTGATCTATCGACCGGACGATCAGAGCGAGTTGTACGATCTAGCGCATGATCCTCGTGAGCTGAACAACGTCTATGGCGAGCACTCATATCAAACAGCGCAGGCGGATTTGTTCCGCCGGATGATGGATTACTATGTGCGAACGTCGGACGTGGCGCCCAGGCAGGTGGATTCGCGGGGATTTCCGGGCTAAGGCCGGCGCGTATTCCAGTGAATTAGCGCGCAGCTCTGACCGATTTCAATACCAACCATAGACCCGTGGAGGTTTCAGCCAACAGCATCGGGATCCACGCATACCATGTCATGGCCGGAAATTGCGGTTGCGCCAAGTGCATAGCGCAGGCAGCGAATGCAACTACGGAGGCGAACAGTCCCCACCAGGCGAGAATTCGCGGAATATAGCCGGATCTTACGAACAGATAAAAGAATATTGTCGAGCCGATGGTGAAGACAAATGCGCCAAAGAGAGTCGCATCTGTCCAGTGAGCGAGGTCAAGTGCGGCCTGTCCGAAACTTGAATGAGCCAGTTCCGTCTTTACGGCTGTGAATGCTGTTAGTGTTGATAGGAGACCCAGCGCTGCTTCCAAAAGGCGGAAGGTCAATGCAGTGGCTGCCAGACGGTTGTGTATTGGCCGGACAGCGTAATACAAACCCAGCCCAAGGGGCACTGTTAATACAGCGCCCACCAACATGAGTGACCTGCTGACAGTAGATGCGTGGAGTTGCATGCCGGTCATGTCGACCAGCAAGACTATCCAATACATGAGTCCCGCTATTCGAGCCCAAGTGCGTTGAGAGGGGGTCGTACCGAGCATAGGACTTTGGGCAAAACCTTGGGTGGTGGCAGCCATGCCGGGGAATACGTTTCTGGCCTAGAATTTGTTCCCGTGACGTCGACAATTACTGTGGTTCGAATTGTATGTCGCTGACAGGGTGGATTTCCCACGCGGACGTGGGTCTAAAGCCTACTGGGCCGATGGAGCCTGGGAGATGGTCGACGTCGAAGAAAAATAGAGAGCCGGTGATTTTGACGGGGATGGGGGGATTGTATTTCTCGTAACCTTGCGTTGGCAGGGAATCGACATTGTTGTTCGTAAAAAAGGCTTTGAATTGGTTGCGCGCGGCGGTGAGCGGGCTTAGGAATGGGGAGGCGGCATCGGGCAGGCCAGACACTTCCACGTTCATGAAGCGAGTGCTGCCAGACGCGTCGGAGCCAACGATGCAATGGAAATCGTCATCGGACTCCTTGCTGGAGGCGTAGAGATAGGCGGTCACTGTGACAAGGCGCTGTTCCTGGGCGACGCGGTCCGAATCGGCGCTCTTGGGAATGTTGAGAGCCCGCATGACGTCGTCTGACGGGAGTGTGTCGAGCAGACCACTGAGAGTGGCGAAAGATTCGGGTGGTGCGGACACGATTGATAACTTGGCGGCTGCGCGAGCGGTGCCGTCAAATTGATCGCCACCGCCTGCCCTGGCGCGATCAATATTCGTTTGGGGGCGGAGGTCTGGTTCGTCGTCGGCAGGTCCGGCAGGGGTTCGAGTGTATGTCTTGCCGGACGGCGAGTGCAAGACGGGTAGGGCAGTGGGAGCGGGTGGGATTTGCACAGCCCGATGACAGCTTGCTAGCGCGAGGAGGCAAGTTACTAAAATGCTGAAGTGTTTCAATTTCATATCAAGGCTGAGGAGAGTTACTAGACGCGAGGCGAATTCTAGATTAGCACCTTGCACGACAGGAATAGGCAAGAAAAGGGAAGAATTGGGATACCGCATGAGGGAGCTTTCACTCTAGGCTGGAAATAGGTAGGAATGACGACAATGCAAAAACGCAAACTCGGAAAAAGCAATTTGGAAGTCTCGGCGATTGGGCTGGGCTGTATGGGCATGAGCTTTGGCTATGGGCCTCCGCACGACAAGACCGAAATGACGGCTGTTTTACGGGCTGCGGTGGAGCGCGGCGTAACGTTTTTTGACACTGCGGAAGTGTACGGCCCGTTTATAAACGAAGAGTTGGTGGGCGAGGCGTTGGCTCCGTTTCGAGGTAAGGTCGCGATCGCGACCAAGTTTGGGTTCAGACTGAAGCCTAACGGAGAGCCTGGCTTCGTGGGCTTGAACAGCACGCCGCAGCGGATTAAAGAAGTAGCGGAAGAATCGCTCAAGCGATTGAAGGTGGACGCGCTCGACCTGTTTTATCAGCATCGGGTGGACCCCGACGTGCCGATTGAAGATGTGGCCGGGGCGGTGAAGGAACTGATTCAAGCGGGGAAGGTGAAGCACTTCGGGCTGTCGGAAGCGGGTGCAAAAACGATTCGGCGCGCGCACGCCGTTCAGCCAGTGACCGCCTTGCAGAGCGAATATTCGCTATGGACGCGCGGTCCTGAAAAGGAAATTTTGCCGACGCTAGAAGAACTTGGTATCGGCTTCGTACCTTTTAGCCCGCTGGGCAAAGGTTTTCTGACCGGCAAGATGGATGAAAATACCAAACTTGGCGCTGGCGATTTTCGCAGTACACTTCCGCGTTTCACGGCCGAAGCCTTGAAAACGAACCAGACGTTGGTTGATTTACTGACAAAGGTGGCCGGGCAGAAGAAGGCGACGCCGGCGCAGATTGCGCTTGCCTGGCTGCTGGCGCAGAAGCCATGGATTGTGCCGATTCCAGGGACGACGAAGTTGGCACGGTTAGAGGAAAATATCGGCTCGGCCGATGTGCAACTGACGGCAAGCGAATTGAGCGAAATTGAGACTGCCGCTGCGAACATTACGGTGCAGGGAGCACGCTATCCAGAAGCTATTGAAAAGATGACGGGGCTCTAGGCGGAATTTAGAGATATTATAGGTCTTCAAGGAGAATGCTATGACTTCGATTGTTGTGAATGGCGTCAAGCGCGAAGTGCAGGCACCGGCTGATACGCCGTTGCTGTATGTGCTGCGTAATGACCTCGAGCTTTCGGGCCCGCAGTTTGGATGCGGGATGGCGCAATGCGGCGCTTGTTCGGTGCTGCTGAACGGCAAGGAAGTGCGCTCGTGCATTACAACCTTGGGGTCGGTAGCCGGCAAAGAGGTAACGACGCTCGAAGGTCTTTCGGCGCGCTGGGCGAAACAAAAAGGTCTATCAGAAGCGGACGCGGCGAAGACACTGCATCCGGTGCAGGCCGCTTGGATTGAGGAGCAGACGCCGCTGTGCGGGATTTGCCAGAACGGCATGATGATCAAAGCGACGGAACTGTTGGAGCATACCGCCGCCCCTTCGGTTGCGGAGATCAAGGCGGCATTTACAACGTCTGGGCCCTCGCCGCATTTGTGCCGGTGTGGGAGTTATACGGCGATCATTGAGGCAGTGCAACGTGCTGCTACAGCGATGACGAAAGGAGGCCAGGCATGAGCGGCACTTTGACTGATGTCTTTGGAGCGGCGCTTTCGCGGCGCGGATTTGTAAAAACCGGCGGGGCGTTATTTGCGGGCTTCGCCTTGGCGGGCAAGCACGTCAATGCCGAGGATCTGAATCCCGCGTTGCCCGAATCTTACATTGAGATTCACGAAGACAACACAATCTTGATTCGTACCGGCAAATCGGATTTCGGCCAGGGGACGGTTTTCACGGCTTACCGGCAGATTGTTGCGGACGAACTGAGCGTACCGTTTGAAGCAATCACGACTGTAATTTCCGGCGATACCGACAGGACGCCCGACGGCGGCGGCACGTTTGACTTGCTGATGCACGGCATGCCGAATCTCCGCTTGGCTGCGGCCTATGTTCATCAAGCGCTGCTCGATTTGGCTGCGCAGCGGTTGGGCGTAGCGAAAGACCAACTTTCGGTGAAGGACGGTGTTGTCTCAAGCGGCGGCAAGAGCGTCTCCTATGGCGACTTAGTGAAGGGCCAGAAGTTAAGCCTGACGATTCCGGTAAAGGGCGACGTTCACAGCATGTTTGGATTGACGGTGGACGGCAATCCCCCGCTCAAGCCTGTGAGCGAGTACAGCGTGGTAGGCAAATCTTTTCCCAACTCCGTTACCGTTTCGAAAGTCACGGCAAAGGAGCAGTGGGTGACCGATGTGCGGTTGCCGGGGATGCTGCATGGGCGGGTGATTCATCCGAAGACGTTGGGATCGAAACTGGTTTCTGCAGGGACTCTTGACAAGACCAAATTTCCTAATGCACAGGTGGTGGTCAAAGGAAATCTCGTTGGCGTAGTAGCTCCTACAGAATGGGAAGCGATCAAAGCCTCGCAACAAGTATCGGCTAGCACGAAGTGGGCGGATTGGAAAGGCCTTCCTGGCGACCGGCGTTTGTTCCAATTCATGAAGGAAGATGCCGATTGGAAGACCGCGCCGGTAGCGAGCAGTAAGACGAACAAGGGCGACGTGGCGGCAGCGATTGCCAGTTCGCCGAAGAAATTGAAGGCGACTTACCAGCTACCGTTCTTGAAGCATGCGCCGATTGGGCCGACGATGGCGTTGGCTGACGTTCGTGCCGACGGAAACGTGTACGTTTACACGCACACGCAAAATGCACAGGCGCTACGTAGCGGGATTGCGAAGATGCTGGCGACTCCCGTTGAAAAGGTGGTGGTGCGCACCTTCGCCGGGGCCGGGCATTATGGCCGCTCTAACGGCGGCAATGCCGGCGCAGAAGACGAAGCTGTGATTCTGTCGCAGGCCGTAGGCAAGCCCGTTCGCGTGCAATGGACGCGGCAGGATGATTTGCAGTGGTCGACGCAATCCTCGGCTGCAATTTCGGATGTGGAACTCGCGGTTGATGCCAACGGTAATTTAAGCGGATACGAGATCAAACACTACATGCCTGCTATGCAGGACGATCGTTTGGTTGGCGCGGTTCTGGCCGGTCTTCCTACGATTGCCGCACCCAATGAAGTGGGTTCTATCTTTGGTATCGCCAACGCCATGCACGACCCTTGGGTTTATGAGGCAGCTCCGGCTGTGATGGAGCGAGCTTATGGTGGCCCGCAAATCGGACAGAGTTCTTCGCCGCTGAATGTTGGCTTGCGCGATCACAGTCTGAGAACGCCGGGCCAGTATCAGCAGAACTTCCCCAGGGAGGTGGCGATTACCGAAGCGGCTGTGTTGGCCGGCGTAGATCCGCTGCAATTCCGCATTAAGCATGCGCGGGAAAAACGGCTGCTCGACGTGCTGGAAGCTGTGCGAGCAAACTCAGGTTGGGAAACGCGTTCCACGCGCCCAAGCGCGAGCAACGGCGTAAGTCGGGGCCAAGGTGTATCAGTCATGTTCCGCTCAAGCACTTATTGGGCTTGCGTTGCACAAATCGCGGTTAATATGAGCACGGGCGCCATCAAGGTTGAGAAGATTACCGTGGCGGTGGATCCCGGTATTGTCATCAACCCCGCGCAGTTGAAGCGTCAGGTGGAAGGCGGTGCAGTGATGGGAGTCAGCATCGCGCTGCACGAGGAACTGCGCTTCGACGAAAGCGGAGTAACATCCAGCGACTGGCAGAGCTATCCCATCGCGACAATGGCAGATCTGCCGGAGATCAAAGTAGTGCTCATCAACAAGCCTGAGGCGGGAATCTACGGGCAGGGCTCGGAAGCGGCGAATGCGCTCGCGGCACCGGCGATTGTGGGTGCGCTGCTTGATGCAACCGGCAAGATTGCGCGAAGGCTGCCGCTGAAGCCAGAGTACGTGCAATCTTTATTGAAGGCCTGATAAAGAAAAAGGGCGAGGCTTACGCGGCCTCGCCCGATACGATTCTCTGAATTGTTTTAACTGACTTGATTACGGATATGACAGAGCGCATCCGCCCGCATTGCTGTTGAAGGCGTTGCTCCACAACGATTGCACCGGGAACGTGCCCGTAGAGAGCGAAGTGTTGGCCGACGCTCCCTGGCCCGAACTGATCCAGGCGCACTTGTCGCCGTTCTCTGCGCCGGAAGAGTCGGTCCAGCCGCTGCCCGGGAACTGATCGGTCACGGTCTCGGCAAGTTCGTGACCGCCGACGATAGTGATGCCTGCGTTGGGGCCAAGGCCATTAAAGTTGGCTCCACAGCTTGCGCCCGCATCGGTGATGTAAGGGAGATTCGTGTAGGCTACATTGCCAGCCGAGGAACTGGTGTAGCTATGGTAAGCGCAATATTGCGTTCCAAAGCCGCTCGCGCTGTTTTTGGTGGCGGTAGCGATGACATACTGCACGCTGGCGTTGCTGGCGGCGGTAGTGTTACCAAAGTGCTGTGCGGCTTTCACTGCCTCGGCTGCGAGTTGGGATTGGCTTGGATGAGTTGGCGCTGCGGCGGCGTTATCCGCCCACACTGCGACGAACATGCCTGCCTGATTCCCCGCATGCGTGCCCGCGCTGCCGCAGGAGACCGTGCCACTGGCAACGCCTTGGCAATACTGAGTGACGCTAGCAAACCACGGGCTGCCGCCCACGCCGGTATAGAAATTCTCCAAAATGGCCGCCTCACCGCTCGGGTCGTTGTTGTTCCATTGAGAGCCCCAAAGTACGAGATAAATCTTGGGCGCCGTTTCGACACCGATGCCACCTGTGCCACCGTGATAGGTGAGGTTATTTGTTCTTGTGCCCCTGGCGAAACTGCTCTCGTTACCCGGGCCGGAGTGAGCGACGCCTTTTGCACCTTCGAGCGTGGCATGAATCATCACCGGCGGTTGGCCTTCTTCGATGATTCTTGTGCCGCCCGCGGTGCCTTCATAGTTTCTCGCGGCATTTGATTCTTGCGCGTTCAGGACCGTCGACGGCGCGAGAATGAGAAGTCCCAAGGAAGCTAGAACGAATCCTGGAACGAGTTTGTTGCGAAGCATGAAAATCCCCTTTAGTACTGGTTTTGCTTTCCTTGGTCAGTATCACAATTCAGAAACTTGTAAGTCAAGGTTTATTACTGTCATGCCGGCGCAAATGATAATGTCCTAATCGTGCAAAGTAGAAATCCCCATTGACAGGCGGACCGTGGAGGGGTGGATTCAGGAACACTTCTCATGTCGCAGCCGGAATCGCGACCGTTTGGTCGCACTGAAAAAAGCCAAGAAGAGGTTGATTACACAGTGAGAAACGGCTGTCGAACTCTGTCAAAGCGAGCGACATATCCTGAGACTGCCGGTGAGGCAGATGTGAACGGCCTTCCGTACGCTAGCAGGGTGAACTACGCACACTCCTTGGATTTGCGCACCATGCAGGAAATCTTCCACGTTACTGCGTCCGGTTCCTCGCCGTATTTGGGCGATGCAGCCAATGCGACTGACTTGCTTTTGGACGAAAACGGCGCAGAGATCACTGTTCCCGAGATCTCTGCGCTCTCTTTGTTTGCGCCGACTAGCGGGGGGGCTCGCTTCCAGATGCATCTGGTTCCAACTGGGGCGAGCCCATGATGGTGGCTTCATCATGTTCCAGATAGCTTCGGCGCAGATCCTGCGAGAGCGCCAGTTCCTTCTGGGCGAGTTCAGTTCGGCCGAGCTTACGGTACGCGATGTACAACTGATAATGGACGTTACCGTAGTGGTCTGAGGGAGCGGCTTTCACGAGTTTCGGAACTGCCTCGGCAAACCTTCCCGTGCGTACGTATACGGTTCCTAGAAGGCTGTTGGCTTCTACGAAATCGGGTTGGAAACGCAACGCTCTTTGCAGATACGGAAACGCCTTATCGTTGTCCTTGTTCTGTACGAACAAGCGGCCCAGCAAATACAGTGCCCTGGTGCGAGCGGGGTCTAGTGTCAGCGCTCTTTCTAACTCACTCTGCGCAGCGGCGTCGTTGCTGTGATTGTTCAAGTACAGTTCGCCGAGCGCTTCGTGCAGTTCCGGCTCGTTCTCTCGCACATGCAGGGCCGCGCGAAACTCCTTCACTGCATCTTCTAGATTTCCCCGCAATGCAGCGCCTTCAGCTCGCAACTGGCACGCCCGCCAAGAATCGTGAAACAATTCCTGCAGCCGGGCATACGCCTCCGCTCCTTGCGCCTGATAAGTGCGGGTTAACCAGTAACTGGCTTCGGCGTTCTCTTTGCTTACGCCCTGTATTTGCGCTAATGCGTCGGCCGCTGGCTCGTATTGCTGCAGAGTGAAATACGCTTTGCCGAGCAGCAGACGCTCCGCATCGCTCAGGGTCTTCCGGCTTTTCAACGAATCGATGCAGAGCGAGTATTGATGTAGCTGGCAGGCGTCTGTACCAGCCGGCGAGGCCCCTTGCTGCTGCCAATCGCTTTCAAACGCTTTCCATTCGCGATCCGCACATTCGCGGTCGCACAAGCTCGCCATAAGGAAATGTTTCGCTGCATTGGCGGGCTCGTCTTGCAGGTCTGCCAGTGCTGCTTTCACAGACTCCTGCGAGAGTTCAACCGAAACGAAATCCCGCTGCGTCGCTAAGAAGTCCGCAGAGATCGACCAAACCTGTCGCACGGACTCAAGCGCTGCCTTGGCTTGGTTCGCCGCGAGCTGTGCATTCGCAAGGCCAAGCCAAGCCAGTTCGTTACGCGTATCCATCTGCAACTCTCGCCGGAACTCTTTTTCGGCTTCGTCCAGCTTCTTAGCGTGCAGATAGGTTTGCCCAAGCGCCGTATGCAAGCCGGCTTGCGTGGGATCGCTGCCCATTGCCTTTTGAAACTCTTTCGCCGCGTCGTCCCAACGGCTTCGCTGAAACAAAAGATCACCCAAAAAACGATGTCCCCAAGCAGAATCGCGATACAAGTGGGCTGCGCGATAGGCCAAACGAGCCGACAGATCGAGGTACTCATGGCCGAGCTTGAATAGTGCCTCGGATTGGTCGGAATCGAGCGCCGCCATCTGCCGGAACTGCTCCGCCGCCAAGCGGAAATTCGCCTGGTTCACGTAGGCCGACGCCAACGCATTGCGCGCATCGCGGTTGGAAGGATCAATCTTGAGGGCCTGCTGTAGAAACGGAATCGCCTTCTCCGCATTGCCGAGTTTCAGGTAATCCATTCCGACGATTACATTCGGGGCCAGCAGATTTGGCCGTTCGCGCGAAGCTTTGGCCAGATGCCGCACCGCTTGATCGTATTCGAACAGGCTTTGGTAAGCGAGGCCCAGATTGACCTCGGCCTCGACCAAGGCAGGATCAAGCGTCAACACTCTCTTGAATTCATCAACGGCTCGTGTGAAATTCCCATCCTGCATGTCTCGCTGGCCGGCATGAAAAGCGCTTTCGATTTGTGCTTCGGGGGAAGCTTGACAGAAGATGCGGGGAGGAAAAATAAAGCAGGGAAACAGGAGAAGGAGGGCCGCAACTTTCACGCAGACATTATCGCGCGAACTCAGGGCGAGCTTGCGAAACCCGCCCTGAGTGTTCACGCGAGTAGGCTAGCTAGAACGTGGTTCTTAATGAGAATTGAGCAATACGCGGTAAATTATATTGCCCGGTCACTTGTCCAAAACTCGCCCCGCCGCAACAGTTCGTATTCGGCGGATTGAATTGTACACGGTTAAACAGATTGAAGAACTCTGCCTTAAACTCGAGGCCGAATCGTTCGTCGTGCCCGAATTTGGTGTTCTTAAAGAACGAAACGTCAAAGTTTTTAGCTCCGTCGGTTCGTAAGTTCGGCTCAGTGCGCGAATCGTTGCCGAAGCCATAATTCGTCGGGCTGCCGGATGTGAAGGTTGCGGGATTAAACCAGTGAGCCAGCCTTTGGTCGAGCGTGCCGCTGGTCATGCTCTCGGCCCCAACGCGCGTGGGCAGAGCGCAGCCTGCGTTGGGAATACCGGCGTTACTCAGCGCTCCCGGGCACCCTCCGATAATGATCGGAAAGCCGTTCTGGAAGGTGATGATGGTATTCATGCCCCACCCGCCCACGATCTTATTGGCAACTGGATTCAAATTATGCAGAAACTTCTTGCCCCGGCCTATAGGCATATCAAGAACGGACGCGAGCACGAAGCGCTGTGGAACGTCGAATCCGTCTAAACTGCGCGCGGCGCGGATGTTATAAGCATTGGCGTCGCCCCAAGTTGGGGAAGCCGCTTCAAGCCAATTGATTTCGGAGTTGGTGTTGTCAATCAACTTTGCCAGCGTGTAAGTGGCAAGGATTTGCGCGCCGCCGCCCAACCGCTGCTGGAACTTCGCCTGCAGCGAGTGGTAAATGGAATCGCGGTTGTCCGGTTCGGCCATGCCCACGTCGTCGAACTGAGGATAGGGCAGCAGTAACTGAGCCGCCTTAACAGTCGGATTCGCGGCGATATTACCCGATTGCATCACTCCGTAAAACGGGTTCGTAACCTGGGCTGTCAATGCCGAAGCTTGTGCCGAATTAGTGGGTAGATACTGCAGCGGCAGTTGGTTGAGATCCTGGTTATGCATGGGCAAGTGCGTACCCTTCGACCCTGCGTATGCAGCATCGATGAGCGCGTTAAAGGGCAATTGTCGCTGAATGTCGAAGTTCCATTGCTGAACATACGGTGCCTTATATCCGCTCAGTGGAGCTGAGTTGCCGCTGCCCTGTACATTGATGAAAGCCTGATTGGCGCCAGGGGGAGGGGCGATTCCTCCGGGGAAAGGATTCGAAAGAGGATTCTTTGGCGTATAGCCGTTGGCCTGCGCCGTCAGCCAAGTGGTGTTGAGTGAATTGATAAAGAGGTTGTGCGGCGCATCGTCCCAGCGGCCATCTACCGGCAGAAAGAAGATGCCATACCCCGTTCTGACCAGCGTGTTCTTGTCAAGCTGATAAGACAATCCCAACCGCGGGCTGACATGGTTCCAGGAAGGAAAGGCCGTACGGCTCGGATGCACGCTGCTGTTTACCAAATCGTAGGCCCCCTTTAGGCCAGGAAGACCAGCTTTGGCCGCAATCGGACTCGTCTCGGTCGGATTGAAAACGACGATTCGGTTGTAGCGCTCCGTCCAGTCTCCTTGTAAATCGATTCGAGCGCCCGCGTTCAGCGTCATTTTCCGGGTCACCTGCCAGGTATCGCCTGCGTAAAGCGCGCTGTAAAGATTCTGGTCGGCCGTCTTTCCGGGCTCTGTTGTGCTGCCGTTGTTGCCATAACCCAAAACAAACGAGGCCATCCCGAGTCCGGATACTACTCCTGGAACACCAGCCGTCAGCGGGTTTCCAGAGGTCATAATAGCGTCGAAATTGTACTCGCCAGCGGGATCGTTGCTCTGGTAGTAATTGTTGCGGAGCATGCGATACTCACCACCGAATTTCAGGGTGTGAGAACCTTTTACCCAGGTGAACAGCGGTTCCAGGCTGAGCGTATCATCGTAAGCGCCAATGCCGCTTCCGATTCCACCACTGCACCAACTGCCGTTCCCGTACCGGCCGTCTCCCGATTGCTGTGAAACGCATGCGTCTGGGATGTGGGTGTACGTCATTTCCGGCGCTAACGCGCTCCAAGCGGGGCCGAACTGAGATAGATTGATGCCCTGAGTGAGTGGTGTCCGCACGTAGACATAACGTGTGTAACCCAAGTGCAGATCAAGCACCATGGTGGGAGAGATTGCGTATGTGTCTCCAAAGCCACCCTGGTTAGTCACGGTATCTTCGGTACAACGATCGCCGCAGATGCCCTTAAAGGGACTATCCGGCAGTGACAGCACATGCGAGCGCGTATAACGGCCAAAGAGCCTCTGTTTAGCACTTATTGCGAAATCGCCGCGTTCGTTGATCTGATCGACGTTGCCGCCGGTACTGTAGTTTTCTACAAAGTTGCCGGCGGGGTTGCCGTTTTGATTCGGTAAGGGGTAGTAGGCGAGAAGAGCTTGCGCTGTTGGATCGAGCCTGCTTGCTCCAATTTTGTTGCCGCTGAACACCGTACGGCAATCCCCCCCGCCTGACACGCAGTTCGCACTGCTGACCGGATCATAAATGGGCAGCACGGAGCTAGTGCCCGCCGACCCGATTTGCGAGAAATCGCCGGTCCGCTCTAGCGCCGTGGGAACCCACGTTGTGAGTGTGCTTCCCTTGCGCTGTCGGAAGCCCTCATAGCTCGAGAAAAAGAAAAGCTTATCCTTCATGACCGGCCCAGCCACGTTTCCACCAAACTGGTTCTGGGTAAATGCCGGACGAGAGACCCCGCCCGAATTCGAGAAGAAATCGTTCGCGTTCAATAATTTGTTACGCAAGAATTCGTATGCCGACCCATGAAAAGCGTTGGTACCCGACTTCGTCGATAAATTGATGACGCCGCCCGCAAAGCGTCCATACTCTGGTCCAAGATTGTTCGTCTGAACTTTAAATTCTTGAATCGCGTCTTGCGTCGGTACGACAGTGACCACATTCAGGTAAGCACCGTTGGTCGGTACGCCATCGATCAGAATCTGGCTCTGTCCGGCTTGGCCGCCGCCAACTTGAAAATCGCCCGCTGCGAAGGGATTGGCTCCAACCGGGTTGCTCATCGAGGAGTTGCCGGCCGATGGTGCACCCTGCGGCACAACGCCCGCCGCCAAGCCGACCATCGCCAGCGGATTGCGCCCGTTCAGCGGCAGGTCCGTTACCGTCCGCGTTTCCACCACTTGTCCCAGTGATGCTGTTTCAGGCTGCAGCAGCGGCGCCGCAGAAGTGACCTCAACCGTTTGACTGAGTTCGCCCACTTCGAGCGCGATGTCAACCCTAAGTCCGCTTTCGATTTCTACAACAATCGGTTGGCGTGAAAACTTCTTGAAGCCGGTCTTGACGCCCTCTAGTTTGTAGCGGGCAGGCAAGACGTTCACAAAGGTATAGTTGCCCGAGGAGTTCGATTGATTGTTGCGCACCGCCCCGGTATCTAGGTTGGTCAGGGTGACGGCAGCGTCTGCCACAGCGGCTCCGCTGCTATCGGTTACCGTTCCTGCAATGGTTCCATACACGTTTTGGCTCCGCGCTCCGGTGGGTCCGAACACAAGAACCATGATTGCCACTAAAAAAGCAAACGTTGTCTTTCTAGAATTTGGCATGACTTTCCTCATTTAAGACGTGGTCTAGATGTTCAATACTAGACATCCGGCAGAAATAGTATCAAAGTTCTAACGAGGCATGGGAAGTTGAACCCTCGTTATCCTTCCTCACACACGCTGTTTAAGCTTTTTGTTCCGTCAAACGCGGGCGTCTTGATGGAAAGCCTTTAGAAAACTGCGCCAAACAGCCTCGTTTTGGCATTGGCCGTCCGCGCGCAAATACGAAAGGCATAGCAGAGAAGGCTAACGGCTTTCTGAAAAAGAGGAGGACGAATATGAAACGCATTTTGAGAAGTCTTTTGATGGCAGTTGGAATCGCTGGACCATTGGTTACTCATTTAGCCGCGCAGGATCAGAGCTTGGTCGCCGATATCCCATTCGCGTTTGTCTCCAACCACACCACGTTGCCTGCCGGTCGCTACAATTTCGTTCGCACTGGCCAAAGCAATTCAGTGTTCCAAGTGCGCGACGCCCATATCGGCAAGGGCGTTTTCGTGATTCTGGGCGCCACCGAAACCGGCAAGCCAAGCACCGTCACATTCGCGTGCTACGGCCAGGAGTGCTTGCTCGCAAAAATTACGCCCGCAGGCGACACTTTGAGCTATTCGCTGAGCCGTGACGCTATCGAACGCAAATTGCACTACAAGCTAGGATTTGTATCCATGGTTTCCATCAAACTGAAACCGCGCTAGGAGTCGAGAAACCTTCCATTCGATTCAAGTTTCTCGGAGGTAGGGCCCGTTGCTATCGGAGGCGGCGGGCCTTTGTTTTTTTCAGCTGAGATTTGGGTGCAAACAAATTCGTAGCTTGTCACAGCCTTGCAACGCCCATCCCGTACCATGTTAGATACCTATGCGATTAGAAGGAAAAGTAGCTATTGTCACTGGTGCGGCCACTGGAATCGGCCAGGGAATCGCCATCCGTTTCGCCAAAGAGGGCGCTTCGGTAGTTGTTGATTATGTTGGCAAGCCAGACGCACCAAACGAAACCGAGAATCAGATCAGGAGCGCGGGCGGTAAAACCATCGCCATCGCCGCCGACGTTTCAAATCCCGATCAAGTAAAAAACCTCATTGCCCAGACCGTGGCCACCTTTGGCCGGCTCGACATCGTGGTCAACAACGCCGGTATCGAAAAGAAGGCTCCGTTTGTGGATTTCACCTTTGCCGATGCGCAGAAAATTATCGCGATCAATCTAATGGGGCCCTTCTTGATCGCTCAAGAAGCGGCCAAGCAAATGATCAAGCAAGGGCAAGGCGGCCGGATCATCAACATCTCTTCCATTCATGAAGATCTGCCCATGCCCACCAACGCCGCATATTGTGCCAGCAAAGGCGGCTTGCGGATGCTGATGCGAACAATCGCCGTAGAGCTGGCAAAAGACAAAATCACTGTGAACAACATTGGTCCCGGCGCCATTTACACCCCAATTGACGCCGATATTCAAGCACAACCGGAGTTAGAGAAGGCATTGATGGCAGAGATCCCGTTGGGCCGATGGGGCCAGCCCGCCGAGGTTGCGGGCCTTGCCGCTTACCTGGCCTCCGATGAGGCAGCTTACGTGACCGGGGCAACATATTTCATTGATGGCGGCATGCTGGTGCAATCCGGCAGTCTCTAGGGAAAAACTTTCCTAACCAATCAAGCAAGCGGCGGCGCGTCTGTATGTAAACAATATATGATTGCAAAAGTCATGCGCCTCCAGCTTCTCTTGGCTACTCCGCTGCTGCCATTGTTCTTTCACAGTGCATCCGCCGCGCCCATTGTTGATTTCGCCCGCGACATTCGCCCCATCCTCTCCGACCGCTGCTTCGCCTGCCATGGCCCCGACGAAACGAAACGCATGGCAGGCCTGCGCTTCGATATTGAAGACGGAGCAAAGAAAGCTCGCGGCGAACGACCGCCCGTCATCGTTGCCGGTGATGCAGCCGCCAGTGAAATTCTCAAGCGCGTTGCGCCCGATAACCCCGCCCGCCGCCGCCAAAAGAACGAACCGCATTTTCCAGA
>Ga0209698_10003663_pt1 | contig 17000 bp, 16 predicted proteins | sample LitLauG_LLR_2012_FD_187203 | JGI IMG/M metagenome (GOLD analysis project Ga0209698, IMG submission 187203) | Freshwater sediment microbial communities from Pennsylvania, USA - Little Laurel Run_MetaG_LLR_2012 (SPAdes) (version 2) | ecosystem: Environmental > Aquatic > Freshwater > Creek >...
GTCCGAAAGCCGAAGCCAGTCAGAAGCTGAAGCGGACCGGGCCGATGTTGCTCGAACTCGAACCCACGGGCGACATCCTGGCCGAAATCTCGAAAAAGAAAACCCACCAGCTCATGGTCGGCTTCGCCGCTGAAACTCAGGACGTGCTCGAAAACGCGCGCAAGAAGCTGGCCGAGAAATCGCTCGACGCCATCGTCGTCAACGATGTTTCGCAGAACGGCATCGGCTTCGATTCCGAACGCAACGCCGTCACCATCCTCACCCACGACGAGGTCGTCGAAGTTCCCGAGACCACCAAGTGGGAGGTCGCCCAGCGCGTCCTCGACGTAGTCGCCAAACTCCGTCGCCGCGCCCGCGTGTCCACTAGTTAGATCCCCGTCTCGCGAAGTCCGAACCCGGGCTCGCAACATCAGCTTCAACCTGTCATCCTCAGTTCGAGATGTCATCGAGGCCAAGGTCATCGAGCGCAAGATAGTCATCGAGCGCAAGATTGTGTCGAGATCGAGATGTCATCGAGCCGAAAGATTGTCATCAAGTTTAAGATTGTCATGCTGAGCGCAGCCAACGACCTATGCATTTCTCCGCGTCCTCCGCGTCCTCCGCGATCCCTCCGCGCCCTCTGCGGTTAAAAGCTTTGGTGTCCCGACCCCACTCGCTCCACTACCCATCCCCCGTATAATCAGCCGTTAACAGGAGACTCGATGCGCATGGCTTGGCTGAGCAGTGTGCTGCTGTTGCTGGCGGGCTCTTCCTCCGCCGGGGAACCGCCTATCCCCGTCGACCAGGAGCCTCACCACAAAGTCGTGTTGAAGAACGACTTCGTGATCGCGATGCACGTTTCCTTGGCTCCCGACGAGCGCACCCTCTACCACACCCACAGCCACGACCGCGCCGCCGTCGAACTGACCAACAGCTCCATCACCCAACAGAAAGTGGGTGAAGCCGAAGGCCCCGCCAACCCCATCAAGCCCGGCGATCTCTCCGTCACCACCACCCCCGCCAACGGCTACTCTCATCGTGTGCACAACGTCGGATCGGGCACCTTCGAAGTCTTGGACGTCGAGTTCCTGCAGCGCCCCGAAACGCCATCCGACGACATTGCCGGGCCGGTTGCCGGAGAAAACCCCAGCGCCCGTGCCTACCACTGGCGTCTCGCCCCCGGGGCGAAAACACCCGAGCACACCCACCACCGCCCGTACCTGATTGTGGCCGCTACTCCCATGAAGCTGAAGATGACAGCCTTTGGCGGCCAGTCCCAGACCCACGAAATCAAAGCCGGAGATTTTCACTGGGTCGACGTCGAAGTCACCCACACCCTCACGAACGACGGCACGACCCCCGGCGAGATCATCGAATTTGAACTGAAATAGACAGCGCGGTGCCCCACCCTAATCTTTCACGTTCTTTGTGAAAGACTAGGGTGGGTTTTTCGCAACGAACGGTCGCGCAGGCAACTCATGCCAGCGATGGTATTCTGATCATCCATGTCCCGCACGCTCTCTCCCGATTTGCGGCGCGCCCTCGGCGAGCGTATCCGTTACTACCGAGAGCTTGGCATCTATGACTTCTACCGCCGCGAACCGATTCCCGGAGCTCAGGCCGAATCTGCGCCCGTAGCCTTCATCCAGCCAGAACAGCGAGAGGAAATGTCACCCAGAAAAGCCGCGGTAGCGGTGCCGGTTGTGTCGAAAGAAAGCATGTTCGAGGTGATCGGGTCGAAACCCGAGTACGGCGTCGCGGATCCCGTCAAAGCGTTGAAAATGATCCGCGCAGACCTCGGAGACTGTACCCGCTGCCGCCTGCACCAGCAGGGTCGCAAACAAATCGTCTTTGGCGTGGGTAACCCGAAGACAGATTTGATGTTTATCGGCGAGGCCCCGGGCGCCGACGAAGATCAGCAGGGCGAACCTTTCGTCGGCCGTGCCGGCCAGCTGCTCAACAACATGATCAAGGCCATGGGCCTGGAGCGCGAGCAGGTTTATATCGCGAACATCATCAAGTGCCGTCCGCCCAACAACCGCACCCCCGAACGCGACGAGTGCGAAACCTGCTCCCCGTTCCTGATGCGCCAGATCGCCGTGATCCAGCCCAAAGTGATTGTTGCGCTGGGCGCCGTCGCCGCCAAGTCGTTGCTGGCGATCAATGATTCCATGGCAAACCTGCGCGGACGCTGGTACGACTTTCGCCCCGCGGGTGCGCGCAGCAACGATCCCAGCTGGACCAGCGCCAAACTCGCTGTGACCTATCACCCGGCTTTTCTGCTGCGCGATCCCCGCCAGAAGAAAGAAGCCTGGAAAGATCTGCAGATGGTGATGCAAGAATTGGGCCTAACGCCCCCCGCGAAGGCCGCGGAGTAAGTTGGTGGACGAAGCAGCCGAGCGCAGGCAACTGGGCCGGGGCCGAGAGTCGTTATCCGTGCAAGCTGCTGTGAGCCAAGACCTTCGGGCGCACCGGATTCACTTGGAACAGGAACTCGTGGCCGCGCAGAAGCGCCGCGACTTCGCCGCCGTCGAGGCATTACTCGCCGACGACTTTCACGAAATCGGGAGCAGCGGCCGATTCTTCTCGAAAGCCGACACGTTGCGGGCGGTCAGCGAGGTGCAGATTGTCGAGTGCACCTTCGACCACTTTCAGTTCCTGCCGGTCGACGATAAGTGTGTGATCGTCATGTACCTGGCCACCGCCCGCCGCACCCAGGATGGACGCGAACACCTCAACCGCGCCTGGCGCAGCTCTATCTGGGTGAAGAGGGGAGACGCGTGGCAAGTACTCTTTCATCAGGCGACCGTTGTGCCAGCAATTCCCTGAGATTGCATGAGCCCAGACACCCACGACCTAAAGAAGCCACCCCGCGCAACCTCGCGCCCGACTCCGCCGCCGACTGCGCCTCGCGCTTCTTCTGCCAGTCCGCTTCGCCGAGCACCGTGATGGCCTCCAGCTTCTTCTTGCCCAATCCCGCGTTGAGGCCCGGCAACTCCTTCTGGGTCAGCTTCTGAAAATCCGATCCCACGTCGTCGAGTTCCCGCCCTAGTGAGTCAGCGCGCGCAGCCTGGTAGTCCGCCGGACGCCCTTCGTAGGTGTTGACGGAGTAGTAAAGCTGCCCCAGCAGCTCCCGAATTCGCTCCTCGCCGGTGATCATGCCGCCTTCCTTCGTAGCCACAATGCGCGACCGCAGTTTGTCGCATTCGCCGGCGAGTTGCTGCAGGGACCCCCGTAGCGGATCTTTCTCCGCCAACTTCGTTATGCGCGCGTTGGCTGCATCCCGCACGCCTTCGACCGCCTCCACCGTGTAGGTCATATGCTCTAGCAACCTGTAGACCTTCATCGCGAGGTCAAATTGCGCCTTGCGGTCTTCCAGCGAAAATTTCGCCCGCGGATCCAGCACGACGTTCAGCGGTTCGGTATAAACCTCGTTCCCTTTGGTCATCTTCACCGTGTAGGTGCCGGGTAGCACCCGGGGTCCCAGCGCTGCTTCGAACAGCGCGCTCGCCGCCGGAGGCACTGCGGGAGGCTTCACCCGCATCGACCAGTTCGCCCGGTTCAGCCCGCGATGCTTGCCCCCCGAGAGCGTATCCACAAGTTTTCCGTTCGCGTCGAACACTTCAATTTTCAGATCGCCGAAGATGTGCCGCGACTTCTGGTAGTACGTGACGTGAGCGTCGCCCGGACGCTCCGGCCCCGTGTAAGACTCGTCCCCCTCCGGCCATCCGCCCCCCGCGTTGAGGTATTGAATCGAGGCTCGTCCCGGGATCAGCGTTGCCGTCTTCCCCATCAGATCGGGCGTGAGCGCGCGCCATGGCGAGATATCGTCGATAATCCAGATGCCCCGCCCGTGGGTCGCCAGCACCAGATCGCCTTCGCGGGCCTGCACCACAATGTCGCGCACGGCCACTGCCGGAAAGTCAGTGCCCTTGTACTGTGCCCAGTGCGATCCCCCGTCGGCGGAAATCCACAGTCCGAACTCTGTTCCCAGGAACAGCAAGTTCGGATTGACGGTATCTTCCTTGATCACATGCGCGTAGCCCCGCACGCCGCTGGCCTGCGCCGGAAGCGCCGTCCAGGTCTTCCCGTAGTTCGTCGTCTTGTACACGTAGGGCTGGATGTCCCCGAATGTGTGCCGGTCGAACGTCGCATACGCCGTCGCTTCGTCGAAGCGACTCGCTTCGATCGTCGAGACCCAGGAATTCTTCCCCAGCCCGCCAACGTTCCCGACCACATTGGTCCAGGTCCTGGCCCCATCGCGCGTGATCTGCACGTTCCCGTCATCGGTGCCGACCCAGATGACCTGCCCGTTCTTCGGCGACTCCGAAATCGAGTAAATCGTCGTGTGCATTTCCGCGGACGAATTGTCGATCGTGACCCCGCCTGACTCCTCCTGCCTCTGCTTCTCCGGATCGTTCGTGGTCAGGTCGGGCGAAATCCGATCCCAAGACTGCCCGTGATCGCGCGACCGGAACAGGAACTGCGCTCCGATATAGATCGTCCCCTTTTCGTTCGGACTCATGTGGATAGGCGTATTCCAGTTGAAGCGCAGCTTCTTTTCCCCGTAGTTGGGCAGCGGTTTGATCGAGCGACTTTCCCACGTCCGCCGGTTTAACCGCCCGATCTCCCCGCCTTGCGACTCGGCGTAGACGTAGTCGGGGTCAGCCGTATCTTCGAACGCCCAGAAGCCGTCGCCGCCGAAGACGATCTCCCAGCGCGAATAAGTCACGCCGCCCGGATACGACGAGTCCGCCGTCCACGATCCGTTGTCCTGCAGCCCGCCATATACGTGGTAGGGGTCCGCGTTGTCGGTGCTCACGTGGTAGAACTGCGAAACCGGCAGGTTGACCTGGTGCTTCCAGCGATTGCCGCCGTCTTCACTGCGCCACAACCCGCCGTCGTCCCCCGCGATCACGATGCTCGGATTCCTGGGATCGATCCACACATCGTGAAAGTCCCCGTGCGCGCCCCCCGACACTTGGCTGAAACTCGTGCCGCCATCCGTGCTGAGCAATAGCACCAGATCGGGTTTGAAAATCTTGTTCTCGTCCTTGGGATCGACGATCAGGTTGCCGAAGTAAAACGGACGCCACACCATGTAGTTGCTGGCATCGTGTTTAGTCCACGTCTGGCCGCCATCATCGGAGCGGTAGAGCCCCCGCTTGTCGGCTTCGATGTTGGCGTACACCACCTGCGGCTTCGAAGGCGCCACCGCGACCGCAACCCGTCCCCAGGGCTTTGCCGGAAGGCCCTTGGCGTTCGCATCGCTGATCTCCGTCCAGTGTTCCCCGCCGTCGGTCGACTTAAACACGCCGCTGCCCGGCCCGCCCGAGCGAAACGTCCAGCCCTGCCGCCGGAAGTCCCACATCGAGGCGTAAATCGTCTTGGGCTCCTGCCGGCTCATCGCCAGCAGCGCACAACCGCTGGAGCGATTCGCTCCCGCCAACACTTTGCTCCAGGTCTTGCCGCCGTCGGTGGTCCGGTACACTCCACGCTCGTCGTTGTCGTCCCAAAGATGGCCGGTGGCGCACACCAGCACGCGGTTGCCGTCGGTAGGATCGACCAGAATCTTGGCGATGTGCTCGCTGTCCTTCAGGCCCATGTTGGTCCAGTTCTCACCGCCGTCGGTCGACCGGTATACGCCATCGCCCACTGATACGCTGTTGCGCGTCCAGGCCTCTCCCGTTCCCACCCACACCGTCTTCGGATTCGACGGATCGATCGCCACCGCGCCGATCGATTGAACGCTCTCGCGATCGAAGACCGGCTTGTAGGTCGTGCCCCCGTTCAACGACTTCCAGACGCCTCCGCTGGCCGCGCCGACGAAGACGGTGATCCGGCCTTCCTGATCGACCGCGTCCACCGCCGCGATGCGCCCGCTCATCACACCCGACCCGATGTTTCGTGCCGGCAGGCCCGACACGGTGGCGGCGTCAAACCGGTAGTTCGCCTGGGCGAAGGCTGGCCCTCCGGCGCTTAACCATGCCATCCCCAACCACAAGGCCAACGTCGTCAAAAACGGCAAGCGTGCATTCATGGAAAAGATCCTCTTCATCGCGCAAGAATTTGTTTCGACTGCATCCAGGGGAAAAAAGCAGGCTGCTACTTCTTCTCGGCCACCGGCTTGACGGCCGCCTTCAGTGACGCTGGCAGCGCAAAGTCCGCGTGATCGACCGTCACGTTCGCCTCGACCTTTTGCGCCGTGTAGACCTGCGTGCCTGGGCTGCTCTTGCTCCCGACCGCAATCGAGTAGGGGTACATCACGCCGGCCACCGGCTTGTAGGATCCAAGATCCACAATCCGGGTACGGACTGCTCCGCGGATGGTCTGCTGGATCTCCTTGCGGATTTCCAGGGTCGTCCCGGGATCGAGGTAGTAGTAAATGATGTCGCCATTCTTAAGGGTGACCTTCAAGCGCAGGGCGTCGTCGCCGTCCACCTGGTCGTGCCCAAGGTACTCGATGGTGTTGCCCTTTTCTTTGTAATCGACGAGCGGCCCGTCAAAGTCCGCGTCGAGCACCAGGTCGCGCAGGTCGTCTTCCCCCATCAGTTCCGGATCCTTGTGGCCCTGGAAGGGCTGAATCTGCCATCCCGTCGTGCCGTCATAGGCCTGCACCGCGGTCATGCCTTGCAGAGTGAATGTTTCCCGTACCAGGTTGGGCCGCACATTCACCTGGCCGATCGTGGCCGTCAACCCGCCCCCTCCCTCGTACTTGCCCGTCATGTGCAAGCTCTGGATCGCCTTGATCTTGTCGATTCCACCCTTGGCCTGGGTGTTCTTGTTGACCAGTTCTTCCGCCGTTTGGGGACGGGCGAGGACACAGAAAGAAGATGTGAGCGCAACCAGCAGAACAATGGCGTGGCGCATGGAGCAAGACTCCTGTGGGAGGGACTTAGGGGCCGGAAACGAACAAGTACTTTACGTCTAGAAAGACGTTCTTGCAAAGGCTCGGTGGGCGAAATCGGCGCCTGGGAGTGGTTGGCTACCGAGCCAGCATGCGGCGGACTCCATCCGCCCGGTACCCGGCACCTCCGTTCCGCCCCACTTCACCCCAAGGTCACGCCCGCCTAAAGAACCTTGGCTTCCTTTCCGATGGAATGGATTGGTACGCGGAGAAGCGCGCGCCGAGAGAAATTCAAAACCGCACGGAGTCTGCCTTGGACGACATTGTTCAGGAGTTCCTGGTCGAGAGCAACGAGAACCTTGACCGGCTGGAAAGCGAGTTGGTGAAGCTGGAGGCGAATCCCAAGTCCAGCGAGCTGCTGGCCAGCATTTTCCGGAGCATTCACTCCATCAAAGGCGCCTGCGGTTTCCTTGGATTCAACAAGCTGCAGGCACTCGCCCATGCCGGCGAAAGCCTGTTGAGCAAACTGCGCGACGGGATGCTGGTGCTCACGCCTGAGATCAGCAGCGCTCTGTTGACCACCGGCGACGCCATCCGCCAGATGCTGGCCGCGATCGCGACCACCGGGCAGGATGGAGAAGAAGCCTACAACGATTTGATCGAAACGCTAAAGCGGCTGCAGGAGGCAGACGCCGCGGGGAGCGCCGCCGAACCTGGCCATGCGCTCGCCGCCTCGGCCGGGGCAGGGAATCGGGGGGAGACGATTTCCCCAGCTCCGGCGGCGGAACTACCCCCTTCAGCCGCTTCGAGCGCTCCTCCGCCGCCCCGGACGCGCAAGAAAAAATCGCCCCCCAAGGAAAGAATCCAGAACGCTTCCCCGGAACCCTCGCCGCAAGACCACCCGCCGCTACCTCCGGCGCCAGTGGCCGCCGAGGCGCAAGCCTCCGAGAGCGCGCTGTCGGCGGCCGTCGTGCCGGCTCACGAGACTGCGGACCCCGCGCACCCGCTAGAGGAATCGCGCAAGGCCGTGGCCGCCGTCCAGGATTCCACCATTCCGGTCAACGTCACCCTGCTCGACCGCCTCATGAACCTGGTCGGCGAGCTGGTGCTGGCCCGCAACCAGATCATGCAATACGCCGCGCAGCAGGACGACTCCGCCTTCCTCGGCACCATTCAACAGCTGAACCTGGTGACGTCCGAACTGCGCGAAGCCGTCATGAAGACGCGCATGCAGCCCATCAGCCGCCTGTTCGACAAGGTTCCGCGCGTGGCCCGCGACGTCAGCGTGGCTTGCGGCAAGCAGGTGCGGATCGAGACCGAGGGGAAAGACACCGAGCTCGACCGCACCTTGCTCGAAGCCATCAACGATCCCCTCACCCACCTGGTGCGCAACGCCATCGACCACGGCGTCGAGCCGCCCGCGCGCCGCGCCGAACAAGGGAAAAGCCTGGAAGGCGTCATGCGGCTGCGCGCCCTGCACGAAGGCGGCCAGGTCACGATCGAAGTCTCCGACGACGGCGCCGGCATCGACGCGGAACGCATTCGCAAGAAAGCCGTCGAGCGCGGCCTCGTCACCGCCGAGCAGGCCGCCCGCATGAGTCCGGCCGAAGCCTTGAACACGGTCCCCTGTACCAGGAGATCGGCAACAGCAAGGATCTTATTGCCGACATCAATCTACCCAACCTGAATCTCGTTCCCGCGCGCCTGCTGGTCTATCAGATCAGCGAGGAGCCGGATCGCGCCCGGCGGGAAGCGCTCATCGCGAACTTTCGCCAATTTGAAAAGGACTTCCAGCAGAACTACGACGCTGACGTAAAAGTGCGCTCCGAGGGTGAGATCAAGAATCTCCTGACCGGACCGGTGCGCCAGACCGTCACCGAATACATCGACCAGGTAGAGCATGGATTGTTTCCCATGCTGGAGCGGGGAGACACAAAGCAGGTCGACGAGATTCGCCGGGTAAAGCTGGCCGCGATCGCAACCCGGCACACCGAGGCGGTCACCCAGCTGATCAAGCTGACCAACGACGAGACGGATGCCCAGGAGAAACAGGCAGGCAGCGTCGTGACCTCACGTACCTGGATCATGACCCTGGTGGCCGTCGGGGCCCTGATCGTGATCATCTTGTCGGGATACTTCATCGGTCGTAGCGTCTCCTTGCCCTTGCAGAACATCGCCGCCCGCCTCAAAGACATCTCCCAGGGTGAAGGCGACCTCACCAAGACGGTGGAAGCTCACGGCACCGACGAGGTCGGCGAAGTGGCCACCTACTTCAACGAGTTCGTTGCTAAGCTGCGCGCCATGATCTCCGCCATCGCTGAAAACGCGGAACACGTGGCCAGCGCCAGCGAAGAGCTCTCCGCCACCAGCCACCAGATCACGGCCAACTCCGAGGAAACGACAGCCCAGGCGCGCGTGGTCTCGGAAGCGGGCGAACACATCAACCACAACCTGCAGACCATCGCCACCGGCGCCGAGGAGATGAGCGCCACCGTCAACGAAATTGCCAAGAACGCCATGGAGGCCGCCAAGGTTGCCGCCGAAGCCGTGACGACCTCGGAAGAGACCAACGCGACCGTGGGCAAGCTGGGTGCCTCCAGCGCCGAAATCGGCAAGGTCATCGAAGTCATCACTTCGATCGCACAACAAACCAACCTGCTCGCTCTCAATGCAACTATCGAAGCGGCCCGTGCGGGTGAAGCCGGCAAGGGCTTCGCGGTGGTCGCCAACGAAGTCAAAGAACTGGCCAAGCAGACCGCCAAAGCCACCGAAGAAATCGGCCATAAGATCACGGCCATTCAGGCCAACACCACCGGGGCCGTCGACGCGATCGGCAGCATCCGCACCGTGATCGACAAGATCAGCCACATCTCGGGCGTGATCGCCACCGCGGTCGAAGAGCAGAGTGCCACCACCAACGAAATGTCGCGCAACGTGGGCGAAGCGGCCAAAGGAGCCGGCGAGATTTCTAACAACATCGCCGGCGTCGCCGAAGCCGCGCAAAGCACTTCCAACAGCGTGGCTGAAGCGCAAAAAGCCACCGAGCACCTGGCGCAGATGTCGGAACAGCTCCGCCAGCTGGTCGGCCAGTTCAAGGTCAGCGCCGACAACTCCAAGGGACACGCCATGCCGTCGCGGCCACTGGCGCGGGGTGCGGCCGCAGGCTCGCACTAAGGCAAGCGATGAATGCTCAGTTACGCGCGGCGGACTCTCGCAGCAGCGGCAACGCTGCCTTTGCGGGTCCGCCGCGCATCGCGCAAGGCTGATTTGATTTTCCTGAGGGATTGAACCATGCCCGTCCTGCCGCCGATCCGGGTGCTGGTGGTCGATGATTCGATGGTGGTTCGCAAGGTGCTCAGTGACATCCTTGCTGCGAGCCCCGGCATCGACCTGGCGGGAACCGCCTCCAGCGGCGAGCTCGCCCTGGTCAAGATCCCGCAACTGAAGCCCGACGTGGTGACGCTCGACATCGAAATGCCCGGCATGAGCGGGCTGCAGGCCCTGGCCCAGATCCGCAAGCTCTATCCCAAGCTGCCCGTCATCATGTTCAGCACCCTGACCGAGCACGGCGCGGCCGCGACCCTCGAAGCCCTCGCTCTGGGCGCGACCGACTACGCCACCAAGCCCACCAGCGGTGACGGGCTGGCCGACGCCAAGCAGCAAGTGCACCGCGAGCTCATTGCCAAGATCACCGCCTTGCGCGCCCCCGCCCTCCGCCTGCCCTTGTCCGCCATCGCCGCACCGCCGCACCGCCCCATCCAGAGGCGCATCGACATCGTCGCCATCGGCACCTCCACTGGCGGTCCCAACGCCCTGGCCGAGGTCATCCCCCTGCTTCCCGGCGATCTTCCTGTCCCGGTGGTCGTGGTGCAGCACATGCCCGCCCTGTTCACTCACTTGCTGGCCAAGCATCTGGACGGAAAAGCCAAGCTCCGCGTGCGCGAGGGCAGCGCTGGCACGCAACTCGAACCTAACTGCGTCTGGATCGCGCCCGGCGACTTTCACATGTTCTTGTACCGGGACAAAAATCTCGTCCGGCTCGGCGTGAACCAGGATGCACCCGAACACTCCTGCCGCCCTGCCGTCGATGTCCTGTTTCGTTCCGTGGCCCGCACCTTCGGACCCCACGCCCTCGCCGTAGTCATGACAGGCATGGGATCGGACGGAACCCTTGGTGCCAAGGCCATCCGTCAGGCCGGAGGAGAAATCCTGATTCAGGACCAGGCCACTTCGGTCGTCTGGGGAATGCCCGGGGCAGTCGCAGCCGCCGGACTGGCCGATCAAATCTACCCGCTGGGAAACATCGCCCCCGAAATCATCCGCCGCGTCGCCTCGCGTCGCACCCTCGCCCTCCGTGCCTCCGCCACCCTCAGCCCGTAGGACCTGCCGACTCGCTCCCGGCGGATTGCAACAGACTATTTAACTTTGTCATCCTGAGCGAAGTGAGGCGAAAGCCGAACGAAGTCGAAGGACCCCATGTTTGCTGGGAGGCTCCCCAGACCTGTCGAAATTTTCTACCACGGCTGTGCGCAGGGCCGGTCGCGTACCGTCAACCTCTACTCTCTCCCCCTCGACGGATCCCCCGACCACGCCGAGTTGACATCCACGAAAATCCGCATCCCCGGCGCGTAGCAACTTCCATCGCGATCGTAGTTCGCCGGACACCCGCCCGCCACGTCGCGCCGCTTCGGCGTCTGCGCAAATTGCCAGACTTCCGCAAACCCCACGCCACTCTCGGAAGGCTCCGGCGCCCGCTTCGGAAACGCGCACCCCGGGGACGGCGGGCAGGCGTCGTTGGTCACCCAATACACAATGTCCCTGCCTCCCGCGTTCTGCCGAATATCCTCAGCGGTGATTACCGTGACGCCGTGCCCTTCCGAAGCCGCAACCCCCGACGCGTAAATCCCCGCTCGAAATCCGCTGGCGTTGACACCGTCCACCCACGCGTAGAGGTATGCCTTCTGTTCGGGCAGCATGCGCCCGCCTTCTTCCTGATCGAGGAAGATCACCGTCCCCGCCGGAAAGCCTTCGCGTTTGCCTGCATCCACGGCACCCGCCGCATCCTCCCGTCCCAACTCCCCGGGATCGCGTCCTTTCTTCAATTGCGCATCCAGGCGGCCGTTGAATAAAACCAGAAATCCAAAGCCCGCCTCTTGCACAACCTTACGTTTTCCCGTCCAGGTGTTGTTCTTCGCCCCCGGAGGCACATTCAGCCAATAGCCTGTATATGAGAATGTCCGGCGCAACACCGCCAGGTTCTGATCCCCGGGATAATCGTTGCGGTCGAAACCGAGATACGTAGGTCTTTCTGAGCCGGACTCGCCCGCCCGAGGCGACCCGTGACCCTGATTGCCGCGCCAGGCAACCATCAGCACAACAATGGAGGCCGCTAATTTGTTCCTCACCCGCCCAGATTACTCCAGGAGAAGCGCCGAGCGTGTGCTCCAACGAGCCCCCACCCCCGGTCGCGGCTTGCAGGACCGAACCGCGCGCAATTAGGATTTGCCCACCTCGCTGAAGGATGAGTCAGATTTGGCTGAAGAACTGATCGTCGTACGCCGCTTCCGCGACTTGATCGAAGCTGAACTCGCCAAGGGGAAGCTCGAATCCGCAGGCATCGATTCCTTCGTCGCCGACGAGAACATCGTCCGCATGGACTGGTTTTATTCGAACGCCGTCGGCGGCCTGCGCCTGATGGTGAAGCCGGAGGATGCCGACGCGGCCCGCACCATCCTCGACGAACCCATTCCCGATCAAATCACCCAGGACGATCCCGACTTGACCTACACCCAGCCGCACTGTCCGAAGTGCGACTCGCTCGACGTAAGCTTCGAAACGCTCGATCGCCCGCTCAGCTACGGTCTCATGTACCTGAATCTCCCCTTCCCGGTCAGCAAACACAATTGGAAGTGCCAGAAGTGCGGCGCCGAGTGGATCGAAGAATAATTTGCAGAAGTGCGTAAGTCCTGGCAGTTCGCGCAAGATGCAGTTAGTGCAAACCTCTGTTTCCTGCCACTGCCCGCGGGACCTTTGCGCTTAAAGGCTGTTCACGCCGTTCGTGGTCAAAAAGCCCTTGCCTCCCTCAGTGATCCTCCGTGCCCTCTGTGGTGAGCCTTATCTCTCCAAACCTCAGATATCCGCGGTTTTCGCGGCCCCCTTACAGGATCGCCGCCCGCCGCAGAATCTTGCGCGCCAGCCCGGTTAGCGGCAGTGACTCCAGCCGTTGAAACGGAATCCACCTTCCCGCCGCGCCGTTGGGGCTGGCGATCTCGATGACACGCACGGCATAATCCGTCACCGTGATCGAGTGTCGCAGGGACCACATCGGCTTCGCCCTTGAAGGCACGATCTCGGGCAGTTCCCACATGCCGGCCATCAGCGACTCTTCCTTCTTTCGTTGGACGAGGAACACCGATGCGTTCCGGCGTGCGAGTCCGAAACATATCTCTCGCTTCCGCTGCCGCGGCGCAACTCCCGCCGTTGGCAACTCTCCCCGCGTGGCGCACCCATCAGCGACCGGGCACAGCAAACACCGCGGCTGGCGCGGCAGGCAGACGGTCGCTCCGAGTTCCATCATGGCCTGGTTGAAATCACCCGGACGCCGCGCATCGAGCCCGGCTCCTGCCGTCTGCCAGACCTCTTGGCCCGTAATTCTCTTTCCGAGAACACGCTGCACCACACGCTCGACGTTGCCGTCCACCACAGCCACCGGTTCATCGAAGGCAATACTGGCGATGGCCGCCGCCGTATACCGTCCGATCCCCGGCAGTTCGCGCAGCTCCGTGCTGGTCGCCGGAAATGCTCCGCCGTGTTCTTTCACGACCTGCTTAGCCGCAGCGTGCAGCATCCGCGCCCGCCGGTAGTACCCCAGGCCGCTCCAAGCAGCCAGCACCGACGCTCCCCGGGCCGCCGCCAGCTTCTGCACCGTGGGGAATTTCTGGAGAAATCGATGGTAGTGATCCAGAACCGCCGCGACCCGCGTCTGCTGCAGCATGATTTCCGAGAGCCACACCCGGTACGGATCCCGATCCTTGCGCCACGGCAGGTCCCGCTTGTGCGCGTCATACCAAGTCAGCAGACGCGTGGCGAAGCCGTTCTGCTCATCGCAAAGTGTGCGGCGTAAGTTGCGTTTGCTTTGCCTCATGAGCAGAAGAGAATCGTAACCCGGGGAAAGCAGAATGATCACGCGTTTCGATGTCGAGAGTCCACGGAAGACTTGTTCATCAAAGACCGCGCAGCGACTCTCAACCTCGCATCGCTAACTCGGCTCGTTTTGGAGGGGCCCGGCTTCTAGCCGCGCCGGAAGGCCTTGGAATCAATACCGGCTTTAGCCGCTGAGGTGCGCTTGCAAAAACGGTCCGCGTTCCTCTAGCGCTGCCCCGCCCCCAACTCCGTATGCGCGATCGCCATCCAGCCCGATTTCTGGTGATGCCACACGGTCATGCACGGCTGTGCCTGATCCGGAAATCCCTGTCCCTGCTCGCTGCCATGCAACGTGATCGTGTAGCTCACCACGAACGTATCCCCGTTCATCTCGGTGGTGAGCTCGCCGATGGAATATTCCAGGATTTGCGTGTGCTGCAAGCGATCGAAGGCGGCCGCGCGCTCGAGCCGTCCCGCGGGCGTAACGAAAACGAAGTTCGACGCAATATGCCGGTCCAGATCTTTCCAGTCCTGCTTCTGGATGTCGCGCCAGAAGGCTTTCTCGAGGCCTTCTCCCCCGGTGGCGTCGGAAAACGTTTGCACCGGATGCGCGCCGTACATGGTGCAGGCCGCAAGCGGCAGCACGGCCATCAGCCCGAGGACTAGCAGAAACCGCAGCATCGGCAAATTCTACCCCAGGTGCGCCGGGGAAAGATTCCGGCACAACGACTTCTGCGTACGTGCCGCCCGAGGTGCCCGCGGGTTGACCCTCCCGCCCGAGCACGAAATAATAAGCGGGTCCGCATTCCCGCGTGGAGGTTTCACGCTTCGAGGGCATCATGAACGACTTCAACCGCAAGGTGGAAGACGCCAAAGCGCGGGTCAGCAAGACGGTTTCCGAGACCGCCGAGCGGCTCGAAAAAGACAGCGCGGAACTCATCGACTACCTCAATCGCGAGGTCGTGCCCGCGGTCCGGGGACAATCCACCAAGGCGCTGCGCGTCGCGGCCGAGAAGCTGCACAAACTGGCCGACTACATGGACGAAGCTCAAAAAGACGCCACCAAGAAGCCTTGATCGTGCACCCCCGCCGCACTCTCGCGCTCGCGGTCTTGTCGCTGATCCTGCTGACCAGCTGTGCCCATCACCAGCAGGCCCGGGTCAACATTCCTCCACCCCCTGCGGTTGCGCCGCAACCCGCTCCGACCACCACTCCTCCCGCGAAAACCACCAGGCCGCCGGACGAGGCTCAGAAAAACGAAAGCGCCGGGGAACAGGAAGAAGAGATCCGCATCCCCGCCGGCGCGCAGCCGCTCGAGACCCAGACTGGTGCGGCCAGCTGGTACGGCGCGCCTTATCACAACCGGCGCGGTTCGAATGGCGAGGTTTACAACATGCACGCCATGACCGCTGCTCACCGCACCTTGCCCCTCGGCTCGATCGTCCGCGTGACCAACCTGAAAACCGGTCACTCCGCGCTGGTGCGCATCACCGACCGCGGGCCGTTCGTCGAAGGCCGCATCCTCGATCTCTCCTATGCCGCCGCAAAGAAGGTGGACGTCTGGCAGCCGGGTGTGGCTGACGTGAAAGTCGAACTGATGCAGACGCCGGGCGCGCTGGCAACCCGCGGCCGCTGGGCGGTGCAGATTGGTTCGTTCGAGGACCAGAAAAGCGCCGCGGAAATCGCCGACCACCTGGCCCGCCGTTACCAGACGGCCAAAGTAGTGAGTTTCGCCAGCCCAGTGGGCGCCTGGTGGGTACGGGTTCGCGTCCTCAACGACGACCGCAAGCGCGCCGAAGACTTGATTCATGAAACCGATACTCCGCAAGGATCGGTGTACCTGGTGCGCCTGGATTGAGAAGAGCAGGTCTCAGGTCTTAGGTGTCAGGTGTCGGGTGATAGGTTTTAGGTCTTGGGTGTTAGGCCGCTGGTCTGAGGGCACAAGAATTTGTTGTGCGGTGTTTTTGAGTCAGACGATTCAAATGTGGAGTCTCGCCGTGCGCGGTAAAGGATTTGTAACCACGCAACGCACTTACTGGGACGAAGAAGACCTGAAACCCAAGACCCAAGACCCAAGACCTGACACCTAAGGCCTGAGACCCGATTTCCTATGACTGATTGTCTTTTCTGCCGCATCGTCAAAGGCGAGATTCCCGCCAAGAAAGTCTACGAAGACGAGCACACCCTTGCCTTCGAAGACATCAACCCGCAAGCGCCCACGCATGTGCTGGTCGTTCCGCGGAAGCACATAAGCGGCCTGAAAGAGGCGCAGTCCGAGGATGCCGAACTCATCGGACGCCTGCACTTAGCCGCGGCTGCAATTGGACGCCAGCGCGGCATCGAAGACGGCTATCGTACCGTTCTCAACGTGGGACCGAAGTCCGGCCAGTCCGTGTTCCACATCCACGTGCATTTGATCGGGGGGCGCGAGATGCGCTGGCCGCCGGGATAGCCTAGTCAAATATGAAGTCGATGGCCTGGCCGTCACACCTCCGGCTGGCCTGGTTCCTTGGGTGCGATATTCTGGGCTACTACGCACGCGGCAGACGCGACTCGAACGCCATTAGCTCCTGGATAACAAAAACGCGTCAGGAAGCTTCAGGACGCACGAGCGGCCTCCGGACGACCCCAAACCTCAGCCCGACCCTCAAAGTCCTCCCTGATCGCTCCTAAACGCAAATAACAGGCATTCTACGAGGCATCTGCGACAGGGTTTCCGACACAAAAATGCCCCTGGGTCGATTTTCAACAACTTAGCTAATAGTGAACCAAAATGGGAAACCTGGGAATGGTTGGCGATCGCTGCATAGGCAGGGCTAGCCCTGCGGAAGAAAACTGCTTCCTGGCAGAAAATATTAGGCTGTGCTTTTTCCGCGACCCGGTCTGGTTGGGCTACTGCACGCCGGCTTCTTCTTCCGCTGCCCCGTGCCTTCGCAACAGCTGGGGCAGGTTCTGGGAGAAGGCCGAGCGCGGCAACACCATGTCGCATCCCACCTCGTGCGCTTTCTGCTTCAGGTCTCCCTGCACGTGC
>Ga0209698_10003664_pt1 | contig 16996 bp, 7 predicted proteins | sample LitLauG_LLR_2012_FD_187203 | JGI IMG/M metagenome (GOLD analysis project Ga0209698, IMG submission 187203) | Freshwater sediment microbial communities from Pennsylvania, USA - Little Laurel Run_MetaG_LLR_2012 (SPAdes) (version 2) | ecosystem: Environmental > Aquatic > Freshwater > Creek >...
CTGGTGCTGGAGAACTTCATCATCGAGAAAAACTAGGGCGGCGGCTGAAGCCGCGCCCGTTCAAATCGAGTAGTCGAAGCATGAGGCGCCATTTCTCCCCTGCGCGCCTTTTATCTTCCTTTCCGACATGTCCATTGCCATTGCACCGGCTGCCGTCCAGGCGGCGAGTCTCAGCGTGTTGTGCGTGCACAACCGCTACATCCAGCCGGGCGGCGAAGACCAGGTCTTCGAGTCGGAGTCGCGGCTGCTGGCCGAGAACGGCGTCCGCGTCGAAAAGGTGGAAGAGCAGACCACGTATCCCAGTGGCCTGGTGCGAAAGATCGAAGCGGCGGTCGATTGCGTATGGTCGCGGAGCTGGCACAAGAAATTCACGGCCATCCTGCGCAACACGCGGCCGGACGTGGTACACATCCACAATTTCTTTTCGGTGATCTCGCCTTCGATTTATTACGCGTGCAGGGAAGAAGGCGTGCCGGTGGTGCAGACGCTGCATAATTACCGGCTGGCATGTCCGGCGGCGAGCTTTTACCGCGATGGAGAGATTTGCGAAGAGTGCCTGGACCGCGGGCCTTTTCATGCGGTGAAATATGGTTGCTATCGCGAATCAAAGCTGGCCACGGCGGCGCTGGCCAGCATGCTGGAATTTCATCGCGCCCGGAAGACCTGGAGCGAATTGGTCGACTGCTACGTCGCCCTGACCGAATTTTCCCGGCAGAAGCTGATTCAGGGCGGGCTTCCGGCGGGGAAGATCGTGGTGAAGCCGAATTTTGTTTTGCCGGACCCCGGGCCGCGGGCAGGGAACGGGGAGTATGCTCTGTTCGTCGGCCGGCTGGTGGATTTGAAGGGCGTGGGCACGCTGATTCAGGCCTGGAGCAAGCTGCCCGCTTCGATTCCGCTGGTGATCGCCGGGGACGGGCCCTTCCGTCCGGAGATGGAAAAACTAATTTCTGATTTGAAGCTTGGAAATGTAGATTACCGGGGACGCCTTTCGCGGCAAGATACTCTGGCCACGATGAAGGGCGCGCGTTTTTTGATGTTTCCCAGCGAATGGTATGAGGGATTTCCGGTGACCATTGCCGAATCCTTCGCCTGTGGGGTTCCTGTGCTGTGCTCGCGGTTGGGCAGCATGCAGGAGATTGTGGAAGACGGCCGCACCGGATTGCATTTCAATCCGCGTGATGCCGCGGACATGGCGGAGAAAGTTCAATGGGCATGGTCCAACGTAGAAGAGACCAGCGTCATGGGATTGGCCGCCAGGGCCGAGTTTGAAGCAAAGTATAGCGCTGTCAGAAATTTTGGGATGCTGACCGACATCTACGAGCGGGTGATGGCTCGTAGTAGCAGTAAAGGAGCCCAGGTTTCCCATGTCCACTCGTCCTAGCGATTCAACCTTTCCCATTGCCCAGCTCGTCGCCGAGCGTGCGGCTTCAGCACCGGATTCTCTGGCCGTGAAGGCCGGTGCGGAAAGCCTCAGCTACGCGGAGCTGGAACTGCGGTCGAACCAGTTGGCCGAACATCTCCGTTCACTGGGAGCCGGAGCGGAATCGGTGGTCGGAATTCTGCTGGAGCGTTCGGTGTCGTCGGTGATCGCCGCGCTGGCCGTGCTGAAAGCGGGCGCGGGATATTTGCCGCTGAACCCGGCAACGCCTTCTGACCGGCTGGGGTTCATGCTGCAGGATTCGGGATTGTCGGCGGTGATTACGAGCGATGGGCTGGCGGATGCGCTGGGCGCAGGTTCGTGGAACGTGATTAAGGTGGACGGCGACCGCGAACGGATTGCGAGCTATCCCGGCAACAGCGTCCACGCCGCAGCCGATGCGAATCAACTGGCGTATGTGATCTACACCTCCGGCTCGACGGGACAGCCCAAGGGCGTTGAGATTACGCGCGGCGGCTTGGCCAGCCTGGTGTCGTGGCATCTGCGGGCATTTCAAGTTACCTCGTCCGATCGCGCCAGCCTGCTGGCCTCCATTGGATTTGACGCGACTGTGTGGGAGATGTGGCCGTACCTGGCCGCGGGAGCGAGCGTTCACATTCCTGACGAAGCGGTGCGGCAGCAGGTGGAACCGCTGCGCGACTGGCTGGTGGAAGACAAGATCACGATTTCGTTTGTGCCGACGCCTTTGGCGGAGATGCTGATTCAGACGGAATGGCCGGCTGCGACCGCGCTGCGAATTCTGCTCACCGGAGCGGACACGCTGCACCGGCGTCCGCCACAGGGCTTGCCGTTTACGCTGGTCAACAATTACGGTCCAACGGAATCAACCGTGGTCGCGACTTCGGGCGTGGTCGCGCCGATGGGATCGGATGCCAAGCAGCCATCGATCGGGCGCGCCATCGACGGCACTCAAATCCATATTCTCGATGAGCAGATGCATCCGGTGGCTGCGGGAACTTCCGGTGAGCTGTTCATTGGAGGCGCAAGCCTGGCGCGCGGATACCGCAATCGCCCGGAACTCACCGCGGCGAAGTTTGTGCCGAACCCTTTCAGCAACGGCTCTGGCGCGGGACGGCTTTATCGCACTGGAGACCGGGCGCGGCTGCTGCCCAATGGCGAAATCGAATTCCTGGGCCGCTTCGATGACCAGGTGAAGATTCGCGGCTATCGAGTCGAACTCGATGAGATCAGTAGCGTGCTCAACTCGCATCCTGAGGTGAAGGCCAGCGCGGTGACGGTAGCGTCGATGGGTGGAGGCGAGAAGCGGCTGATCGGTTATCTGGTTCTCGACCGTGGGTCCCGCTCCACGGCAAACCTGTTTCGTGAATTCCTGCAGAGACGCGTGCCAGACTACATGATTCCGGCGACGTTCGTTCGCGTGAGCGCACTGCCTTTGACCACCAACGGCAAAGTGGACCGGAGTGCACTGCCTGCGCCCAACGGCAACACGCTTCCAGAAGAAGCGTATGTCGCGCCGCGCAGCGTGGTCGAACAACGGCTCGCGGAACTGATTGCCCCTCTGCTGCATGTCGAGCGCGTGGGAGCGAACGACAATTTCTTCCTGCTCGGCGGACATTCGCTACTCGGTACGCAGTTGCTCACCCGCATCAGCGAGACGTTTGGAGTCGAGTTGTCCCTGTTGACCATCTTCGACCATCCCACGCTTGCCGGCATGTCGTCCGAAATCGAGCGGCTCATCCTGGCCAAACTCGATCAGGGAGACGAATCGCCCTCCAATGCTGTCCAACCCGCAGGAGACTACCGCTAGTGTCGAGTTCGACCACCTCCAGCAACAAGCCGTCCAGTTTCATGCCTTCCAGTGCAACTCCATCCCGAGTGGAGCGGCCGGACGCGGCATTGAGCCTGTATCACCTGCTCGATCCCGAGGTGCTGGCCAATCCGTATCCCCTGTTCCAGCGTTTGCGCCAGGAAGATCCCGTGCATTGGGATCCGTTTCTGCATGCCTGGATAGTGACGCGATACAACGATGTGATGGAGGTGCTGCACACCTTCTCCGCCGACCGCACGCCTACTCCGGAACAGCTTTCCGCCATAGGCCTATCGCAGCTGAATCCCATCGCGCAGGTGATGGTGAAGCAGATGCTGTTCATGGATGCGGGAGCACACACGCGCCTGCGCGGGCTGGCTTCGAAGGCGTTCACTCCGGCGCGAGTGGAACAGTTGCGCAGTCACATTCGCGAGATTGTTGACCGGTTGCTCGATGAACTGGAGCCCAGGGGGGCGATGGATGTAGTTACGGACTTTGCCGATCCACTTCCCGCCATTGTCACCGCGGAATTGATGGGACTACCGACCAGCGACTGGAAGAAGCTAAAGACGTGGTCGGCGAATTTCGCGGAGATGCTGGGGAACTTCCAGCACAATCCCGAGCACGCTCCGGTGATGCTGCAGACAGTCGAGGAGATGACCTCGTACTTCCGGGATGCAGTGCGGGAGATTACGGCGCACCCGCACGAAGGCTTGATTCACTCGCTCATCACGGCGGAGATTGATGGCGATCGATTAACCGAAGAAGAAGTGATCGCCAATTCCATCGTGACCATGGTGGGCGGGCAGGAGACCACGACCAACCTGATCGGTAACGGGCTGCTGACGCTGCTGCGCAATCCGGGGGAGATGGAGCGGTTGAATTCGGACCTGTCGCTGATTCCTTCGGCGGTCGAAGAGATGCTGCGCTATGAGAGTCCGAGCCAGCATACGGCGCGCCTGGCGCCCAGCGACCGCGAACTTGGCGGCAAACAAATTCTGAAGCGGCAGGCGGTGATCGCGGTGATGGCGGCGGCCAATCGCGACCCGGAGCGTTTTCCGGATCCCGACCGCTTCGACATTACCCGCACCGACAACCGGCATCTGGCGTTCGGATATGCGGCGCACTTCTGTTTCGGCGCGCCCCTGGCGCGCGCCGAAGGTCAAATCGCATTCGAGCGGTTGCTGAGCCGCTTGCACAATATCCGGCTGGAGCCGCAGAAGCTGGTTTGGAGAACGAATCTTGGACTGCGCGGCCTAGTGTCGCTGAATATTCGATTTGATAGTGCCAAGTCCAACGGTGCAGGCGTACCCAAGAGCACAGAAGAGTTGAAACCGGCTTCGGTGCCTCAAACTGCTGCTCCGGCTGGCACTGCCCCCGACGCGGCTGCCCGCGACCTTCTCGTCGAACAATATCTCAGCAAGCGCACCCAAAAAAGCCAAGTTGCCAAACGCGCCGCAACTGGCCCCGCCCCGCTTTCCTTTCCGCAGCAGCAAATCTGGCTGCACTCGCAGATTGCCCCGAACGTTCCCATCTACAACGAGCCGGTCACGATTTATCGCGACGGCCCGCTGGATCTCGCCGTGTTGCAGAAATGCTTTACCGAGGTCATGCGCCGCCACGAAGCCTGGCGCACCACCTTTGACGTGGTAAACGGCGAACCGGTTCAGATCGTCAATCCATTGCCGACTGTAAAACTTCCGCTGATTGATCTGCGGCATATGCCGGAGGCGGAGCGCGATGCGGCTGCGCTGAACCTGGCGACGGAAGATGCGCGCCGTCCCTTTGACTTGAAGCAATGCCCGCTGCTGCGCGTGCTGATCGTGCGCCTCGGAGACGAGCAGTACCGCATCTATATCACTCTGCATCACCTGATTTTTGACGGCATTTCGATTTACCGGGTGTTCCTGCCCGAGCTTTCGACGCTGTACGCGGCGTTTTCCGAAGGCAAGCCGTCGCCGCTTCCCGAGCCGCCCGTGCAGTACGCCGACTTCGCCCAGTGGCAGCGCGACTATCTGCGCAACGGCGTGCTGGCGAAGCATCTGGAATTCTGGCGTGAAAAGCTGAGCGGGGAGTTGCCGGTTCTCGAATTGCCGACGGATTATGCGCGGCCTCCGGTGCAAACGTTCCGCGGGGCGATCCAGTCGCTGCATCTTCCCAAGGAACTCGGCGACCGGCTCAAGGCAGTCAGCCAGGCGGAAAATTCGACGCTCTTCCTCACGCTGCTGGCGGCGTTCAAGACGCTGCTGCACCGCTACAGCGGGCAAGACGATATTTTGATCGGCACTCTCGCCGGATCGCGCAAGCGTTCCGAGTTCGAAGGCCTGCTGGGATGTTTTCAGAATCCAGTCGTGGTGCGTACGGATTTTGCCGGCGATCCGACGTTCCGGCAAATTCTGGGCCGGGTGCGCGAGAGCATGCTGGGCGCTTTGCAGCATGACGAAGTTCCGTTTGAACTGGTGGTGAAGGAACTGCACACCGAGCGCGATCTCAGCCGCAATCCGCTAGTGCAGGTGGCGTTTACGCTGGTACCGCAGGTCGCGGCGCCGGAAGCCGGTTGGCGAGCTGGGCAGTGGGATGTGGAGACGGGCGCGGCCAAATTTGATTTGTATCTCGAGATGGAGGACGGGCCTGACGGTCTGACCGCACGCTTCATGTTCCGGACCGACCTGTTCCGTCCGGAAACCATTGAGCGGCTGCGCACGCACCTCAGCACCCTGCTCGAAGGGATCGCGGCCAATCCTTCGGAGAACGTGGGCACGCTTCCTCTGCTGAGCGAGCGCGAGCGGCATCAGTTGCTGGTGGAGTGGAATGACACGCGCCTCGAATACTCGCCGACGCTTTGTCTGCATGAATTGATTCGGCATGCTTCGCAGCATTCGCCGGAGGCGACCGCGCTTGCCTGCGGCGAGGAGAAAATCAGCTACGCGGAACTGGAAGAACGCAGCGATCAACTTGCCGCGCAGCTTCGCCGAGCCGGAGTTCGGGCCGAGACTGCGGTTGGACTGTATTTCGAGCGGTCGGTGGAAATGGTGGCGGGCATTCTGGCTGTGCTCAAGGCCGGAGGCGCCTGTCTGCCGCTCGATCCTGCGTATCCAGGGGAGCGCCTTGCCTTCATGCTGGCGGAGACGAAGGCGCCAGTGTTATTGACCACGTCAGCCTTGCTGGGGCAACTTCCGGCACACAACGCGAGTGTGATCTGCGTGGATTTAATTCAGTTCGCTCCCGCGGGAAGCGCAGCCGGTGAACCTGCGACTTCTGACAACGCCGCTTACCTGATCTACACCTCGGGCTCGACGGGGAAGCCCAAGGGAGTGCGGCTCACGCATCGCGGGCTGGTCAACTCGACGCTGGCTCGCACCGCATATTATGCAGAATCACCGAAGAGCTTCTTGCTGCTTTCGTCGTTCGCCTTCGACAGTTCGCTGGCCGGAATTTTCTGGACGCTGGCTACGGGCGGAACGCTGGTGTTGCCACCGGATTCGTCGAAGTGGGAGTTGAATGCGCTGCCGGGACTGATTCGCAAGCATCGCGTGTCGCATCTGCTGTGCGTGCCGTCGCTGTATAAGACGATCCTGGAGTCAGGCAAAGAAAACGACTTGGAGCCGTTGCGCGTTGCGATTGTTGCCGGTGAGGCGTGCCCCACTGACCTGGTTGCGCAGCATCATGCCCAGGTTCCGCAGGCTTCGCTTTACAACGAATACGGCCCCACCGAAGCGACCGTCTGGTGCTCCGCCTATAAGTGTGAAGCGGATTCCGCGAGAGCCGGGAGAGTGCCCATCGGACGGGCGATTGCCAATACGCAATTGTATGTACTCAATTCTCACCAGCAGCTTCTGCCGGTTGGGGTGCGCGGCGAGCTTTACGTGGGCGGAGCCGGAGTCAGCGCCGGATATCTGAATCGCCCGGAACTGAATACAGAGAAGTTTGTCGCCAATCCGTTCCGCGCCGGGGAGACGATTTATCGCACGGGAGACCGCGTGTGCTTCCTGCCCAACGGCAATCTCGAATGGCTGGGGCGCGCCGACGGCCAGATCAAGCTTCGCGGATTCCGCATTGAGCTGGGTGAAGTCGAAGCGGCCTTGGCCGAACACAAACAAATTCGCCAGGCAGTCGTGCAGATTCGCGAAGATCAGCCGGGTAATGCCAGGCTTGTCGCCTATGTTGCGTCGCGTGCGGAGCATCCTGCGCAAGAAGCGTTGCGCACCTATCTTGCGAAGCGACTGCCGGCGCATGCGATTCCGTCCGCGTTTGTGTTCCTTGATTCAATCCCGCAGTTGCCCAACGGAAAAGTGGACACGCGACGCCTGCCTTCGCCGGACGCTTCGCCGGAAGTGAAGGCTGGCCCGCTTTCTCCGCGTACTCCAGTGGAGGAAGTGGTCAGCGGAATTTTCGCGGAGGTGTTGAAGGTTCCGCACGTGGGCCTGCAGCAGGACTTCTTTGCCCTCGGCGGACACTCGCTGCTGGCGGCGAAGGTGGTATCCCGCATCGTGCAGGCGTTGGACATCGAGCTTCCGCTCCGCGCGGTCTTCGAGCGGCCGACGGTGGAAGGCCTCGCGGCGTTGATCGAAAAAGCCCGGGGAGAGCGTGCGGCTTCGCAGAAGGCGCCCATCGCCCGGGCCTCGCGCGCGAGCGATCCACCCTTATCGTTTGCCCAGGAACGTCTGTGGTTCCTCGATCAGCTGGAGCCGGGGAACCCGCTGTACAACGTGCCCTGCGCCTTGAAGATTTCTGGTCCATTGAACGTTGCGGCGCTGGAGCACAGCATCAACGAAATTATTCGCCGCCACGAGATTCTGCGCACGCGGTTTGCCATGAGCGATGCCAGCGGCGGACGCGGCGGGCAGGCCGTGCAGGTGATTGCCTCGGCTCTGACGATCCCTCTTCCCGTCACCGACCTCGGGCGGCTTCCGCATGCGGAGCGCGAGGCGAAGGCCAGCCAGTTGGCGGCGGAAGAGGCGCGGCGCAGCTTCAATCTGGGAGCCGGTCCGCTGCTGCGGGCGAACCTGGTACGGCTCTCAGCGCACGAGCACGTGCTGCTGCTGAACATTCATCACATTGCCAGCGATGAGACCTCGCGCGACATCATCGTGCGCGAACTGGTGGTTCTCTACACCGCGTTTTCCAAGGACAAGCCGTCGCCGCTGCCGGAGTTGAAGACCCAGTACGCCGACTATGCCGCGTGGCAGAGAGCATGGTTGGAGAATGAATCTCTCGAAGCCGAGCTGGTACACTGGCGCGTGCGGCTGCAGGGCGCTCCGGGACTGCTGGAATTGCCGGCGGACCATCCTCGCCCGGCGGCACAGAGCTTCCGCGGAGCCAACGAGTCGGTTGCGCTGGATCCGGCTGTTTCGAATGAATTGAAGGCGCTCAGCCAGCGCGAAGGCACAACTCTGTTCATGACGCTGCTGGCGGCGTTCAAGGCGTTGTTGAGCCGCTATACGAGCCAGGAAGATATTGTGGTGGGCGCGCCGTTCACCAACCGCCAGCGCGCCGAGGTCGAAGGGCTGATCGGATTCTTCGTCAACACCATGCCGTTGCGCACGCAGTTGTCTGGCGACCTGACCTTCCGGCAGTTGCTGCAGCGGGTGAAGGCCACGGCGCTCGACGCCTACGACCATCGCGAATTGCCGTTTGAGAAGCTGGTCGAAGAGCTGCGCCCGGAGCGCAATCTCAGCTACAACCCGCTGTTCCAGGTCCTGTTCGCGGTGCAGAACAGCGCTGCCGCGATCGAGCAGGTGGCGGGTCTGACCCTGCAGTTGCAGGATGTCGATACGGGCACGGCGAAGTTCGACCTGACCTGTACCGTCATTCCCAGCGACACCGGCTTCACCACCAGTTTCGAATACAACACGGACCTGTTCGAGGCTCCGACGATTCGCCGCATGATTGACAGCTTCCATTCGATTCTGCAGGCGGCTGCACAGAATCCAGAGATGCGAGTTGCGGAGCTGCCCCTGCTAAGCCCGAAGGAACGGCAGAAGGTTCTGGTCAATTGGAATGCTACGCAGTCGGAGTATCCGCGCGAAAAGTGCATTCACCAGTTGGTCGAGGCGCGGGCCGCGGCGGAGCCGGACGCGATTGCAGTTCTGCACGAAAGCAACAAGCTGACCTATCGCGAACTGAATAAGCGCGCAAATCAGCTGGCGCATTATCTGCGGAAGTCGGGCGTGGCGACGGATACGCCGGTGGGCGTGTGCCTGGAGAATTCGCTGGAATTAACCGTTGCTTTGCTGGCCGTGCTGAAGGCTGGAGGCGCTTGCCTGGCGCTCGATCCGGCTTATCCCAAAGAGCGGTTGCAATTGATGCTGGAAGATTCAGGCGCACCGCTGCTTCTGTCGCGCGAAGGCCTCTTGCCCGAGTTGGCCAGCCGCCGCACAGAGCGCATCTGCCTGCTTTCGATCGGGGAACTCCTGGCGCAAGAGAGCGCGGAGAATCCTGCGCCGCTGACTTCGCCCTCAAACCTCGCGTATGTGATCTATACCTCGGGCTCGACCGGGAAGCCGAAGGGCGTGATGCTGACGCACGGCGGGCTGGTGAACTACGTCTGCGCGGCCATCAAGCTCTACGGATTGCGCTCCAGCGACCGGCTGCTGCAGTTCTCGTCGATCAGCTTCGACATCGCGATTGAAGAAATCTTTCCCACCTGGGCGGCGGGAGCGACGCTCGTGCTGCGCTCGGGAAATTTCTCGCTGGCGGGGGCAGACTTCCTGCGCTTCGCGAAACAGCAGAAGCTCTCGGTCCTCTCGGTCGCGACGGCCTACTGGCATGAACTGGTGCACGAACTGGCGGAGACGGGTGCGGAGTTGCCGGAGGGTTTGCGGCTGGTGGTCGTGGGCGGCGAGAAGGCGCAGATTCAGGCGCTCGAAACCTGGAGAAAAGTCGCGGGTGACCGGGTGCGCTGGATCAATACCTACGGCCCCACCGAAACCAGCGTGATCGCATCGTCCTATGAGCCGCCGACTTCGGGGCCTCTGCCTTCGCCGCTGCCTATCGGGCGACCGATCGGCAACGTGAAGATTCACATTCTCGACCGCAATCTGCAGCCGGTTCCGGTCGGGATTCCCGGAGAACTGCACATCGGCGGGCCCGGCGTGGCGCGCGGATATCTGAACCATCCGGAATTGACGGCGGAGAAGTTCGTTAACGACCCGTTCAGCTCCACGCCTGGCGCCCGACTGTATAAGACTGGCGATCTGGCCCGCTATCTCGAGGACGGCGAGATTGAGTTTGTGGGACGGCGCGACTTCCAGGTGAAGATCCGCGGCTTCCGCGTGGAGTTGGGCGAGATCGAAGCCGCGCTGGTGAAGCATGGGTCGATTCGCGAGGCGCTAGTGATCGCTCGCGAAGAGGGGCTCAACCACAAGCGGCTGGTGGGCTACGTGATTGCCGCGGCAGGATCGTCGCCCGACACGAACGAACTGCGCAAATTCCTGAAACACCAGTTGCCGGAATACATGGTGCCATCCGACATCGTCGTGCTTGAGGAATTTCCGCTCACGCCGAACGGGAAAGTGGACCGCAAGGCGCTGCCGGCGCCGGAACCAAGCGCTGAGTCCGGAGACCACGTGGCGGCGACGAACCTCGTCGAGGCGCAACTGGTGGCGATGTGGGAAGAAATTCTCGCCAAGAAGCCGATCAGCGTGCGCGACAACTTCTTTGATCTGGGCGGACACTCGTTGCTGGCGGTACGGCTGATGCGGCGCATCGAGCAATCCTTCAAGCGCAAGCTTCCGCTGACCACGCTGTTCGAGGCGCCGACGATCGAGCAATTCGCCGCGTTGCTGCAGCAGGAGCAGTGGAAGCCGTCGCAAGCTTCGCTGGTTCCGATCCAGCCGGAAGGCGACCGGGTGCCATTCTTCTGCATTCACGGCCTCGGCGGTACCGTACTTCGCTTCAACGCGTTGGCGCGTCACATGGGCACGGACCGGCCGTTTTATGGCGTGCAAGCCCAGGGACTCGAGGGCGATCGATCCTTCCATAGCAGCGTCGAAGAGATGGCCGCGTTCTACATCAAAGAAATTCGCGCCTTCCAGCCGGAGGGGCCGTACCACATCGGCGGATACTCCCTTGGCGGCCTGATCTCGTTTGAAATGGCGCGCCAACTTCAGGCTGACGGACAGGAGGTCGGAGTGCTGGCTCTGCTGGACACCTATCCCGGCAAGCCGAAATCGAACAAGCTGCTGCTGAAGACTCTGTTGACGCTGCCGTCGAAGGAACAGATCGACTATATCAAGCATCGCACCAAACGCATTCACAAGGGCATCAAGCGGAGGTTCGAGGCGCTGTTCCTGCCGCGGCCGCTGAAAGAAGTCCGCAGGGTATTCGCTACGGCAGAAGAAAAATACAAGCCGCAGGTTTATTTCGGGTCGGCAACCTGGTTCCGCGCCACCGAAAAAGGTTTGCGCGGCGTGGATAATCCGACCGACGACTGGTCGAAGTGGGTGACCGGCGGCGTCGAGGTCCATGAAATTATCGGCGATCACGGCAGCATTCTCAAGGAGCCGGATGTCCGGCTTCTAGCTGAGAGTTTGCGCGCCTGCCTGATCCGCTCGGAAGAAGAGCGCGTTTCGCAGGAACTCGAAGAGCAGATTTCATAGGCTCGATCGACTTCATTCTCATAACTGAACGCCAACCGCATCCAGGGAATTATCTTGCCTGAAGATTTGAAGACAAACGCGGCAGTGTTGCCGGAAGCGCCGCTGGATTCAGCGGAGGCCGCGCGCACCGCGAAAACCGCGAAGATGCAGAAGATGGTGCGCTGGGGCACGAAGGGTGGTCTGGCCATTCTGGAATACGGGCTGATCGCCGGGTCGAACTTCGTGCTGGGATTTTTGCTGGCTCGCTGGATGACCCCGGAGCAGTACGGAGCGTATGGCCTTGGGTTCAGCATCTTTCTGTTGCTGTCGTTCTTGTATCAGGCGCTATTGCTGGAGCCGATGTCGGTCTATGGCGGATCGACGTACCGCGAGAACTTGCGCGGCTACATGAAGACGTCGCTGAAGATGCACAACGCGATTTCGGCGGTCATCTTCGTGGTGTTCGCCATAGCGGCGGCTGTTACGTATTTCATCGGCAAGTCCCCGGCTCTGGCTGGAGCGCTGGCAGGCCTGACCGTAGCGGCTCCCTGCATCTTTCTTTTCTGGTTCGGACGGCGCGGCTTTTATCTCAAGATTTCGCCCGGCCCGGCCGCACTGGGTGCGGTGCTTTACTTCATCCTGGTGGTCGGCGGAGTTTTCGTCGTCAACCGCCTGCACGTGCTCTCGTCGTTTTCGGCTTTTCTGGTGATGGGAATCGCCGCGCTGGCGTGCGGGATCGCCCTTATGATCGCGCTGCGCTACGCGCTCGATCCGAATGACGAAACTCCAGAACTTCGCCAGATCTGGAGCAAGCACTGGACCTACGGCAAGTGGGCGCTGGGCAGTTCGATCGTGGGCTGGATTCCGACGTATCTTTATTTTTCCATTGTCAGCATCTTTGCCGGAATCGCGCACGCTGGAGAGTTGCGCGCCCTGATGAATCTGGCTGGCCCGGTCCTCCAAACTTACGCGGCGCTTTCCATGCTGTTCTTGCCCTACGCTTCGCGGGTGCAGAGCCAGGAAGGGAATCGCGGGACCTACGCGCTGACGTGGCGCATGACGGCGCTATTCACTGTGGGAGCCATTGCCTATTGGGCGGCGGTGATTCCGTTCCGTGGGCCGATTTTGAAATTGCTATACGCCGGAAATTATTCAAGCGTTGGCGAGTATCTGCCGTTCTTTGCGCTGGAGACCATCATCTGGTCCGCCAGCGTGGGCGCTTCGATCGTGCTGCGGGCGATGGAGTCGCCGCGGTCGATCTTCTTCGCCAACTGCGCGGCCAGCGTGATCACGCTCGTCGTCGGCATTCCGGCGACCAAGTTGTTCGGGCTGTGGGGCGTGGTTTGGAGCATCATTCTGGCCAACAGCGCGGCGCTCATCATGGTGATCGTGCTTCTGCGGCGCAAGAGCGCCGAATCCAGCCCTCCCAGCATTGAATTCGCAGCTCCACTGCCGGTGGAAGATCAGGTTTAGCCGGGCAGCTCAATCGCACTTTAACCAAGCAACTTCAACCGAAAACAGTTCTCGGCCGGGAATCCCCATCTCGATGTCGAAACAGACTTACAGGGAGACGTCAGATGAAGACTCATTCCGCTCGCAACTGGATTTTGTATGGTTCGATTCTTTTGGCGGCGACATTCAGCTTCGCTGAAAATGCCGGCAAGCCCACGGTCGTGAAGAATTCGCGGCACGCGGTTTCGGCGCGCCTGAGCGAACTGGCTGCATCGAGCTTTAACGCCGCCGAACATGAACTTTCGGCGCTGCATCCGATTGCTACCACTGCCGGGCTGAATTTCGACGGCGCCAAGGGCACCGGGTACAACTATTCCGACGTGACGGGCGCTGTGGGCGCCACGCAATACGTGCAGGTCACAAACCTGAAGTACACCATCTATAACAAGTCCACCGGAGCGGTGATTGTTGGCCCGCTGAACGAGAACGCGTTGTGGAGCACCTTCGGCGGCCCTTGCCAGACCAGCAACAATGGCGATGGAACCGTGATGTATGACGCGACTGCCGCGCGCTGGGTCTTCCAGCATCACGCTGAGCCCGTGGGCGGTCCGTATCTCGATTGCGTGGCGGTTTCGCAAACTTCAGATGCGACCGGAGCCTACTATCTGTATGGCTTTCAGCTCACCATGAATCTGCCCGATCAGCCGAAACTGGCGATCTGGCCCGACGCTTATTACATTGGGCAGAACATCCTGAATCCTGCCACCAAGAGCTTCTTGGGATCGCAGGCCTGTGCGCTGGACCGCACCAACATGCTGCTGGGCAATGCGGCAAACGCAATTTGCTTCCAGGGCAGCATCAGCCTTCCCACCATTCTTCCGGTGACCTGGGTTGGTCCGGCGGCCCCGCCCTTGGGGGCGCAGGAATATTTCTTCGAGCTCGATCAGCGTCCGGGAGTGGGCGCGAATCAGATGAATGAATTCCTGTTCCACGTGGACTTCGTCAATCCGAGCAACTCGACGTACACCTTCGCCGGTTCGTTCGCAGTTCCAGCCTATAAAGATGCGTGTCCGACGGCGTGCGTTCCGCAGATGGGCACGAGCGACCTGGTCAAGGCCACCGGCGATCGCCTCACCGCTCCGCTGGTCTACCGCAACTTTAGCGATCACGAATCGATTCTGCTGACGCACGCGGTTTCGACGGGAAAGACGATGACCGCGCCATCCGGAATCCGCTGGTATGAGCTGCGCACGCCGTTGACTCCCGTGATCTATCAATACGGTACGTTCGCTCCGGACACGAATTACCGGTGGGTGCCGAGCCTGGGTATGGATCAGTTGGGCGACATCGCTGTCGGCTACAGCGTGTCGAGCGCGACCATGCATCCGGCCATCCGCTACACGGGATGGACTCCGGCCGATGCGCTGGGGCAGATGGAAGCTGAGACCAGCGTTATCGAAGGCAGTGGATCGCAGCTTACCTCCAATACAAACTGGTCGAACTATAGCGGGATGGCGATCGATCCAACCGACGACTGCACGTTCTGGTACACGAACCAGTATTACGCTGCCAATTCGACGAATAAATGGAATACGAGAATCGTTTCGTTCTCGTTCCCCACGTGCTCTGGGAGCAACTAGTCAAGCTGTATTGCCCTGTGCTCTTCGCGGCCTTTCTTCGCGAACTTTGTGGTCAAAAGCTCTTGACCGCTGAGGCCGCTGAGGCCGCTAAGGTCCGCGAAGGTCGCGGAGAAGATGACTCTAAAACTTCTGATCCGAGATCCTCATAGCGCTCTGGGAGCAACTAGTCAAGCTGTATTGCCCTGCGCTCTTCGCGGCCTTTCTTCGCGAACTTTGCGGTTAAAAGCTTCTGACCGCTGAGGCCGCTAAGGACCGCGAAGGTCGCGGAGAAAATGAACTCTAATACTTCTGATCCGAGATCCTCATAGCGCTCTGGGAGCAACTAGTCAAGCTGTATTGCCCTGCGCTCTTCGCGGCCTTTCTTCGCGAACTTTGTGGTCAAAAGCTTTTGACCGCTGAGGCCGCTAAGGTCCGCGAAGGTCGCGGAGAAAATGAACTCTGAAACTTCTGAACCGAGATCCTCATATGCCGATACTTCGAAAACTGCGACATGAAGTTGCCAAATCCGGGGTGCGCGCTCCGCTGGTGTGGGTGCGCCACAAAAGTCTTCAGCCGAACGATGTGTTCTTCGCCTCGTATCCTCGTTCCGGGAGCACATGGCTGCGCTTCGTGCTCTTTGAATCCATTGCCGGGCAGTCGTCCGGCTTTGGCAATGTGAACGAATCGATTCCGGATGTGAAAGAGCACAAGACCGGGTTGCCGCTTATGCCGAACGGCGGCCGTCTGATCAAAACGCACGAGGTCTTCCATCCCGAGTACAAGCGTGCGGTGTATCTGGTGCGCGATCCGCGCGACGTGGCTCTTTCCGAGTATGCGTACCAGACGGCGCTCGGCCTGGTGAAGATGCCTTTGGATGAATATCTCCGCGTGTTCCTGACCAAGGGCGTCAATCCGTTTGCGTCGTGGGGAGATCACGTGCATTCGTGGCTCTCGGCGCCGCTTTCCAGCGAGAATCTGCTGGTGGTGAAGTTTGAAGATCTGCGGCGCGACACCGTGCACGGCGTCTCGGGCATCATTCGCTTCTTCGGGCTCACTCCGGATGAGGAGCAGATCCGGCAGGCGGTCGCAAACAATTCCGTGGAACGGATGAAGGCGAAAGAGAAGGAAACTCCGCAGCGGGCTTCGAAGACCGGTCAGTTCATCCGCAGCGGTTCGGTTGGGGGATGGCGCGGCAAGCTCACCGAGGCGCAGGTAAAAATCGTCCGTAACCATGCGTCGGGCCTGCTGACGCGGCTAAACTATCCTTTGGAAGCGGAACAGCCCGAGCCGGCGCTGACCTCGCGCTAGAACTGACTCAAACCATGGCCACAGGCACCAAACCCGCGTGGAATCCCGAGCCGGCTCGGCCTGCGTCGCGATCCGCTGTCGCGTTGCTGAAATTCCTGCCGTTCTTGCTGGTAGGAGTCATCGGTAGCGTTGTCGGCGGATGGCTGGTCATGGAAAAGGGAGTCAACCTTGCTCTGGTCTCGCTGGCGCTGGTGCTGGCGCTTCCGGTGATGTGGGGATCGTGGATCGGTTTCAAAGAGGTCTGGCGCGTTTTGGTCGACTTCTGGCCGCAGGTGAAGTGGTGGCATTGGATCTGGTTTCTCAGTCTGAGCAGTTCATTCGTCTTCCGTTACCGCAGCGCCTCAGAAATTTCCCAGAGCCCGGTGGATTCAACGGCGGGCTTGCGACTTGCGCCTGAAGTGATCGTGGCGTGCATTCTGATTGCGCGTCTCATCTTCCGCAAGCCAGATTGGGGACCGTCGATGACGAAGGGGATCGTCGGTTCGATGACGATCTTCGGCTCGGTTTGCCTGCTCTCTTCGCTGTGGTCGGTGAAGTTTTCCTGGACGCTGTACAAGTCGCTCGAATACTTGCTTGATCTTTCGATCATCGCGGTGGTGCTGGCCATCGTTCGCAAATCGGAAGACTTCAAGTCGTTCATTGACTGGACGTGGGTGATCGCAGGCGTGACCACGGCGTGGGTGTGGATCGGGCTGCCGATCTGGCCACAGCAAAGCTGGGCGGAAGAAAGCCGGCTGGCGGGCGCGTATCCCATCGTTTCTTCGAATGAGTTGGGCGATACCGGAGCGATTCTGATATTGGTCGCGGCGATACGCTACTGGCCGCTCGTGGG
>Ga0209698_10003665_pt1 | contig 16994 bp, 14 predicted proteins | sample LitLauG_LLR_2012_FD_187203 | JGI IMG/M metagenome (GOLD analysis project Ga0209698, IMG submission 187203) | Freshwater sediment microbial communities from Pennsylvania, USA - Little Laurel Run_MetaG_LLR_2012 (SPAdes) (version 2) | ecosystem: Environmental > Aquatic > Freshwater > Creek >...
TACACTGTCATAGCCTCGATACTCCATCCTTTTTAGGCCCTTGACTATAATGGGCGCTGCTGAGGTAATGCCTAGATATCCTATGATTGAGCACATGATGATTTTTTATGTATTTTCTTAAACTCGTATCCAATAGATACTGTCAGTTTTTCACTCATTAGTTCATCTATATCATTTTACTATTAAAATAGGAAGGAATTTGCACTCAAAAATGATTTCCAATGTGGCACTGATCGTTATTATGATATTCCATGTTGACATAATTTGTACTTTAATCTAGTTTTTAACTATCACTACTTGGATCATGTTACAATACCATATTCGATAGAATCAATTTGCAATAAATCCTATATCTGTAATGGTTCTTGCCATCTCTAACTCCTTTAAAAAATGACTCATTTACTTTATTCCAGAAGATTTTCACCTCCTTTGGAGGTGAAGTATATTTTCAACACGGCATCCAAACAACTAAATCTTGATTTCCTTCATTGTCTCTCTGGCTTTACTTATTTCCTATATTCAGCTTTAACTCTAATCCGTCTGAAGTCTTCTGGTTTCAAACCCTCCCAGTTCATGGATCTTACTATTATGATTTTTCAAATTCTCAAGGATATGATGCTCGTAAAAATAACTGGCTATTCCCTGCTGCATCTGAGATAAAAAAATTAGTTGATGCAGATTGAAGTTCTTGGGGATATGGCAATTACTTTAGGTCGGTATTAGATTGAGATTTCATTTTTACTCTTTGCCAATGAAAAAAGATTCCCCAAAATCGTGAGTAAAAATTCCGTTAGCCTAATTATGCAATATCTTTTTAGTCGTGTTGGTGACAAACCATTCCGTGATCTCGGGTTCTTTAAAAGGGTATGAGGTATTTTTTGGCGTGATCTTTTAGTCTTTTACTTTGATTGGGAAACCATGACTCTAGAAATTTAATATTGAAATGATTCATTCCGGCTTTAGATTCCGTAAAACACTAGAAAAGGACGCGAAATTAATTCTTAGAGAAATTTGATATTATCTGTTCTGAAAAATAATGATTGCTTGTACTTTACTCGGTTAGTTGTTCTGTTTTAACTTCTTGATCTGGCTGCTCTACTTTTACCCCTTGGGCAAGTTGCTGTTTTGTCTTGTTAATATTTAATTCTGGTGATAAGTGAATCTGGTCTTCTTCTTCGACTTTTACTGTGTAGGAAGGAACTGTAACTACCCTGTCTCCAATCAATACATGACCATGAACAACTATTTGTCTTGCTAGGTATGGGCTCTTGATTGACTCTTTTTTCTGAATGAATGTTTGTAATCTTCTAGATAAAAAGTCAGATACTTTTAGATTGAGCACGTCATCTAATGTTGAATTTTCTTTTACCAGTCCAACCCTTGCAAGTGATTTCATAAGTATTGGTTCTTTTGTAATTCTAACATCTTGGGTTAATGCTAATAGTGATCTTGCTTGATTTCTTATTCTTGAAAGTTCTGTATGTGCTTTCCATAGTTCTCTTTTGTTCTTAAGCCCAAAAGTACCCAAAACATGTAATTCTTCATTTAATAAATCATAGTTGAGAGGACGTTTTGGTTTTCTCCACATTTTCCGCGAATTCTTTGGATGATCTCCCATCTAATTCACCTACTTCTTCTTTTCCACAGCTGGTTTTGCTGCAGGAGCTGCACCAGCCTTTGGAGCTGCTGCAGGAGCTGCACCAGCCTTTGGAGCTGCTGCAGGAGCTGCACCAGCCTTTGGAGCTGCTGCAGGAGCTGCACCAGCCTTTGGAGCTGCTGCGCCTTCAGCTGGAGCACCTGGGGAGCCAGCTGGTAAAACTTTACCTCCTTTCTTCACTCCGACGGCACCACCTTTTCTACCAGTAGTACGCGTACTTTGCCCACGAACTTTTAAACCATATGTGTGACGAAATCCTCTCCAACTGTTCATACCTTTCTCTCTCTCGACATCATTTCTTATATTAAAATCAACATCAGAAGTAATTAGATGAAAATCATTTCCTGTGTCCATATCTTTTCGTCTGTTTAGAAACCAAGATGGTATGTTGACAGATGAAGGGTTTCTCATCGCATTCTCTATTTCTCCTACTTGTGATTCTGTGAGAAAACCTACATTACTATCTGGATTAATTTTTAAAACTTGTAAAAGTGCTCTTGCAAAATTGTACCCTATGCCCTTTACTTGACCAACTCCTATGATGGTCTTTTTAGCACCGGGAACATCCTTACCCGCAATTCTAACGATATGTCTGAATTCCTGTGAAGACAAGTATTAAAAAATCCTATGCATCCCCGATAAAAACCATACTAAAATAATAATAGTTTAAATCATATTTGGAGAGTATTTACCACATTGACTCAGGAACTTGAAAATCTTGTTAATAGAAGTTATGGTACAGAACCAAAGTATGCTGAACTCTTGGCTGGTGTTCCTGAAGACTATAAACAAATTAAGACATTGAGAGATCTTCTAGAAATTAACTATAAAGTAATAGATGCAAAGGAGCAACTTCGCAGAAATTTAATTTTAAAGATAAAATCTAAGAGTGTCACATATCCTGGAATAATAGGTTTTGATGATGATGTCATTCCTGCTTTGGATAGGGCTATACTATCATGCCACGATATGATTTTGGTAGGTCAGATAGGACAGGCCAAGACTAGGATAGCACAAACCATTGCGGAAACTCTGCTTTCTCCAATGCCACTGATTCGAGGTAGTATAACGAATGATTGCCCCATGGATCTTCCACCCAGTGATCTGATATCTTTGTTGGAGGATAAAGAAAATTACATGTCAATTCCAAAATTTTATGTAGATAGTGACAGTCTAGAAAAAATCCGTAATAATAAACTTGATACTGCGATTGAATGGGTTGATGGAAGACACAGGTTCAAGTATGTATTGGCAACTCCAGATATTTCTGTAAAAGATTTAGTCGGTCAGATAGATGCAATCAAGATAACAAAGAAAGGTACAGAAATGTATGAGATCGAATCTTATTCCCCGGGTCAGCTGATGCAAGCAAAACATGGATTATTTTGTCTTGATGAATTACCTGTTCTTGATACAAGAAAACAAGTAGCACTTTTGTCTGTATTACAAGAAGGAAGATTCACTACCGGGTCATATCCTGTTATCTTTGAACCAAAAACGGTATTTTTTGCAACTGCAAATCCTATAGACTATACTCATTCTGGAAAAATAATTGAACCGCTTTATGATAGACTAAAAAGTCACATTCAAACTCATTATCCAAGATCAATCCATGATGAAATGCTGATAATAATGCAAGAAGCAAAAATACCAAGATCGCTTGTCCCTATATTTCTGCTGAAAATTTTAACAAGAATTGTTCAAGCTGCTCGCTCTAGTAACGAAATTAACCAAGATAAAGGAGTGAGTGTCAGGATGGGAGTTCATAGTCTAGAATTACTTGTAGGTGAAGCGGAAAGGACTAGATCTTTGACTCATGATATGATGGCAGTACCAAGACCGTGTGATATATTTTCTATTGCCCAGTCTGTAAAGTTTGAGCTTGCGGAACTTGATGATGTAACTGAAAATCGTACTAAAGTTCTAAAAAATCTAATCTCTAACGCTATGAAAGAAACATCACTAGAATATCTAATAGGTGTGGATTCCAGCATTCTTGACTCGATAAAAAAAGAATTTCTAGGTAAATCATTCCAAGTGTCACAAGCAATACTCGGTTCAAATAGTATGCACACATCCTATGATAATCAATTGAAGAGTTTCAATTCTCTCCTAACTTTGATTACGCATGTATATCAAAAAGTTACTTCTGATCAAGAAGACTTTGTAAAAGAAACTAAAAAGCATGAAATAACCAATGATTCCCTTATTGTCTCTGAAAGTACACAAAATGAGCTTAAAGCTGGTGTTGTAGAACTAGTGTTAGATGGTCTTTGCTGGCTTGAACCCAAAATTCTAGATAAGAAAGAGGGCACATACGTTGCGATCTAATACTAACTTTGTTTATTTTCAAAGTGAAGATAATAAATCTGAAAATTCCTCATCAGAAATATCTAATGAATCTCTCAAGCAAGCTCTTAGAACAATTGCAAGACAAATCTTGAAAGAAAAAACACCATCAATGAAAGATCTGGAAAGTATGCTGGAAAGCAAACTACAGGAAACGACCAAAAATCAAGCAAAAAATGAAGATCAGCAAGAAACCGAGATATGTGGTAATAACGAGCCTATGACAAAATACTTGCAAAAACTTGGTTATCTTAAAGATGACAAGAAATGGTTGACAAAAAAAGCATTTTTTGAAATTGGTCAAAAAATGCTTGAAGATGTAATAAAAGCAATTAATGAGAGTGGAACTGGTTTTCATGAAACTAGGAATATTGGATTGGGTGATACGATACTTGACACAACAAAAAAACTCGAAGTAGGAGACGACATCAAACACCTCAATGTGCAAAAGACAATAATGAATCTAATCCAGCGAAAAAAAGGTAAATCTGAACCGATAAAATTTCCACTTGAAATAGAATTTGATGATTTTGAAAAATTTGAGACAAAAGAAGAGGTAAAAGTTGCAATAGTTTACTGCATAGATCTTAGTTCTACGATGAAATATTCTTTAAGTTCTGGAGACGGAACTAGAATAGAAGCAGCAAAAAAGGCCTTGTGGGCACTATATGTATTAAACAAAAAATTCTTTCCTAATGATTCTATTTACATTGTTGGTTTTGGATCACTTGCGTCCCAAATCAATCCTCATGATATACCATATCTGAAAACCTATGATGCTAATGATAATTTTCTTCATTATACAAATTATCAAGCCGCTCTTAGGTTATCATTAAAGATTCTAAAAAAAGATGGTTCACAAAATAAAAGAATTGTCATGATAACTGATGGTCAACCAAGTGCCTGTTTTGTAGATGATGAATCACAAAAAAATGCCATACTGTCAGACAAACCATATTCCCATTTTTACAGACCCGATGAGACAACTATCTCTAAAATAAAAAACGAAAGAGACATCAAACTCGATATAGGTAATGAGCTGGTCTATTTGTGTTATAGATATAGGCAAGTTGATCCTGTCGTAGAATCAAAAACACTACTAGAGGCAAAAAAATGCAGAAAAGAGGGTATTGAAATTGATACCATCATGGTAAGTGAAGAAGCAGAACTATTGAGTTATGTTGAAAGTCTTGAAAAACAGCTGAGGGGAAGAGCATATTACATTAATCCAGAAAAAATTGATAGAGTCCTAATAAGTGATTTTATATCTAACAAGAAAAAAATACTAAACTCTAGGAATAGTTGGTAAATTTGAATGAAAGTTTTGATAAACAAAAAATGATGGAAACTTTGGTTGATCCAGAAGTGTCATCTATTCTTGCAGAGCTTGAAAGTGGAGGAAAGGATGCTGCATATTTGACAGATAAATTTCAATTGTCATCAAATCAGATAAAAGAACGTCTCTCCTATGTACTAGAACACAATTTTGTTATGATGGAACAAAATGATGGAAATGAAATTTTTAGAGTTGATTTAAACAAACTTAACAAAATTATGGAAGGTGAAGATAATTTCAAAAATGTAGTCGATGGACTAACCGAACTAGACCAATTTCTGAACTAAGATTGAGGCCTGACACGATTTTTAATAAGAAACATCATACCCACTGCAAGTCCAGCAAGACCTACCATGAGCACAATGAATCCAGAAATATCTGCCAACTCTATTCCCTCTGGATAATATCCTATAATTCCTAAAATCTGAATTTCTCTCTGTCCTTGATTCTCTATTTGTAAGGTGTAATTTCCAGAGGAAGAAACTTTGAAAATTTCCTGAATTGGACTTTTTGTTACAGATTTTGTTATTATTGTATTACCACTTGGATCCATTACAATTGCTTTGATATTGTCATCATTTTTCAAATCAGTTACCTGAATGGCGTATACTCCTTTTTGATTTTTGTTTGGATCCATTCCTTTTGTAATTGCCATCGATGTTCCAGCACTCATGGTCTTTTGCTGATTTACAAGATTTTCAGAAGTTGTCTGAGATTGATATGCTGTTATGGCAATACCAATTAACACAAGTATTCCACTTGTAATTAAGATTGGTCTAGGCTTTACCACGATGCACTTGAATTCTAACCCTTAGTTAAAACTTGGTATGAATATTCATGAAATGTGAATCAAAAGTGGTATGAATTATTCGACAAGATTATCTTGTACATCTGTTCACATTATAAAGTTGTACAAAATCCTGCTAATTCTTCTAGTTTTTTCTATGATAATACCACCAATAACTCTGTCTGACGCAAAAGCATATTCTGATCATCCTAATCTTTTTGTCTCCGCAGAAAATAGTCTTTTTAATAATTATTTTTATGGACCGATGGTAGTTGAAGTTATAGTAAGTGAATCTAATAATCAATTAGATCAAGCATTGGGAGAACCAAATGTTACAGTAGATGGAAAACGACTTAGAATGGTTCAGGGCTCTGATGGTAATTGGCATGCTTTTTTTGCAAATGCTGATAAGGCTCAACAAGCTGATCAAGCAGCAATTAAAACTCCAGGTCAAAGTATGGATTTTGGTGTTTTTTGCGGTAGGTCTACAGATCCATCAGTTTTAGGAATAGATGTATCCCAGACTGATGGAATAGCAATTCCTTCCTCAGCAGGATTGTCTGGTACCACTCAAGGAACTGCAGGTTTTACATCATGCACTGGTAATGCAACAACTTCATCAAGTCAAAATAATGTTATACGTAATCCTCCCTCATTAAATACAAATCCCAAAGTTCCAGTGGGTCAGGTAGGAATTAATCCAAATGTCTGGCCTCTGATTCAACTTTTTACTTTTACTAATACTATTCAGATAGAATACGCCAGTTCTACTGGAACCCAAAGTGTAGAACTTAATTATTCTGATATTCCAAATATTTCATTAACTCTTGACAGAACAGCCTATCCTACTGGTTCTGATGTTATTGCAACAATTAACGATGCTGAATTAGATATAGACCCTACATCACGAGATTCATGGACTTTTAATGTTGGTTCTCCAGCAGCCACATTTTACCAAGCTTTTTCAGAATCAGGGAGTGCTAGTTCAGGATTGGTAAATCTATTACCTTACCTAAGTAGTCTTGGATACAAAGATAATGGAAAACTAAGTATGGTTACATCTGATGTTGTTGATCTAAAAACTAATTCTGTGCAAACAAGTTCATCACTTAGTGGTGGATACAACCAGTTAGCCACTTTTGTAGAAACCGGACCGCATACTGGAGTCTTTGAAAGCTCCTATAGTGCTGTATCTACAATAGGAATATTACAAAATGCCCCTAGATATCACTCCGGTTCAATCACTTACAATCTTCAAAGTGCATCTATTGTTTCAGGTACCTCTACAGCAAGCCTTACACTTGGTACAGGTCAAAGTCAATTTAATCCTGGTCAAAGAGAAACAATCACTCTAGTAGATGACACTCAAAATCTTAATTCAAATCAGATTGATCAACTAGATGTCTTTAGATCCTCTGCAAAAATACCATCATTGACAATAGGAACTCCAATTACATTGAGTAGTTCCTCTGATGTTAAATTTTATAATTCTTCAAACACTCTTACAGTTCCATCTACTGTATTTGATAGCAATTCCCTGAGACTGATAATGGACACAAGGGATCAATCAATGACTAATTTTCAGAAAATTACGTTAAATCTTGGTATATCTGCCCAATCTCTTAAGAACCTGTTTGTTGATACAAGTCAACCAAATTCAGGTGGAACTAACTGGATTAATTATGATCTGAGGTCCTTTCAGCAACAACTTGGCATAACATCCCTTTCTAGTACTAGTATGACATTGTATTTTGGCTCTGTTGGTAGCTCACCTGTGCAAATTTTAGCACCGGGAACAATTGTTTCAGGCAATGGTCTAGTTCAGATAAGCGATACCACCGTAGCATCCATCAAATCAATGTCATCAAGTTTACCAGTGTATTTAGAAATTAATTTCAACACTTTTGGCAAGTTCTCAAATCCTAGTAATACTCAACCAATAGTGTTTGATCTATTTTCTTTTGGAAGCAATAATAATCAAATAGTGAATAATGCTATCTACAGAGCAGAACTGCAAGAAACATCTGCCAATTCCGGTGTATTTTCTGGAACCATGGAGTATTCCGTAATAAATCAATTAAATCAATTTGATCCCAATCTGATTAAGAGTCTTAGAACTTTTGGAAGTAATATCAAATTTCTTGTAAGCACTGATCTTGTAGATTCCAATGCTATACACTTTTCAGTTATAGGTACTCAAGGAGGAACAACAGTGCCAGTTACATCACAACATGGTCTTCCTACGCACACTGGTATTGTTACACTAGATTCGCCAAATTATAGAATTGGGTCAGTTGTTACAATTACAGTTATAGATCCTGATCTGATTACTGATGCGAATACCATTGTATCTTATCCAAGTGTAAATGATCCTAATTCTTCAGCGGATGATACTGTCGGTGATAGTAGTGGAAATATACTCTTAGAAGTTTGGATAAAGGGCTATAGATTTCAACATTGTACAATAAATGGAGTCACATATGGGGGACTTGCTGCTACAGGTTTTACATTGACTGAAACCGGACCAGGTACCGGCGTATTCAAAGGTCTTTTTAAAATGCCTTCTCAGATATGTAGCCAAGATGGAACCCAATTAGTATCTCCCGTTGGCGGTAATGTTCAAGCACGATATCACGATTTTAGAGATGATTATGGGAGATCTGTTATTATCGAATCTGTAGTTGCAGTACCTGCAAAGACTCAACCTACACCACAACCTGTAGTGACCTCTATGCAATACAATACAATCTCCAAGTCAACTCAAATTAGCGACAAATCTGGAAGACCAATACTTCAAAACCCACATGTTGGAGAATCTATAAATTTCAAAAGTATGATTTCAAACAAATTGTATTCAAACAATCAAAAAATCTCTTACATTGTTCAGATAAAAGATAGTAACAATAAAGTAGTTTTTCTAAACTGGACGGAAGATAATCTTGTAAATCTGTCAACTAATAATGAGTCAATTCAATGGATGCCAACATCGCCTGGGGTTTATACTGCAGAAGTCTATGTCTGGAATGGAATGGATTCTCTAGTACCGCTTATGGATAATAATCAATATAAAATTCAAGTTTTCCCATAATAGACATCTTGAATTTTAAAAATTGTATTTGCTTTTGTATGGTGATACTGCACGTAATTCTTTAACAACTTTTTTTAATACATCTACAGTTTCATCAATTTCTTGTTCTGTATTTGTTATTCCTACTGTAAGACGTAAAGATCCTGTAACTTGCTCATGTGAAAACCCCATTGCTTTTAACACATGTGATGCTTTTTGGATCTTTACAGAGCAGGCAGAACCCGTAGATGCAGATATTTTATTTTCATCTAATTTTATTATTAGATCCTCTCCACTTACACCCAGAAAAGTAAAGTGAGTGTTATTGGGAATTCTAATATCTGGATGTCCATTAAGCGTAGTGAATGGTATTTCAGATAAAACTCGTGAGATTAACCTTGTAGTTAATTTTTTGAAATGATCCACGTTCTCATTCATATTGTTCTTTGTTAATTTGCATGCCATTCCAAATCCAACAATACTAGCTACGTTTTCTGTGCCGGAACGTAATCCTCTTTCTTGACCTCCTCCTAAAATTAGAGGTGATATTGTTATACTATTTTTAATGTATAAGGCTCCAACACCTTTTGGACCATTTATTTTGTGCGATGATATTGAAAGTAAATCAATTCCAAGTTCCTTGACGTCTATGGGTATCTTTCCTATTGCTTGAACTGCGTCTGTATGAAAGATAATATTTTTTTCCCTTGCAATCTGTGCTATCTCCTTTATGGGCTGTATTGTACCAACTTCATTATTGGCATACATTATTGTAATCAAACAAGTATCACTTGAAATCTCTTTTTTGAGATCATCTGGATTTACAGAGCCATATCGATCTACTGGAAGAAAAGATATTTTGTATCCTTCTCGTTCAAGATGTCTACAGGGTTCAAGAATTGCATCATGCTCGATGGATGATGTTATGATGTGTTTGCCTTTGCTTTGTGATGCTGTTCCATAGATTGCAGTATTGTTTGACTCTGTTCCACCAGAAGTTATGAGTATTTCATTACTATCTGCATTGATGAGTTCTGATACTTTTTTTCTTGCATTTTGAATTGCGGCATTGGCAAGTCTACCATGTCTATGTATGGAAGAAGGATTTCCATACTGTTCTTTGAAATAAGGTAACATCTCTTCGATGACCTTTTCATGAACTGGAGTAGATGCAGCATTATCTAAGTAAATCAATCTGTTATCACGTTGAGTTTGCCTGATCTATAGCCACTAGGATCAACTAAGATTGTATTAAATCCAAGTTTATTCATGTACTCCTCTAGCACTGACATTTTTTTTTCGTCACTGAGAAACACAATTTCATTTTTATGTACTTCTATACTGGCACTATCTTCAAAGTCACGAACTCTTACTTGTCGTACTCCAAAAAGCTGCTTTATCATGGTCTCACTCTTCTCAATTCTTGCTAGTTTTTCAGCTGTAACGGAATTTCCCCATGGAATCCGAGATGCTAAACAGGAATTGGATGGTTTGTCATGGATTGAAAGACCTACATCTCTTGCTACTCTTCTAACATCTGTTTTTTTGAACCTACATTCCACTAGTGGACTTTGAACGCCATTTTCTCTTAGGGCTACTATTCCAGGTCTATAATCTGTAAGATCATCCAGGTTAGTTCCGTCTACAATGAGATTGATTTTTTCTGCTTTTGATAGGCTTAGAAGATGAGCTGATAATTCGGTTCTACAGTGAAAACATCTACTTTGATCATTCTTTACAAAGTCAGGATTGTCCAGCTCATTATATTCTATAATTATGTGCCTAATTCCTATCTCTTGACAAACTATCTTTGCAGATTCAAGTTCTTCCTGAGAAAGTGTCTTGTAGTCTGCTGTTACAGCAATAGCTTGTTTACCCAGTGCTTTTTGGGCCGCATATGCTACAAGAGCGCTATCAACCCCCCCCGAAAGAGCTACTATGACTTTTTCTTTTCCGTAAAACCAATTTACTAATTCTTCTAACTGTTTCATTTTATGTTAAGTCTCCGTTTGACTTCATCTAATATCAAATCTGATGCTACTTTAAATGATAATGATAATGAATCTGAGATTGACCTGATATCGTCTGATTCTACTTTGAAATGCTCTATAGTCTCCTTGTGTTTTACAATCTTACATCTCACAGTAAAATTTTTTCCCAATATGAGAATAGGTACTGAGACAGTTATTCTTGGAACAATATAGCGACTGGAAGATCTTATTCGAACGCCTAAAGTGCCAGTCTCTGAAATGAGTGTGCTCACCAAGCTATTTGTAACAGATGGATCGCATATTATGGAAACAAGATTGGCTGGCCTCCCTTTCTTTGTTATGGCTCCTGTGACGGTAACATCTTTTGCACCATTTGCAATTAGCTTGTCAATCATGTGCCCTATCGTCTCACCAGAGACATCATCTAGGTTTGTCTCAAGAATTTGTACTGTATCTAACTGAAATTCATCAATTGATTCTCCCTTGACAATTTTCAAAACATTGGAAAAACCATCAAAATCCTTGCTTCCAGCACCATATCCTATTGATTTAATTTTCATTGTTGGATAAAATTCAGAGCATCGATTTGCTAAACTTACAAGCAGGCTTGCACCAGTGGGTGTGGTTAGTTCCTCTTTGGCTTGTCCTCCACAAATTATTGTATCCGAACCACGAAATATCTCAAGTATGGCACTTGCAGGATTGGATGTAGTCCCATGAGAGAAAGTTAGAGTACCGCCACCAACTGCCACTGGTGTTGAAATAATCTTGTCTGAAAATAATTTTAGATCATCTAATGCGATTGCAGAACCAACTATGTCTATAGCCGTATCAATACTTGATGCCTCGTGAAAATGTACTGATTCCAAGGACTCCCCATGTATCTTTGATTCTGCATGAAGCAATGATCTGATGCTTTCCTTTGCAAAAACTTTAGCTTTCTCAGATAAGCCTATCTTATCTGATGTCGATAATATGCATTCTTGAATCTCTATTCCTTTTCTTTCGTGATAACTTTCACTTGTCTCTAGAACAAGATGTGTTGCCTCTATTCCATGTTTTACAACTTTATCAAAATCTAATTTTGTAATTTTAGAACCTTTGAGATAATCTTCAACTGAATATATGCCGTCTATGATTTTGGACTTGTTTGCACCGATATTGACTAGAGAAGAAAGTAACATGTCTCCAGAGATTCCAGCTATTTGGGCATCAATTACAAGCACCATGATTTCTAAACATACTAGAATGCATATAAATTGTAATTTGGTCATCTTTACTGAAAAAATTACTGTATCAGTTAATTCTGGTAATAGACAGTCAAGTTTAATTAGAGATTACATTGAGGGCATTTTATGATTACAATTATTGGCTCAGGAAAAGTGGGCGGAGCAGCTGCATTGTTTACAGCTCTTAGAAAAGTTACAGACGAAATATTACTATTGGATGTGGTTCAAGGTCTTCCACAAGGAGAGGCTATGGACATTAATCATATGTTGGCAGAAAAAGGAATTGATGTAAACGTTAGAGGTTCAAATGATTATTCTGAAATGAAAGGCTCTGATATTGTAGTCGTTGTCGCTGGTTCTGGCAGAAAACCTGGAATGACAAGAATGGATCTTCTAAAAATAAATGCGGCAATAGTAAAAGGTGTTGTAGAAAATATCCAAAAATATGCCAAGGATGCAATGATAGTTCCAGTAACTAATCCGTTAGATCCAATGGCATATCTTACTTACAAAGTCTCGGGATTTCAAAGAAATAGGATATTTGGAATGGGTGGGATGCTTGATTTATCACGATTTACTCAATTTATACACGAGTCTACTGGTTACTCGAGAAATTCCATACGTGCACTTGTAGTAGGCGAACATGGCGAGAACATGCTTCCACTCCCAAGATTCTCTACTGTATCTGGAATACCGCTTTCTTCAATTTTACCAAAGGAGAAAATTGAAGAAATTGTCCAAGGAACAAGACAGGTTGCAGCAAAGGTGATAGAACTAAAGGGTGCAACAGTTCATGCCCCTGGCAATGCAATATCCACAATCATAGAGGCAGTATTAAACAACACAAGACAGATAATTCCAGTAGCAACATATCTTGACGGAGAATATGGATATTCTGATGTTACTATTGGTGTTCCAGCTGTTATAGGTAAAAATGGCGTTGAGAAAATAGTGGAATTAGACTTGGATTCAAATGAAAAAGAGTGGTTCAAAAAGGGAGTAGAAAGCGTCAAGGGTGCCATCTCAAATCTTGAACTCTGATTAAATTTTTAACTGTATCATGCCCATATCAATTTACATTGGATCTTACAGAAATACTCGAATCACTTGATCTTGGAAAGATAAGCGTACCAAAGGCTAAGAAGATGCTTTCTCTATATTCAGTAGAAAAAATCGAAGATTTTGCAAAGATCGATATAAATAGAAAGTTGCGACGTGGAATACCTGAAGTTATATTTGCTGAAAAAAAAGAATTTTTGGATCTTAAGAAGATAATTCTTGCAACAACGTCTAAAGCAGATTCGGTTCTAGTATCAAGAATAAACAAAAATCACTACAAGAAAATATTGGCTTTTTCTAAAAAGAATAAACTGAAAACTCAAACAGGAAAAAATACTACAACTATACTTTTCTTCAAAAAATTATCTTCTACAGGAGGTAAGATCGGAATACTAACAGCAGGAACCTCTGATGTTGGGGTTGCAGAAGAAGCCAGACTGATGTGTGAAGCTATGGGGTGTCAATGCATCTGTAGTTATGATGTTGGAATAGCTGGGATTCATAGGTTATTTCCTATAGTTAAAAAAATGATACACCATGAGGTGGATGCAATAATAGTGGTTGCTGGAATGGAAGGAGCCCTAGCATCCATAATCTCATCACTAGTGGATATACCTGTAATTGGAGTGCCATCATCAGTCGGATATGGTTATGGGCAAAAAGGAGTTGCAGCATTAGCATCTATGTTACAAAGTTGTACTTTGGGACTTTCTGTTGTAAATATTGATAACGGTATAGGTGCTGGAGCATTTGCAGCTAATGTGTCTAATAGAAGTGTACAAAAAAAAATTAGGTCTTGATAATTCCAAGACTTCCTAATTCGGAACCTATTCCATACCCAATGAGCGCAATACCTGTACCTAGTCCAGCCATCTCCAATCCGCCTCGAAGCATGCTGATATTAGCAATCTTTGATTTAATCGCGCCAATGATAAAAGATGCAGAAAGACTCACCCCGATTGCCACAAAGAGTGGAATGTATCCATTTAAAAAGAAATAAGGAATAATCGGTAAGATTCCTCCTGCAAGAAAAGCACCAAACATACGAAAAGCACTCTTTAGAGGACTTCCAACTATATCTAAATTCAGTTTGAGTTCTTCTGCAAGCATTGTATCTAACCAAACTTTCTTGTCAGATGTTACCTTGTTTACAATTTTCTCTAAATCCTCGCTAGTAAATCCTTTTGCTCTATACACATCTTCGATCTCTCTTCTTTCTGCTTCTGGAACATTATTCATCTCCCACTTCTCTCGTTCAATCTCAGAGTCAAGAATCTGTCTTTGTGATTTTACAGCAAGATAATTTTGAACTGCCATTGCCTTAGCTCCTGTAAACATGGCAACCATGGCTGCAAGTATAATTATGTTGGAAGACATTGCTGCTCCTCCAACTCCAGCTACAAGTCCTAGTGAAGTGTTTATACCATCACCAAAACCGAATACAAAATCTCTTATCGAACTACTCTCTTTTTGATGTGCTTCAATATGTCTTGGCTCTACTCCGCCCACAGCATGTAGATGCGTAATGCCTGTTTATATATCAAAAGTAAATAGATTCCATAATGTGCAGGGTAAACGATTTATATCATAGAAAGAACTCGAAGAAAGGAGAATGGCAGGAAGGAGAATAGTTCTAACTGCAGATCGAAGCCTCATGACTAATTATCGAGGTAATTTTCTGTATGGCTTTATTGCATGTGGTCCTTACGAGGTAGTTCCAGAATGGGTTTTTGATAAAGTATTTTGTCCTCCAGTTGAAACTGATCAGGTTACGGGTGAGGCAAAAGTAGCTCAAGTTGGATTAAGAAGGGTGGAATCTGCATTATTGCAAGGTTACAAGCGAGATGAGGTGTTTATTGCAAACCCTGATTATTTAGAAAAATGTGTTGGATCTGATACTAAAGTAGTAGGAATAAATGTGATGGATCCTCTTGGCATGGCTCCAGTTACCACTACCATGTCACCAGAAAAACTCTCTTATGTCGCAATGAAATTTAAGAGAATGTGTGCTAAGATAATCCAACTAAAAAAGAAGTATAACTTTCATGTTGTAGTTGGTGGTAACGGTGCATGGGAACTTGCAAAAACTGATAGAATGAAAATTCATGGTATTGATACAGTTGTAGTAGGTGAAGCAGATGAATTAGCTTTAGATCTTTTTCATGATTTGGAAAAGGGCGATGCACCCGAATTGATGCATTGCTTTGTTAAAAATATCCAGAATATCCCTATGATTCAGGGACCAACTGTTAACTCGCTAATTGAGGCAATGCGAGGATGTGGACGAGGCTGTGACTTTTGTGACGTCAATAAAAGATCAAAAAAAGACTTGCCGCTAGAAAGATTACAACAAGAAGCAAGAATGAATCTAGATTATGGTTTTGATTCCATTTGGTTGCATTCTGATGAAATGCTTCTCTATGGTTGTGATAATAGGGAATTCCAACCAAACTATGATGCTATAATTGAGTTGTGGAAAGGTTTGAAGTCTTTAGGTGCAAGATTTGTTGGAACCACTCATATGACATTCTCTGCTGTATGCGCTGATCCAAAACTACTGCATGATATGTCTGAAGTAAATGGTATGAGTGATGAAAAATGGCTTGCCACAAATCTTGGAATTGAAACAGTAGCACCTAGAATGGTTAAGAAACATCTTGGAGTTAAGACAAAGCCATTTTCAACAGATGAATGGGGCTGGGTTGTAAGAGAAGGTGCAAGGATATTAAATGAGAATCATTGGTTCCCAGCAGCTACTATAATAATTGGGTGGCCTGACGAGACACCAGATGAGACTCAATATACAATAGATTTGATTGAAGACTTTAGAAAGACCAGAATGCGTGGTCTAGTTGCGCCGTTATTGTATCAGGACTTTAACGAAAAGAACTCTATGCATTTTGGTAATCTTAATGAAGCACAGTTTACACTATTTTGGAAATCATGGGAACATAATTTAAGAGTCATAAATGATATTATCCCTATAATTATTAGAAATAAGACATTTGGTCCACCCATGAAACTTGTTATGTATGGCATGATAAAAGCTGGAACTTGGGCAATTATGAGATATCTGCGAGGATTGTCTAAAGATCTATTCAATGGTAAACTTCCAGAAGATATAATGGAAAAATACACCCGAAGTAGGTCTGTAAATGCTCCTTCTTATACTAGGTAGATTTTTTTTCTAATATTCTAATTGCAGCATCTGCAATAGTATTTGATTTAGGGGTTAAAACAACGAAATAGATCTTGTCTGATCTTTCTGCAGTTTCTACGCTCTTGAATTTTTTTAAATTCATGTCAAACTCTAATAATCTTCCATCAAGTTTTCCTTTTGAATATATCATCAAATAGGAATTTCCTGAAGCTGGAGTTAAGGGTATTATAGAAAAAATATATCCTTTGTAAGAGTTTATTGGTAAAATATTTTTCATTGGTGGGGCCATGGTGGACATGGCAATAAATATGTCTTCAGTAGAATCAAACTCTTCAAATTCGAAATCCAATGTATTTACT
>Ga0209698_10003668_pt1 | contig 16992 bp, 10 predicted proteins | sample LitLauG_LLR_2012_FD_187203 | JGI IMG/M metagenome (GOLD analysis project Ga0209698, IMG submission 187203) | Freshwater sediment microbial communities from Pennsylvania, USA - Little Laurel Run_MetaG_LLR_2012 (SPAdes) (version 2) | ecosystem: Environmental > Aquatic > Freshwater > Creek >...
GTAATGGGCCTTGCAGTAGGCGGTCTGGTAGGCCACCAGGGCATAGGCCGCGGCGTGCGACTTGTTGAATCCGTAGCCCGCAAACTTCTCCATCTGGTCGAACAACTCGGTGGCCGATCTCTCCGGCACCGCCTTGCCGGCGGCGCCGGCAACGAAGATGGAGCGCTGCTTGGCCATCTCCTCGGGCTTCTTCTTGCCCATGGCCCGGCGCAGCAGGTCGGCCGCACCCAGCGAATAGCCGCCGATGACCTGCGCGATCTGCATCACCTGCTCCTGGTAGACCATGATCCCGTAGGTGGGTCCCAGGATGGGTTCGAGGCGCGCGTCGAGGTAATGCGCACGCTTGCCATGCTTGCGATCGCAGAACTCCGGGATCAGCTCCATGGGCCCGGGGCGGAAAAGGGAAACCAGGGCGATGAGGTCATCGAAGCGGTCGGGCCGCGCGCGCTTGAGCAGGTCGCGCATGCCGCGCGATTCAAATTGAAAAACAGCCGTGGTATTGGCCTGGCGAAAGAGCGCGAACGTGGCGGGGTCGTCCAGCGGTATGGCATCGAGTGCGAGCGTGTTGTCGGGTTCAAGCACCCGGATGTAGCGCAGCGCCAGGTCAAGAATGGTGAGCGTGGTGAGTCCCAGGAAGTCGAACTTCACCAGGCCCACGGACTCGACGTCGTCCTTGTCGAACTGGCTGATCACAGCGTCGGTGCCCTGGGCACAATACAGCGGGCAAAAATCGGTAAGGCGACCGGGCGCGATGAGCACGCCACCGGCGTGCATGCCGACGTTGCGCACCAGGCCTTCGAGCGGCCGGGCCAGCGCAATGAGCGCGCTGGCCTCCTCATCGCTGTTGACGGCGCTGGCAAAGGCCGGTTCCTCCTTGAGCGCCCGATCCAGCGTCCAGGGATCCGCGGGATTGTGCGGAATGAGCTTGGAGAGCATGTCGCACTTGGAGTACGGCAGGTCGAGGACCCGACCGGCATCGCGGACCACGGCCTTGGCGCCCAGGGTGCCGAAGGTGGCGATCTGCGAAACCGCCTGGGCGCCATATTTTTTCTTGACGTAATCGATGACCCGGTCGCGGCCGTCCTGGCAGAAGTCGATATCGAAGTCGGGCATGGAAACCCGCTCCGGATTGAGAAAACGCTCGAACAGCAGGTCGTAGCGGATCGGGTCCAGGTCGGTGATGGCCAGCGAATAGGCCACCAGAGATCCTGCGCCCGATCCGCGCCCCGGGCCGACCGGCACCCCGTTGGCCTTGGCCCAGTTGATGAAGTCGGCAACGATGAGGAAATATCCGGAAAAGCCCATCTTGGCGATGGTCGTCAGTTCCGTGTCCAGGCGCGCCAGGTAGCGCGGCCGGCGTTGCTCGCGGGTGGCCGGATCGCCAAACAGCGCAGCAAGCCGCCGTTCCAGTCCAGCGGCCGCCAGTTCCCGGCAATGCTCGTCGAGCGTGACGCCGGCCGGCGTGGGGTAGTCGGGCAGCCGCGGCCGGCCCAGTTCCAGTTCGAGGCTGCAACGACGCGCGATTTCGACGGCATTGCGCAGCGCCGCCGGAACGTCGGCAAAGAGTTGCGCCATCTGCGCCGCCGTCTTGAAGTACTGCTCCTGCGTGAAGTGGCGCGGGCGGCGCGGGTCCGAGAGCGTGCGGCCCTCGGCGATGCAGACCCGGGCTTCGTGCGCACGGAAGTCGTCCTGGTCGAGGAACTGCACCGGATGGGTGGCCACCAGCGGCAATCCGAGCCGGGCAGCCAGCGCGATGGATGCGCGCGAGCAGGCATCGTCGCCCGGCCGGCCGGCGCGCTGGATTTCCACGTAGAAACGTCCGGGGAACTGCGCCGCCAGCCGCCGGGCAGCGGCAGCGGCGAGGTCTGCCGTAGCCGTGATGAGCAGGCTGCCGACCTCGCCCGCGGTACCCGCCGACAGCGCGATCAGTCCGCCGGTACCCTCGCCGCCGGCAGCGTCGAACCACTCGGGCAGCATTTCCGCACGACCGTGGTGCTGGTTTTCAAGCCACGCGCGCGACAGCAGCCGGCAGAGGTTGAGGTAGCCGGGACGATCCTGCGCCAGCAGGGTAAGGCGGAAGGGCTGCTCGCGATCGGCCGCATTCGTTATCCACGCGTCGCAGCCCAGTATGGGCTTGACGCCAGCACGGCGCGCGGCGACGTAAAAGCGGATGGCGCCGAAAAGATTGGCGCTGTCGGTGAGCGCGAGCGCGCCCTGGCCGTCGGCGGCAGCCCGCTTGACCACATCGTCGATCCGCGTCACGCCGTCGACAACGGAAAATTCGGAATGCAGTCGCAGATGCACGAAATCGGTGGCCATAGGTTCGATTCTATTGAACATTGGCCAAAAGCCGTAGCCGGCAGGCCGGACCGGCGCTGATATACCATCGCGCTGCGTGGTTCACCCGTCAACCTGCCGGAGACTCGCCCCGCTGGCCGGTCGCGCCCCGTGCGTTGGCCGCGCCGTTATCCAGGAAATTCCCGCTTGGAACTGAGCAGCAACCTCGATGCCGTCAGCGCGATTCTCCAGATCTGCCTGATCGATCTGCTGCTGAGCGGCGACAACGCCATCGTCATCGCCATGGCCTGCGCGGGTCTTCCGGAGGCCGTGCGTCCCCGGGCGGTGCTCCTGGGCACCGGTGCGGCGGTGCTTTTCCGGGTGGTCCTCACGTTCGTGGCGACGCTGATGTTGCGCGCTCCCTACCTCAAGCTCATTGGCGCCGGACTGCTGCTGCTCATCGCCATGGAACTGCTGGCCGGCGACAGCGGCGCCGCCCGGCCAGGCAAGGGGCGCGCCGCCGACGGCGGCGTGTGGCGGGCCGTGGCCATCATCGTGGTGGCCGACGCGGTGATGAGCCTGGACAACGTGGTGGCGGTGGCCGCGGCGGCGCAGGATAACCTGCTCTACCTGCTGCTCGGACTGGTGGTCAGCGTGCCCATCCTGGTGTTCTCCAGCCTCTACATCGCGCGCCTGCTCGACACCTATCCGCTCATCGTCGACGCCGGCGCCGCACTGCTGGGCTGGATTGCCGGAAAAATTGCCGTTACCGATCCGGCCATCGCCGGCGTCCTGCACACGCAGTCCTTCGGTCTGGTGGCGGCCGCGCCGCTGCTGGGCGCCTTGTACGTGGTGGTCCAGGGCCGGCGCCTGCGCAAGGAGCGCGCCGCGTCGGCGGGGGAGGCCGTGATGCCGGCCGGCGCGCTCCAGCAGCCCGCCGCACCGCAGGTTCCGGCGAGGGCGGCCCTGGCGGCGGCCCCACCGCCGGCCGCAACAGCGACCATGCGGGCGGCTGCAGACGGCACTCCCAGGCCCCGGGCGATCATGACCGCCACATCCGGGGCGCCTGCCAGCGAGACTGCCGTGCCATTGGCAGCCGTGGCGGCGCCTGCCTCCGCGGCCCCCCGAGCGTTGGCCCCTGGATTGGCCGCTGCGCCCGTTGCCGTGCCGGCACCGGGGCCGGACGGACCCAGGGCCATACCCGAGCTGGACCTGCCGCGGCGCCTCACAAAAATGGACCTGGCCATCCTGGGCGGCGTCGCCGTGCCCTTTCTGGGATTGATCGGGATGATCGTCTACTTTGTCGTGCACGCGGCGAGATCGCATTGACGCCGAGGCGCCAGCAAAACGCGTTCCAGCCCGGCCCAGGGCGGCGCGCGGGGCTGACCCGGAGCCGCACCGCGTCATCGTGCCGGCGACACTTCATAGGACAATAGCGTGATGGAACCGAGCACCGAATCCGCCGCCCCCGATGCCACCGCAGCCGGTGCGCGACCCCCAGGGGCGCTGCAGCGCCTCGCGGCCGCATCGGCTGGCGTCCTGGCATCGCTGGGACTGCAGGGGCAGGGCCGGTATGTCGTCGGCGGCTTTGTGCTGGCCGCCTGGCTGCTGTCGGGCATCTATCGCGTCGAGCCCGATGAACAGGGTGTGGTATTGCGTTTTGGCCGATGGGTCGATACGGTGGAACCAGGGCTGCACTACCACCTGCCCTACCCGATCAGCCGCGTGCTCGTGCCCAAGGTGACGCAGGTCAATCAGCTGCAGTTGGGCGGCGCCGCGGAATTCGCGCCGGGCACTGCCGGCAATGCGCCGGCGACGGCCGGCGCTCCAGCGGCTGGCACCGCGCGCGGCGATCCGACCAACCAGATGGTGACCGGCGACGAAAACATCGTCATCGCCGAATACGTCGTGTTCTGGCGGATCAAAAACGCCGGCGACTACCTGTTTCGCGTGCTCGATCCGAAAGCCACCTTGCAGATGGCCGCGGAAAGCAGCATGCACGCCGTCATCGGCCACTACCCGATCCAGGCGGCGCTGTCGGACCGGCGCCAGGAAATTGCCGATGAAGCCAAGGACACGCTGCAAAAGATCCTCGACCATTACAACGCCGGGATCCTGATCACGCAGGTGCAGCTGCAGCGGGTCGATCCGCCGGCAGCGGTCATCGATGCATTCAACGACGTGCAGCGGGCCCGCGCGGACCAGGAACGCGCTCGCAACGAGGCCGAGGCCTATGCCAACGACGTGCTGCCGCGGGCGCGCGGCGAGGCCAATCGCGTCACCGAGGAAGCCAATGCGTACAAGGAACAGGTGGTCAACGTGGCGCGCGGGGAAATCCAGAGTTTCCTGTCGGTCTATGAGACCTACCGACAGGCCAAGGACGTCACCGCGTGGCGCATGTACATGGACAGCATGGACCAGCTGCTGAAAAAGTCGGGCAAGGTCATCGTCGACTCCTCCGGCAAGGGCCTGTCGGGCATCGTGCCGTACATGCCCCTTTCGGATGGCCGGACGGCGACGCCGCCGGTGTCGGCCGGAGCGGCGCGATGAGCCGCCGCCAGCAGCTGGGACTTGGGCTGGTGCTGGCACTGGCGGTCGTGGCCATGCTTTCCGTGTTCACCGTCGACCAGACCGAGCAGGCGCTGGTGGTGCGGCTCGGGCGGCCGGTGGATGTCCAGCGCGACCCCGGGTTGCACGCCAAGGTTCCGTTCGTCGATACATTGATCTTCTACGACACGCGCCTGCTGCCGCTCGAGCCGCCGCTGGAGCAGATCATCCTCGGTGACCAGAAACGCCTCGAGGTGCAGGTGTACGCGCGCTACCAGATCACCGATCCCCTGCTCTACTACCAGTCGGTCCGCACCTCCGAGCAGGCGCGCTCGCAGCTCACCCAGATCATCAGTTCGGCGCTGCGGCGGGCCCTGGGCCAGGTCAAGCTGACCGCGCTGCTGTCCGAGGAGCGGCGCCATATCAGCGAGATCATCCTGCAGGAATCCATCGACAAGTCGCGGCCGCTGGGTATCACCGTGGCCGATGTGCGCATCCGGCGCGCCGACCTTCCGCCGGAGACCAGCCAGGCCATCTACGACCGGATGAAATCCGAACGCCAGCGCCAGGCCAAGGAACTGCGGGCCCAGGGTTTCGAGTGGGCGCAGCAGATACAGTCGCGCGCGGACCGCGAACGCACCGTCATACTGTCGGAGGCCCAGCGCCAGAGCCTGACCACCCGCGGCCAGGGCGACGCCGAGGCCAACCGGATCTACGCACAGGCCTTCGGCCGCGATCCGAAGTTCTTTGCGTTCTACCGCGCCATGCAGACGTATCGACAGTCGCTGGCAGAATCCAATCCCACGCTGGTGCTCACGCCGGGTTCCGACCTGTTGAAGTATTTCGGCAACGGCGCCACGCGTGACGTGCGTCCGCAGCCTTGAACGCGCCGCGCGCGCTCAGAACGGGTAGTCGATACCGCTGAAGAAGGCGATCTTCTCGCGCCCTATGCCCATGTCGAAATAGCCGACGACGAACGGGCTGACCACCACGCGAAAGCCCAGGCCGCCGACGGGGTGCAGGTGGGCCAGCGGACTTTCGCTCATGGTATCGAACACCTTGCCGGTATCGACGAACGGCGCCAGTTCGAGCTTGAGGTCCGACTTGAAGAACTGGAAGGCCCGCACCCACTCGCGCGCCTCGATGCTGGCCGAGAAGCTGTTGCGCCCCCAGAACCGGCCTGCGCCATAACCACGAAGCGGCTGGCCCTCGCCGATGATGTCGCGGTCGCCGCCAATCTGCGAATAGGCCCAGAACGGCGCGTTGCTGTAGCTGGGCATGTAGCGCGCCGCCATGTGGCCCACGATGGTCAGGTCGGACCCGACGGGCCGGAACAGCGATCCGTCCACGCCCAGGAAGGAATAATCGGTGCTGCCGCCCAGGGCCCGCGTCGAAAAGCCTGCAAACGCCGACAGGCGGCTGCCGCTGCGCGGCAGCACCACCGAGTCGCGGGTATCGTTGGTGAGGATGAGCCGCTGCTGCGTCTCGCTGGAATCGCCCACCCCGCGCAGGTTGGGGTAGCGCGATTGGATCGACGGCAGCGAATTGAGGGCGGTTGACTCGATTTCGGCGGTGGCAGCCCGGAAATTGTAGGCAAGCTGAAGCTCGTGCGAGAAATTGTGCGCCGCAGTGCCCTCGAGGCGATATTGGCCATAGACAAAGGTGGTGCGGTCGCTGGCCCGCGTGTTGTTGCCGAAACCGTAGAAGCGGCCGGTTCCGCTGCGGTCGTACATGGCATGCATCACCCAGGACCAGTCGGTATCGCGCCGCAGGCCAATGTCGTACTCGAAGTCGAATTCGCGCTCAACCGACTGCTTGGCGCCGCCCACCAGCGACCATTTCTCGTCGTCCGATGGATTGCGGAAAGTGCGCCAGCGAAATCCCCAGCCGAAGTACTGGCTATGCAGGATGTCCGGCGCGAGGATCTGGTTGATCTGTCCATCGTTGTTGCTCGACAGCACGATGGGGAAGAGACCGATGTTCACCCCCTCGTGTGGTGCCGTGCTGATTTCCGGTACGGGAATGAACGGCAAGGCGTCGACCCGCAGCCACGCCGGCAGTTGCGAGGTATTGGCGGGCGTGTCGGACGAAACGCCCTCCGGCTGCCCGCCCGGCCCGGTGCCGTCGGACGGGGCCGCGGCAAGCGTCACCAGGGGCCGCAAAACCAGCAGGATGAGGAGAGCCTTTTTCAGGCCCGGCAGGTGCACGGCTAGGATTCTCTCTTGGTTGCGGTGAGCGCCCTGACAGGAAGGCTTGCGGCCTCGCAGCACGCTTCGGCGGCGGCCATCGTACCGCGCCGCGCTGCAAGGATGCACGCTGCCGCCAATTTCCCGTGCTTGGTTGTTCAGCGTCCAGCAGGCACGGCGAGATTCGTCGGCCCATGTTCCGGGCAGGCGAGCCGGCCGTCCTGCAACGTACACACCGCCTGGACCGTACCGTCGACACCCTGGGCGCGGATACGCCAGCCGCGTCCCTCGCGTTCCAGAACCAGGTAGCCGAATCCGCCGGCATGAACCGCAAAATCGAACCGTACGTCGGGTGCCGCGGGATAGGGCCCCGCCAGGGTCGTGGGCACCTCGACGTCGAGATTGTCACCTCCGTGGCCCGTGACGACGGCTGCTGGCTGGCCAGAGCCAAAGGCGATGGCTTCGAAGGTATGAACGTGACCATGCAAGGTGAGATCGACGCCCGCCGGGTAATAGCGTGATCCAAACCGCGCGTGCATCGGCGCCAGCAGCGCGGGCGTTCCGAAAACCGCCGCGCCGTCACGGCCGGCGCCAAAACCGAGCGCCGGGTGGTGGCTGACGAATATCGAATGCATGCCCGGCATGGCGGCCAATGCGGCAACAGCGTCCAGGTTCTTCTCGTATTGCGCGAAGGCCCGCGCGTCATCGGGGCGGGCCAGATCCAGCGGGCGGGACGCACGCGCCGAATCGAAGACGATCAATTGCCAGTTGCCACCCAGCGGCACGGCATACGGATCGCTGAAATCGGCAACTTCGTCCCGATCTGCCTGGTCGCAACTGCGGGCCGGATCGGGCGCTCCCGCGTCGAGCAAGCGGAACCAGCCCTGACCGGCGCGGGAACACATTTCGTGATTGCCGCGCGTGGCAACCCAGGGCGCAGCCGCCAACAGGCTGCGCGCCGGGACGAAGAAGTCGGCGTTCCACGCATCCCACCCGTAGCCCCATGGGCCGCTGGTGCAACGCTCGCCGGCGGGGCAGGCGTTCTCCCGGTAGTGATAATCGCCCACGTGCACGACCAGGTCGGGATGCTCGCGCGCCGCGGCGTCGGCTACCGAACGGAACGGCCAGGCTGCGGGGTCCGAGCAGTCCTGATAGGCGTGGTCGGCCTGCTTGATGCGGCAGCCGGTATCGCCCAGCACGACGATGCGCCGCGGACTGTCAGCCGGCAGCGGCAGGGCCTGGCCACCAATGCTGGCAAGCCGGGCCCGTCGCGGCACGGCGGCCTCGCAGACCCGAACGGGAAACGCGCTGGGCTTGGCCTGCTTGGGTCGCGCGAGCGCAACGCCGGGCGCAGCGCGCGTCTGCATCTGCTCGGCCGTCCCATCGATCAGGATTGCGGGACAGGTTTCGGCGGAAGTGATGGCGCGGGCGACGACCTGACCACCCGCCCCCAGGAGGACATATGCGGACTGCAGCTGCGGGTCGGCCGGCGGCACCGATGGCGTGCCGCAGCCCAGCAGGGCGCAACTCGCAAGCAAGGCCGCCGCCGCAGATCGCGGAACTGCAAGCAATTGATAGTTAAAACTCAATTTTGAAAGTAAACACCCGCTATTTATCTGCTGCAATGCTCGCTCACGAAATACGGTTAAAAGTCCGGACCACGGGAAACCCAAGGACAGGGGCAGGTCATGGTTATATCACCGCACCTTGACAACGCTGCCCGACCATCGCAACCGCGTGGCGATCTCCAGCAAATATGGGGTTAGGCACCCAGTATTACCTTTGACGGCGGCATTGACCTGCGAAGCATCGACCATTCCGGCGGCATTGGTGGCGCACGCGCACGAGCGCTCCACCGAGCGCGTGATCATCGCCCCGCGCCGCCGCCCCCCGGCGCGCAGGCGGAACCCGCGAGGCGCATCGAATGCTCAGAGATGTACCGGCGAAGGGGCGCATTTCCCACTACGGCACCATAACTGTGCAACCGATAATTGGCACTGAAAAAACATGCGCCGCTATGCGCTCTGCAGGTTGGCAATTGCAACACACCCAAGGACGGGAAACCAAATGGCAGCACTGCTGGTTCCGGGAAACGCAAGCCCGGTAAGAACGCCCGCGATCACGTACGAGAGCGACGGCTTCTTTACGCACCACGGTCCGTGGGCGCCGGGGGTACGGCTGTTCCGACGCCTTGGCTTCAGCGCCAAGGCCGTGATCATCTCCCTGGCTTTTCTGGTGCCCCTGATTTTCCTGGTCGGCTGGCTGCTCAAGACCAACGCCGATGGCGCCATGCGTGCCCGCATGGACGCCACACGGCAACACGTGGAAGTCGCATACGGGCTGCTCGAATGGGCGCACGCACAGGAAACCGGGGGACAACTGTCGCATGAAGCCGCGCAGGCCGCGGCCATCGGCGCAATCCGCCAGTTGCGCTACGACGGCAAGGAATATTTCTGGATCAATGACATGCAGCCGCGCATGATCATGCACCCGTTCAAGCCTGAACTCGAGGGCAAGGATCTGGGCAGCATCAAGGATCCGAACGGATTCGCGCTCTTCCATGAAATGGTGGAAACGGTGCGCCGTGACGGCAAGGGATTCGTCACCTATCAGTGGCCCAAGCCCGGCAGCGAGAATCCGGTGGACAAGGTCTCCTACGTCGAAGGCTACGCACCGTGGGGCTGGGTGATCGGTTCGGGTGTTTACACCGGCGACCTGCGCGATGCGGTCCGGGTGCAGATGACGTACGCGGCGGCCATCGTCCTGGCGGCACTATCCATTGCCGGCTACCTTTTCCTGAGCTTCTACCGCGTCATGGACGGCGGCCTCAAGGAAACGCGGCGCCATCTGAGCGCCATGGCCAATGGCGACCTGACCAGCACGCCGTCACCGTGGGGGAAGGACGAAGCGGCAGAACTGATGCTGGACCTGCGCAACATGCAGCAATCCCTGATCGCGGTGGTCAGGCGCGTGCGCGCCTCCTGCGACCAGATCCTCCATTCCAGCGGTGAAGTTGCCACCGCCTCCCTGGACCTGTCCAAACGCACCGAACAGGCGGCGAGCAACCTGGAAACGGCGGCTGCATCGATGAGCCAAATCACGGAAACGGTGGTCAACGGTTCCCGGCTGTCGGACGAGGCATCGCAGGTCGCACGGCATAACGCCGAAGTTGCCGCCGACGGCGGCCGCGTGATGCGCGAAGTGGTAACCACCATGGATGCCATCCGCGGTTCCTCGTCGCGAATCAGCGAAATCATCGGCACGATCGACAGCATTGCGTTCCAGACCAACATCCTGGCGCTCAATGCTGCCGTCGAGGCGGCACGCGCCGGCGAACAGGGACGGGGCTTCGCCGTCGTCGCCAGCGAAGTTCGCGTTCTGGCCCAGCGCAGCGCCGAAGCAGCGCGGCAGATCAAGAAGCTGATCGATGACAGCGTGACCCAGGTGGAAGCGGGCACGGGAATCGTGCGGCGCGCCGGGGAAACCATCGAGGAGATCGTCGTGTCGTCGCAGCGCGTCGATCAACTGCTGACCCAGATCGCCGACGGCGCCCGGGAACAGGGCGGCGGCATCACCCGCATCGGCAAGGCCGTCGACGAACTCGAGCGGATGACCCAGCAAAATGCGGCGTTGGTGGAGGAGACCGCCGCCGCATCTGCCGCCATGAATGACCAGGCGCACGGCCTGGTGCAGGAGGTCTCGCACTTCCGGATCTGACGGCGGCGCGCAGCCTGATGGGCCCGGATCCCTACGCGGATTGGCCCGATAATTCGATGCGGCCGGCAACAGCCGCCGATATCGCACTCGCCGCCGCCTGCGGCTCGCCACTATCCGATATCGCACTCGCCGCTGCCTGCCGCTCGCCACTATTATTGGCGAAACTGTCCAACTGAACCCCGCGACCATGACAGGAAACGACCCCATGCACATGCACCCGCCGATGCACATCTCGGCCGCAACCGAAGCCGATATACCCGTCCTGTGCCAATTGCTGCGCGAGCTGTTTTCGCAGGAGAGCGAATTCACGCCCAATGCCGACGCCCAGGAACGCGGTCTGGCACGCATCATCGGCAATCCCGACGCCGGAGCCATCCTGGTCGCCCATGATCACGATGCCATCGTCGGCATGGTCAACCTGCTGTTCACGGAATCGACCGCGCTGGGCGCACGGGTGGCCTTGCTCGAAGACCTGGTCGTTGTCCCCGCCTCTCGCGGCAAGGGCATCGGCACCATGCTGCTGCAGGCGGCATTCCAGCTTGCCCGCACCCACGGGTGCAAGCGGATCACGCTGCTCACCGACGCACACAATGTCCCCGCGCAGCGCTTCTACGCACGCCACGGGTTCTGCCCGTCGACCATGGTTCCCATGCGCCTCAAGCTGGATTAAACCGGCGGTACGGCACCGTGCCGGCCCGGACGCTTACTGGACGCGCTGCCCGTAGCTCACCCCATAGGCCGGCGGCCGCGCCAGCAAGATGGGATCTTCCGATGCATCGATACCCTCCGGCAGTGCCAGCGGATTGAAATACAGCAGGTTCTTTTGCGCGCTCGCCTGATCGGCCACAGCGGACGTCAGCTGCAGCGTGCCCAATTCCACGCGCTCGCGTTGTGCCGGCCAGACGAGCGTCGCATCATTGATCGCGTCGCCGGGGTCAGCCAGCTGGGCATAGAGGTGGAAGCTGACGGGGCCGCGTGAGAGGCGCTCCGGCATTTCCTTCATGAGATAGTCCGGATCGGCCTTGGCCGCCTGCGTTCCGTCAAGCGCATGCTGACCTGCATCCGGCAGGATTTCGTAGCGACCATAGCGCGACTTGCCGGCCGCATTCGTGAATTTGAATGCATTGATGCCGTAGAAGGCCAGGGTGGCAAAGCTCGCCGGCGCCGGGCGCGGCGTAGCGGCCCATCTGGCCGCGGCTGGATGCGCTGCGAGAAATTTTTCTATCGGGCTGGGCTTGGCGGCGCCGGGGCCGCTGGCCGCCACCGCCTGCAGCATGGCCAGGAAATCCTCGGGGGTGGATACTGGAAAGCCATTGGCCGAAATGCTGACAATATCGGCATCGGACCCGCCAGGAAGGTCGAAACGGATGGCAATGCCGTGGGGACTGGCATGCGGGTCGGCGTCGGGCATGTTGGGCACCCCCGTCGGATCCGAGAAGCGCACGATGACCGGAACGGCCTGCGCAAAATGCGGTGCCTTGCTCAGGGCCGACGCGCCCTTTGCAGGCGTGAATCTGCCGCTCAGCAGTATTCCCTTGGCGTGATTGGCACGGTAGCCAGCATGGGGCCCACCCGACAGCTTGTTGAAGGTTTCCACGAAGGCCACCGGCAGTGGCGTGGCGCCGGCCTCATCGCCCGCCAAGGCCCTTGCGGATTCCGGGGCCACCCCAGCCGCAATGGCAGGAGCGCCGGCGACCGATGCCACTAGCACGGTCGACAGACAGCGGATAACGATTGCGGCGGAAATGTCGCGCAATACCGGGAACATCTTCATGAGATCTCCTGGGGCGGGTTGTCCGAAACCATGGCGCGGAACTGCGGTTTGCAATGCGCTACCGCGACCACTGATGCCGCCAGCAGACCTGGAGGCAGGCGCAATGTACTCCGCGACCTGTTGCCATGGTGGCGTCGAGACGATTAACCCCATCTCGTCTCCGGAAAAGCAGGGGCATGCGGAAAAATAAATCACCGCTGCGCACCCGCACCTGTCACAAGATGCGCGCGCCGGGCCGCGGCGGTGGTGTCAGTCGATGCTGCCCATCGACCGCGGAAAGGTCACGATGCCCCATGGCATGTTCAGGCCGGCTATGCGCCCCGTGACCGCGAGTGTGCCGGCATCGATGACCAGAACTGCGTCGGACTTGCCGCAGGCCAGCAGTATCTGACGGTCGTCCGGGGTGAAGCTGAAATGCCAGCAGCGATCGGCCGTGGGTATGTCCTTGACCTTGGTCCAGGTGGCGGTGTCGAAGACCTGCAGCAGTTTGTCCTTGTTGGCGGCCACGAACACGCGGCTGCCGCTCCGATCGAAGGCTACGCCATAGGGCGTCTTGGCCGTGGGTACTTGCCGGACAAGGTCCAGCTGTTCGTTGAGGACGAGCAGCTTGCCCGACAGTTCCAGGGTGACGACATACGTGTGGCCGTCGGGCGAGCGTTTGATGCCGCGCGGGCGTTGGCCGTAGGCGGCCACGGGAACCGTGCGAACGAGCTTGCCGGTGGCGTTATCAAGAACGCTAAGGGAGTTGTCGGACTCGTTGGTGACGATGAGCTGGCTGCCGTCGCCGGAGAATTCCACCCCTTCGGTCTGGGGTTTGCCGACGATGTCGCGCAGGGTCTTGCCCGAGGCCAGATCGACGATGGCGATATGTCCCGGCACGGCGTCATCGTCGTTATCGGGCGCCGCGCCTGCCGGCGGCGGCGCACCGCCCCCGCTGCGCGGCTCGTACGTGATGTAGGCGAGCTGCCCAAGCACGCGCACGAATTCCGGATTGCGGCCTATGGCCACCTGGCGCTCGACCTTGCCGCTAGCCGTATCGATGATGGAAACATTGCCATCACCCATATTGGCGGTTACCAGCCGCGAGCCGTCATCGCTGAGCCCGATACCGCGCGGGCCGTGGGCTGAGATGTCGATGGTGCCCTTGACGGCCATGGTGGAAAGGTCGATGACACTGACCCCGCCTTGTTGATTGGATACGTAAGCGACGCCGGCGCCCTCAGCGTTTGCAGCCAGATGGCAGCCGACTGCCAACAGGCCGGCGGCGATGAGGTGAAGCGCTTGGCAATGTGTGTTCACGGACGGGTTCCTTGATTGAGCCGGCATCGCGGCGGGCGCCGGCACGCATGAGAATTACCGTACCGCAGGACCGCCGTGCTTGCCCGGCGCGGTCGGCACGCGCATTTTGGCACGCCGATGCCTGCTGTCGTTGCCCGCTCAGCGGGCCGTTACGGGTAGCGCGAGCCAGGGTTCCCGGCCGCTCGCCAACCACGGTAAGCTCCCGACCGGGCGCATTTCGGCAGTTTCAAAGTGGTCGCATGAACGCAACAGCACATTTTGATCGGGCTGACGGGACGTCGGCCGAGACAAGCGGTGCGAAGGCTTGCCAAGCGTCCATGTAGAAAGGGAGCGGTTGGTGATGTTGCGATCGGCGACCGCTGTCCTGCACGTTTGATGGCAATGGGAAAATTGCGCTTCTTTCGATATCCGCTAGGCCCCGCGCGTAGTTTGCCCACGCCTGCGCAAGCCGATACGGTTGCCGAGCGCAACTTCCGTCCGCAGTATCGGCCTGACGTCGACGGATTGCGTGCGCTGGCAATTTTGCCTGTCGTCGCATATCACGCTTTTCCAGACATGGTCCGCGGCGGCTTCATTGGCGTTGACATTTTCTTCGTCATATCCGGTTTTCTGATCACGTCGATTCTTGTCGGGGGGCTCTCCACACGCCGCTTCAGCCTGACCGAGTTCTATGGTCACCGCATACGGCGCCTTTTTCCGGCGCTGCTGGCGATTCTTGTCTTCAGCTATGCAGTCGGGTGGTTCGTGCTGATCCCCGATGAATTTGCCCAGCTAGGCCGACACATAGCGGCTGGAGCCGGGTTCGTGCAAAACATCGTTCTCTGGCAGGAAGCCGGGTACTTCGACGTGGCCTCCGAGGAAATGCCATTGCTGCACTTGTGGTCGCTGGCGGTGGAGGAGCAGTTCTATCTCGTCTACCCACTGCTACTGTGGATTGCTTGGCGATTGGGTCACCGCGTTCGCACGCTGATAGCACTGGTCGCAGCCCTATCATTTGCTGCAAGTGCCTACGGCGCACAGAGGTTTGACGTGGCTGCCTTTTTTTCTCTGCATAGCCGTGCGTGGGAACTGATGGCGGGTTCACTGTGCGCGATGACTGTCGGTGAAAAGTCAGTTGCGATCGGGCTGTCCGATCGGGTTCGAGCCGTGTTGGCGGCCCTAGGCTTTTCGATGATCCTGACGGCCGTCTTCCTGATAAACCGTCAAATGCCGTTCCCTGGCGTTCGTGCCACGCTGCCGGTAGCGGGGGCGGCGATGCTCATTTCAGCGGGGCCCAACACCTGGATCAATCGACGGGTGCTGGCCAGTCGGTCCCTGGTTTTCATAGGCATGCTCAGCTACCCGCTGTACTTGTGGCACTGGCCGCTGCTTTCTTTCGCGCACATCCTTTTTCCCGATTCCCTGGATCTTGCCGCGCGTTGCGGAATTGTCGCGGCCAGCTTCGCGCTGGCTTGGTTGACCTGGCGCGTATTGGAGAGGCCGATACGCTACGGACCTCGAACGCGCTTCAACACGACTGTCTTGTTGATTCTGATGGCGGTGGTCGGCTACGCGGGCCTCAACTGTTATCAACGCGAAGGGCTCGCGTTTCGTTTCAAGCCAGCGCGCGGCGACGTCGGTGCGGCGGTGCTTAGCGGACGGCCGGCACCGAAGTTCGGCTGGAACGGCGACCAAAGGAACAAAGCCTGCACGGCGCGCTTTGCCGGCGAAATGGCGATCCCGGAGTTCTGCACGCTGTCGGCCGAGCGGGAACCGACCATGCTGCTCCTCGGTGATTCATTCGCATGGCACTTTTATCACGGTCTTGCTGCAGCGGCCGACGCTGCGGGGGACACCGTACTTGCGCTTGGACAGGGCAACTGCGTTCCGTTTTTCGGCTTTTCCGCTGAGAAATCGGTACTCGCACGAGAAGGCTGCGCGGTGGCCGGTTCCAGGGCCATAGACATCGCGCTACATTCACCGTCGGTGCAGACGGTCATACTTTCCTCGCAGTTGTACCTGCAGGACTATCGGCACTTTAGCGACTTCCAATGGATCAATTTCGGATTCAACGAAGCGACCTGGAACAGCATCAGTGGTATCGACGGCAACGCGAACATCCGGGTATCTCTTGCGGCGGCGCTGCGCGATACGATCGGCAGGATCGACGCAACGGGCAAGAGGATCGTCTTCGTATTCGACACGCCCCGCCTTACGTTCGATCCGAAGGTCTGCGCCCTGGGCTACGAGTTGCCTATACGCAAGGGCACCGTCGGGAATAGGCGCCCATGTGCGATGGAGCGCGAAAGATTTGACAAGGAGGGTAACGCCGAGTACCGCGCACTTGTCCTAGGTGTTTTGAGGAACTTTCCCCGGGTCAGAGTGTTCGATCCTGCCAGCGTTTTGTGCGACACCGAATGGTGCTGGGCGGTCCGCGACGGGATCTACTTGTACAGGGACGCCGCGGGGCATCTTTCGCAGGACGGATCGCGGTACCTGGCACCCTATCTGCAAAGAATCATCAAGGAATGACAAACCGGCCACCGGAGGCACACTGCCGGAAAGTCGGCTTGGCCGTCCCTGGTGCGCCGCGTAGCGAATCAACGGAGCGGAAATCCCCAGGCAACGGCACCCTCCGCGCTGTACCATTGCCCGGATTGCGCATGGCAAAAATAGTCGATGCGCGACCCCGGTTGGCCGGCGTCGTGGCCGATAGAGACCGTTGCCGGCGCCCCAACCCGATGCTCGGCGTTGCTCGTCATGGCTGACTTTTTCCGACCCAGGCCTGTGCTGACGCGCGCGGCTGGTGCCGCGGCCCTGCTGCTGGTTTGCCTTGGCTATGTGGCGTTGGTGGGCATTTCCGTCGACGCCTCCGGTCTCGGTGCCCGTGCGGAGGCCGCCCTTACGGCTCGTCTCGGTCGTGCCGTGACCCTCGGGAGCGGGCTGCGCATCGAACTGTCAGCGCGTCCCCGCCTGGTCGTGCGCCAATTGCGGATCGCCAATGCACCTGGATTCGCGGGCGAGGATTTTGCCCGCTTGGGCGAGGCGCGGCTTGCACTCGACCTCTGGCCCCTGTTGCACCTGCATCTGCGGGTCGAGGATGTCTCGGGAAGCGATGTCCGGCTGCGGCTGCAACGCCATGCCGACGGCAGCAACAACTGGACGTTCGCGCTGGCGGCGGGGAGCGCGAACGATGCATCGGAACCGGCGGGC